>Ga0315309_1000622_pt1 | contig 21672 bp, 18 predicted proteins | sample TDP4_MG_FD_203080 | JGI IMG/M metagenome (GOLD analysis project Ga0315309, IMG submission 203080) | Freshwater sediment microbial communities from Lake Towuti, South Sulawesi, Indonesia - TDP4 | ecosystem: Environmental > Aquatic > Freshwater > Lake > Sediment | place: Indonesia: South Sulawesi... | reverse complement strand
TATAATTGATGCCATTATGACAAAAGGCGGAAAAGTAGGGGAAATATATAAGCTTAGGTCGGAGGATTTGGCTAACACGGTGCATTTTACTACCTCACCCCACAATGCCAATCTGGCTATTGCCATCGAAATTGGCAACAAGATTTTAGCCGAGCAGATGCCGGAAGAAATCGTAGTCTTTGCTGTAAGTATTAAACAAGTCCCCAGGTTTACTGAGAAAATGACGGAAAAGGTAAGGGCGGCTATACCGAAAGCAGTAAATCTTATTTTGCAAGAGCTCAGCCCAGCTTAACTATTGGTGAATAAGCTCAGCCACGACCCACTCTACAGACCGCGGCAAAAGTTTTAATCCTCCTATCAAGACCAGTATAATATAGCTAAGCAATCTAGTTGGTGCGTATGGTGAAGACCAGCGATTTTGATTATTCTCTCCCCCCGGAGCTTATCGCCCAGACCCCGATTGAACCCAGGGACCAAGCACGACTTATGGTTTTAAACCGTAGCCATGTTTCACTAGAACACCGCCGGTTTTTTGAAATAGTTAATTATCTGCGGGCGGGGGATGTTTTGGTATTTAATGACAGCCGGGTTATCCCCGCCCGTCTTAGCGGGAGGAAGGTGGATACCAGGGGCAGGCTGGAGATTCTACTACTGCGGCGGCTTAAGCCAAAAGTCTGGGAGACACTGGTTAGACCCGGTAAGCGGGTCAAGGTTGGCAGCCGATTAGAGCTGGCTGGTGATAGACAGGAGTTTAAGGTTCTGGCTGAGGTAGTTGAGTTGAGGGGGGAGGGGATTGGGGTGATAAGCTTCTCGGATGAAGCCCTGCTGCCAAAGTTAGGCAGGGTGGCATTACCGCCATACATCCACGTTCCGTTGAAGGCTCCGGAACGCTATCAGACGGTTTATGCTAGTGTGGCTGGCAGCATCGCCGCGCCTACTGCTGGGCTGCACTTTACCCCGGAGCTGATTGATAACATCAGAAGTAGGGGAATTCACTGTCTTTTTGTTACCCTGCATGTAGGACTTGATACCTTCCGACCGGTGCGGGAGGATGACCCACGCCAGCATCCGATACATAAAGAATACGGGGTGCTGAGTCAGGAGGTAGCCAGTCAGCTGTCTCAGGCTAAGGTGGAAGGGCGGCGGGTTATATCTGTTGGTACCACTACACTGAGACTGGTCGAGGCTGTGGCTCAAGCTGGTAACCCGACCCATGTGCAGCCGTTTGAGGGCTGGGTAAGTCTGTTCATTTTACCCGGATACCAGTTTCAGATAGTTGATGCCCTTATTACCAATTTTCACTTGCCTAAATCAACGCTGCTGATGCTGGTTTCTGCCTTTGCTGGCAAAGATTTTATCATGCAGGCTTACCGCGAAGCCGTAGCCCGGAAATACCGTTTTTACAGCTTCGGCGATGCCATGCTGATACTATGACAGGCGCTAATCGGAGGCTTTGTTGAGACGTGAAGATACTTCTGCATATATGTTGTGGGGTCTGTGCCGCTGGAGTTGTTGAGAGATTAACCTTGGAAGGGCATCAGGTTCACGGGTTATTCTATAACCCAAACATTCATCCCCGGCATGAGTATGACCGAAGATTGGAAGTTGCCCTTAAGGTAGCCAGAGAATTGGATTTCCCTCTAGAAGTACCACCTTACATAACTGAAGAATGGTTTAAGGAAACTGTCTCTTTAGAGAATGAACCTGAAGGTGGCAGAAGATGCGAGGCGTGCTTCAGACTTAGACTGAGAAGGGCTTATCTCTATATGAAGGACTGCGGGGCGGACGCTTTTACTACCACCTTAACCATAAGCCCTCATAAATCGGCGGATATGATTAATCGGGTAGGGCAGGAGGTGGGGGGAGAGAGGTTTCTGGTGAGGGATTTTAAAAAGAAGGCAGGTTTCAAACGAGCTACGGAGCTGGCTAAAAAGTGGGCTCTTTACCGGCAGGATTATTGCGGGTGTATCTACAGCATGAGGAATAGATAGTCTCGTTTCCAAACTTGGTTAACCCTCTTTGTTTATTCGGTTACGATTCCGGGCATCGAGCCATCTTTGCTTCTGGGCAAGCCGCAACTCCTCATTGGTCGGCTGATAATTGGCCAGGAAGCTATCTCTAAAACTATTGAAGGTGCCGTTAATGATGGCGTCTCTTATTCTACTCATTAGATTGTTCATAAAGCTGAGGTTGTGAATGGTAGCTAATCGGTACGCCAGGAGTTCTTGGGATTTAAATAAATGATGCAAGTAGGCAGCTGAGAAATTGCGACAAGTATAACAATCACAGTTGGGGTCAATGGGGTCTTCCATTTGGCTATAGATAGAGTTTTGAATATCATACCTGCCCTGCCAGGTATAGAGAGCACCTTTTCGTGCCACGCTGGTCGGCAGGGCACTGTCAAATATATCAATTCCCCGGGCTACGCTCTCAATTATATCCTCTGGAGAGCCCACACCCATAAGGTATCTCGGCTTGTTCTCAGGTAGCAAGGCTACTGTTTCCTCAACCATGGCTTGAGTCAGTGCCTTTGGTTCTCCTAAGCACAAACCACCAATAGCATAGCCAGGAAATTCTAGCGAGGTAAGGAAACTGGCTGATTTGCGACGTAGCTCGGGGAAAAGCCCACCTTGTACGATGGCAAACAGGGCTTGGTCATTGCGGGTTTGAGACCTCCGGCATCTCTCCGCCCATTTATGTGTCCGTTTCGTTGCTTGCTCCACCGCTTCAAAGGTCTCGGTGTGGGACGGGCAGTCATCCAGAACCATGATGATATCGGCTCCAAGTGATTCTTGAAATTGAATAGCCATCTCAGGACTGAACAGATGTTGGCTGCCGTCGATATGGGAGCGAAATATAACCCCTTGGTCACTAATGTCCCGTAGCTGTGCCAGGCTAAATATTTGATACCCCCCGCTGTCGGTAATTAGGGCTCTATCCCAGGCCATAAATTTATGCAGGCCGCCCATCTTTTTGACTATACCGATTCCTGGCCTTAAATAGAGGTGATAGGTATTAGCTACGACCAGGGTTATTCCAATATTCTCTAGGTCTTCGGGGCTCACCGCTTTAACTGTAGCCTGGCTACCTACGGGGGCAAATACCGGAGTTGGTACTAGCCAATGGGGGGTAACTAACTCGCCCGCCCGAGCCCTACTACTGGGGCAGGTTTTTATTTGACGGAAGCTATTAGTATTCAATGCGGCTATATGTCACTTTATAGGCTTGTTGTTGGGATGATGGGAATATTATAGCCTCTTCTATCCTGAATGACAAAGCATGCTGGTTATATCGGTGCCAAAATTTGCCGAAGCAAGGGGCCTAAGTTTACAAAGCTGTTTTTTTAGATTAAAATAGATATGATTTCGGGCGGTTAGTTCAGTGGTTAGAACGCTTGCTTCACACGCAAGAGGTCACTGGTTCAAGTCCAGTACCGCCCATATGCCGAAGTGGCGGAATGGCAGACGCGCTACGTTCAGGGCGTAGTGCTCGTAAGGGCGTGGGAGTTCAAATCTCCCCTTCGGCACCATTAATTGGGCGCTTGTAGCTCAGTAGGATAGAGCGCAGCCCTGCGGAGGCTGAGGTCGTGGGTTCAAGACCCGCCAAGCGCGCCACCTGTGGGCGGTTAGCTCAGATGGTTAGAGCGTCTGTCTTACACACAGGAGGTCAGAGGTTCAAGTCCTCTACCGCCCACTATAGCGTATGGTAGGCAGAAGCCCGCCTTTTCCTCCAATATCCCTCCGGGTGCCAGTGGCATGGTAGTAGGAGAATTTTCCACTCTTCGCATCCAAACCGATAAGGGCTTTGCCACAGTGAGCATGGGCAGCCAGCATGCAGAGACATACAAAACGGCACAGACTTCAAGTCTGTGCCGTTTAATTTCCCTATTTTAGACCCGCATGATAGCTCTGCAGCGATCTGACGTCTGATTTACCCTCGCGACAGGCGGCGATGCCCTTGGCGGCAGCCATAGCCGCAGCTAATGTGGTGATATAAGGCACTTTGTACTTTATAGCCGCCTTACGGATGTAAGAGTCATCATACTTGCTTAGTTTCCCCGCCGGCGTGTTGATTACCAACTGAATTCCCTTGTTCTTGATGGCGTCGGTGATATTAGGCCGGCCCTCGTGCTCCTTGAGTATGGGCTTTGATGGGATACCTTGACTGGTCAGAAAAGCATGTGTGCCAGCCGTGGCCCGGATCTTGAACCCAAGATTGGCGAACTGCTCGGCTACCTCACTTACCGCTGGACGATCGCGTTCTGAGACAGTGATGAGCACGGTACCCCTAGTCGGAAGCGGCGTTACTGCCTCCTGTGCCTTCCAGAATGCCAAGCCAAAGGACTTGGCGATGCCCAATACTTCGCCGGTGGACTTCATCTCTGGCCCGAGCAGTGGGTCAACCTCGGGGAACATGTTAAAGGGGAAGACTGCCTCCTTTATGCCAAAGTGTGGGATAGGCTGCCTCTTCAGATTGAGGTCGTCGATCTTTCTGCCTAGCATCAGCTGAGTGGCCAAACGAGCCATTGGAATAGCACATACCTTGGAGACCAGTGGAACGGTGCGTGAAGCCCGTGGATTGGCTTCTAGTACATAGACCACGTCCTTACAGATGGCGTATTGAATGTTCATCACACCGACAACTTGAAGTTCGCTGGCAATGCGCCGTGTGTACTCCTCGATAGTGTCAATATGTTTTTGGGGTATGCTCACTGGTGGGATAACACAGGCGGCATCTCCGGAATGTACGCCAGCATATTCGATGTGCTCCATGATGGCTGGAATGAAAACGTTTTCCCTGTCAGCCAAAGCGTCAGCTTCAGTCTCGATAGCGTTCTCTAGGTAGCGGTCAATGAGGATAGGGCGGTCTGGAGTAACACCGACGGCAGCACCCACATACAATCTTAGTTCTTCCTCATCGTGGACTATCTCCATACCCCGCCCACCGAGTACATATGACGGCCGGACTATAAGCGGGTAGCCAATGCGCTTGGCCACAACTAGTGCCTCATCAAGCCCACTGGCGGTGCCTGCTTCTGGCATGGGGATTCCGTACTTCTTCATCATTTCGCTGAATCGGCCACGGTCAGAAGCAATATCTATAGAATTGACTGATGTGCCCAATATATTAACCCCGGCTTCTTCCAGCTCCGCCGCGATGTTGAGTGGAGTCTGACCGCCAAACTGGACAATGACACCAATTGGCTTCTCTTTCTGATAGATACTTACCACATCTTCCACGGTCAGCGGCTCGAAGTACAGCTTATCTGAAGTGTCATAATCGGTGGAGACTGTTTCTGGGTTGCAGTTGACCATGATTGTCTCGTAGTCCATATCACGGAGGGCAAAGGCGGCATGAACACAGCAATAGTCAAACTCAATCCCCTGGCCAATGCGATTCGGACCGCCGCCAAGTACCATCACCTTAGGCCGTCGGCTCACCACAGTCCGGTTAGGTCCGTTGTAGGTAGAATAGTAATACCTCGCATTTTCCGCACCACTTACCGGCACGTAGTCCCAGGCTTCGACAACGCCCAACTTGGTGCGGCGCTCACGTATTTCCCTCTCATTGCCCCTGAGCAGCTTAGCCAAGTACTTATCGGCAAAGCCATCCTTCTTGGCACGGATAAGCAGTTCATCGGGTAGCTTATTGCTCCTGTACTTGAGGATCTCTTCCTCAAGCTCGACAAGCTCTTTCATCTGTTGAATGAACCAAGGTTTAATGTAGGTCTTTCTATATAGCTCCTGTATGTCAGCGCCCTTGCGGAGGGCCTCGTACATGATAAACTGCCGCTCGCTGGTGGGGTAGCTAAGCATTTTCATCAGTTCGTCGAGCGATTTCTCACGGAAGTCCCTGGCGAAGCCAAGGCCATAGCGGCCGTTCTCCAGAGAGCGAATCGCCTTCTGGAGAGCTTCCTTATAGGTTTTGCCGATACTCATAACCTCGCCCACAGCACGCATCTGGGTCCCTAGCCGGTCTTCAGCATCACGGAACTTCTCAAAAGCCCACCGCGCGAACTTAACCACGACGTAGTCGCCGGAAGGCGTGTACTTCTCCAGAGTGCCTTCACGCCAGTAGGGAATCTCGTCTAAGGTGAGACCCGCAGCTAACTTGGCTGAGATGAAAGCAATGGGGAAGCCGGTGGCCTTGGAAGCGAGCGCAGATGAGCGCGATGTCCTGGGGTTAATCTCGATTATGACCACACGACCCGTCTTCGGGTCATGGGCGAACTGGATGTTGGTGCCGCCGATGACACCAATCTTCTCCACCACCTTATAGGAGAGCTCCTGGAGGCGCTTCTGCAGAGCTGGGTCTATGGTGAGCATAGGCGCGGTACAGAAGGAATCCCCGGTATGGACGCCCATAGCGTCAACGTTCTCAATAAAGCACACCGTTATTATCTGGTTCTTCGAGTCACGGATGATCTCCAGTTCCAACTCTTCCCAGCCTTCAACGGATTCCTCGATGAGCACCTGCCCGATCATACTGGCGGCGATGCCCCGACTGGCAATAACACGCAGTTCCTCGACGTTATAGGCTAGACCGCCGCCAGTACCGCCCAGAGTGTAGGCGGGGCGGACAACCACTGGGTAGCCCAGTTCAGCGGCGATAGCCTCGGCCTCCTCCACATTATAAGTGGTCTTGCTCTTAGGCATCTCGATGCCCAGTTCCGCCATAGTCTCCTTGAAGGCGAGCCGGTCTTCACCCCGCTTGATAGCATCAGGCTCGACTCCGATGACTCTGACGTTATACTTCTCCAGCGCCCGACACCGCGCTAGGCTGGCGCTCAGATTCAGGCCGGTCTGGCCGCCAAGGTTGGGAAGGATAGCGTCCGGTCGCTCTTTCTCAATGATCTTAATCATTGAGTCTAGGTTGAGCGGCTCTATGTAGGTGACGTCCGCCATGCCTGGGTCGGTCATGATTGTTGCCGGGTTTGAGTTTACCAACACAATCTGGTAACCCAACGACCGCAGAGCCTTGCAGGCTTGGGTGCCGGAGTAGTCGAACTCACAGGCCTGGCCAATAACGATCGGCCCAGACCCGATAATCATGACCTTGTTGATATCATTGCGCCTGGGCATTGATGCCTCCTTATCGTTAGGTTCGTTTGTCCCTCCTATTTTCGCTCCTCAAACGACACCACAAGATGGGCATCAACTCCGGCCGTAGTAACAGTGCCTTTGAGTAGCTGCTTGAACCAAGCTACTAGAGCATTGTATATTATATTATAAATAGAAGCTATTTGGTACTACTCAGTGGGTTTGCCCTCCCTTTGGGAAGAGGCGTGTGGGGGAACGATTCCCTTCTTTTGCCTGAAGGTGCTCCGAAGTGCTGGTTCCACCTTTTCACCGGGGAAACCATAATGGTTCCCTCAGCCAAGAAATCCGCACCCATGTGGCAGGTGTTTGAGACATTCCCGGTTGCCTGGCTGGAAGGCGCTTACTAAGCCGAATTTCCCGCTGATTCCTCTGCTCTGCCCCAGTTTTGCATCATTTCCTTTATGCCTTGGGCGAGCTTGGGATTGGCACGCAGGCGGTCAATGAAGACGGGGCAGCCTTCTAGTAGGGAGTTCTGGGCGGCGATTGCCATACTTGACAGAAGGTTCTGTATGCCAAGGTCAGCCGGCTGGGAAATACCGGTCCCCGGTGCTGATTGCTCTATCTGCCGGCGGATGTCTTCGGCGGTAAACCTCATCGGTATTACACAGGATTTGTACCACGGGCAGTCCTTACACTGGGCAATCCCGTGGACTTCATCTAGAACATCGCTCATACTTAATCTCCTTTTGAAGGTCTATTTGCCGAGGTTATCGCAACCTAAATTAATTACGGCATAATTTTACTCAGCCGGCTCTCTATAGCTGCCTTATTCGGGAAGGCACCAATTATCTTCTCCTGAATCATACCCTCCTTATCAATGAAGAAGGTAGTCGGGATGCCTCTGATGCTATACGTTTGGGCTACAGCTTTGCTGGTATCAAGCAGCACCGGGAGGGAAAGGTTATGGTTTTGCAGGAACTGCTCCACTTCGGAGGAGCTATCGCCAATATTGATTGCCAGCACCATAAGTCCTTTGTCTGACCATTCATCATGTATTTCCTGTATAAATGGCATTTCAAAGACGCAGGGTTGGCACCAGGTTGCCCAGAAGTTGATTAACACCGGCTTACCCTTGAAGTCACTGAGAGTGATAGACTGTCCATTCAGATTTTGAAGCTGAAAATCCGGTGCCGCGTTACTTACTGCGGCTGTCGGCTCAGAGCCAGTAGCGCAGCCGGTTATTAGTAACCCGGTGGTCAGAATCATTACCAGTATTGCTATAAGTATTTTATGCATCATCATGCCTCCAGACATAATTTTATCACTAGCTTATGGCTGAAACCAGACCAGCCTGTTGGTCAGGATAAGTATCCCCACAGCTATGAGTAGAGCGCCGCTAATAGTATAGATTGCGGTGGAGTGGCGGCGGATGCGCTTTATTAGCGGGGTAATAGAATCAAAGGCGGCGCCTATTATCAGGAATGGGACCCCCAGCCCCAGAGAATAGATAGCCAATAGGGAAGCACCACGCCATGCCGTAGCCGAACTCCCAGCCAGGGTTAGGATACCCCCAAGTATCGGACCAACACATGGCGTCCAGGCAAGGCAGAATATGCTCCCGGTCAGGAACGAACGCAGGTAACCTGTAGTCCGGCTTTGGGTCGGGGTCAGGCGCTTTTCAAAGTTTAACCGCGGGACTTTCATGGCAACCAGCATAAATACCCCGAAGGCTATCAGCAGGATGCCGGCAATATTGCGAATCAGGGTTAGATGGACGTCGATGGCAAAACCAGCTAGACCAGCGCCAGCCCCCATGATAGTGAAAACTATGGTAAAGCCGATGACAAAGCTAAGCGAGTGAAGGAATATGGGGATGCGTCCTTTACCAGCTTTAGGCTCAAATATTTCTGGACCGGCTAGGCTAGCCAGATATACCGGCACCAGAGGCAGAACGCAAGGTGACAAGAAAGAGAGCACCCCGGCAACAAAGGCAAAAACAAATGAGAGTGATATATTTTCCATTATCTAAGCTTGCTAGCAACCCTAATCTTAAATTAATTTGACCTGAGGTATCAAGTTCAGTGTAATAGAGGGCTTGCATTTTCTTTGGCATTGTTGTATCCTGTATAAAATTTAATAGGCGGCTCAGAGGGTGCCTAAAGCGCGGTTTGGGCACAAATCGGAGAGCAAGTCGGTGAGAACCCGACGCAGTCCCGCCTGCTGTGTGTGGTAGATAATCTCTACCACGAGTCAGAACGCCGAGCCTCTGGCTATCCTTAAACCTCCGCGGAGAAAGGGGGTGGGAGAATGACTAAGTTTAGGTGAGAAATCCCCCCTTGCTATCTTAAGCGAAGGGGGATTTTATTTTGCCCAAACATTAAATCGGAGGTATCTAATGAGGTTAATGCGACTTGGCATTATTGCTATTCTATTGAGTATATTAGTTGCTGTGTTTACTGGATGTCAGCCGAAATTCGTGCCAGGGACCTATACTGATGATATGGGCAGGGAGGTAAGCATAGATGAAGCCCCACAGCGGATTGTGTCTCACGTGCCACCCATCACTGAGATTCTTTTTGCCCTTGGCTTGGGGGAAAAGGTGGTTGGCGTCAGCGACTTTTGCGATTATCCTGAGGAAGTCAAGTCAAAACCAAGTGTCGGCAACTATTTTAACCCTGCCATTGAAAATATTGTTGCCCTGGAGCCGGACCTAGTTCTGACTGATGGACATAGTGACAGCATTAGGCAGCTTGATACCCTGGGGATAAAATATCTGGTTATAGACCCTCAGGATATTGAGGGTATTTTTAAAGATATTGAAATACTGGGAAAAGTTGCTGGTGTAGAAGACAGAGCCAAGCAACTTGTTGATGACATGAAAGAGGATATATCTAATGTTGTATCACGGGTAGAAGGTGCTCCAATGGTCAGGGCTTTCTATGTGGTTGATGCCACTGACCTGAACAATCCCTGGACAGCCGGTCCCGGCACCTTTGTTGATTCTCTTATTACAATGGCTGGCGGAGAAAACATAGCGGCTAAAGCTCCAGCCCCCTGGATTCAATTAAGCATTGAGCAATTAGTCAGCTCTGACCCTGAGGTTGTCATACTCCCGGCTGAGCATGGTACAGCTTTTACATCACCGGAGGTACTAAAAGGGCACCCGGCATGGCGAGAGATAACTGCGGTCAAACAGGACAGAATTTGCATTATTGATGGCGACTTGGTTGATGGCTATGGACCTCGCATTGTCCAGGGTCTGGAGGAGATAGCAAAAATCATTCACCCTGAGCTATTTACCGAAGTTTCATAGTACTTGCTTCTTGAGGTAAAATGTCTGAGTTGTTATCAAAAATAATCGGAATGCTCAAGCCCCTGGATAAAAAGGCAATGGCTGAAGCCCGAGTCAGGCAGGACCGGTTGACCAAACCGCAGGGTAGTCTGGGCAGGCTGGAAGAGCTGTCAATTCAACTGGCTGGCATTCAGGGCAGACCCATTCCTCAAATCAGGCATAAGGCAATTATCACTATGGCTGGCGACCATGGGGTGGTAGCTGAGGGTGTGAGTGCTTACCCTCAGCAGGTTACCGCTCAGATGGTTTATAATTTCCTTGGTGGTGGAGCTGGGATAAATGTTATTGCCCGTCAGGTGGGAGCTAGGATTATTGTGGTGGATATGGGGGTGGCAACTGAGCTGGAAGCTAACCCTCGACTTTTATCTCGGAAGGTGGCTTTAGGCACCCGGAATATGGCTCTAGGTCCGGCTATGACCAGCGAGCAAGCAGTTAGGGCAATAGAAATCGGGATTGAGATAGTGGCGGGCGAGGTGGCTAAGGGTCTGGATATAGTGGGCACGGGCGATATGGGGATAGGTAATACCACCGCCAGCAGTGCTATCTGTGCGGTTATGCTGGGGAGACCGGTGGCTGAGGTAACCGGTCGGGGCACCGGCATAGCCGATAACCAGCTTAGGCATAAGATAGAAGTAATAGATAGAGCTCTGGCGGTGAACCGCCCTAACCCCAGCCAGCCCCTGGATGTACTGGCAAAAGTGGGTGGGTTTGAGATTGGTGGCCTGGCTGGGGTGATGCTGGCAGCGGCTGCTCACCGTATTCCAGTGGTAATTGATGGCTTTATCTCTGGGGCAGCAGCCCTTATTGCCACGGCACTATCACCCAGATTGAAAGACTTACTTATTGCGGCTCACGTTTCGGCTGAGACCGGTCACTCCCTTTTACTCCGGCATTTGGGACTTAAGCCCTTGTTGGATTTGGATATGCGTTTGGGTGAGGGCACTGGTGCTGCCCTGGGGATATTTCTGGCTGAGACCGCTGCCAAGCTTTTGAGTGAGATGTCTACCTTTGCTGAAGCTGGAGTATCGGAAAGGAATGAGCTAAGCGATTGAATTTTTTAGCCGCACTAAGCTTTTTAACGGTTATACCCTTGCCTCGGCGGCGTGAGGTCAGTCCTGAGCAAGTAGGGAAGTCCTTAGTCTATTTTCCGGTCGTTGGTATTATTATTGGTCTTATTTTGGCTGGATTATACTGGCTTCTGCGTCTTATCTTACCTTCGGCGGTGGTGAGTGGGCTGTTGCTTATTTTTCTAGTGGTGCTCACCGGTGGACTACATCTTGATGGCTTTGTTGATACTTGCGACGCCATAGCTGGTCATAAGCCCCCCGAGGCTCGGCGGCAGATAATGCGCGATAGCCGGGCTGGTGCTTTGGGCATGGTTGGCGTCTGCTGCCTGCTGATAGTCAAGTATGTTTCACTAAATAGTGTGCCTGAGAGCTTAATGATGGCTACTTTGGGGCTTATGCCGGTAGTGAGTCGCTGGGTAATGGTCTATGCTATTTTCGCCCATCCCTATGCCAGATCGTCAGGTCTGGGGAAGGTATTTAAAGAAATGGCTAGTCGGCGTAGATTTGTTGTGGCTACGCTCATAGCTGTGGCGGTGGCTATTGCTTTAGCTCGATTGCCAGGCCTTATTATAATGCTCGGTGTCTGGGTTATAGCAGCGGCTATGGCAGCTTATCTAAAGGGTAAATTTTCTGGTCTTACCGGTGATACCTATGGCGCGATGAATGAGGTAGCTGAGGTCAGTGTGCTTATCCTGGTCTGTCTTTTGGCTTATAACCAGTGATTAGGGCTAGCCTAGAGGGATATTATGTCTAGATTACTTTTAGTAAGGCATGGTGAGACTGAATTAAATAGTGCTGAGAGGTACTGGGGGCAGAGTGATGTTAAGCTGAGTGCCCTTGGGCTTAGACAGGCTGAGAGGTTGCGTGACCGCCTGGCGAAGGAGAGGATTGATGCTGTTTACTCTAGTGACCTGCAGCGAGCTTGGGCAACAGCCAAGACTATTGCCTCAAGACACCGCCTGGATGTTATCACCTGTGCTGAGCTACGTGAGGTTAACTTCGGCAAGCTTGAGGGTTTGAATTTCGAGGAGATTAGCCAGCTTTTTCCTGAGTTTGCTGCCAAATGGAAGGCTCGGAAGAACACTAACATAGAGTTTCCTGGCGGTGAAAGCCTTAACCAGCTTCATAGCCGGGTCAGTAATTTTGTAGGCAGGCTGAAGACACATAAGGCTGAGGAGACAGTGCTTGTTGTCGCCCATGCCGGGGTCTTACGTAGTCTCATCTGTCAGCTAATGGGAGTAGAACTACGGTGTATATATCACATTCGCCTTGATTTGGCGTCACTTAGCATACTGGAGACGTATCCTGCGGGGGCAATACTGACCCTGTTAAACGATGTCTCCCATTTGGGTTAGGTTTACTGTCTAAAAGCCTAGCTGGGAAGAGGGAAGAAGAGCGTGTAACGGGGAGTTTTAGGGGGCAAATACGGGTAAAAAAGCCCCTCTCATATATCCCATTCCCCCTCATGATGGGAATATATATTCATATTATGGAGGGTCAAAGGGAGCGAAGCCTCGGCTACAAGCAATAATCAGGGGGTGTTAGAGGGGCGAAGCCCCTCTAAAAATAATTCCCCTTCCCCTTATCAAGGGGAAGGGGATAAAGGGGATAGGGTTGGCGAATATTCTAATAACTGGTGGCGCTCGTAGTGGCAAAAGCCGTTTTGCCCTCGAGCTTGCCCTAAAATTAGGTGAGCCGGTGCTATTTGTGGCGACAGCGCTGGCTGGCGATGAAGAGATGCGGCAGCGCATTGAGGAGCATCAGCGGGCAAGGCCATCAGCTTGGCGCACCCTTGAAGTTACTACCCACGTAGGTAACCAGATTTCTCAGCAAATAGGTAAGGCTCAGGTGGTGATTGTGGACTGCATCACCCTCCTCGTCAATAATATTCTCGGCCAGTATAGCCCCCGAACCGGTGCCTCTGTTATTGAGCAAAAAGTCACTGGCGAAATTAACGCGTTAGTAGATTGTATCAACCACACTGGTGCCAGCTTCATTATTGTTACCAATGAGGTTGGCACCGGCTTGGTGCCGGCTAATAGAATGGGCAGGTTGTACCGCGATTTACTGGGTAAGGCAAACCAGCTACTGGCTCAGCAGGTTGATGAGGTTTATCTCATGGTTGCTGGCTTACCGGTCCAAATAAAGCCTTAGGCACTAGCTAAAGCGCCCGACTAGAGAAGCGCCTCAATTTTTGGCTGGAGAGCTCGTTCCGGAACAGCCCCGATAACTGTATCCACCACCTTCCCACCCTTGAAGAACATTAGGGTTGGGATGGACATAATCCCGTATCTGGCAGCAGTCTGTGGGTTTTCATCTACATTTAGTCGGCAAAACTTGACCTTGCCATTATACTTTTCCGCCAGTTTATCAATGACCGGGGCAACCATAAGGCAAGGACGGCACCAGGGCGCCCATAGGTCAACCAGTACCGGCAGGGCGGACTTTATGACCTCGTCTTCAAAATTTTGGTCGGTAACTTCTATGACCATTACGCTTCTCCTTCAAATGCTATCATTTATAGTAATGCTTTGTCTCTCATGCGTCAAGAAGTTGCTTCCCCCAATTGTTGACCTTCAACTAGAAAGCGATTAGACTATCATTGAAGGCGAGTCCCATGGCAGCTATTATTCCCACCAGAACCGGCATTGCCAATCTACCCCTCCACTATGGTAAGGTGCCTCCGTGGCTGTTTGAGCGTATGGTTAAGCTAGCGCGAGAGATTGTTATTGCCATCGTGGCTGACTTTGGCTCTGAGGAGGTACTAAGGCGACTATCACATCCCTACTGGTTCCAAGCCTTCGGCTGTGTCCTGGGCTATGACTGGCACTCTAGTGGCGTTACCACCACCCTCTGTGGTGCCCTTAAGGAGGGGATAAGGGGATTAGAAAAGAACTTGGGCTTATTTATCGCCGGGGGCAAGGGCAAGACCTCGCGCAAAACCCCGGCTGAGATAGAGGACTGGGGAAGCCTGATTTCACTCAACCCGGCGCCTCTGGTTTATGCCAGCCGTATGTCAGCCAAGGTGGATAGCTCTGCTGTTCAGGATGGCTATCAGCTTTATCATCACGCCTTCTTTTTCACTACTAGAGGTTCATGGGCGGTGGTTCAGCAGGGAATGAATGAAGCTACCCGCTATGCCCGACGTTACCACTGGCTGGGGGAGCGGGTAACCGACTTTGTCAACGAGCCTCACGCCGCCATCCTGTCTGAGGCAAGGGGGCAGGCGCTAAACCTGGTTGCCACTGAGTCTGAGCCAGCCCGGACTACCATCACTGGTATCGCCACCAATGAAAAGCCACACAATGTCTTGGCTGAACTAAAAAGGCTAAAGACGCTGGACTTGCCGTCACGCTCCTACCTGACCACCCAGGACCTCCACCCTGATAGTCTGAGTCGGATTCTGTTAACCACCTATGAGCGCCAGCCAGACAACTTTGAGCAGCTACTAGGGCTGAAGGGGGTGGGTGCCAAGACTATCCGTGCCCTGAGCCTTATTTCTGAACTGGTCTATGGGGTGGCTCCCAGCTATCGAGACCCCGCCCGCTATAGCTTCGCCCACGGTGGTAAGGATGGCATCCCTTATCCTGTGGATAGAAAGACCTATGACCAGTCAATAGAGCTTTTAAGCCGAGCCATAAACCGGACCAAGCTAGGGATTGGAGAGAAGCGAGAGACACTGAACAGGTTGAATAGACTAAGGCTGAGACAAGCCTAGTTTAAATTCTGCTTAGAATTACCACTTAAAAGTAGGGAGGCTTTTGATGAAGGCATGTGAAGGAAAGGTGGGTCGAGTTTTCATTATCCGGCTTGAGGATGGTGATGTGGTGCCCGGGTGCATTGAGCGATTCGCCGAGGAGCACGGGGTATCTGTAGGGCAGGTTATTTTGGTCGGTGGCATTGGGGGTGGTAAGGTTGTGGTTGGACCGGAACGCTCTGATGAAATGCCGCCGCAACCAATGCTCCTGCCGATTGATGGTGTCCATGAGGTGCTGGGGGTGGGCGTACTTGTCCCCGATGAAGGCGGGAAGCCGGTGCTGCATATCCACGGTGCGCTGGGGCGGTCAGGGCAGACCATGAGCGGTTGCTTACGACCCGGCGTCACCACTTGGCTGGTGGGGGAGGTCATCCTGTATGAGGTCCTCGGCGTGAACGTGGCACGGGTAAGGGATGAGGCGAGCGGCTTTGACCTTCTGGAACCTAAGTCTGCCCAGTGAAAACCCTTGAGAAAAGGCATAAACAAGATTAAACTGGGCTTGAGAGAAAAGGACGAGGCTATGCACAGGCTGAGTAAAAGTTGCATATGGAGTTCAAATGGAGGGGGGCCATGAATATGAAACGAATTAGAGAAGACCCGAGAATTCAAATACTGATTGTCGGAATAGTTTTAGGAATCGCTATTTGGTTTAGGCGTTTGGGACTTGGAGAAGGCATCCAGATTCTAATTATGCTGGGGCTTGTTTTCGTAACTGTTCAGTACGCTGTAAGTACGTATAGAATGGCAAAGGCAATGGAAACAGAATTAGCCACAAGACGCCCGTATCTTAATCTTGATAATTGGCATCTGCCAGAGTCCTCCAATCAGAATCTCTGGCGGGTCAATCTAAAGAATTTTGGAACGACCCCAGCTTATGCCGTTCGGCTAGAACCGATACCAAGGTTAAGTGGATACGACGGAGTGCTACCGATTCAGTTCACAGGTGCTGCAGCGCTCATTATGCCTGGCCAATGGAACCAATGGACAATTAACTTAGAGCCTGCATCAGAACTTGCATCCAGGCAGCATACTCGGATAGAAGTTGAATTTGTTATACGGTATCGCAGTGCTGGTCATAAGCCTTTTAAGGCTTGGGAGTTGAGATTAGTTCGGACTCCAGACCCTGCCATTAATAACTGGGATTTGGTAGGAGAGGATAGTGAGATAGAGCTAGTTACCGATGCGTAGCTTTCCTCCTCGTTCTCCACAGATATCCCCCAGCCACCCCGCCCAGAGTTGCTGCTACTCCGATAATTATTTTGGCAAAGAGCATAGCCGTATCATACCAGAAGCCCTCAGGGAAGAGCATTATCAGGTAGTCCTTGGTCGGGTCAAGCATCCATAGCTCATTGGTGAAGGCAAAGAGGTGAAATTGGGTAAATAGCTGCCCGAAATCCAGCACCATTGACCCTATGCCTAGGGCTAGCATCATGCCTAAGGCGATGCTGCTACCACCAACCAGCCCCCATGCCAGCTGCCGTCTTCTTCGCCAGAGGAGGCAAATCCCGGCGTAAGCCCCGACATAAATCGCCGTCCCCAGTAGAAGGCGGTAGTCTAGCCGAATCAGTCCTTTAACATCCTTGAGGTGGGCTACCTCCCGTTGATTAAATAGCTCAAAGGGCTTGTCATCCTTTATTACCGTTAGGCTAATATACTCCTCGTCCGAGTTAAAATAGCTAATTAGTCCCCTGGCTGCCTTGTCTAACTCGGCTTCAGATAAGCCAGTTACCTGGCTGACGTTGTATTTTTTAAAGCCGTTTTTATACAGCCACAGGCTGTTGAACTCGAAGGCAATGGTTGCTGTCACCAGCAGTATGGGCAGGCAGACCATGAATAGCACATTAGCTACAGTACCACGAGCTCTCAATCTTGTCTCCAAATCAATTATATCTAGATTTTACACCGCCAGGGCTAAAAAGCATAGAGGTTTTTAGTAACCCCATCCCCTGTATCCCCTTCCCCTTATCAAGGGGAAGGGGAAGAAAATTTTGAAGGGGCTTCGCCCCTTAAACCCCTGAGTATTAGCCTTATTGCCAGTTATGGGCTTCTTTCAAAGGAGAGGGGGAAGAATTAAAAAAGAGGGGCTAGCGTCCCTCTTAGACGCCCGCTTAAGTTTAGGGTGCCCCCTTTTATCAGTGGAGAGTTAAAGAGAGGCGAAGCCTCTAAATATATTATAGGGAGTTTAAGAGGGACTTTGTCCCTCTTCAGAAAAAATCCCCCCTTCCCTTATTAAGGGAAGGGGGTCAGGGGGATGGATTAATAAACAATCTCATGTTTTGGAAAGAGTGGTGGCTTTAGCTGAGAGAGAGTAAAGGTAAGGGCGCTGTGGTAGAATAGGAGCGCATTCCATATTTACTATTTACTAACGTTCTTGGGAGCAACTCCGCAATGTTAATATATCTAGATACAATGATTGTGCAATATATTATAAAGTATCAGGAATATATCTTTGGGGAAATTTCAGGGTATTCCGGTGAGTGCCCAGTGACTGAGCCAAAGTTAAAGCGGGAGCTTAACGCCTTGCGGGAGCTTATATTCTTAGACCAACTCGGAGACTGGGTTTATGCTTGCCCACCTCACTTGTGTGATGAATTGAATGCGGGTAAGCCAACAGCAGAGCAACAAGAGTCATATCAAATACTTATGAAAACATGGAAAGAAAGTTCTTGGACTGATGCATTTCCCTTAGATGAAAGCGAGGTTAGTCGAGTTGAAGCTTCTCTGAAGATACTACGTCTCAAGCCTGCTGACCAGCGTCATTTAGCTGAAGCTATAGTCCTTAACGCATCTTGGTTTCTTACTAATGACAAGAAAATTATTAATAAATGTAAGCGGAAGCAATTACCTTTAAGTGTTGCTAGACCTTCTGAATGTCTGAATGAAATTTCGGTGGGTCTCTTTTTAAGATAGCAAAGCTTAAAAAGCATACCCTAAAAACTAGCCCTGTGCTATAATTAAGCCAAGCCGGGTATAGAAGTTGCCATGTTTGCTCATCTCCATGTCCATACTGAGTATAGCCTACTTGATGGCATGTGTCGTATCCCCCAACTGGTGGCACGAGCCAAAGAGCTGGGGATGGACAGCCTGGCGATAACTGACCATGGTGCTATGTATGGTGCCATTGAGTTTTACCTGGCAGCCAAAGAGGCAGGGATAAAGCCCATTATCGGCTGCGAGTTTTATGTAGCTCCAAATAGTCGCTTTAGTCGCGATGTCAGCGATAAGAATAACTACCACCTTATTTTACTAGCTAAAAACCAGACTGGTTACCGCAACCTAATCCAGCTCGCTACCAAAGCCCACCTTGAGGGTTTCTACTACAGGCCAAGGGTAGATAAAGAACTCCTTGAGCAATATCACCAAGGTCTTGTCGCCCTCTCTGGCTGTACCAGTGGTGAGGTGCCTCGCCTGGTTCTGGAAGGGCGTCTTCAGGAGGCAAAACAGGCTGCCCTGTGGTATCAGCAGACATTGGGTGATTTCTATCTGGAGATACAGAGGCATTCCATTCCTGAGCTGGAGCAGATAAATCAGGTTCTCATTCCTATGAGCAGTGAGTTAGGTATTCCACTGGTAGCCACTAACGATGTCCACTATGTCAATCGGGAAGACGCCTCAGCCCATGACCTGTTGCTATGTATCGGAACCAACTCATCTATCTACGACGAGAAGAGGGTGAAGATGGCAGGCGACTTCTTCTACCTCAGAAGTCCTCAGGAGATGGTAGCGCTTTACCAGGACATCCCCGAGGCACTGGAGAACTCCGAGCACATTGCTGAAAAGTGTAACCTGAAGCTTGAGTTTGGTCGCCTTCACCTCCCGGAGATAGAGCTACCCGAAGGGAAGACTGCTGACCAGTTTCTGGCTGGCCTCTGTTATCACGGACTATCTCAATGCTACCCCCAGCCCACCATGGAGATAAAACAGCGGCTTGACTATGAGTTAGAGGTAATAGAGAAGACCCAGTTTGCCAACTACTTCCTTGTTGTTTGGGATATTATCTCCTTTGCCAAGAAGCACAACATCCTGTTTGGGGTTAGGGGTAGTGCCGCTGCCAGTATCGCCCTCCACTGTCTGGGTATCACCGGTGTTGACCCTATTGCCCATAACCTGGTCTTCGAGCGCTTCCTTAACCTGGAGCGCCGTGAGATGCCAGATATAGATTTAGATTTTGAGGACGAGCGCCGCGATGAGGTCATTGCCTATGTTTCGCAGAAATACGGACAAGACCACGTAGCTCAGATTATTACCTTCGGCACACTAGGGGCTAGAGCTGCCCTCAGGGATGTAGGTCGAGCGTTAGGTATGTCCTATAGTGATGTCGACCGTGTGGCTAGGCTTGTCCCCTTTGCCCCGGGTATGACTCTGCAAAGAGCCCTGGATGAGAATAGTGAGCTGAGAAATATTTACCGTGACGACCCCATAGTTCGTAAGCTGGTTGATTCAGCTAGGAGGGTAGAGGGCATTGCCCGCCATGCTAGCACCCATGCCGCCGGTGTGGTTATATCTAAAGAGCCCCTTACTAGGTACGTCCCGCTGCAAAGGGTGAGCAAGGGTGATGGTGAAGCCACGGTAATGACCCAGTTCACTATGGAAGATATTGCCCGGATCGGACTTTTGAAAATGGACTTCCTTGGCTTGGCTAATCTTACTATCTTGGGTAGGGCAAGGGAACTTATTTACCAGAACCGTGGCATTGATATTGACTTGAGCAATATCCCGACGGATGATGCCAAAACCTTTGAACTGCTGTCCTCAGGGGAAACCGCCGGCGTATTTCAACTGGAGGGGGCTGGCATGCGCCGCTACATCAAGGAGCTCAAACCAACTGCCTTCAGTGATATTGCCGCTATGATAGCCTTATATCGTCCCGGACCTATGGAGCATATCCCCACCTTTATTAAAGCCAAGCACGGTATCGAGCCTATCCGCTATCCCCATCCCGCCTTAGTTAACATCCTTGAGGAAACCTATGGGGTGATTGTATATCAAGAGCAGGTGCTGTTTATTGTTCAGACTCTTGCTGGCTATAGCCTGGGACAGGCTGATATCTTCCGCAAGGCAATGGGCAAGAAGATTCCTGAGGTCATGAGGAAAGAAAGGCGTGGCTTCATTGCTGAGGCTAAGAAAAATGGGTTCTCAACCGAGGTCGCCTCTGAGGTCTTTGCTCTTATTGAGCCCTTTGCTGGCTACGCCTTCAATAAAGCGCACTCAGTTAGCTATGCCCTTATCGCCTATCAGACCGCCTACCTTAAGGCGAATTACCCGGCAGAATATATTACCGCTCTCCTGATAACTAATGCCGGTCAGCTAGAGAAGGTAGCCAGCGCCGTTGCCGAATGCCGTCGCCTCGGCATTCCGGTGCTGCCACCTGATATAAACCGTAGTCAAGCTAGCTTTTCCATAGAAAGGGATAGCCAGGGCAATACTCCAGCCATCCGCTTCGGGCTAACCGTCATCAAGAATGTCGGACTCGGGGCGATAGAGCCTATCATTGCCGAGCGGGATAAGGGGGGCGAATTTAAGTCTATTGAGGACTTGTGCCGACGTTGTGACCTGCGAGGTGTTAACAAGCGAGTGATGGAAAGCCTGATTAAGGCTGGAGCCTTGGATTGCCTGGGTAGCCGTGGGGCTTTACTCCAAAATATTGACCGTATCCTGTCTCTGGCTCAGCGAGAGCAGTATCTTCGGCAGACGGGACAATCTACCATGTTTGACCTGTGGGGTGAGACGATGCCGGTTCCTATGCCCAGCCTTGAGCTACCGGCGGCTGACGTTTCAACTAAGGAGAAATTAACCTGGGAAAAGGCGCTACTGGGGGTATATCTCTCTGAGCACCCATTTAGCTCATTTGCTACTGAGGTGGCACCAAACATCACCTTGTGCGGTCAAATTGACGCCGAGCTGGTAGGGCAGACGGTGAGAGTTGCCGGGATGGTAGCCTCGGTTCGCCACCTATTTACTCGGGAACGAGTCCCCTTTGTCAGTGCCATTCTGGAAGACCTTGACGGTAGAGTCGAGGTCATGGTCTGGCCCAGGGTCTATGCCGAGACTAGAGACCTGTGGCAGGATGGGAATATACTATTAGTTGAAGGCGAGGTGAGACTGAGGGATGACCGGGTGCAGCTTAACTGTGATAGTGTGCGCCGCTACCAGCCTGAAGCCACCCAGGGTGAAGAGATAGCTACGGTTAAACCGGCTGAGGCGCCAGTGGTGGCTGAGGAGGCAGTTAAAAATCGCCGGCTAATAGTGACCATTGCCCAGACTGGTGATGAGGCTAGTGATGTAGCCTATCTGCATAAATTGATTGACATCCTTAAAGACTTTCCCGGGCAGGACGAGATAAACCTGCGGGTAGTCAGTGAGGGAAAGGTTACCAAGCTCAAGCTGTCCAATATGTCTGCCAATTATTGCCCCGAGCTTCATCAACGGCTGGTGGAGCTGGTAGGGGGGGAGGGG
>Ga0315309_1000620_pt1 | contig 21715 bp, 18 predicted proteins | sample TDP4_MG_FD_203080 | JGI IMG/M metagenome (GOLD analysis project Ga0315309, IMG submission 203080) | Freshwater sediment microbial communities from Lake Towuti, South Sulawesi, Indonesia - TDP4 | ecosystem: Environmental > Aquatic > Freshwater > Lake > Sediment | place: Indonesia: South Sulawesi... | reverse complement strand
TAACTGCCTAGGAGTTGGAAATCCCGTCGTGCTTAGGAATCGCTCCTCTTGGAATATCGCAGACTAGTACTTCAAAGCACCCGCCAGCTCTGAGATCTTGATATATCTCCAAATAAGCCCAATGAATATGATAGCTGGAATAATGGAAAGAGTCAAGACCGTATACTGCGTCGCCCAATATACGTCCGTAGATGTCGAAAGACTTGCTAGGAAGACAGGCAACGTTTGAACCTCTATCTTCTCTAAGACGAATTGGGCGAACATGAACTCATTGTAGGATAGAACAAAGGAGAATAGCGAGACCGCCACTAAACCCGAGAGGGCGATAGGGAGTGAAATTCTTCGCATTGCTTGGAACATAGAGCATCCGTCCACCATCGCCGACTCCTCTAGATCTAGAGGAATAGTTCGGAAGTACAGTGTCAAGTACCAAATGCTGAAAGGAAGAGTGAGAACACTATGGATGAGAATTACTGAGAGCAGTGTATTCGATATCCCTAATTTGAAACAGATTACGTAGTACGGAACAGCTAGAGCAACTGGCGGGAGCAGTCTGCTCAAAAGGATGAAGACAAAAACTGGTGTACTCCCGCGGAATGTCATTCTCGCAAACGAGTACGCCGCTATAGTACCTATGCTTATGTTTATGAGAGACACTGCTAGCGCGACTATGAAACTGTTCAGCATGATCCTAGGCAGGTAGAGTATGTTGAGAATGACGAGTGATCGCAGGGTGTATCTTATATCTGGATTCGATGAGAATTCGCCGTCGAAGAATGTATAGTAGTAATAGTAGAATGTGATTCCGTGCGAAAACCATTTTGTCTCCTCTGGGAGAGTTCTCAGCTCAGTTTCTGTAAGGAGACTGCCGATAAAGGTTGTGACTATCGGGAAGAGAGCGAAGAACACCAGTATCAACGAGATTATATACAGTAAAGCTTTCTTTCTGTTTCTCAAACTCATGCCTCCACGAAACTGTACCTGTAGATTTTCTGGCCTGGAAGGATTCTGAGAATAATGAGGATGACGATCAATATTGTAAATGCAATCGTTATGGATAGGGCAGCGCCGCGGCCGAAGTCGCCTAGGAGGAAAGACTCGGAGTAGGCGTAGTAGGAGATCATTCCCCATAGTCCTCCAGTGAAGACGTAGATGACATCGTAAACTGTTATCGCCAACATCGCCTGAAACGCTGCCAAGATCAACACCGCTATCCTTATGAATGGAAATGTTACGTGTCTGAATCTCTGCCACGCATTCGCCCCATCAACTTGAGCAGAGTCAAGAAGCTCTTTAGGTACTAGTTGAAGAGTAGCCATCAGAATAACAACACAGAACGGCAGTTGCTGCCAGACTTGAGCGATCATTATCAGACCAACCTCGATAAGCCTACCCCGTCCGAGGAAGTATATGGCCTCTGGTATGATGCCCAGAGGAACCAATATCTTATTGACCCAGCCGTAACTGTGAAATATCCATCGCCACATCAGACCTGCTGACGCGGAGGGTATTGCCCAAGGTATTAAGATTAGGAACCTGACTATGCCTACGCCTTTGAACTGCTCGTTTAAGGCTAAGCTAACGCCTATCGCGAGTATGACGATCGTAACGACTGAGAGAACGGTGAAGACAAGAGTATTCAAAACGGCTTCGGAGAAATAATAGCTTGAGAGAACTCCGGCATAATTCTTTAGGCCTATCCATTTCCCAATGTTTTGGGGCTCGAAAATTACGTACTTCACAAAGCTCAGGTATATTGCGTATGAAAAAGGATAGATAGTGAAGAATCCAACTAACGCCAAAACGGGAAGAATCATGAGAATTCCAGTTCTTTCCTGCGGCCTCATCAGGAATCCAACCAGCCCTCTCTGTCGGTTCTACACTCAAGTAGTTTCAAATAAAAAAAAGGTTTTGGGATATTCTAGACGCTATCGGTTAGCCTGCTTTCAGTTCGTTCCACTTGTCTGCCATCAAAGTTACGCATTTGTCGACGGTTATCTCCTTAGTGAAGGCTTTTGCTAGAGCTTCCCTTATTATGAACTCTATCCACCGCCCATACCACACTGGATGAGGTTCAGTGATCGCGATGCTGGCTTGGTCTTTGATCAATGCGGTAGCCCCTTCTCCACCATAGAATTCGTTGATAGATTTCACTATCTCTGCGTCGCCAAAGGGCGATAGAAAACCGAAGCCCAATCCCTTCTCAACAGCCCATCGCTTTAGAACATAGTACTCTCCCTTGTGGACACCGCCGAAGTACTCGATGAAGTGGATCGCTGCTTGAATTACATCCTTTCCTCTATCGTAGCACATCTTCGTCATGTTGTAGCTCTTCGCGAAACCGTAGCATTCATTTGTCTTTCCAGGCATCAGGCCTACTCTGAATTGGCCTGCTCTCGGTGACTGGCCAGGAGTGTTCATAGCCGCCAAGTTGTACTTAGCTAGTACGGTAATCGCTCCTTCTCCAGCTCCCATCTTCTTCTGAGCGTCAGTTTCATGTGTGGCTATGTAGTCCGGGTTTATGATCTTATGTGTGTTTATTCCGTCAACGATCCATTGAAGTTGCTGGCGGAACGGGGAGTCCGATTCGGCAAAAACGGGGTTCAGCGCTTCGTCGAATAGTCGAGCTCCTCGGCCGTAGGATTGGGTCAGTACAACGTACCAGTCAAATGGGTTGACGGCTTGGTATGAGAGGATGAACGGATACTTAGCCAGTCCTTTCTTCTTCATGTCCAGACACGCTTCCAGAACTTCATCCCAATCTTTCGGCTCTCTTTCGAAGCCAACCTCTTTCAGCGTGTCCATATGGTACATGAAGTTGAACATGTCCGCGTAGTACGGCAGTCCGTAAAGCTTTCCCTGGTACGTGCATGAAGCTCGAGCGTAAGGCGCCATATCGTTCTTGTAGTCAGCGATCTTCTTCTCCACGTCATACTGGTCCCAGAAGTCCTCTAGAGGAACGACCCATCCAGCGCTCGCGAACTCTTCCAGCCAATCCTCACCATCGTAGCACACGTCCGTCGGAGTGCCCGTGGTAAACCTCTTCACCATCGTCGGGCGATAGTCCGGCCAGTTGAAGTCGTAAAGGCCGACTTCAACGTTTGGGTACTCCGCCATGAACTTCAAACTATTGTCCTTGATCGTTTCAACCGAATAGTTCCAAACAGTGAAGTCGAGGTGTATCTTGCCAGGGGTGGGCGTTGGAGTTGGCGTAGGCGTCGGCGTGGGTGTTGGTGTAGGTGTAGGCGTTGGTGTAGGTGTCGGCTTCGTGGCTTCATAGATACCGTAACCAGCAGCAGCTACAACAGCGACGACGACTATACCGCCGACATACTTGATATAGCCTCTTCTAGAAACTTTTTCCGTAGTCATGTATTTTCCCCGAGAGTAATCGGGTGGCAAATCAGCTTAAAAGCTTTTGCACTCTGGACCTACGGCAACTTGTAGTTACTTGCCTACAACAAACCTCAATTTTGCAAGTCAGAGCGAAAGTCTACCGCGAAACTTAAAGGCACGCATATGTAGAAGAGCTCTTGAATCGATTATGGAATTCTCTTTCAACAAAGCCTATCGATTTCAATGCGTTAGATGTGCCAAATGTTGCTATCAAGAAACTCTTTCCATCACTGAGACCGACTACAACCGAATAAAACAGCTGTTAGGCTCTAAGGATATAAAAGTCAGAAAGGATTCTTCGAGATCTTACCTCTATGAGATAGAGAGCCTGGGCGCATGCCCATTTCTTAAGGGAGATCTCTGCTCCATCTATTCAAGAAGGCCGGTCGTTTGCAGAGCTTTTCCTCTCACATTCAGTTTTCTGCAAGATGGTCAACTCTACGTGAATCTGATTCATTGCAAAGGAGTCGGCTTGAATGATGGTAGACAGGTTGATGAATCATTTGTTAACGAGGTCGTTTATGATATTCAAGAAGTAGATCCTGAATTCTTTTCAACCTTAAGACGCAATACCATACTGGAGCGTGACTCTCTTCTTCCTTTTCTTGACCGAGGAGTTGTCACGGATTTTGAATCAAAGAGAATCTTTCTCTCGGAAATCTCGAAGTGGCTATCCAGCAAGTTATTGGAAGGACAAAACATCAGAATCAAATGTCACGTTGTTCTGAGCAACATGCTACCTCTACTGGAGCGACAAATAGGACGTATCAGAGAGAGCGTGCGGATAAAACTGCCGTTGATCCTCACGAAGGATGATGTTGAAAATATCGTTGCAGACATCGATAGGGAGATTCCACGCCTCTTGGAGAGAGGACTTAGAGATACGCTTGAAGCGGTTGAGGATAGAAACGACTGGGCTCTCAGAAAAAATCAAACTGAAGTCTTCTGGGATGGAGAACTGAAGAGAGTACGCCTCGACGATAGCCTGCCATTCAAAGATCTGTATGGAAAAACGACTTATGTCAAGGCGAGGGAGCTAATCTTCGAGAAAAGCCTTGAGCCTGAAGCAGAAAGAATTGCTTTAGAGTATATCGAAGAGTTGCTCAATCGCATGGACCTAGGAGGATTCCCAATATCTGGCCCTCTCGTCATTATACTGCCCTCATTGGATGAGTACTCAGTAAATCTTCATACGTATAGTCAATTCTACTCTCGCGATCAGGAAGAGATTTCACCGGAGTCGATGGAGAGAGCGATAGAAGATCTCGATACGAGACTCTTGATAAACAAGATATATCGAGAGAACAGCTTAAGTCAAGCTTCAGCGCATTGATTACGGTTTCAGTCGCTTGATCAAGACCATTATGTCACGGACTTGATAGCATTAAGGCCAAAGGTCTTCAGCTATGTCTCGAAGACCGAGCTCTAGAAGCTTCGTCTTCGTCGGTTTGCTCGTCCTCGGATCCCAGCCTCTGGCCTCGAAATACTGTGGTAGCGTCTTCTCGAGCTTCACAACGGCGCCCGCTTTGGTCTTCTCCTTAAGTAGCCGCTCTGGCAATGTGTCCTCTTCCCTCGAACAGCCATGACGCATGTTAAAGGCTTTCTTGAGATTGTAGATTCTCTCGCCGGCTTTCATGACATCCGCTGTTGTATAATTGAAACCTGTTAAAGCGTTGTACGCTTCTCGAAAGTTCTTCACCCCATAGGCGGCAGCGAAGTCAGCGAAGAGGCACCAGCCAGCCGCAGCGATGAAAGCCCACCAATCCTCCATGATTTTCGCAACTCTCCCCTTTCCTTTGGTAGAGAACCTGTCCAAGCGTCTTGGATATCCCAAGTCCGGTCGTGGGCGTCCAGTTGCCTCGAAGAACAAGATCGGGTTGGCTTCTGTATGTCTACCACCTGTTGGACTGCATGCGTAGTGTGGACCGCCTGCCTGAAAGGCTCTTGGATCGTGCATCGCTATGTCCATTCCTTTCACTTGAATAGTATATCTGTAGGAGCCTCGCCCGATTATTGCGGCAGCTCTTCTCGATCCTTCTGCCAATGTGTTTCCAAACCCTCTTCTGAAAGCGATCATGTCTATGATCTCTATCATGGCGTGATCGTTGCCGAATTTCATGTCTATTCCACCTGTCCACTCCTTGTTGATTATTCTCTTCTCGTAGCACTCCATCGCGAAGGCGATGGTGCTTCCAGCGGAGATTGTGTCTATTCCGTAAAGGTTGCATAGATCGTTTGCTTTTGCAATCGCCTTGATGTTGCTGACGCCACAGTTCGAGCCTAGGGCTGCTTGTGTCTCGTACTCAGGTCCCTCCACTCCATCCTCTATGGCATAACGTCCGTTTTTCACTGTTGACACTCTTCGACATCCTATTGGGCAGTTGAAGCATGCTCTTCGTCCAGAGAGTATCTCCTCGTATCCTCCGGGGTAGGCTATCTTCTCGACGTAAGGGTCTCCCGGTCCTCCGAAGTCCCCTCTCGACCAATTGTAGGCGGGTACATCGCCAAGTTCCCAACCGGTTAAGAAGTAGTCTGGAGTGCCCCCTTTACCCAACGATTTGACATCCTTATCGGACCTCATCAGCTGCCTGACCTTTGAGACAACTTTCCGAAAACGGTCTTCGTCAGCTATGGGAACCGTCTTGTTCCCGCTGACCGCTACTGCTTTAAGGTTCATGAATCCCATAACAGCCCCCAAGCCACACCTCGCTGCAGCTCTATTAGCCTCATCGTTCATGATGGCAGCGTATCGGATGAGATTCTCTCCAGCTTGCCCGATATCGGCAACCCTTACCTTCATTTCGCCTAGGTCTCGACGTATAGCTCTATCAGCTTCACGCGCATTCATCCCCCAATATGATGTAGCATCTTTGATCTCAGCCTGATCATTGTGAACCCATAGATACACGGGCGAGTCTGATCTGCCAGTGACAACAATCATATCGTATCCAGCAAACTTGAGTTCGGCGCCCCAGAACCCACCTGCATTAGCATCGCCGAAATAACCCGTCAAAGGTGACTTTGCAACGACCGTGTGTCTGCCAGCTGTAGGAGCAATAGTTCCGGTGACAGGCCCAGTGCTAAAGATGAGCCTGTTCGCCGGGTCTAACGGAGCAACCCACGGCGGAACTTCGTCGTACAATATTCGAGCTGCCGTCCCAACGCCCCCGACCAATTCTCGGGCCAGATCTTCCTTTAGCTTCTCTTGAGAGATAGCCCCCGTGGTCAAATTGACCCTTAGGATCTCACCCATGTATCCTCCTATCATGAACGGCACCGGGAACAGTCAGGTAAAACCTTCACACACATAAGCATTTTCGTTCGAATAATAATGGTTGGGGATCAGGCTGTCGTGATACGATTCGTCTCTTCAAGAGAAAGAATATAAGAGCCCCAGTCCGCCCACCTAGGCGAGTAGGCTCTTAATTTTAGAGGTTACTTGTTCTAGAGTTTCTTCGCAAGCCATTTGATTACTTGTATCCAGAATCTCGGGTAGTGTTCCCATCGGATGAAGTTTACAGCCCAATGCGGAGTCGCGTCGGAAGCGAAAGCCAAGGCTCTGCCTTTCCCATAGTTCCAAAGCGCTATCAACGGGTCGTTCTTCTCCCCAATCGTCGCTAGAAGTGTGGTACCTTCCTTTAGCTTCGCTCTGTTGTAGCCTAGGAACGGAGGACACTTCTCCCATGGAACGCCTTTCATAACTGGATGATTCTTATTGAGCACTTTAACGTACGCTCCTTCAGGAGCCTCTACACGATCGTCATCAGACATGAACTCCATTGGGAAAGCCTCTTCAACCGGGGTTCCATGCCATCTACCGTGGCCGAATCTGCCTTGGAACGTTAACCAACCCCCCGTCATAACGAATCCTCCTCCTTTCTCGATATACTGCTTTATCGACTTCAGCCTGTTGGGGCCTGTTATAGGTCCTTTCCACATGCTTGGAGTATAGAATTCTGGGTAGAAGTAGAGGGTATCGGTTTCAACTTCGCAGAGCATTACGACATCATACTCAGCCAGCTCCTCAGGAGTTTTGGGGAATTTGCTGTAAGCGTCCCAAGCTGTCATGTGAGTTACTTTAATCTCAGGGTCGCTTTGCAATCCGTCAATCAGGGGCTGCCCCCATACGTGCATCTGGAAATTCTTTATCTCCATAGTAAATGGAGACGGTATGAAGAGTGGCCCAACTAAAGCTCCAGCGTCTCCTGCGTATAGAACTTTAATCATTTTCCTACTCCTTCCTTGAGACCTCTCTAAAATCCTCCGCACTCGAATTGATAAAGTATGTATAAATAGCTTTTCATGATTACCTTGATAGGGGAGGACTGAGCTCGAGGACTTTCCTACCTACGTACACCAATCCAAGATCGTAAGAGCGTAGGCTTTTGTCACAGCCATGAGACTTTCGATCGTGACGTACTCATCTGAAGCATGAGCCCCATCACCTGCTGGTCCCGCGTAGAGAGCTGGCATATTACCGTACAAGGCCACTGCCCACAGGTCTCCAGGCGCAGGGAAGCCGAGCACTTTAACAGGCTTCTCTGATGCTTCTTCCAAGTTTCTCCTCACAACCTTCACTATTGGGTGGTCTCTGTCGCCTGCGTAACCTGGATGCCATCTCCCAACAGACTCTATCTCCACCTGCGCGCCCTTCATTCTAACATCCTTCTCAGAAGCTTTCGCTAAGAACGCCTTCAATTCGTTCTCCCATTCATCTCGAGTCTTGTACTGGGATGGAAGCGATGTGAACCAAGCCTCGATCACGCACTTCTCAGGAGTCGTGATTATTCCTCCGACCACGCCTGCCTCGACCGCTGATATCATTAGAGGACTTGGAATAGGGCAGGGAAAGCTCCTCCATAAAGGATGCCTCGGAACCCTTGCTTGACGTTGATCCTCGTACTTGAATAGAGCTTCGATGACAGCCATCCCTGCAATAACCGAATTAGATTGAGTTGCAGCTCGAGCTCTCCCAACAGGTATTCCTGAACCTCCTCTCGTAGTTATTCTGAACAAGAGCCCTCCTAAACACCCAGGTGAAACACTAAGCGCTGTCGGCTCAGGGGAGACTACAGCATCAGCGCGATAGCCTCTTAGAATGCAGGATAAAGTGCCGTTTACCCCTCCGAACTCTTCGTCCACGACGCTTTCAAGAATGATGTCTCCCTTCAATTTCGCACCTGTCTCGAGTACGGATTGCAATGCCATTATCATAGCCCCGACTCCAGCCTTCATATCGAGAACGCCTCTACCGTAGATCTTGCCGTCCCTAAGCTCACCACCCCATGGCGGAACAGTCCAAGCCCAAGGTCCAAGTGGAACAACATCCATATGGCCTGTGAGAATCAGTGAGCGACCACCGCCCTCGCCCCTAAGAACACCGACAACATTCTCCCGATTGGCGTAGTTCCTCCCGGTCAAGAATGCTGGATGGTCCCGTATGCCTTCAACTTGGTCTGGCCTGAACCTATCTATCTGGAGGCCTAGCTCCTTGAACTTCTCGGCGACCAGTTCTTGGCATTTCGCCTCATCTCCATCCGGAGGCCTATTAACACTTGGAGCCCTGACTAGATTCTGCACAAAACCTACGACGTCTCGGCTTCTAGCCTCAACCGTTTCCAAGACTCTCTTCTTTAATTCCAAAAGATATTCCGTTCCAGAGCGAGTACGAACTTTGACTACTTACGGTCAATATATCAGTGTTTCGAGTGACGAACCGCGGGAGGCTATATTCGAGGGCGAGTTGAGAGAAAACTTAAATCATAAAGCAGGAAACTTGCTAAGGGTTCGTTATGTCATCGAATAGACTACTGAGCGAAATGACTTGGGAAGATGTGAGAGAAGCGGTTGAAGATGATCAAGTGATTATTCTTCCCGTGGGCTCAACCGAGCAGCACGGTCAACATTTGCCCTTGGATACAGACGCGTTCTTATGCCTCAGCGTTGGAGTGGAGGCTGCACAACGCTCCGGACGCGCTATTGTGGCTCCCCCGGTCGTCTTCGGGTACTCACCGCATCACTTGAGCTTCCCTGGAACGATAACGGTCGACCCGCATACGCTCATAAAGCTCCTCGTAGAGGTCACACTCTCTCTCGCCAACCATGGATTCAAGAAGGTGCTTATACTCAATGGGCACGGCGGAAACAGAGGACCTGTAGCGACTGCTGCAAGTGAGGCCCAAGAAAAGTTAGATCGAAAGGCGAAGATAGCTGCGGCAAGCTACTTCGACTTTGGTAGAGAGAAAGTTTCGTCTTCCAGAGATTCTGAACTTGGAGGAATGTGCCATTCCTGCGAATATGAGACATCTTTAGAACTGTTTCTCAGACCTCATCTGGTGAGGACGGAGAAGATTAAGAGGTGTATGCCGCCTGAAGTGATTAAAGACTACGTTTTCTACGATCTACTGAAACAGTCGATTGTTGACATGACGCTGGACACGGAGGAATTTTCGCCTGAGAGCGGTGTATGCGGCGATCCAACTTTAGCGTCAGCTGAAAAGGGGAGAATATTCTTCAACGCTGTTGTGGACGACATAGCAGAATTCTTGAAGAAGTTCTACGAGCTCGAGATCTGATAGATACTCAGTTCTGTTCATTCTGAGTTGTCGTAATGCGGGATGCACAAAAGGAAAGGGTACCTCCTAGCGCAATTCACATCGAAACCAAGGCAAGCCTGAAAGTTCGGATCTCTAGATCTCTTCAAACTCAGCTACGAGTATCGGTGGAACCCATTGCTTGGGAACCCTTTCATCGATGTCCATCCACGTGGTTATGTCCAGCGGGGTTCTTAGTTTCTCATCCCCTTGCTCTATCAGCTTGAAGCGGTCTTCATAGCTAGGCAGAAGATTGAAGGGCTGGAATGCCATCTTTTCGTAGTAGAGGCTCCCGCTCAGAATTTTTACCATTCTCTGAGGATTGGATGAACCGAAAGTGTATGACAGCGGCCTGGCGAAGTATATCCATGGGCCCCACGCAAGGTAGATATACGGTACTTCAGCTATCACTAGCCCTCCAGATCTATTCATCCGAGAGAACTCGAGGTACGACACGCCGAATCCGCAGGCGTAGTCAACATTGTAGAGGGCTGCCCAAGGCGTGTCCGCCTCGATCTCCACGGCGTGCTTCGGGTGTCTAGCCCCTTCCACGATGACCATGCTTCCAACGCCTCCATCAGGCTTCTTCCAAGCGAACTCCTTGAAGACGTTGTGGTTGAAGACAAACTCTGCATTTCTTAAGGCTTGGACGTAAATGTCCTTGGAAACCTCTGTGCTAGTCAAAACCATCACGTGTGGGTTCTTGGCGTAGAAGACGTATGTTACTGAGACATTTACCTCTGGGTATTGAGGTAAGGGCCCTGAGCGCCTCGTTATGAGGAAAACCGGCCCTCGGATCGTCGTGTAACTGGCAGGGGGGTTCCAGTCTGAAGCGTGGATCCACTGCCTTGGAGGGGCGTAGACATCAGGGTTCCAGTGAACGGCTCCGTTCGTTTCAAGGTGATGGTCAAAGGTTTTGTTAACACCCATCTTCATGTGAACCTCATCTGCAGAACCGCTGGTTTCCTGCAGGCGAATCCTGTAGAAGGAGTTTTCGACAGTTAAGCCTAGACCGCTCCCCGATACGGAGAGATCCGACTCGTAGTGAGGCTCAGTGGCGTTCTTGTTTCCATAGAAAATGAGGTACACTTTGCTGGAGTTTGCCGGAACATCCGCTAAGAACGCTACATCAAAGGCTGTAGTTGGCTGGAAACGCTCATCGCTCCTTCCGCTCCAAGAAGAAACGGAGTAGACTTGGCTCATCACCTCTCTCGGCTCTCCGTTTCTGGGGTCGACGGATACGACTCGGACTTCCCTCTCAGGTTCATCGACCCTATCTGAGTACACGGCGAGGCCTACGTGCACAGGCTCAGACTCCCTCGGCAAGCCGCGGGTCTCCGTTAACACGATGCTCGCGTGTTGTCTCCAAGCCTTGTTCCAGTAGCCCCCCTGAGCTGGTGCAGTAGAGCTTTTCTCAACGCTCACTCTAACTCCATCTTCTATCAAGCCCTCCATCCTAAGCTGATTCGTTGAACTGTTCTCCCAGTCAGCCTTGACTACCGCCGTGGCTTCAGCACCCGCCTTGGCAGCGTTGTCTAAGGCAGGCTTACCGTCGTTGTAGACGAAGAAGTCTCTGGTCTCTACGTTGTTTACGAAGACTCTTTCAATTCTCCAAAGCTTTGAGTTTTCAAAGTCGATGGAAGCCTTGACGTGATAGAATGGGTGTTGAGGAGTTGGGAATGAGAAGAGAAGTTCTTTCACCGAAACCAATTTGGCTTCCCCGTTCTGTTTTCTGAACATATCGTTCTAATATCTAGCATTTTAAGTCTCTTTTCGCTTACAAATTAGTGATGGGAAATGTCTAGGAAAAGGTTAGCTGCTATATCGCTTATCGTGGCCACCCTTGTGGTAGCATCGTTCTTCATTGGCACACTATACTCTCCGTATGGCGGGTTTATGGAGTCACGCCCATGGGGTCCTCAAGTAGTAGAGTATCCAACACCTACACCAACTCCTACGCCAAGCCCGAAGGCCGTTGAATATACTCAAGAGCGGATGGTTATCTACAACGCATACGTGTCCCTTGAAACAAGAGATATTGGGGGCACTTTAGCTAAGATTAGAAGTTTGGCTGAGAGCTACGGCGGCTATGTTGCAGGTTCATCCCGCTCTTCTTATGGAATGCAAGCTACAGCTGAGATTACGATTCGAGTTCCTAAGGATAAATTCCGTACAGCGGTTCAGGAGATAGAAACCTACGGCAAGGTTTTGGATGAGCGTACAACAAGCGAGGATGTTACTCAACAATATATCGACGTGAAAGCTAGACTTGAGAACTTGCAGAGGCAGGAGAAGAGGCTTAACGAGATAGTTGGTATGGCTCGAACCGTGGATGAGGTCCTCAATGTTGAGAGGGAGTTGGAGCGTGTCAGAGGCGAGATCGAGAGCCTCCAAGGACAAGTAAACTACCTTGAGCGGAGCGTAGCCATGTCGGTCATTACAGTCAGCCTTAAGGAGCCTCCGCCGCCGTTCACTCCTCCAGGTATGGATTGGGGAGAGACCTTAGAAAGCGCGCTGAGAGGATTCTTCGCGGTAGTCCGCGGCTTGATAATTCTAGTCGTCTCATTGCTACCATTGATTGCGATCGGCTTTTTCGCATACTACGTGTACAGGAGAAGGAAGCTGAAGGTGAAGAAGTAGATGTTGACTAAGATACCTAAAATACCTCTAGCTTCGCCTATCTTATTTTGGGACTCTGCTCGATATATCTCGCAACAGAGAGGTTGATTGCAATTACGGGGATGATATCAGCGTCGCAGTCTTAATTATACCTGGGATTCTTCTTATTCGTGTGACCGTCTCGTCTAGAACCTTCATATCCTCTATTTCAATCCTACAGACCACATCGAATTCACCGTAGACAACTAGGGTCTCAGTCACTCCAGAGAGTTTCTGGATCTCTTTGGCTACGCTGTGTTCCTTCCCTACCTCAACGACGATCAGCACATAGATGACCGCAGACCTTGAGGGCATCTTCGTCCCTAAGGGACTGGTGACTAACTTCCCTGATAATTCTTTCGGGCTGTCGGAAACCGTTAATCGGGAGATGGCCTCAAGTGGGCTAATGGGGATAGATTCTCGGCCTGTCCGGATAGGGGGTAACTTGACAGATCCTGTTGTCAGACTACTTCTTAGCTACGATCTCGCTCAAGGCATCATATCTGGTTTTGACTTCATCATAGACTTTGGTTCTCAACTCTTCGCCGGATAGCGACAATATTTTAATTCTCTCCAGTCTCGCTGCTAACTCCATGTCTCCGAGAACGTTCTTCACCCAGTTCTCGAAGTCCCCTCTTCCCATATGGAATTCGATCGAGGTCACGCCTATGGTCTTTAACTGATTGCAGAATTCTTCTAGGCTTGCTGCAGCTTTCCCTGTTGGCGCTCCGACGTCTGTATAGAAGTAGAAAGCGCTCTGCGGTAGGATGGGACTCAAGACCTTCATCGCCATGTCCTTCGAAATCTTTACGGCTTTCTTCACGCGAATCTTAGACTTAGGCATAACCGAAACCTTCCAGCCTCTTTTGTTCAGCCGTGTTCTTTATAAAGATGTCGTAGATCTCCGCGTTTAGAAGGAATCGATAATCTTATTACGGATCACATTGGGCATCTATTAGGCGTATCCTTTCGTTCCTCAAAGCTCAATGCAAGTTGGAGAATTGTATGAGAATCGCGATGTTCGTGTATGAATTTCCTCCGAAGATCGTTGGAGGACTAGGCACCTATGCCGCGGAGATCTCTCAACAATTCATTAGGATGGGTCACGATGTAGCCGTCTTCACGATGAATGATGGAACCTCGCTCACGAGAGAAACTTGGCGTGGAGTTGAGATTCATAGACCGATGCTCGTCGAGATATCTGATATACTTCCAGCCTTGGTCCATGAGGACCTGAGGAAATGGGGGAGAGGTATCGCGTTCTTCTCCAACATCTTCGTCTATAACATACTTACTGCTTCAAAGCTTGTGAACGATCTAGTGAAGAAAGAGGAGGTAAAATTCGATATAGTCTCGGCTCACGATTGGCTCTCAGTCATCGCAGGAGCCTCCGTGAAGAGGGAGCTCAATGTTCCCCTCGTATTCCATGTTCACTCCACAGAGAAAGGCAGAGCAATGGACGGCGGTTCCGAGGTCGTCAACAGTATTGAATTCTATGGAGGACAGATCTCAGACAGGGTAGTAACAGTCTCTTTCGCCATGCGAGACGAGCTGAGAGGTCTAGGGTTTCCGGAACAAAAGGTAAGGGTCTGCTATAATGGCGTAGATCCAAACAAGTACGACCCAAGCAAAGTCAAGCCTGAGGACGTAAAGGCGCTTCGTAAGAAGTATAGTCTCCGGGAAAGCGATAACATGGTTCTCTTCGTAGGCAGACTGGTCTCGGTTAAAGGAGTCGACAGACTTGTGATGGCTATGCCTGAAGTCTTGAGAAAGCTTCGGAACACCAAGCTGGTGATCCTCGGATTGGGGAACATGGAACAGCAACTGATGAGCCTTGTTAACTCGCTAGGGCTTCAGAATTCAGTCATATTGAGGTTTGAATTTGTTCCTGAAGAGGAAAGGATACTGCACTACGCAGCATGCAATGCCGCTGTCTTCCCAAGCCTCTATGAACCTTTCGGAATAGTATGCACCGAAGCCATGAGCATGAGCAAACCGATTGTTGTGGGAGCAAGAGGAACGAGTGGATTGCGAGAACAGGTCGTTCCAAGCGGACCTGAGCAATGCGGACTCCACGTAAACCCGAACGACTCTTCAGACATAGCTTGGGGAATAATCAGTCTGCTAGCCGACCCGGTGGCTGCGGCCAGATTCGGTGAGAACGCTAGAAGTAGGGTTCTAAAGTATTTTTCATTGGAAGCGATGGCGAAGAGTACTCTAGATGTCTATGGAGAACTCCTTAAGAAGTAAGTGCTTGCCCTAAAGTCATACCGACCCCGCTATCTTCTTCTCATAACGCGGTCTTTTCAGAAGGACATCTTCGACGTATGCTCTCAAAGGCTCAGCGACGCTCCAAGCCTGGGAGATACAGCCTCTCGGACGGGGGCTATCGCCATCTAGTATCTCACTCACCGCCCCCAACCCTCCACGGTAAACCTCTTCCTTGAGAAGCGGAACCAGAATACTATTGAGAGCAAAGTTGCGCGACTCTGTTGAATAGCTATTCGCCTTTACGTAAGCTGTTACAAAGGGACCTATCAGCCAAGGCCAGACGGTTCCATTGTGATACGCTCGATCTCTTCGCATCCTGTCGCCTGAGTAGACTCCGTAATAACGAGGATCTTCTCGAGGCAAAGTTCTCAGTCCGTAGCCGCTCCATAGCCTCTTCATAACGTTTTCGACCATTATCATCTCTCTACCTTTGTCCAGCATACCGAAATCAAGGGATATTGCGATCAATTGGTTAGGTCTAAAAGACGCGTCGCCATGGCCGTCCACGAATACAACATCGAACAGGCATCCCTCTTCGCTACGCCAGAATTTCTCGCTGAAGCTTCTCATCGTTTTCTCAGCAAGCTTTGAGTACCTCCCTGCCTCCTTGCAATAGCCGAATCTTGTTGCTAGCAGTTGCATGATCTTTAGCGCATTATACCATAAGGCTTGGATCTCAACGGCCTTTCCATCTCTTGGGGTTGCATCTGTATCCATCCAGGTCAGTTTCGGCCCATGAAGAATCAACCCGTCGCTATCTAAGCGGATACCAAACTGGGTCCCTTTGATGTAATGTTCGATCCCCGACGTGAGAGTCTCCCATAACTTTTCCTTCACAAATGGGAAATCACCTGTGTATTTCAGGTACTGCCATGTTGCATTGATGTACCAGAGGGTTGTGTCGACACTGTTATAGCTGGGCTTCTCTCCGGCTCGGTCAGGCATTTTACTTGGAATGAGCCCAAAATCGCAGAAGCTACTTAACGTCAGCAGAATCTGTCTCGCATCCTCAAACCTTCCAGTGATCAGAGTCAGACCGGGTAAAGAGACTAGGCAATCTCTTCCCCAATCCTCAAACCAGTGATACCCTGCTATCACGGATTTCGTTCCATTTGATTCTCGATCAACGATGAACGAGTCTGCGGCTAGAACGCACCATTTTAGCCAATCGTCAAACGAGAAGCCGTCATGTATTCCATAGAACTCTGCCAGCAAACGATCTCTTCGTTCCAATTCCTCATGAAGCAGAACTTCAAGGTTTTTCTGGTAAATCGTTTCCAGAAGGTTCTGCGCCTTTCTCTCATTCTCGCCCGCCACACCGAAAACGATGAAATTCTTTGTTTCCTTCGGACTCAACCTTAACTCGAAAAAACCGGGAATGTAGTTGTCGTCGAGGCAACTTTCGTCTCTTGAATCCTCAGTCCTATAGTAGATCTTCTCGACCCATTCTCCGCGGCTGGGCCTGTACTCGCCCTCGCTGGACGAGATGCTCAAGGTCCATTGGGAGTTAGATGGTCTGATGAATGTTTCCCGGACTGATGACGTTTGGACAAAGTCCCAGTTCAAGCCTGTTTTTTCTGTGGTACTATGGAAGTGTCTGAAATTGACCATGGGAACTATTCTTAAGGCTGCTTCGCGGTCGAAACCGTTGTGTACTCTGTAGATCGAAATCGTAACATTCATCTTGAATGGCATGAAAATCGTCTTTCGAAGATTAATTCGCTCTATATCATACGCGTAGGTTGGAAAAGGGTCGAGGACGAACTTAGTTAAATGAGCGTACCCTTCAGTCCTAATATTGTTCTTGAACTCGACGGAGCTTGTTCCATACGTATTCCCTCCTACTTGAATCTCTTCGTCAAGCCTACTAAGAAGGACATGCCGATTACTTGGCGGGTTGAGCGCTACAACAAGTAGGCCGTGATACTTTCGAGAGTTAACGCCTAGAACAGTGGATGAAGCGTATCCGCCAAGATTGTTTGCGACCAGCCACTCAGTCGCGAGAGCGTCTTCTAGCCTTCTCAACCTCTCTTTTCCTAATACCAGCTTGGGCAAACTATATCTCATGGCCAACCTGACGCCGATCTTCTAAGTAGTTGAAGAATATATCCGTTTTTAAGGGATTTCAGCTATTTAGTTCTCATTACTCGCTCAGTGTGAAACCAGAATGGCGGATATAGTACTTGTCTTTGAGGTCCACCAGCCCTTCAGAATAAGAAAGGGCTTCTTTTGGGACCGTAGGATGTTCAAGCGGGTGGATAGAAAGGAACTATTTGAATATTACTTCGACAAGGACAAGAATCGAGAGATCTTCGAACGCGCATGTAGGAAGTGTTACCTCCCAAGTAATGAGATAATCCTGAAGTCGGTTGACAAACATAAATCGGAAAACAGGAAAGTCAAAGTGGCTTTCAGTCTGTCAGGCGTCTTCTTGGAACAATGCGAGATGTTCAACAAAGACGTTCTAGAGTCCTTCAAAGAACTCGCAGACACAGGCTGCGTAGAATTCCTAGATCAAACATATTATCACTCTCTTAGTGGTCTGTATCCCATTAGAGATGAGTTCATCGAACAAGTCAAGGCGCACAAGCAAGCAATGCAAGATCTTCTGCACTTTACACCTTCAGTCTTCGAGAATACTGAATTGCTCTACAACAACGCTATCGCAAGGATCGCAGAGAAACTGGGCTACATCAGTATCTACACAGAAGGCGCAGAAAGAATTTTAGGAGATAGGTCGCCCAACTACGTGTACGGAGCCAAGGACTGCCACAGATTGAAGGTTCTGCTACGAAACTACAAACTCACCGACGACGTCGGATTCAGGTTCTCAGCGAGATGGTGGAATGAATGGCCACTAACAGCCGAAAAGTACGCTTCTTGGCTAGCGGCAACGCCCGGTAAGTGCATCACAATATTCCCAGACTACGAAACTTTTGGCGAGCATCAATGGCCTGAAACAGGGATACACGAATTTCTCGCTCATCTTCCTGAGGAGATTTTGAAGCACGAGAATCTTAATATGGCCACGCCTTCCGAGGTCGCGAACAGGTATGAGCCTGTCGGTGTAGTAGACGTCCCTGAGCTTGGAGGCACAGTATCTTGGGCAGACTTGGAGAGAGATGCTAGTTGCTGGATCGGAAATACCATGCAGTGGGCGTACTACTCGTCGGTGAGAGACATGGAACGATTTGTCAAGGAGTCAGCTGATCGAGATTTCATAAGGCTCTGGAGGTACTTCCAGATCAGTGACCATCTCTACTACATGTTCACAGCTGGAGGAGCGCCTGGAGAGGTCCATACTTACTTCAATCCCTACGGCAATCCAGTAGATGCCTTTGTCACCTGCCAAAGCGCCCTCACGGATCTAGAGCAGAGAGTGAGGATGTTCTCAGTCACGGCGAACGAGCCATTCGAATTCTACCTAGGAGTCGGTGAAGACAAGACCACAGGGATCACCTCCTTAACCCTACGGGGATTCATTGAAGCAATCAAGAAAGTGGACATAGCATCTATAGAATTCCATAACTCCAGAGGAGACTTTGATAGATGGGCTAAGAGTAGTCTCTGTGATCAAAAGCTTGCGGTAGAACTCAAGAAGATTAGAGGTACCAGACTGAAAGGTGAAAAACTGAGAAACGAGATACTCGAAATCGCTAAGGGTCACATCGGTGAATTGTTAGAGCGCATGCGTTCTCTAGGACTAGCTTGAAGCGCACCTAGGAATTCCTAAATACTCTTTACCGTTGAGCTAACATGTGTTCTAGCAGTTGTTGTGTGGTGGTCTGAGGCTTGAGTGAAGAACAGCTTTCTCCATCCGGAAGAATACTGCTGCTCATGCACAATCTCTGTTTAGTGCGCCCGGAGAACTCGCAGAACTGCCATGAACTGTCTGATTCAGCAAAGATGCCATATGATGAAGTATTGAGGATCCTAGATAGACATGAAGCGGAGGGCTATGTAGCAAGTTTAGTGGATCAAAGTGGAACTAAACGATACTACCTAACCGGCTCGGGGATGATCAAGGTCTGTTCATCCTTCACTTGAGCTGCTCGTGAAACAATCTTGAGAGTCTTGATTCTTACTTGGGAGTTTCCGCCGAAAATCGTCGGAGAGCTGGCCCTATACGTTAGCAGAGTTGCGGCTCAACTGGTTAGAAAGAACCTCGACCTCTACGTTGTCGCCCATGACGACTCTCGGACAGGTTTGGAACAGAGGCAAGACGGATTGAAAGTGTTCAGAGTGGCGAACCCAGTGAAGACCCACATCAGTGTTCTGACATGGGATCTGACCCTGGCAGCTGAATTCGAGAGAGCTTCCTCAGATATCATCTACTCAACAGCGAAAACTGTTAGCCTCATCGATGCTCACGAGTGGCTATGTGTGATTCCAGCAATAGCCTTGAAGAAGGCCTTCGATATCCCATTCGTCTATAGTGTGCATAGCATCGAGGATCAACGTTCTCGCGGTGCATCCTCACCGTTCAATCTTGCTATTACGAACATAGAGCGGCATGGATGTGACGAAGCTGAGAGAGTTCTAGTGAAATCGACAGAGATGAGGGATGAATTGAAGATTAGGTATGGGGTCTCGCCGAATAAGATCGATGTTGTTCAACCTAGTTCCGATACATGGATAGATGATATCGTCAAGGTCTATGAGAAAGCTATCAGATCACCTCTTCAAGACTTCTGGAGGCTTGTTGAAGCGTAGTCTGAACGTGAGCGAGCAAGAATGGCACAGCGGCGAAATATCCTCATGCTGTCTTGGGAGTTTCCCCCAAGGATAGTCGGGGGAATAGCGGCGCATGTCTACGATCTCTCTCGAGCGCTAGCTCAAACCGACCTCGACGTTCACGTTATCACCCTCGAGTTTCCAGGAGCGAAAGGCTACGAAGAGATTGACGGAGTCCATGTTCATAGGGTTGATTCATACAACTATCCATCACCAGACTTTGCTTCATGGACATTCATGATGAATTTGAATCTTCAAGCGAAAGGGATTGAATTGATAAGATCTCTGAAAGGCAGCATAGACATTGTACATGCTCATGACTGGCTTGTAGCAACAGCTGCGGTTGGATTGAAACATCTCTTTCGAATCCCGCTTCTGGCAACCATTCATTCGACAGAGTATGGCAGAAGAAACGGCCTCCACACAGAATACCAGACGATGATCCACCAAACAGAGTCATGGTTGACGCATGAAGCGTGGAGAGTGATCTGTTGCAGCGGTTACATGGCCTCACAAGTGAGTTGGGCATTCGGGCTGCCTAGGCAAAATATAGAGGTAATCCCGAATGGAGTGGACCTAGAAAAGTTCAAGGCTAATCTCGATAGAGAAGACTTCAGGAAGAAATTTGCTGACCCAAGCGAGAAACTTATCCTCTTTGTCGGCCGGCTCGTATACGAGAAAGGCGCCAGCGTTTTGATCGAAGCCTTCCCCGAAGTTCTATCCAATTTCGATGCGAAGCTCGTTTGCGTCGGCGAGGGATATATGAAAGACGTTCTAATCAGCAGAGCCCATCAACTCGGAATAGCGCACAAGATCTATTTCACAGGCTTCCTAGACGACCTAACATTGAAGCTCCTCTATAGAGTAGCTGACGTCTGCGTCGTTCCCTCACTCTACGAACCATTCGGCATAGTAGCCCTGGAAGCAATGGCCGCGGGAACACCTGTCGTAGCGACCGGTGCTGGAGGGCTGAGCGAAATAGTCGAACACGACAAGACAGGAGTTAGAGCCTATCTGAACGATCCGGACTCATTGGCTTGGGGTATACTCAGAGTCCTCTCGGATAGGAAGTACGCTGAACGCTTAGCTCAGAACGCCTGCAAGAAGGTCGTTGAAGTTTATAGTTGGAGGAGGATAGCGGATGGAACGAAGTCGGTTTATGAGAGAATTCTAAGCGAATACGAGAAAGGTTCTTGGAAACCTGTCTCGATTCGATAGTCTGAGTTAGTCTCTTAGAAGTCGGGTGGCTGCTAGGCTTCGAACCTTCCGCTATCAGCGATTACTCTAAAGTCATACCGATGAGTTTCTTTCTGGGAACATGTTTGCCTGGGTATATCTTTGTTGCTGTGAGGTTGCATCCCGCCTCCAGTGTGACATCATCTGCCAGGACTGAAGTGAGGACCCTTGTAGCCTTAGCCGGATTAGATTTGACAGTTGAGTGTCTCCCTATGATGCTCTCGCGTATTTCCGCGTTGTCGTCTATTATTACTCGATCCATTACCGCTGATCTTTCTATAACAGAGTTTCTTCCGATCCTTGTATAGTTGTCGATGCATGAGTCTACTATTCTTGCGCCATCCGAGATCACGCAGTGCCTTCCGATCAAAACCGAGCCTTGAAGTTCTATTCTTCCTTCCCCGACTTTTCTTACTATCTCTTCTCTCCTCCTGAGAGATTCAACGCTTTCTCCTTGGATCCATATGGTAGAGTCTTGGGATACTCTACCGCCGAAGTCTTGCAGACTTTTCAATCGGCCGTGAAGTATACCTTCCATCGCCTCAAGATACCTCACAGGAGTCCCAACATCATACCATGCTCCTCTTAGAACATAGCCATAAACAGGTCTACCCGTCTCTATAATGTAAGGTATCAAATCGTAGCCGAAGTCTAGACGCTTATTCTGGATCATCTCTTGAACTTTCCTTTCCTCGAAGATCTCTCTAATCTTCGGAGAGAACAGGTAAAGCCCTGTATTAGCTAGGTTTGAGGGTGCTTTCTTCGGATGAGGCTTCTCAACGAACCTTGATATCCTCATGCCACTATCAACTTCAGCTATTCCATAT
>Ga0315309_1000619_pt1 | contig 21775 bp, 20 predicted proteins | sample TDP4_MG_FD_203080 | JGI IMG/M metagenome (GOLD analysis project Ga0315309, IMG submission 203080) | Freshwater sediment microbial communities from Lake Towuti, South Sulawesi, Indonesia - TDP4 | ecosystem: Environmental > Aquatic > Freshwater > Lake > Sediment | place: Indonesia: South Sulawesi... | reverse complement strand
GATATATTAAGAGAAATGCCATCAGCCTTTATCGGAGCCAACACCGCGGTGGAAAAGGGAAGGTCGGGATTCATGTCAAAGAGGAGGACTTTGTTGAGGATCTCTTCATCGCCTCCACGCATGATTACATTCTCTTCTTTACCGACGCGGGGAAGGTCCATTGGATGAAGGTTCACGAAGTCCCCCAGGCTGGCCGGCTCACCCGAGGCAAAGCCATCGTCAATCTGCTCAACCTCGGCCCCCAAGAGAAGGTGACGACCATTCTTCCTCTCAAAGACTTTGCGAAGGGAAAGTTCATCACCTTTGTGACCAAACAGGGGGTCATCAAGAAGACGGCTCTTGAAGCTTACAGCAATCCACGAGCCGGCGGGATCATCGCCATCCACCTCGATGAAGGGGATGAGCTCATCTCGACGAAGCTGACGGACCGCCAGCACAACCTCTTCATCGGTACGAAGATGGGAAAGGCCATCCATTTTCCCGAAACCCAAATTCGAGAACTGGGTCGGACCGCTCGAGGGATAAGGGGGATAAAGATTTCAAAAGGGGATGAGGTCGTGGGAATGGAAGTGGTCTCCCCTCACACTCAGATCCTGACAGTCACGGCAAATGGTTATGGAAAGCGGACGCAGGCTTCTCAATACCGCATGCAGAATAGGGGCGGGTCTGGAATCTTCACCGTGAAGAGGACCCAAAAGACGGGCGATGTGGTGGGCATCATGACCGTCACCGATGAGGATGAGTTGATGCTCATTACGAACAAGGGAAAGATCATCCGTCTCCGGACGGTCGACCTCCCCACTCAAGGGAGGACGACACAGGGAGTGAGATTGATCACCCTCGACGAGGGGGAGCGTGTCGTCGCCGTTGCCAGATTAGCAGAAAAGGAGTAATCGTTCGCTCTTTGAAATGACATTTGAAAAAAAGACTTGAATTTTTTAAAAAATAGGTGTATGTTTTGTTAGCATAGTGGGTTAGAGTTCGTCCTCAGATATTTTCCTCCTCTTAATTCTTATTTTCATTTTTCCACAATTGTGGAAACGTTGTGAAAAAAGATTTATAAGTACTTGAAAATGAACGGTTTCTCTTGCTGGGATCCTTTTTTCTCATCCCACACATTACCTCTGCTGAACACGCCAAGCCATCAAGGTCCAGTTCATGGAAGAAATATGGTCTAAGGTGATCGATTCTTTAAAGGAAAGAATCGGTCAGCAGAATTTCGACATTTGGATCAAACCGATCCACTTCATCTCCATGGATGGAGAGTTTGTGGAATTAGAAGTTCCGAACCGATTTTTCAGGGGGTGGATCAGTGAACACTATGCACCCCATATTAAAGAGGCACTCTCTCTCTTGACGCAAAAACCTTGTCATCTCCAATTCCGCATCAGAACTGAAAAGATGAATGAAAGAGAGTCCATCTCTTTACCTTTCCCAAGTCATGACGTACAGGCTGCGCACTCTTTCCAGCCCATCTTCAATCCAAAGTATACGTTTGATAATTTCGTGGTGGGTGCAAGTAACCAATTCGCCAATGCTGCGTGTTTGGCAGTCGCCAATCTCCCAGCGAAGAATTACAATCCGCTCTTCATCTATGGCGGGGTGGGGTTGGGAAAGACCCACCTCCTTCATGCTATTGGCAACCACATCGTGCAACACCGCATCCTGCCGGAGGTGAAGAAGATCTGCTATACCTCCTCTGAGGAGTTCACAAACGAATTGATCAATTCCCTCCGTTACGAGAAGATGGACGAGTTTAGAAACAAGTTCAGGAGGATGGACATCCTACTGATCGATGACATTCAATTTATCTCGGGGAAAGAAAGGACTCAGGCCGAATTCTTCCACACCTTTAATTCGCTTTACGAAGCTCGAAAACAAATTGTTGTGACGAGCGACAAGTTCCCAAAGGATATCCCGAATTTTGAAGAACGACTCCGGTCTCGCTTCGAATGGGGCCTCATTGCCGACATTCAGCCGCCCGATATTGAGACCAAAGTAGCCATTTTGAGGAAGAAAGCGGAAAATGAGAGTATCTTCCTTCCCAACGACGTTGCTTTCTTTTTGGCATCACAGATCGATTCCAATATCCGAATGTTAGAAGGCTGCCTCATCCGCGTCGGTGCGTTCGCCTCGCTTACGAAGACAGCCATCGATATTCAGATGGCGAAAGATGTCTTGAAAAATATCATCAAACCGAAGGAAGAGTTGATCTCGATCGATTCCATTCAAAAGGTGGTGGGCAATTTTTTTAACCTGAAAGTCTCAGACTTTAAAGTGAAGCGAAAATACAAGGGCTATGTCATCCCGCGACAGATTGCTATGTACCTCTCCCGCAAATTAACGAATGCCTCTTTGCTCGAAATCGGAGAAAAATTCGGAGGTAAAGATCATTCCACTGTCCTCCATTCGATCAAGAAGGTCGAAGAAAGAATATCAAAAGACCCGTCCTTTAAAGAGATGGTGGAGAATTTGCATAGTCGAATTAAGTCTTAAACTTCAATTCATGAAGGGAAGGGGATCATAGCCCATAAAAAAGGATATGAGGATAGGTAGGTCAAAATAATTTGAAGTGAACATGGTGGGGTAAATCAAGTGGAAATATTTTGAATAATGAATAAAAAGAAAGGGAGTAAGGGGTGAAAGGAGAAGAAATATAAGATCTCCCAACGGCTCGTGACACATTTTCAACAACGAAACATACTTTTATTTTTTTGAGTTAATGTCGTTTTCCTCATTTCAACAGAGAACGATGATGATGACGAATAAGTGAAATAGAAAATATTCATAGGAGGGAAAATAATGAATTTTGAAATAGCGAAAAGGGAGTTCTTAAAAGGGCTGGGTCTCATCCAAAGCATTGCTGGAAGGAAAACAACCCTTCCCATCCTTTCCCATATCCTCATCCAATGTGAAGAGAACTCCCTCTATGTGACGGGAACCGATTTGGAAACAGGGATGCGTGAAGAGATGACCGCAACGATCCACACGAAAGGGAACGCCTCCGTTTCAGCAAAAAAGTTGTATGAAATTGTGAGAGAACTTCCTGACGAAACGATTCATATTCAGAAGAGGGAAAATCAATGGATCACCCTTCGATGTGGCAAATCACTCTTCAACCTTGCCGGCTTAGACCCTGACGAATTTCCTTCTCTCCCTGCATATCAGGAAGGATTTTTTTCGAAAGTTTCGACATCGCTCATAAGGGAGATGATTGAAAAGACTGTTTTCGCTGCCTCTAACGAGGAATCACGATACCATCTCAACGGGGTCCTTTTTGTCCAGAGTAAGCAAGCAGGTAGGGAATTCTTCAGGATGGTGGCGACGGATGGCCACCGCCTTTCTCTCGTGGATCGAGAAGGCCAGACCATCCACGGGATTGCAAGGGGGATTATCGTTCCAAAGAAGGGCGTGTTGGAGATCAAGAAGATCGTGGGCGATCGGGATGGGCAGGAAGAGATGGAGATCTATTTTGATCAGACGCATGGTTTTTTTAAGATCGGAAGATCGCTCCTCATCATCCGGCTCATTGATGGTGAATTTCCCGAGTACGACCAGGTGATTCCAAAGATGAACGATAAGAAATTGGTGATGGTTAAGGAGAGGGTATATGGATGCCTGAGGAGAGTCTCTACGATGGCCAGTGAGAGGGTAGAGGGGATCAAGCTTTCTCTCAAGAAAAATGCCATCGAGCTCTCCTCCTACCATCAGGACTTCGGAGATGCGAAGGAAGAGGTCGAAGTCGTCTACGAAGGACCTCCGCTCGAGATCGGATTTAATGGAAGATATCTAATGGAAACCCTCAACGCAATCGATACGGAGCAGGTCCTGATGGAACTGAAGGATGAAGGAAGTCCCGGCGTCATCAAACCGGTGTCTTCTGTAGAACCGCCTGACCAAGTCTGCATCATCATGCCAATGAGGATTTAGATCGATCGTGTTTATGCATCGGAGCAGGGACTTCTCATGCGCAAATCGCTCATGAAAAGGAGGAGCGAAGCAAACGGTGGAACAACAGTATACGGCGGAACAGATTAAGATCCTGGAGGGATTGGCCGGCGTTCGGAAACGGCCTGCCATGTACATTGGTAACACAGGGGTCGAAGGTCTTCACCATTTGGTTCACGAGTTGGTGGATAACAGCATCGATGAAGCACTGGCCGGATATTGCGATCGCATCGACGTGATCATCCATATGGATAATAGCGTCACGGTAAGGGATGATGGACGAGGCATCCCCGTGGATATCCATGAGAAGGAGAAGCGTCCTGCTGTGGAAGTGGTGATGATGAAACTGCACTCCGGAGGTAAATTTGACAACCGGAGCTATAAGATCTCCGGGGGCCTTCATGGCGTCGGTCTATCGGTCGTCAATGCCCTCTCTGAGTTTATTGACCTCGAGATCAGGAGGGATGGGAAGGTCTATCATCAAATTTATGAACGGGGGGAAGTGAAGACCAAACTCGAGGTCACAGGAAAGACGAAACATACAGGAACGCAGATCCGTTTCAAACCGGACAGTGAGATCTTCGAAACGACAAATTTCAGTTTTGACCTTCTCTCTCAGCGTCTGAGAGAGGTCGCGTTCTTAAATAAGGGCCTTGCCATCAGCATCGAGGATGAACGGTCTGGCAAGAGACATGACTTCTTTTACAAGGGAGGGATCATCTCCTTCATCGAATATTTGAATAAGAATAAGAATTGTCTCCATTCCAAACCCATCTATATCCAGGGCATCAAGAACGGGATCGATGTGGAGATTGCCTTTCAGTATAACGATGGATATGCCGAAAGCCTTTTCTCCTTTGCTAACAACATCAACACGCATGAGGGCGGGACGCACCTCGTCGGGTTCAAAACGGCTCTCACGCGGACGATCAATCAATATGCCACGAGCGCCAATCTTCTCAAAGGGGGCAAGGAGAATCTCACCGGAGAGGATATCCGAGAAGGTTTGGTCGCGGTGATCAGCGTCAAGCTTCCAGAACCTCAATTTGAGGGCCAGACCAAGACGAAACTGGGCAACAGTGAGGTGAAGGGGTTGGTGGAGGCGCTCATCAATGAGAAACTGGGAAGTTATTTCGAAGAGAATCCTGCGGTCGCCAGAAAGGTCATCTCCAAAGTCATCGATGCTGCCAGAGCCAGGGAAGCCGCACGAAAGGCACGGGAACTGAGTCGACGAAAAGGGGGGCTGGAAGGAGACTTCCTGCCAGGCAAATTGGCCGATTGTCAGGAGAGAGACCCTCGGTTGAGCGAGATCTTCATCGTGGAAGGCGATTCGGCCGGAGGGTCGGCGAAGCAGGGCCGGGACCGGTCGATTCAAGCTGTCCTTCCGATCAAGGGGAAGATCCTGAACGTGGAGAAGGCCCGCTTCGATAGGATGTTGGCGAATGAGGAGATCCGTCTTCTCATCTCGGCATTGGGAGCTGGGATTGGGAAGGACGACTACGACATCCATCGGCTTCGTTACCACCGTATTGTGATTATGACCGACGCGGATGTGGATGGGTCCCATATCCGGACGTTACTTCTGACCTTCTTCTACCGTCATATGCCAGAGGTGATCGAGAGAGGACACCTCTACATCGCCCAGCCCCCTCTCTTCAAGGTGGCCGAAGGGAAGAACGAGATCTATATCAAGGACGAAGAGGCGTTTAATCGCTATTTGATGAACCGGGCCGTTGCCAAGAGCGAAGTGATCGTCGAGCGAACGGGTAGACGACTGACCGAGAAGAAACTGAGTTCCCTTTTGGAAAAGATATTTATTTATGACGAGTTGATTCAGAGGATTCGAAAAAAGGGATATCCTCGATCTCTTCTCAACTTTCTGCTTGAAAATGGCGTCCGAAGCAAATCGACGTTTGAGGAGAAGACAAAGATCGCCGACCTTCAGAAGCGATTGAGGAAGAGTGGCTTCGAGATCTTCGATCTTTACTGGGATGAAGAACACAACCTCTATGGATTCGAAGTTCAAGAGACGGATGGAGGAAGGGAGCAGCGAAGCAAGGTCCATTGGGATCTCATTGCTTCGGTCGAGTATCGTCATCTCTCTCAGGTCTATCAGGAGATTAAAGAGATGGCATCCCCACCTTATACCTTGATGGAGAAGGGGAGAAAGGTGACCATCGATCAGGAGGAGGGATTGCTTCAATCGCTCAATCACTTGGGCAGGGAAGGGCTTTCCATCCAGAGATATAAAGGATTGGGGGAGATGAACCCTGCACAGCTCTGGGAGACCACGATGAATCCAGAGACTCGGACCCTTCTCAAAGTGAAAGTAGAAGACGCCATTGAAGCCGACGAGATCTTTAGCATCTTAATGGGCGATGAGGTGGAAGAAAGGCGCCATTTCATCGAAGACAACGCCCTCTTTGTTCACCGCCTCGATATTTAGGAGACCTCAGGAAGGATGCTCGTCGTTGGGTTGACGGGAGGGGTGGCAAGTGGAAAGACGGCCGTCTCACAGATATTGAGAGAAGAGGGCGCTTACCTCATCGATGCAGACCAGATCGCCAGGGAATTGGTTCAACCGCAAACACCCGCCTGGAGGGAGTTGAGAAGGGTCTTCGGGACAGAAATCCTTCGAGAGGACGGATCCATCGATCGGAAGAGATTGGCTGCGAAGGTCTTCTCAGATCCCGAGCAGAGAAAGGTTCTGAATCAGATTCTCCATCCTCGAATCCGGGCGGAGATGAACCGAAGAGCCAAAGAGATCGGCCAAAAGGACCTCGATGCGATCGTGGTCATCGATGCCGCTCTGATTGTGGAGACGGGTCATTACAAAGAGATGGATAGACTGATTGTCGTCACCTCGACCGAAGAGCAGCAGATCGAGAGGCTGAGAAGCCGCGAGGGGGCGAGCGAGGAAGAGGCCCAAAGGATTCTTGCCTCGCAGATTCCGCTTGAGGACAAATTGAGATTGGCCGACTTCGTCATTCGCAACGAGGGTTCCTTTGAGGAGACACGGAGGAGGGCGAAAGAGGTCTTCGAGGAGTTAAAGAGGATGGCGAGTCAGACTCAAAAATTGAAGCATTAGCAGAAGAGTAGGGAGGAGAAAGAGGGTTATGAATATCAAGGATCTAAAAAAGCTGAAGATCAGTGAACTGACGAAGATCGCCAGGGAGCTCAATGTGGAGGGTGCCAGCGGCATGAGGAAACAGGAATTGATGTTTGCCATCCTCCAAGCCCAGACAGAGAAGAATGGCCTCATCTTTGGAGAAGGGGTGCTGGAGATCCTTCCCGACGGGTTCGGTTTTCTAAGGGCGCCGGATTACAATTATCTGCCTGGGCCGGATGATATCTACATCTCTCCGTCACAAATTCGGAGGTTCAATCTTCGGACGGGTGACACCGTCTCGGGTCAAATTCGACCGCCCAAGGATAATGAACGATACTTTGCGATGCTCAAAGTGGAGATGGTCAACTACGAAGACCCGGAGGTGGCCCGGGATAAGATCCTCTTCGACAACCTAACGCCCCTTTATCCTCAAGAAAAGATTCGTTTGGAGATGGATGGCCAATGGGATAATTACTCTGCGCGGGTCATGGACCTCCTCACCCCTATTGGAAAAGGCCAGCGAGGCCTCATCGTCGCTGCCCCAAGAACCGGTAAGACGATGCTGCTCCAAACGATCGCACACAGCATTACCGCCAACCATAAAGATGTTGTTCTGATCGTGCTCCTCATCGATGAACGACCCGAGGAAGTGACGGACATGGAACGTTCTGTTGATGGAGAGGTGATCAGCTCCACCTTTGATGAACCAGCCCAACGACATGTCCAAGTCGCAGAGATGGTGATCGAGAAGGCCAAGCGCTTGGTGGAGCATCAAAAGGATGTGGTCATTCTTTTGGATAGCATTACTCGTCTTGCCAGAGCCTATAATACGGTCGTCCCGCCAAGTGGCAAGGTGCTCTCGGGCGGGATTGATGCCAACGCCCTGCAAAGGCCGAAACGTTTTTTTGGTGCCGCAAGAAATATCGAGGAAGGGGGAAGTCTTACCATTATCGCGACGGCCATCATCGATACAGGCAGTCGGATGGATGAGGTCATCTTCGAAGAGTTCAAAGGGACAGGAAATATGGAAATACACTTAGACCGCCGCTTGCTCGACCGAAGGGTCTTTCCTACCATCGATATTCAGCGCTCCGGCACGCGAAAAGAAGAGCTATTATTGGACAAGAACGACCTGAATCGCATCTGGCTCTTGCGAAAGGTGCTCCAGCCCATGAACACGGTCGAGAGCATGGAATTTCTGTTGGAGAAGATGCACGCCACCAAGAACAATCGGGAGTTCCTCGATTCCATGAATCAATAGGGGTGTGGGTGGTAGTCAGGGTGTATGAAAAACGCTATCACTCATCACCGACATTTTAAGGATGTTGAAAATTTATGAGAAATCGGTAAAATAGAAGTTGGAGGCCATGACGATGAAGAAAGAGATTCATCCCAAACTTTTTGATACGGTGATCAAATGTGCCTGTGGAGCGACCTTTGAGACGAAGAGTACGCAGAAAGAGATCCATGTAGAGATCTGTTCCAACTGTCATCCTTTCTTTACCGGGAAACAGAAATTCTTGGATACTGCTGGAAGGATCGAGCGGTTTAAGAAGAAATATGGTGAGAAGAGTGACAAGCAGGATTGATCCCACCTCATCTATTCCTTTTTCCGTTTTCCGATCAATATGCTTTGATCGACTGCACTGCTCTACCCGAAAGGGTCCTGATCACACCCCTTCCATCCTGCCCTGTCTTCTTTTGAAAGTGGGCGTTCAGCATTAGTTCGTTTGGAGGATTCAAATGTTCTTTGGAAGAAAGGTTCCCGTCCAGGGAATTTCTCTATTTGGTGCTCGTGGTGTAGCACAAAAATAAGGCTATATTGGATAGGAATCTTTTGGAGGGTTTCAACAGGGGGCGCCATTTTAAACATAGCGTTAAATATGTGCAACATCACTCGTGTCCTTGAAAAGAGAGGGAGAACCCTTCGAGTGGGAGGGCAGGCTGTCATTGAAGGGGTTATGATGAGGTCTCCTGGATCGATGGCCGTTGCGGTCCGAAGGCCCAATGGAGAGATCGTTGTAAAAAAGGAGGGGCTGACCTTCTTTTCAGAGAAGGCCTTCATCTTTAAACTTCCTCTGGTCAGGGGCGTATTGGTTCTGCTTTCAGCCCTCGTCTTAGGGATTGAGGCCCTTAACTTCTCAGTGAATGAGGCCCTCTCCGACTCCGAAGGAGAAAAAGAGATGAGTCCTTGGGCCATGAGCCTCACGTTTACTGCTGCTCTCTCCTTTGGCATCTTTCTCTTCTTCCTGGTCCCTCTCTTCTTAACGAAGTGGTTACGGTTTCTTTTTCCCATGGTGTCTGAAAGCGGGCTCGTCTTCAACCTGGTCGACGGCACGATACGATTGGTCATCTTCTTGGCATATCTCTGGGCCATCTCCTTTTTTGAGGAGATCCGTCGTGTTTTTCAATACCATGGTGCAGAGCACAAATCGATCTTTGCCTTCGAGGCCGGTGAGGCGCTGATGGCCGATCGGGTGAAGAGTTTCCCTTTCCTTCACCCCAGGTGTGGAACGAGCTTTCTGCTCATCGTGATGGTCGTGAGCATCCTGGTCTTCGCGCTCATCCCTCATCACCTCTCATTCGGATATAAGGTGGCGTCCCGGGTGGTCTTCATCCCTTTTATTGCAGGAATCTCTTATGAGATCATCCGATTTGCCGATGGAAGGAGGAAGAATCGAGGGATCCAATATTTCATAAAGCCCGGTCTCTGGCTTCAGCGGCTGACCGCTCGCGAACCCACAGAGGCCCAAATAGAGGTAGCAATCCGGGCCCTCCAGGCAGTACTGGAATTGGAGGGTCATCGAAAGTAAAAATGTGAAGGCTCGAAATGTTTTGTCTACAGAATGACTGAAATTATATGTTGGCAATTGAAATTGTCTTAAGGGGGTAGCAGATGTTCGAGAAATTGGATGACGTTGAGCGTCGATACGAAACACTTCACGACCTTCTCGGTCAACCAGAGGTGATCAACAACCAGGAGGAGCTTCAGAAGGTCGCCAAGGAGTATGCAGAATTGGGGAAAGTGGTCGACCTTTACCGGAGGCTCAAGAAATTGGAAGTGGAGATAAAGGGAAGCCAAGGCCTCATCGTTCATGAGGAGGACGAGGAGATCAAGCGATTGGCCAAGGAAGAACTGAATCGATTGGTGGAGGAGAAGGCAAGGCTGGAAGGGGACCTGAAGATGGCGCTCCTTCCTAAGGACCCCAACGATGAAAAGAACATCTTGCTTGAGATCCGGGCAGGGACTGGGGGAGATGAGGCCGGGCTCTTTGCTGCTGATCTCTTCCGAATGTATGCGAAGTTTGCAGAGAAGCATCGCTGGCGCATGGAGGTGTTGAGTCGTCACTACACCGGGGTCGGAGGGTTCAAAGAGATGATTGCTCTGGTTGAAGGGAAGGGAGCCTACAGCCAGCTGAAGTTTGAGAGCGGGGTTCACAGAGTCCAGAGGGTACCAGCCACAGAGTCGCAGGGCCGAATTCATACCTCCACTGTGACCGTGGCCATTCTTCCAGAGGCTGAAGAGGTTGATGTTCAGATCGATCCAAACGACCTTCGGATTGATATCTTCCGATCCTCGGGGCCAGGTGGCCAGAGCGTGAATACGACAGACTCTGCTGTTCGGATTACCCATCTTTCCACAGGAATGGTCGTCTCTTGCCAAGATGAAAAGTCCCAGCACAAGAATAAGGCCAAGGCGCTCAAAATCCTTCGGGCAAGGTTGATGGATCGAGCGAGACAAGAGCAACGGACCGAAATTTCAGAGAAGCGGAGAAGCCAGGTCGGGACCGGAGAGCGAAGCGAACGCATCCGGACCTATAACTTTCCTCAAGGGAGAGTCACTGACCACCGGATTGGATTGACTCTCTACCGACTGGACAGTATCTTGGAAGGAGAGTTAGATGAAATCATCGATGCCTTGACGACGCATTACCAAACAGAAGCGCTGAAAAGAGAAGGGGAAAATTTCAAAGTTCAAAGTTCAAATGTCAAATAATAAACAGCATAGCGGAGAGAGCATGGAGCATAGCGTTTTAGATTCAGAAGTCCTATAGTCTTTTGCTCTTATAGTTTTTGGATTATACGACTAAGCGAGCATCTGACTGTTCGATCTTTTCATCGCTATGCGCTCTGCCCCATGCGATTTTGGTAAAAAGATGACGCTTTTGGAGATTCTGAATTGGTCAACGAACTGTTTGAAGGATCACCGGATTGAGAATCCCCGGCTCAATGCAGAACTCCTCTTAGCACATTCTTTAAACCTCAGCAGGGAAGGACTCTACGTTCGCCTCCAAGGGCAAGTGAAAAGGGAGGAACAGGAGACGTTGAAGAAGTTGATCAGAAGGAGAATTTCAGGGGAGCCCCTTCAGTATCTCTTAGGCCATCAGGAATTTTGGTCGATCGATTTTAAAGTGGATGGCCGTGTCCTTATTCCAAGGCCGGAGACAGAGCTCTTGGTTGAACAAGCCCTTTCGATCCTTTCAGAGACTCCTCACAAGAGGACTCCCTCGGTCTTAGACATCGGAACGGGAAGCGGCGCTATTGCCATCTCCTTAGCGAAAGAAGTGAGGGATATCTTTCTTGTAGCGACGGATATCTCCAAAGAAGGCCTCGTGTTGGCGAAGGAGAATGCCAGATCTTTGGGAGTGCTTCAGCAGATAGAGTTTGTCAATGGCGATCTCTTTGCGCCATTTCGCCTCTTAAAAGGGGTAGAACCTTTTGACTTAATCCTTTCTAACCCTCCCTACATTGCGAGCTTAGACATCGATGCATTGGCCAGAGAAGTGAAGGATTATGAGCCGGTCATTGCCCTAAACGGGGGCCAGGATGGATTGGCCTTTTATCGAAGCATCATCTCCCAAGCCCCTTCTTATCTGAGAAGCGGAGGACGGCTTCTGTTGGAGGTTGGGCAGGGGCAAAGAGAAGAGGTCTCGATCATGTTCGATAAGCAGGAAGACCTCTTGGCTCCTCAGTGGATTCGAGATCTGTCAGGTATCGAGAGGGTCGTGAAGGCACAGAAGAGGGAAGGTGGAGAATAGAATGTGGAGAGTTGCAGATCGAAGGGAAAAGTGGATTCTAAGGCATTCTACTTTCCACCCTCTACTCTCTGATAACGGAGTCGTTGATGGATAAGATCATTATCCGAGGAGGGGAGAGGTTGATTGGAGAAGTAGGGGTGAGTGGTTCAAAGAATGCTACCCTGCCCATCTTTACTGCAAGTCTCTTGTGTGAAGGAAGCAATCTCTTCCGCAATGTTCCCAACCTGAGGGATGTTCAGACCATTGTCAAGGTTCTCAAAAACCTGGGGGTCAAAGTGTCGCACGAAGGAAAGGTTTATCGAATCGATGCCACAGACCTTTCAAACCATGAGGCCCCCTACGATTTGGTAAAGACGATGAGGGCATCCATCCTCGTTCTTGGACCCTTAGTCGCTCGAATGAAGAAGGCGACCGTCTCCTTACCAGGGGGGTGCGCAATAGGCGCCCGGCCGATCAATCTTCATCTGATGGGGCTTGAGGCGATGGGCGCGAAGATCGATCTCCACCGCGGCTACATCGATGCCAAGACCGATCGGTTGAAAGGAGCGGATATCAGCTTTGACATTCCGACCGTGACCGGAACAGAGAACCTTATGATGGCTGCGACATTGGCCAAGGGCACGACCACGTTGCAGAATGCGGCGATGGAACCAGAGGTCGTGGACTTGGCCAATGTCCTGGTAAAAATGGGTGCAAAGATTGACGGTGCAGGGACCCGCTCGATTAAGATCGAAGGTGTCGAATCGCTTCAGCCGGCGGAGCACATCATCATCTCGGATCGAATTGAAGCAGGGACGCTGATGGTGGCTGCCGGACTGACGCGAGGGAACATCAAACTCCTCCACTGCCCAATTGAAAATATGGAGACGCTGGTGTGCAAGTTAAGAGAGTCAGGGATGGAGATCGATGCAGAAGACGATGGGGTGAGGGTGGTTGGAACCCGGAGGATTCGGAGTGTCGATGTGAAGACCCAACCCTATCCTGGATTCCCAACCGATATGCAAGCCCAGTTCATGGTCCTCATGTCACTGGCTAAAGGGTTAAGTGTGATCACGGAGACCATCTTTGAAAATAGATTCATTCACGTGAGTGAATTGAGAAGAATGGGGGCTAATATTCAGATCCAAGGGAATACTGCGGTCATCCAGGGCGTGGAGAATCTGAGCGGAGCCCAGGTGATGGCCACCGACCTGAGGGCCAGTGCCTCTCTGATTCTGGCTGGGTTGGCTGCAGATGGTTTGACAGAAGTATCCCGAGTCTATCACTTAGATCGGGGATATGAAGGGCTCGATAAGAAATTGGCTAAACTTGGAGCGGATATCAAGAGGGTGAAAGAAGGGGACTAAAAAAATATTTTAAAAATAAGTTTCGTCTTATGGTAAGGGTAAGGACGCCCGTATCGTCATTCGGTTAGGTTGTTGGTTTTAATAACTTAACATTGCCCTCTGACCATAGACCAAACCGGCTTCGTAACCGTTGCCTTAACCTAAAAACTCGGCCTGTTTTCATCGTTCGACGGTGACGAAGCCGCCATGAAACGTTTTGGGGAATACGGATTGAAATCCCAGTGAGGGAGAGAAATTGAAGATTCTTAGGACAGGAGAGAGGGGATTTGATCAATACCTCTCCAAGATAGAGAGAAGGATCGCTCAGGATGGCTTTCGGATCGAAAGAGAGGTTCGGTCTATCCTGAGAGACGTGAGACAGAAAGGAGACGAAGCAGTCGTCCAATATACTGAGCGTTTCGACGGCGTGCGGATTCCTGTTCAGCGACTCGAGGTGAGGAGAAGTGAGATCGATCGCGCTTACGAAAAGGTTCCTCCGGAATTTTTAAGAACGTTGAAAAAGGCGGGCCGCCGCATCCAGAGGTTTCACCGCTCTGTAAGCAAGAGATTATTGCCGCGATACATCGCAGGGGCCGCAGGATTGGAGAAGGGTATCCGGCTTGGCCAGATGATCAGGCCTCTCGAGAGGGTGGGGATCTATGTCCCTGGTGGAAAGGCCTCTTACCCATCAACGGTGCTGATGGCTGCTATCCCGGCAAAGGTAGCGGGTGTAAGAGAAATTATCATGACGACTCCTCCTCAACAGGAGGGGATCAGTCCTGCGATCCTTGTGGCAGCAGATTTGGCCGGAGTCGATCAAATCTACCGAGTGGGAGGGCCCCAAGCCATTGCTGCCCTGGCCTACGGGACCGCATCCATTCCCAGCGTGGATAAGATTGTCGGGCCAGGTAATCGATATGTGGCCATGGCCAAACGATTGGTCTATGGAGCCGTGGATGTGGACATGGTGGCTGGACCGAGTGAGATTGTGATCATCGCCGATGAGAAGACCCCAGCCTCCTTTGTGGCTTCTGATCTCGTCTCCCAGGCTGAACATGATGAAATGGCACTGGCCATTTTGATCACCACCTCTGAGGCATTTGGGAAAGAAGTGAGGAGGGAGATGAAGAAACAGCTCTCCCGTCTAAAGCGAGAGAAGATTGCCGATGCAAGTCTTAATCGGAGGGGGGCCATTCTCATTCTAAGAGACCTCGATCGAGCGATCGAGTTGGCCAATCGGATTGCGCCAGAACATCTGGAACTTTCTCTTTCGAATGCCCAATCCCTGCTGAAGGCCGTAAGGCACGCAGGTGCTATCTTTCTTGGCGCCTATACACCTGAGGCCATAGGAGATTATATCGCCGGGCCAAACCACATCCTTCCCACATCGGGTGCAGCTCGATTTTCGTCTCCGTTGGGCGTAGACGATTTTATCAAGAGGACAAACCTGATGAGTTTCACTCAGAGCGCCTTGAAACGGTTTGAGAAGGATGTGGAGAGGTTTGCGGAGTGGGAAGGCTTGGAGGGACATTATCGATCCATTCAGATCAGGATGAAGAGGTCTTGATGGTTTTTGGGTTAAGGTTACGAAGCCAGCCCTGTACCATATTAGGTTCAGGGCCAGTTTGGTATATCGTCAAAGGGTTAAGGTTTAAAGATTTAAAGACCAACAACATAACCCTACAACGGAACGGGCTTCGTCGTGAGCTCAGCCGAACGGCATCTTAACCCTTACCTTTCGACGATTGACTTTTTTTCCAAGTGAGGAGTGGAGATGAAGAGACATCGAAACGCAGAGGTGAAGCGGAAGACGAAAGAGACAGAGGTTTTATTAAAACTCGATCTGGATGACTCTGGAAGACATGCGATCGATACCGGCATACCCTTCTTCGATCACATGCTCAGTCTTTTGACATACCACAGCCATGTGGACCTGACCCTTAAGGCAAAAGGCGATATCGGTGTGGATGCACACCACACCGTAGAGGATGTGGGCATCTGCTTGGGAGATGCGATCAGAAAGGCAATAGGAGAAGGGAAAGGAATCCAGAGGTACGGAATGGCCATGGTCCCCATGGATGAGACATTGGTCTCTGTGGCCATGGACTTCTCGATGAGAGCCTGTCTCGTCTTTCATATGAAGCTGAGGAGATCGAGGATCGGGACCTTCGATCTCGAACTGGTGGAGGAGTTTTTCAGGGCCCTTTGCAACCACGGCGGGATCACGCTTCATATCAATCTCCTTTATGGAAAGAACAGCCATCATATCGTAGAGGCTGTTTTCAAAGGGTTTGGAAGGGCGCTAAGGCAAGCCGTCTCTATTGATGAGCGATCCTCAGGGATTCCGTCAACCAAAGGGATCCTTTAATACGGGTCGTAGAATGGTTTTTATGGTTTCTTTAGTTTCTTTGGTGAACCAAATAGACAAGAGAAACAAAAGAAACCAAATCCACTGAGAGAGTAATGAATCCAAAGATAGTGATCGTTGATTATGGGATGGGAAACCTGAGAAATGTCGAGAGGGGTTTTGAGAGGATTGGCTTCGAAGCCAAGGTGACGAGGAACAAGAGGGAGATTCAGAGGGCTTCGGCCATTGTCCTCCCGGGGGTGGGTGCCTTTAAAGACTGCATGCTCAATTTGGAAAGATACGGGCTGCTTGAACCTCTGCTCCGATCGATTGAGAAAGGTAAGCCCTACTTAGGGATCTGCCTTGGATTACAAATCCTCTTCTCGGAAAGCGAAGAATTTGGTTCCCATAAGGGATTGGACCTGATTGAAGGGAAGGTGGTGAAATTCAGACCCGATGCAGAGCACAAGGTTCCCCATATGGGCTGGAATACGGTCGAGATAGAGAGAGACGTTCCCATGCTCCAAGGAATAGGGAGTGGCGACTTCTTCTACTTCGTCCATTCGTACTATGTGATTCCAGAGGAGACGGAATGGATCTCGACCCGAACCAGCTACGGGATATCTTTCGTTTCGAGCATCTTTAAGGAGAACATCTTTGCCACACAATTCCATCCGGAGAAGAGCCAGCATAAGGGATTGAGGATTTTGGAGAACTTTGTAAGATGCGTTTAATAGCTGAAAGCTCAAAGCTAAAAGCTGAAAGGATTTTGCTTTGAGCCTTGACCTTTGAGCTTGATATGAATGAAGGAGAAGGAGCGATCCATGAATGAAGTGCGGGTTGGAGAGATTCGCATCGGAAAGGGAAACCCTTTGGCGTTGATCGCAGGCCCCTGCGTTTTAGAGGGCGAGGCGTTGGCATTGGAGATCGCAAAGAAGCTGAAGGAGATCTGCGGGGCTCTGAAGATTCCTTTGATCTTCAAGGCATCGTATGAGAAGGATAATCGTGGCTCTGAGACATCTTACAGAGGTCCAGGGATTGAAGAAGGCCTCAGGATCCTCGCCAAAGTGAAGGAGCAGGTGGGTATCCCCGTTCTCTCAGACGTTCATCGAATGGAGGATGTGGATCGGGCAAAGGAGATTCTGGATATTATTCAAATCCCTGCCTTTCTCTGTCAACAGACGAGTCTTCTTCTCAAGGTAGGAGAGGCGGGAAGAGTGGTCAATGTTAAGAAAGGCCAATTTATTGCCCCCGAAAATATGGCTGGCGCAGTCAAAAAGATCTACAGCACTGGAAATCGTCAGGTTCTTTTGACAGAGAGAGGGACATGCTTCGGTTATAATAAATTGATCTCAGACTTCTGCTCCATCCCTATCCTTCAGGAGATCGGCTGCCCGGTCATCTTTGACGCCACCCATGTGGTGAGAAATTACGGTATTCCGAGTGAAGACCCAAGAGGAGGGAGTCCCCAATTTGTTCCCCACCTCTCGAGGGCAGCAGCGGCCGTAGGGTGCAACGGTCTCTTTCTCGAGACCCACCCCGATCTGAGCAAGGCGCTCTGCGATGCTTCGAGCATGATTCCCCTTCATGAGATGGAGGCGCTCCTTCGGCAGGCCAAATCGATTCACGATATGTTGAGAGAATGGGGAATCGTCTAAATGTGTCTATCTGGTTTGTTTAGTTTATTTGGTCTGTCTGGTTTTCTAACTAACTGAAGAAGCCAAATAAACAAAATAGACCAGAAAAACTAAATAGACTGAGATGGAGGAGGGACCCGTGAAGATTTTTATCGATACGGCGAATCTCAATGAGATCAGGAAGGCAAAGGCCCTTGGCTTGGTAGATGGAGTGACGACCAACCCTACGCTTCTTGCAAAGGAAGGAGAAGAGACAGAGGTTCTGGTCAGGAAGATCTCCAAAGAGATAAAAGGGCCTGTCAATGTGGAGGTCACTGGAACGACGTGTGAAGCGATGGTCAAAGAGGCAAAGGAGATGGCCACCTGGGGCGATGAGATCGTGATCAAGATTCCAATAAATCATGAAGGCCTAAAAACGGTGAAGGTCCTCTCTTCAGAGGGGATCCAGACGAATGTGACGCTCATCTTCTCTGCGAGCCAGGCCATTCTGGCTGCAAAGGCTGGAGCCACTTATGTCTGTCCCTTCTTGGGGAGGCTTGATGACATCAGTTTTAGTGGCCTTGAACTGATCCGGCAGATCAAGGGGATTTATGAAAATTATGATGACCTTGAGACCCGTATCATTGTGGCCAGTGTCCGAAATCCCATTCATGTGATTGAGGCCGGCCTGATCGGTGCGGAGATCGTGACCATTCCACCCGCGATCATTGAGCAGATGGTGAAACATCCTCTGACCGATAAAGGGATTGCACAATTTTTAGAAGATGCCAAGAAGATCCGCACCAAAAAATAAAAAGGTCTATGGGTTAAGGTTACGAAGCCAGCCCTGTACCATATTAGGTTCAGGGCCAGCTTGGTATTTAGTGTAAATGGTTACGGCTAAGAGATTTAAAGACCAATAACATAACCCTTTAACGAAACGGGCCTCCTTACCGTAACCTTTAGATTAATGACTTTTTTATAAAAAGTGGAGGAGAGATGAAGAGGGTTCTGAGAAGAAGGCGGATGTGGGGCCTTTTCTTTTTCATCTACACATTGGGTTTGACAATCCCATGGGTTTACGAAGCGAGGGCGGAGATGAAGCCTCATCTGGCCATTCTCCCTTTTTTCATTGAGAGAGAGACTGTCTGTCCAATTTGTAAGAGGGTCTATAGTCGGGGGGAAATTTTGCCTGGTTCTCAAAATACATTGACTCGACTCCTGCAGCAGAAGATGGAGGCCATCGGGACATTTAAAGTTCTTCCAATAGAGAAGATGGAAGAGGCCCTCTCGCTTTGGGACAAGAAGCAATTTGAAGAGATGCTCGTGCAATCGTCCATCAAGCTGGGAAAGGAATTGAATATGGATTTTATAGTCATTGGGATTGCCTTCCGTTTTGAAGAGAGGATCGGATCTCATATTGGCGCAGAGAAGCCTGCCTCTGTGGCCTTCGATGTCCATTTCCTCAGGGTGAGGGATGGTACGGAGGTGTGGAGAGGGAGATTTGACGAGACCCAGAGACCCCTCAGCGACAACCTCTTTAAGATCGGATCTTTCTTCAGAAGGAAGGCCTCTTGGCTGACTGCGGAGGAGTTGGCCAGTGTGGGAATGGATGAGATCTTGAAACGATTACCAGGGCCCAAAGAACTGGAGGAGAAACGATGATCGTCATTCCTGCATTGGACCTGAAGGAGGGGAGATGCGTGAGGCTCTCCCAGGGCAGGATGGATCAGGAAACGGTCTATTCAGAAAATCCGGTTCAAATGGCAAGGCATTGGGAGGCAAAGGGAGCCGAAAGGCTCCACGTGGTCGACCTCAATGGAGCGGTGAGCGGAAGACCTTTTCACCACTCTCTGATTGAGGAGATCACCAAGGCGATCAGCATTCCGGTTGAAGTGGGTGGTGGCATCAGGGATCTGGAGACCATTGAAAATTATCTCTCTTTAGGAGTGAGATGGGTCATTCTCGGGACAGCAGCCTTTCAGAATCGTTGGTTGGTCGAGGAGGCCTGTCGTCGCTTCCCTGAAAAGGTGATTCTCGCTATCGATGCCAAGGGAGCAAAGGTGGCCATCCGGGGTTGGAAAGAAGTGACCGTATTGGAAGCGATCGATCTGGCAAGGCAATTTGAAGGGATGGGCCTTTCAGCCATTATCTTCACAGATGTCGAAAGAGATGGGATGCGGACGGGTCTCAATGTGAAGGATACAAAGGCTTTGGCCCATGCAACCTCAATACCGATCATTGCCTCAGGAGGGGTTTCTCGAATAGAAGAGATTGAAGATCTGATGAAATTGGAAGTCGACGGTGTTATCGGCGTCATCGTTGGTCGGGCCCTTTATACAGGGAGCCTCGATTTGAAAGAGGCCATTCGTTTAACAAAGAAAAGAAAGATGGGGAGATAGGGGGACAGGGTGATAGGGAGAATAGATAAGTGGACACGAAATTTTTCACCCCAGCTCCCCACTTCCCCAACTCCCCAGCATTATTTTTAGCTGGTAGGGAGACGCCTTTTAGAGATGACATGACAGGAGTGTAAAAAATGTTGGCCAAAAGAATTATTCCCTGCCTCGATGTGAAGAGTGGGAGAGTAGTCAAGGGAACTCAGTTCGTGGATCTGAGGGATGCCGGTGATCCTGTTGAGAATGCAATGGTCTACGATCAACAAGGTGCTGATGAGATAGCCTTTTTAGATATCACTGCCTCTTATGAGGAGAGGGATATCCTCATCGAGATTGTTCGAAGAACGGCAGAGGAGGTCTTCATTCCCCTCACCGTAGGAGGTGGGGTCAGATCCTTGGAGGATATTCGAAAACTTTTGAAAGCTGGGGCAGATAAGGTCTCGATCAACACGGCTGCTGTGAAAGATCCTCCATTAGTGGAAAGGGCTTCAAAGCGTTTCGGAAGCCAATGTATTGTCATTGCCATCGATGCGAAAAGGAGAGATGGGGGCTGGGAGGTCTATACCTATGGGGGCAGGGTCCCCACAGGGGTCGATGCGATCCTTTGGGCAAAAAGGATGGAGGAGATGGGAGCGGGCGAAATCCTGCTGACGAGCATGGATCGGGATGGGACAAAGGATGGCTACGACATTGAACTGACCCGAACCATTTCAGAGCAGCTGGGTATTCCAGTCATCGCTTCAGGGGGCGTGGGCACTCTTGAGCATCTTTATGAAGGGCTCGTTCACGGAAGGGCGGACGCAGTCCTTGCGGCCTCCATCTTTCATTATAGAGAATACACGATTTCTCAGGTCAAGTCGTACCTGAAGGAGAGGGGAGTCACGGTCAGGTTGTAAATAAAGGGTTCCAGGGGCCTAGGGTTCGAGGGGTCAAGTGAGAACCTCTAAAAGTTATTTTTACTCGAATCCTTGTACCCTTGAATCCTTGAACCCTTAGATATGATCAATCGTCTCATCCTCATACTCGCCACGGGCTTTGGCGTCGGGTACTCTCCAATCGCTCCAGGGACGATGGGGACTCTCTTAACCATCCCCATCTATTATTTTCTCTCTTCGATCTCTTCTCCCTTTTACGAACTGACGCTTCTCACCTTTTTCTTCCTCTCCAGTTGGATCTCAGGGCAGGCCCAGAGATACTGGGGAAGAGTGGATGATCCCAGAATTGTGATCGATGAGATGATGGGATTCCTCATCACCATGCTTTGGGTACCCAAGGCAACTGTATCCATTACTGCCGGCTTCTTCCTCTTTCGTTTTTTCGATATTCTTAAACCCTTTCCCATTCGGAGAATGGAGAGAAGATGGAGGGGAGGCTATGGCGTAGTATTGGACGATGTCTTGGCAGGGATCTATTCGAATATCAGCCTCCATCTCATCTATTTGATAGCGAAGTAGGTCTACGTAAATGCCAAAATCCAAATGTCAAATGAATGTCAAATAGTCTCAATGTCAAAATCTTTTCTTTTTGACAAATTTTGTTATTTGAGCTTTGGATTTCATTTGAACTTTGAACTTTGACATTTGGCATTAGTGTCAACCGGGAGGTTTGGCTATGAGATTGGAGAAGGCGATAGGAGAGCTTTTGAAAAAGAGGGGGCGGACCCTTTCGGTTGCTGAGTCTTGCACTGGAGGGTTGATCAGCGATCGCATCACCAATGTTCCAGGGAGCTCCAACTATTTTGAGGGAGGAATGGTTACCTACAGTAACGAATCGAAGGCAAAGCATTTAGATATTCCATTGAATTATATAAGGAGACACGGAGCTGTGAGCCCACAGGTGGCGAAAAAGATGGCCCAAGGGGTTCGAAAAGCCTTTGGGACGACTTTTGGATTATCCACGACGGGCGTAGCAGGACCAACCGGCGGAACCAAGGAAAAACCTGTTGGGCTCGTTTTCATTGGATTGGCCAAAGGCAAAAGGACATCGGTGATG
>Ga0315309_1000618_pt1 | contig 21782 bp, 21 predicted proteins | sample TDP4_MG_FD_203080 | JGI IMG/M metagenome (GOLD analysis project Ga0315309, IMG submission 203080) | Freshwater sediment microbial communities from Lake Towuti, South Sulawesi, Indonesia - TDP4 | ecosystem: Environmental > Aquatic > Freshwater > Lake > Sediment | place: Indonesia: South Sulawesi... | reverse complement strand
CATCTTTCTATCCATTTGACGATAATGGCGTTATTTCAACGCCGACCTTGTGTCCGGAGGGCTGTGAAGATTTGGGCCCCAAGGAGGCACAACATTCTGTCACCTCCTCCTGCATGCCAGCCTTGTTCGCGGGGGCCATCCAAGGGGGGTCTGTCTCGCCTCCCTTCTAACTGACAATCCAACGAAGGGGACGGCCATGCGTGCCAGATCCCCGAAACTGAATGCGCCGATCAGACGTGCGCCGGAGGGCCTCCTTCTTCCCATTCACACGCAGGGTCTTTAATCGTTTCTGCTCCTCCCCCGGCAACACTAGGTTGATGGTCCATTTGCCTGCGACTTTCGGCTCATACCAACCTTCGTATCGGTCGGCAGTCTTGATGACACCCAGCAGAGGCGACTGAAACCGATAGCTCTCGAGGCGCAGCGCGGGCGCGAGTACAACGCCTTCTTCTGTGAACTCAATACCGAAGAGCTTCGTGGCGCTATACAAAGGCCAGGCATGAGGGTGCAAGTTCATCACGGGAAAGTCCGTCCAGCCGAAGCCTAATCCGGCTGGCGGCTGCCCGGGTTTCGTCTCCTTCAGCAGCGCCTCCTCAAACATTGTTTGGCCAGGAAACTTGGAGAGCACCGAGTTGTAAGTATCAGGGCCGCTCCAGATACCGTACCAGATCTCCGGATAGGCCTCTGTATACCGCCCCAGGGAGTTCTTTTTCCATTCGTCCCAAGCCATCTTACCGTCCACCTTGGCCAGGGCCCAGATCAAGGTGCCGGTGATGGAAGCCCAGACGCCGCCGCTTGCTGCCTCCCCGCGCTTGGATACCATCATCTTGATCCCCTGGTTTATGAGCATGGCACCGATGGGCGAAGGTCGGCGAACCAACTGGTCAATGGCTTGGACGAGGGTTTACACCTGTTCCGGACCTGCTGCCCTTTGTCAGCTAGGTACCGACGAGTCCTGACTTGCAGATTGCGTGGCTGATGTTAACATCCTCCTGGCAGTTCCTGGGACCATCTCACAATGCGATGCTGACAGTTGGCTAGCTGAATCATTGGGGGGAGGGAATGACGCACGCAACGAGAATCACATTGGCAGGCACGCTGCTTCTGTTCCTGTGCCCCCCTGTTTTCGGGCAAGGCCCCGCGATTCTGGGCGCGAAGGTCTATCGGCCGGTGCGCGAGCCGAGAGAGCTGGTGGAGTTCGCGAAGTCTCTGGGCCTGAACACACTATTCGTCGGCGGTGAACTGGCCGCCTCGCTTCCGTTTCGCGGGCAGTGCCGTGCGGCGGGTCTGAAGTATTTCCTCATCATTAGTACCTTCAACGATCCCGAGGCCGCGAAGCAGGATGCGAGCCTCGTCAGCATTGACCGCGAGGGCCGGCCGGCCCGGCGTGAGGACGACGTGATGATCTGTCCTTCGCGGAAGGATTTTCGCCGCGCCAAAATGGGGCACATCCGCGCTGCTATCCGGCACCTCAAGCCCGACGGCGTCACGCTCGACTATTTCCGTTTTTTCATCTACTGGGAGGGTGTGGACCCGCGCACAGGCCCGGTGGATTTCCCCGCCTTCTGCTTTGATCGAAGCTGTCTGCAAGAGTTTCTGATTTCTACCGGTCTGAAACTGCGTCACCCGACTGTCAGCGACGCGCTCGACGCCAATCGTGGACTCATCGAGGAAATCTGGGGAGAGCATCGCGACGCCTGGCACGACTGGCGAGTGCGGCGGATCGCCGAGAACGCACGGGAATTCACGAGCTTCCTTCGTAAGGAATTTCCGGCGCTTCCAACCGTCCTGCATGCCGTCCCGTGGACGCGCGACGAATTTGGCAGCGCGCGCGAGAAGATCGTCGGCCAGGACTTCCGCCTTCTGGCGCCTTTCTTTGACTACGTTTCTCCTATGGCCTATTCCGCGCTTACCCACCGCGGGCCGGGCTGGGTTGAAAAGCTCGACCGCGCACTACTTACCGAAGTGCCGGCCGCCAAGCTGCTGCCTTCCATCGAGGTCGGCCCCGACGGCCCCGAATTCCCGCCCATGGCCTCTCAGCACTACGAGAGCGACCTGAAGGCTGCCCTGGAACAGCCGGCCGGTGTCGTCCTCTACCACTTGGAATTGTTGCTGGGGGATGCAGACAAGCAGGCCACCACGGAGCGTGCCCTCAAGATGCACAGGCAGGTTTCAGGCCCGCCCCTACGGGCAAAAAGAAAAAGGGCGAGGAACTGATCCCCACCCCTTGAAAAGCCGTGGCATTGAACTGCGAATGCCGCGCTACCCGTCTTGACTGTCAACTTTCGACTGTCAACTCTTTTTCAGGGCATTGCCACCGTCCACCTGAGGCCACGAAAAAAGAAGGGGCGGGGAAATCATCCCCGCCCCCGGTTCTTGCTGACAACTGACGACTCACAGCTGACGGCGGCTCTTAGTACATCCCCCCGCCGTGCGGAGGCATGGCCGGGGCCTTCTCCTCTTCCTTCGGCAGCTCGCTGACCAGCGCCTCAGTGGTGAGCATGAGCGAGGCGATGGAAGCAGCGTTCTGGAGCGCGCAGCGGGTGACCTTAGTCGGGTCAATCACGCCGGCCTCCACCAAGTCGGCGAAGGTTTCGGTCTCGGCATTGAAACCATAGTTCGGGTTCGTGTTGCCGCGGATCTTCTCCACCACCACCGCGCCTTCCGCGCCGGCGTTCTGGGCGATCAGGCGCAGGGGCTCTTCGAGCGCGCGCTTCACGATGTTTATTCCGATCTGCTCGTCGCCCTCGGCCTTGAGCTTGTCGAGCGCCGGGATGCAACGCAGCAGGGCCACGCCGCCGCCGGGGACGATGCCTTCCTCGACGGCCGCCTTGGTAGCGTGCATGGCGTCCTCGACGCGGGCTTTCTTTTCCTTCATTTCGGTCTCAGTCGCCGCCCCCACCTTGATCTGGGCCACGCCGCCCACCAGCTTCGCCAGCCGTTCCTGGAGTTTCTCGCGATCGTAGTCGGACGTGGTCTCTTCGATCTGCGTGCGGATCTGCTTCACGCGGCCTTCGATCGCGGCGGACTTCCCGGCACCTTCGACGATGGTGGTGTTGTCCTTGTCCACCGTGATCTTCTTGGCTTTGCCCAGGTCTTCGAGCTTGACGTTCTCAAGCTTGATGCCCAGGTCTTCCGTGATGGCCTTGCCGCCGGTGAGGGTGCCGATATCGTCCAACATCGCCTTGCGCCGGTCGCCGAACCCGGGAGCCTTCACCGCGCAGCAGTGCAAGGTGCCGCGCAGCTTGTTCACCACCAGGGTCGCCAGCGCCTCGCCTTCCACTTCCTCGGCCACGATCAGGAGCGGCTTGCCCGCCTTGGCGATCTGCTCGAGCAAGGGGAGCAGATCCTTCATCGAGCTGATCTTCTTCTCGTGGATGAGGATAGAGGCATCTTCGAGGACGCATTCCATCCGCTCGGGATCGGTCACGAAGTAGGGGGAGAGGTAACCGCGGTCGAACTGCATGCCCTCCACCACTTCGAGCGAGGTTTCCATAGTCTTGGCTTCCTCGACCGTAATGACGCCATCTTTGCCGACCTTCTTCATGGCCTCAGCGATGATGTTCCCGATGGTCATGTCGTTATTCGCCGAGACCGAGCCCACCTGGGCGATCATCGGCCCCTCAACGTTCTTGGAGTACTTGTCGAGCTCGCCCTTGACGTGCTTCTTCGAGCCGTCCTTCTGGATTTCGTCATAGCCGCATACGCTGCGGACAGCCATCTCGATGCCCCGCTTGACGGCCATCGGATTGGCGCCCGCCGCTACGGTCTTCACGCCCTCGCGGTAGACCGCTTGGGCCAGCACCGTCGCCGTCGTGGTGCCGTCGCCGGCCACGTCAGAGGTCTTCGAGGCAACTTCCCGCACCATCTGCGCGCCCATGTTCTCCAGGGGATCCTTCAGCTCGATTTCCTTGGCCACGGTCACGCCGTCCTTAGTGATCGTGGGAGAACCAAACTTCTTGTCCAGCACCACGTTGCGGCCCTTGGGGCCCAACGTGATCTTCACGGCGTCCGCAAGTTGATTCACGCCCTGCAGAATCGCCCGGCGGCTATCCTCGCCATGTACAATCTGTTTTGCGTTTGCCATCTTCACTCCCTCCAGAAATTCGCTTCGGAACTTGTCCGTTGCTCTTTGTCCGTGGTCCGTTGCCATCAGGCTGCTGTTTATTCCCAGAAGCCCCGGCCGCATTGGCCACTGCAGCTGACCACTGACGACTGAATGGTTCCCTACTTCTTACCTTTGGTTGCCTCAAGCACGCCCAGCACCTCATCCTCGCGGATGATGAGATACTCCTCATCCTCGATCTTGATTTCGGTGCCGGAGTACTTCCCGAACAGGATCCGGTCGCCCTTTTTCACATCGAGCGGGATGACCTTGCCATCTTCGGTTTTCTTGCCATTGCCCACCGCAACCACTTCGCCCTCTTGCGGTTTTTCCTTGGCCGTATCGGGTATGATGATGCCGCCCTTTACGGTCTCTTTCTCTTCAATGCGCTTGATCAGGATGCGATCATGAAGAGGTCTTACATTCATCGGTTTTGCTCCTTTCGTCGTATCCAGAAGTGGGTTGATCGAGAACCTCCTGCTTGTGTTTTGCCGGGCTTCCCCGCTACAGGCAGGTTGTCCTCAGGGTTTAACTGCTTTGCCTACAGAAAGTTAGGCGACACCTGCTTGACCTTGGGTCAGTCGTTAGCACTCTCGCCTCAAGACTGCTAATCTACATTCAAAGAGTGGAATTTGTCAAGGGGGTAGTCAGGGCTGAAGCATCAGGCTCCCGGTTTGACCGCCCGGCGGAACAGGTGCCGGCCTCCACGCCACATCAGCCAGCCAAGAACCAGCCAGAAGAGCAAGGCCGGCCCGTAGCTAACCAGGAAAACCGTCAGCCCGAGGGCTGAGTCCACGAAGTTACGATAGCCATCGATGAAGGCGTTACGCACGCGGGCTGCGGTCGCAAACGGGGCCCGCTCCAATTGTGCCTTGAATTCCTCGGCAAGCGTGACGGTCACCGTGGCCAGTTCCACGCGGCGGAGCAGGTTCTGGCGCTGCGCCTCCATCCGCTCGATCTCCTGACGGGTCCGAGCGATCTCCCGCTCCACCTCCAGGATATCGGCTACGCTGCCGGTGCGGGTGCTAAGGACTGCGAGCAGCCGCTGCTCGGTGGCGTGGGAGTTCCGCAGGCGAGCCTCGAGGTCCACCACCTGTTCGGTCACTTCCTCGGTCGCGAGTTGCTCCTGGGTCACTCGCCCGAGGCTGCGGATTTGTTCCAGCACGACGGATAGCTGCGCCACCGGAACCCGCAGGGTAAGTGAGGCCCCGCGCGGCTGGTTGGGGATTTCCCTGGCGCTGGACTGGGCAATATATCCTCCGGCCTGCTCGACGAGTTGAAGCACCTTCTTCTTCGCGGGGTCGAACTCCTTCACTTCGATGGTCATGGTTACCTGATAGGTGACCAAGCGACCAAACTGCGGTGGCACCTGTGGTTTCTGACCGCTCGGAATGCCTCCCGTGAGAGTTCGCTGCTCACGAATCGCCCTCCGCGCTTGCTCATACATATATGTGGAGCTATCAGTCGTGCGGGCTGCCTCTGTCCTCATTGCATAGGTGTCGTGCCTTACAGCAGGGGACGGAGGGGGCACAGCAAGCCGGGACCTTAACAAATTCGGGATGCTGATGGCGGCAATAATGAGAATCAGGGCGGCGCTGCCGGCCAGCCCGATCACCAGTCGGCCCCAGCCCCCGCGCGCTTCAGTTTGACGCACTTCAAACACAGGCCGTTTCAGCGCTTCTGGCGCTGGTTCCACCTGCCAGTGCTGCAAGGCTGCGGACACTCGTTTCAGATCAGCAATCATGGGGGAGCAGTCCTTGCACTCAAGTAGGTGGCGTTCGACTTCGGCTTGGCGAGTTGGCGCGAGTTCCCGGTCGAGATAGGCCTGTAATTCCTCGGCTTGCACCAGATGCTCTGGCATTGTCTTACGCCCCCTCTGCCCAGGTTGGGGCCAGCAGTTCGCGCAAGGCCAGCTTGGCGCGGAACAGTCGCGAGCGGACTGTCCCGAGCGGCACATTCAGCACCTGGGCGATTTCCTGGTAGTTCAAGCCCTCGTACTCCCGGAGCATGACAATCTCTCGCTGCTCGCGTTCGAGTCGAGCCAGGGCCTCGCGGATCTGCTGTACTAAACTGATGTCGCCGCCTGCGGCCACATTCGGATTGGGCGCCGGCGCCTCGGCCATCTTTCGGCGCTCAGACGCCACGCGGTTCAGGGCAATGCGGTAGAGAAATGTCCGGAAGCTTGCTCGCGCTTCGTAGCTCCGGCGTTGCTGGACCAGGGCGAGAAACACATCCTGGGCGATCTCTTCCGCCCGCCCGGGGTCATCTACCCGCCGCCGCACAAAGCCGTAAATGGCGTTCTTGTAGCGATCGAAGAGCTCGCGAAAGGCGAGTGTCTCGTCGCGCTTGAAGGCCTGCATGAGTTCCTCGTCCGAAAGCTCGCTCAAGAGCTCATCTCCGTTCGAGCTAGCCATTCCTGTAATCGTTGGAACGGCGGAAAAGTTCCCGCTTGCAGGAGAAAATCAAGAAGCAGGCAATGCCTGGTCGGCACTCCCCCGCTGTTGAGTGCATACGGGCTGCCACAAGGTTACAGGCAAACCTCACAGTCTCAGTTATAATCGGAGGTCTCATATGGCACCCTATCTCTTTCCGCCGAGGATGGTTACCAGTGAGGAGCTCACGGCAGCAGGGCGTTCCGTCTCGGCCTCTTGTCGCCTGGCGTTGACACTTTGTGTCACGGGTGTTCTGACGTTTCCTTGCCTAAGCCTCGCGGCGTGGGCGGCGGGGCAGGACACAGCAGCGCAGCCAGAGACACCTCTGGAAACCCAGTTGCCTCCGGAAGAGGCCGTTGAAGAACCTGCACAGCTCTCAGCCAAGCAGCGGAATGAAATCGTCGCGCAAGTGAGAGCAGCTGTGCAACGTGTCGACTCGCCACAGCCACGGGCGGTGGCAGCCGCGCTAGGGATCGACTTGGATGTGAAAGGCGAAGAAGCCGCGCCCCGGAGCAGCCTTGAACAACTCGGCGATCTCGACGGCGATGGGGTTCCTGAAATGGCGCTGCGCTGGATGTCCGGCGTGCAACCGACTCCGGGCAGCGAGCCGATTGCTCGCCCGCTCTCTGCGTGGACCTTGTTCCTGCTCGCTTGGGATGGAGCCGATTGGCACGCCACCTTCCTGATGGACCTGGCGGATCCGATTACATTGCAGGTAGAGACGCTGCTCGGACGAAAATTCCGCGAAGTGGTCGCGCTGGTCCAGGTGAGTGGTGGCACTGCGCCCTACCCGGTCATCTTCGAGTTCAGGGACCACATGGCTTCGATGCTTTGGGACTCACGCGCTGACGAGAGCCGCTATCAGGCCTTTCCGCGTGGCCAGGTCGAGTTTCGCGATCTGAACGGAGACGGGGTCTGCGAGATGCTGGTTTCTGGTCGTGCTGACCCAGGCTTGTTGCTGTTCTCGAAGACGGGCAAGCGCGGGTTTGAGGCGCGGGCGGTCTATACCTGGCACGGCAAGGCCTATGCCCCGGGCAAGACCGAGTTTTCCGTCAATGAGGACTTCACGCTTTACCGCTTCATCGCGGCGCTCCATCTGCACGATTTCCGCAGCGCCTATACGCTGGTCGAGCCGCGGGGATTCCTGAACACTCGGGAACCCAGTCTGGAGCTTTTTCGCAAACAGGTGGAAGCTACATGGCCGGAATTCCTGGCGGACAACATCTTTGAAGCAGCAGACTCGGCTGAGAGCGCCGCCGATGACTACACGTTCACGCTCCAGCAAGAGGGCAAGCTTTATGTCTACCAGCCTGCGTTCAGCTCTGACCCAGAACACCTGCTAACGGGATTGGTGCGGCGGGAAGAGAAGTAGGGAAATTGTCGATTGAAGATTGATGATTGACAATTGAAAACCGCATTGCGCTACGTTGGCGATTTTATTAGCAGTCACTAATTTTCAATTTTCAGTCTCAACCCCGACGCGTCGCCGCATTGCCCAAGTGTCGGGTTTCGTCCTCGCTGGTAGCACCACCGAGCGCACGCGCCGATCGAACGCAGGGTCCAGCCCCTTTGCGCAGTGTTCGGGCGGCCAGCGTTGGCCGTCATCCGGGTCAGCCTTGAGGCTGGAAGGCACCGAACGAGCGGTTTCTTCCGCCGCGTCCGCGGCCGGTTGACTTCCTGGCCGGGAGTCGCCCGGGCCGGGTCTGCGTCCCGGATTTCTGCTAATATGAGCAGGCGCGACGAGGACGAAGCGGCGGAACGAATTGTGAATTCTGAATTATGAACAGTGAATAGTGTATGGTGAGTGAGCCAAAGCACGGGAAGCTGGTGCCACCCCTCGATTTCGTAATTCCCAATTCAGAATTCACAATTCATAATTCACCCTGCTGACGTTGGACACCGCAGACGTGAGTGACCATGCACAGCCCGGCTCGGACGCCCGCCCCTACATCGAATTCGTCCACGTGTATAAGTCGTTCGAAGACGTACCCGTATTGGTAGACGTCAGTTTTGAAGTCCGCCGGGGCGAGATGGTAGTGGTGCTGGGCCGCAGCGGGGTAGGCAAGAGCGTGACGCTCAAGCATATCCTCGGGTTTCTCCAGCCCGACGAGGGGCGCGTGTTTGTCGCCGGTCGCGAGGTCTCACAGATGAGCGAGGCGGAGTTGACGGATATCCGCCGCCGCGTGACCATGGTATTTCAATCCGGGGCACTATTTGACTCGCTCACGGTGGGTGAAAACGTGGCTTACCCGTTGCGGGAGCGGGCCGGGCGCGGGCTCGCCTTGAGTGAGGAGCAGATTCAGGCCCGCGTCGCTGAGCTCCTGGCGCGCGTCGCATTGAGCGAGGCGCGGGACCGGATGCCTTCCGACCTGAGCACGGGCATGAAGCGGGCCGTGGCGATTGCCCGCGCCCTGGCAGCCGCGCCGGAAGCCATCCTCTACGACGAGCCCACCACCATGGTTGATCCGTTGATGGCTCTCACCACCAGCGACCTGATCCTGAAGCTCACGCGCGAGACCGGTCTGACGTCGATTGTGGTGACGCACGACATGAAGCTGGCGCGAAAACTCGCCGACCGGGTGGTGTTTCTCATTGAAGGTCGCGTGGCTTTCTTCGGGCCGGTGAGCCAACTGGATGCTGCCAGGGAGCCGGTCATCCAGGATTTCATTCAACTGGATGAGGTGTCGTTTCTTAAGAGCAGCTAACAGTTCAGAGTTGAAAGTTGAAGGTTCCGGGGAGAACGCTGCAGCTCTTTACTTTTGACTTTCAACTTTGAACTTTCATCTTTTGACTAGAAGCAAATGTATCTGCTGGCTTGAGGTTGTGTTGACCGAGGGCAAGAACCGCGAAGTTCGTCGCATGATCGAGGCCGTGGGGTTCAAGGTTCTGAAACTCGCCCGAATCCGCATCGGCCCCTTGACACTCGAGAACCTGGAAGTCGGGAAGTGGCGGGAGCTCAAGCCGAGCGAGGTGGCGGCCTTGAAGAAGTGTGGAAAGACGTCAAGGTTTTGCTATCCTGCTCCTTTCCTGCGGGGCGCCTGAGATGGTTCGGAGTACGGCGATGCTGAGAAGACACATCCTGATGGTTGTCCCCTGGGCAATGTTTTGTTTGAGTGGAGCGCCGGGTGCGCACGCGCAGCAAAGCGCTCCCCCGGCGCGAGGCAAAGGCATTCTGGACGTCATCGTCCTCGACGAGAATGGCAAGCCGCTGCCAGGAGTCCTTGTGGCTGTCCCCGGCTATCGCTCAACGACGGGCCTGGGCGGCACGTGCCGGTTCGGTTTGCTCCCCGGGCGCTACGCGGTGCTCATCAGTAAAGCCGGATACCGGGGGCGAAGAATCAACGCCGGCGTTCGCCCTGGTGAGACAACCTCCTTACGTGTGCAACTGCAAAAACTCCCGCCCGCCCCGCTTACCCGCAAATGACGCAGACTCCGGCCTCCTCCGTGTGCCTGGGTTTTATGTTTCGAACAGCGACTCTACAAACTCGCGCGGGCTGAAAGGCAGGAGGTCTTCAACTTTCTCGCCGATGCCCACGAACTGAATGGGCAGGCCCAGTTCCCGGGCGATGGCGACAACGATGCCGCCCTTGGCGGTCCCGTCGAGCTTGGCGAGGATGATGCCGGTGGTTCCTGCATGCTCGGTGAACTGGCGCGCCTGCTGGAGGCCGTTCTGGCCGGTCGTGGCGTCGATGACCAGCAAAACCTGATGCGGCGCATCGGGGACCTCGCGCCCCGCGATGCGGCACATCTTTTCGAGCTCCGCCATCAGGTTGTATTTGGTGTGCAGGCGCCCCGCCGTATCCACAATCACCAGATCGTCGCGCCGTTTCTTGGCCGCGGCCAAAGCATCAAAGACCACCGCGGAGGGATCGGCGCCCGGCTTTTGCTTGATGATCTCGATATTGAGGCGTCCCGCCCAGATCTCCAGTTGCTCGTTGGCGGCGGCGCGGAAAGTATCCGCGGCGCAGAGGAGCGGCCGGCGGTTCTGCTGGAGGAAGTAATGGGCGAGCTTGGCGATGCTGGTGGTCTTGCCCACCCCATTGACCCCCACCACAAAGATGACCTCGGGCTGGCCGGGGGGAGGGCCTTTGGCCAGGGGAGCGGGGCGGGCCCCGCCGGGGTTTTCCAGGACGGCCAGGATCTCCTGCTCCAGGGCGGAGCGCAACTCCCGCGCTTCGCGGAGCTTGCGCCGGCTCACCTGGTCTCGCAGGTGAGCGAGAATATCCTGCGCCGTTTTGACCCCCAGGTCGGCCGCCAGCAGCGTGGCCTCCAGGTCGTCGAGCACCGCCTCATCGACGGCGCCTTTGCCTTCCACGATTTCCTCGATCCGCTCGACCAGTTGCGCCTTTGTGGAAGCTACGGCCTGCTTCAGCCGATCGAAGAAGGCGCTTTTCCTTTTTTCGTCGGCACCGAATAGTAATGCCATCATCAGGTTTTGATTCTATCCTGAACCGCGCCGGGGCGGGAAGAGAATCACGGGGTGGGAGCGAGCAGGGCCAGGTAGCAGAAGGCGAATTAGATTAGGCGCTGGCTTGCGGAACAGTCTCCAGGGCCTTGAGGCGCGTCTCAAACTTGCGCAGATCGCCCTTGCTGTACGCCGCGTGCATGGCGTCCACGACGATGGGGTCGTACTTGCTGCCGGCGTGCTTCCGGAGGATGTCCAGTGCCTGGTGGAATTCGCGGCCGGCTTGGTAAGGACGATCGGTGGTGATGGCGTCGAAGGTATCAGCCACCGCAATGATCCGCACCAGGAGCGGCAGCTCGTCGCCCGTGAGTGAGTCGGGATAACCCTTGCCGTTCAAGGACTCGTGGTGCCAGCGAATTCCTGGCAGCATGTCTGTGAGGCGCTTCACCTGCCGCACGATCTCAAATCCCATGATCGTGTGGCGTTTCATAATCTCGAACTCCTCGTTGGTCAGTACCCCCGGCTTTTTCAGCACCCGGTCCTCGATGCCGATCTTCCCAACGTCGTGCAGGGTGGCGGAAATGCGGACCTTGTCAATCTCTTCCTCCGGCAGACCCAGTTCGCGCGCCAGAATCACCGAGTAATGAGAAACGCGGCCCGAATGGCCCTTGGTGTACGGATCTTTCGCGTCCACCGCCGCCGCGATCATCTCGATGGAGTCCATAAAGAGCTGGCGGTTCTCTTCCGAGGCTTCCTTCAACTCGCTGATGTAATGCTGGATGTCCTCGGCCATCAGGTTGAAGGTTTCGGCCAGCTCGCCGATTTCGGTGCGGCTGCGCACGTCAGCCCGCTGGGTGAAGTCCCGCTGGGCGATGGAGCGCGCGGTCTGCGTCAGGCGGTCGAGGGGGCGGGTAATGAATTTGGCAGAAACAATAGCGATTCCCAGGCTGAGAATGATGACCACCAGACCCCAGAGCATAGTGTCGCGGCGCATTTCGTCTACGGCCACGAAGGCGTCGCGCTCTTTTCTTTGCACGATGACGCCCCAGTTGATCTTCTGAATGGGAGAATAGGTGCCCAGCATGGGGATAGTTTCCCCGTCCTCGGTTAAATCGAACGTGGTAGTTTCCGAGGCACGCGCCCGGCCGCGCCAAGCGAGAAACTTCTGCACGATGGGGACGCTCACCATGTCCTTGCCCGCCACGTTCTTGGCCGGGATGTTGGAGGCGACCAGACGCCCGGCGTTATCCACGATGTAGGCTTCCAGCCCCGTCAGTTTCGTCTCCTCCAGCCGTTGCAGCAGCGGCGCGAGCGTCACCACCGCCGCCACCATGCCAAGAAATTGGCCCTTAACCATGATGGGGCGTGCCCAGATCATGACCGGCTCGCTCTTGCCGTTCCGAACGATGGTAATAGGATCGCTCTGGTAGAAGGCGCCCTGGCGCACAGCGATGAACGCGCTCTCCAAGGCCTTGCGCAGGAAGGCGTCTCCCGCCGCGTTGTACCCGCCGGCCTGAACTCCGCGGGCTTCAACGTTCAGCACCGCGGCGTAAATGACCGTGGGTGAGTCGGTGACGAACTGCTGAAGAGTGTTCCGCAACTGGGGATCGGAGCCGTATTGTGAGCCGGCGACGTGGGAAGCTAGGGGCATCACTTCGTCAAAGAACTCTTTGAGCCGCTGCTGGAGGTTCTCGACGTAGAGCGAAATCTCCCGGGCGAGAGACTGAGAGATACTGTATTGCAGGATCTTTTCCTGCGTCTCCAGAATATCCCGGTTCCTCGACACCATCCGGAAGCCATAGAAGCCGAGGGGAAGAACGCTGATGCCGACGAGAATCACGAGGAGCAAGTAGAGAATTCTCACGCGCCGATTTTGGCTTCGGTCCATGCTGCCCTTTCGCTGTAACATGTTAAGACACGGCAAGGTGCAAAAGCAATACTCAGGTACGCCGCCAGTAGAGGCTTTTTTGATGGAGGTCAAAAGCCCTGCCGGCATGATTCCTCCCGGCGCGGGATTTTCCCTGCTTTCTGTTGCCAGGAAAGTAAATGGGGCGGCAGGCAGGGCCAGCCGCCGTTCCCCACGGATAGGCCAGCAGCACCTACGCCCGGCGCCCGGTCTGTCCACATGGGGATGAACGTGAGGAATTCCCTATTCTTCCTTCAGGGTGCGTTCCATCAACTCGCGGATGGCCTCGCGGGGAGAGGTCTGACCTTCCAGGATGTGGTGGACTTGTTGCGTGATGGGCATTTCGATGCCGTGCCGGGCGGCGAGCGCCACGGTAGCCTTGGTGGTCTTGACGCCCTCCGCCACCATGCGCATGGGGCTAATGATCTCCGCGAGCTTTCGTCCTTTGCCCAGTTCGGCCCCGACGCTGCGATTGCGACTGAGATCTCCGGTGCAGGTCAGGACGAGGTCGCCCATGCCGGCCAGACCGGCCAGCGTCTCGCGTCGGGCGCCGCAGGCGCAGGCCAGACGCGTCATCTCGGCCAGGCCGCGCGTGATGAGCGCGGCGGTGGGATTGTGTCCCAGCCCCAGACCCTGCACCACCCCGGCGGCAATGGCAATGACGTTCTTCACGGCGCCGCCCAGCTCCACACCAACTACGTCGCTCGACGTGTAGAGGCGCAGGGTCCTCGAGGAAAACTTCCTTTGGATCAATTGCGCCACTTCGCGGTCTTCAGATGCTGCCACCAGAGCCGTGGGATCGCCGCGCGCTACCTCGCGGGCAAAGCTGGGTCCGGAGAGCACCGAGAGCCGCGGCAAAAATCTCTGCCCTACCACGCTCCGCAAGACTTCGCTCATGCGCATCAGGCGTTCTGTGTCGAGCCCCTTCGTGGCGCTCACGAAGATCATTTCCGCGCCAAGGAAAGGAAGCATCTGTTCATATAGACTCCGGCAAACGTGGGAGGGCATCACGGTCACGACGATTTCCGCGCCTTGCAGGGCCGCGTGCAGGTCGTTCGTCGGAAAGACGGTTTCCGGCAAGCGCACGCCGGGCATGAACAGTTCGTTTTCCCGGCGCGTGCGGATACTTTCCGCAACCTCCTTCTCATAGGCCCAGAGTCTTACGTGGTGGCCAAGGTTGGCTAGGGTGAGTGAAAGTGCCGTGCCCCAGCTCCCGGCGCCGATGATGGCGATTGGTCTCATAAGCAAAAGCTGTCAGCAGTCCGTTGTTCGTTGTCCGTTGCAGCCCGCATCCAGCAAATGACGACAAGCAACTGACGACTGACAACTGGCAACTGACTACTGACTACTGACTACTGTCCTCTTCTTCCCCAGCCGATTCTCCGTACCCTTCAGCAGCCGGCGTATGTTCGAGTGGTGCTGGGCGATGATAATCACGGCCCCAACCGCCGCTCCCGCCACAATGGGCTTAGGCGACGGTGGCTGCTTCAGGAAATAGACAAGAATCGGGAACGCCGCCGTGGCGACAATCGAACCCAAGGAAACATACCGCCATATGCCGACCACTACTGCGAAGATAAGGAGGACGAGGACAAGCTGAAGGGGAGCGAGTGCCACGAATACGCCCACACCTGTGGCCACGCCTTTCCCCCCCCGGAACCGCAGCCAGATGGGGAAGCAGTGACCTAGAATAGCCACGGTTGCTGCGACGGCAACCCAGACAGGATCGTTTCTGGTGATCTTCGCCGCCAGCAGCACGGCGCCTAGACCCTTGCCTGCATCCAGCACGAAAGTGGCGGCAAAGCCGACGGGGCCCAGGCTGCGCATGACGTTCGTGGCACCAATGGAGCCGCTGCCCATCGTCCGGACGTCAATTCCCTTTTGCCATCGGACGATCAGGTAGCCGAAGGGAACAGATCCGAGCAGGTAAGCGATCAATGTGCTGAGGAGGCCCAGCATTTCCACCCTTTGGTGTGCAAGTAGAACGCGTGAATCGTCCCTACCGAGGAAAGCGTGCCATCTTGCGATACTCTGCGCCGTGCGGCGAGAGTTTACTCTCAAAGAGATAAAATTCCGAGGCCTCGAATCGGCCCAGGAACAGCTCCCCCCGCTGGGCGAGGAGTGCCTGGAGAGCGGGCTGGGGGCGGGGGACCTTGAAGCGGGCCAGGGTGAGGTGCGGGGTGAATGGACGCTGTTCCCGGGCGAACCCCAGTTTTTCCATGCAACTTTCCACTCGGTTGGCCAGTTCACCCAGCGCTGCCGGAGCCTCCAGCCCAACCCAGAACACGCGAGGACGACGCGCGTCTGGGAAAAATCCGAATCCCTTGACCGCAACGGAGAAGCTTTCGAACGGGGTGAGCTGGGTCAAGGCTTCCGTTACTTCTCGGATTCGCTCGTCTGCTATCTCCCCAAGGAATTTCAGAGTCAGATGTATGCCTTCCGGACGGGACCAGCGGGCGTCCGGGCAGACGGCCTGACAGGCGGCCCGCTGCTGGCCCAGGGCAGCCTGGATGCTTTCCGGCAGGTCAATGGCAATGAACGCGCGCATGCAGCGATCCCAAAGCCGAAATGTCCAAGCTCAAAATCAGTCCCGCAGCCGACGTCGGACGACCTCCAGCGCCATCTGGGTTGCCCAGTGACGGACGCGCTCACGGTCGCCCGGAAAGCGGAACTCGCGAACTTGCGTGCCTTTTTCATCGGCCAGAGCGACGAAGGCGAGGCCCACCGGCTTTTCGGCAGTACCGCCGCCCGGGCCAGCGACACCTGTAATGCCGATTCCGAGAGAAGCGCCGGTGCGCTTCCGCACGCCCTCGGCCATTGCTTGGGCGACGGCCAGGGAAGCCGCGCCGTGTTTGGCAATCAGGTCCGCGGGGACACCGGCCAGCGTAGTTTTCAACTCGTTGCTATAACAGACCATGCCGCCCAGGAAATAACTGGAACTGCCGGCGACACGTGTAAGGCGCTCGCTGAGCAGACCGCCCGTGCAGCTTTCGGCTACCGCCAGGGTCTTCTGTCTCATCACCAGGTACATGCCCACGACTTCTTCCAGCGATTCTCCTCCCGAGGAGAACAGGTATTCGCCCAGGGCGGCTTCGATCCGGTCACCCAATTGGTCGAGGAGCTCGTTGGCCACAACGTCGTTTGCGGCCCGTGCCTGCAAGTGAACCTCAATGACTCCCGGTGTTGCCAGGATGGTGGTGCGCGGGTTCTGATAGTTCTTGTAGACGGGCGCGATGCGTTGATCGACTTCCGATTCCGCCAAGCCCACCGTCTTATACACCCGACTGCGCAGGCATTCGCCGTTGGCAAAGCTGGCCAGGCGGGGTGCGCAGGTTGCCTCAAACATGGCCTCTAGCTCCCTGGGCGGGCCCGGGAGAAGAACAACGACGACACCTGCGTGGGAAATCCAGAGCCCTGGAGCGGTGCCGAGCTTGTTCTCCAGCCACTCCGCGCCCTCGGGGATCAGCGCTTGCCGCGCGTTGTTTTCCGGCATGGGGCGGCCGAGGCGGGCGAAGCGTTCCTCGATCCGGCGGCGGATCTCAGGTACCTCGCGGAGCGGCCGACCAAGAATTTCTGCCACCACTTGGCGGTTGAGGTCATCCTCGGTGGGGCCCAAGCCGCCCGTCACAAAGATGAGCCGTGAGCGGCCGAGGGCGGCACGAAAAACCTGGGCGAGGTGCTCGGCGTTGTCGCCCACAACCGTCTTGAATCGTACCTCGATGCCCAGGGCGTTTAGTTTCTGGGTGAGATAGAGTGAGTTCGTCTCCTGCCGATGGGGGGTGAGCAGTTCCGAGCCAACCGCGATGATTTCCGCGTCCATTGGAGATCAGTGACAAGTGACGGGTGACAAGTGGCAAGCGAAAGCAGCACGTTCCGGCTCGTCACTTGTCACTGCTTACTCGTCACTGTAGTAAGGGTCTGCCCTCAATATCCACGAACAGCTCAAGCAAGGAGCTGTTGGTGGCCAGAATCAGGGAGCGGTGGCGGCTGAAGGCCAGTCCCACGATGCTGTACCCCGACACCACTAATTCCGGTTTAGCGTCAGGCGTCAAGCGCACCACGCCTCGGCGTCCAGCCAGGGAGGCTGCCACGTAGAGGTTCCCTTCCACGTCGAAGGCCAAGCCCTGGGGACGTCCCAAACCACGATAGAAAGAAGTCAACTCTCCGGCGGGTGAGATACAACAAACGTGATCGAAGCTGGAAGTCGTGGGCCCGGTCACATAAAGGTATCCATCGGGGCTGAAGGCCAGATGGTATGCGGCCACGCTCGGCTCCATGGTGGCGAAAACATAAATCTGGCGGTCCCGGCTGATCTTGAAAATCGTTCCCGTCCGGTCGCCAACGTAAAGGTTTTCCTCAGCATCGAAGGAGATGCCGGTGGCCACACCCATTCCCTCCGCGTAAACGGAGCGATGGCCGTCGGGCGTCACCTGATAGATCGTTCCCTCGGCGCGACTGGAAATGTAGAGCAGTCCGTCGCGGTCAAAGGCCAAGCCGGTAGGGTTCAGAAGGTCGTGCAGAAACGCGTGTGTCACATGGTCGCGATCAACCTTGAAGACAGAGGCGGTAACCTTCTGCCCGCGGCTGCCGCTGAAGGTGCTATAGATGTTTCCGGCTGTATCCACAGCCGGATTGGCTACCGGGTGGAGGTTTTCAGCCAGCGTGATGCCGACGGCAACGGAGACCGGCTCACTCACCGCGGTCCCGCTGTCCACGGTCAAATCGCCGCTCCTCACGCCTTCCGGCACCCGGACCACAAGGCGGCTCGGGGAACTGACCAATAAGCTTCCCATTTGGTCGCCAAAACGCACGACCGGACGCGTGTTGCCATTCGCGGTGAAGCCATGGCCCTGAATGGCAATCTCCCCGCCCGCGATTGCGGCGCGGGGAGTGACCTCGTCGATACGCGGTCTCCCGCCTGGGAAAGACTTCCCGCCCACGGATTGCCCCGCTTTACCTGTCTTCCTCCACAAGCTCATTTTAGAAGATAACTCAACAACAGCAGCATTGCCATACTATAGACCCCTGCTGCCACATCGTCCATCATGATACCCCATCCCGCCGGCAGCCGCTCGGCCTGTCGAACCGGGAAAGGCTTGGCGACGTCGAAGATCCGGAAGAGAACAAAACCGACGAGCAGCCACTTCCATGAGCTATTAGGCCGCACTAGAAAGGTAAGCATCTGCCCCACCACTTCGTCAATGACGACGTAGCGGGGGTCAGGCCGGCCGAAGAACTTCTCCGCGCCACTTGCTGCCCAGACCCCCAGAATGAAGATGCCTGCCGTGAGCCCGACGAGCAACACCCAGGGCCACGGCCAAGCCAGGGGGATGCAGCCCAGCCCTGCCACGAGACCCACTCCCAATGCTGACCCCGCCGTGCCGGGTGCCAGCGGAGCGAATCCGACGCCGCCACAGGTGGAAATCCACACCGCCGTGCTTCGGCACTTCTCAGCCACGCTCCCTCTTGTCGCCCGGTGACGCGTCCGATCCCGCGCCAGATTGTCTTGCCGTGTCGACCGCCCCCGGAATCCGGTATCGTTCCGACAGCCAGTTATCCAGGTCGAGTAGTTTGCAGCGTGCACTGCAAAAGGGCCGGTACGGATTGCCCTTCCATCTAGTCTCACGCTTGCAGACCGGACAGCGCATGGCCGTTGACCAACCCAGCCGGACCAGGCGTTTGAATCTGTACCAACAGCGGCGCGGTTGTGTGCGATCTGGCAGGGGCCGCGCGCTCGGCATAAGTCCGCGCTTCCAGGCGCGCCACGACGTCGTAGTCGCCCGCCGCCGTGATGGTGGCCCAGCGAAATTCCCCTGGCTGTGGTTCCGTCCCCTCGAAGTCGTTGATGAGGACCTGACCGTCAATTTCCGGGGCTTGCGATTCCAGGCGGCCCTGGTAGAGCAGATCGGTTTCCGGTGACCGACCCTCGACCAGCACCGGGAGCGATTGCCCAATTAAGGCCCGGAGCTTCCAGCGTGAAATCCGGCGCTGTAAGGCCATGAGCTTGTGCTGCCGGCGGCGGGCCACGCGCGCCGGGACTTGTCCGGCCAATCCGCAGGACGCGCTCGTTTCCTCATTTGAGTAAAGGAACACGCCCAGGCGGTCGAACTCGGCTGCCCGAACGAAATCCAGCAACACCCGGAAATCCTGGTCTGTCTCGGCAGGAAAACCCACAATCAGAGAAGTCCGCAGCGTCGCGTTGGGAATTGCAGTACGGATCCGCGTGAGCAGGCGGAGGAAGCGTTCTCCGCTCGATCCGCGCCGCATAGATTTCAAGACCGATCTGCTCGCGTGCTGGAGAGGAATGTCGAAGTACTTGCACGCCTTGGGCGTTTGCGCGACAGCTTCGATCAAGGTGTCGCTTACCCGGTTGGGGTAGTAATAGAGGGCGCGGAGCCACACAAGCTCCGGAATCTTCCCTAAGTCGCGGAGTAGCATCGCCAGGCCGTTACGCAGGCCCAAGTCTTCGCCGTAACTCGTCGTGTCTTGGCCGATGAGGGTGATCTCACATACGCCCTGTTGCGCCAGGTTTTCCACCTCGCGTATCACGCTCTCGGGTCGACGGGAGCGGAATCGTCCGCGCATCTGAGGAATCACACAGAATGAACACGGGTGATCGCACCCTTCGGCAATCTTGACGTAGGCGGTGTGCGCGGGAGTGGAGAGGACGCGCGGAGTGAATTCGTGGTAGAGGTATGGCGCACGAGGCCCCGCAGCCGATTGCCGGCGGCCGTCCGCGGCGCAGGCTTCCAGGACCTGTTCAAGCTCGTTGGTACCGATCACGAAGTCCACTTCCGGGATATCCTGCAAGATCTCCTGGCGGTAGCGTTCCGCCAGGCAACCGGCCACCACGAGTCTGCGCGCGGAGCCTGACTTCTTGTACTCTGCCATTTCGAGGATGGTGTCGATCGATTCACGTTTGGCCGGCTCGATGAAGCCGCAGGTGTTGACGATAAGGATCTCGGCTTCGTCAGCTCGGGGCGTCAACTCGTAGCCGTGGTGCGCCAGGATTCCCAGCATGACTTCGCTGTCCACAAGGTTCTTGGGACAGCCCAGGCTGACCATTCCAACTTTGCACATAGCAGGGGAAGTCACACTGCAGCCCGCGCCACAGAATGACTCACACAAAAATCTTAACACGTTTTGGCAGCGCGCGGTCAGGCCGCGGGCCTCAGCCAGAAGGGCACATCACTGAGCGGGCAGCAGTCAATCAGCACCCAGGACTGAACACACTCTCGAGGGGAGACGAGGGCTGGAGACCAGTATCTGGCAACTGATAGCTGGCTACTGGCCACTGAATGTCCGCTGCCATACCAACACGACTTGTTCGCTTGAAGCAGCAACGTACTCTCCGTTCGGTGAGAAGGCGACGGTGCGGATGGGCTCCCGACTTTCCTCCAGGGTTTGCGCCGGGCTGCCGTCCTGGGACGACCAAATGCGCACCGTCCTATCTTCGCCCCCGGAGACCACCCAACTCCCGTCGGCAGAGAACTCGGCCCAGTGCACGGGCCCGTTGTGTCCGGTGAGTGTCAGCAGGAGTCTCCAGTCAGGCACTGACCAGATTCGGACCTTGCCGTCTTCACAGGCCGTCATCACCCGCTTGCTGTCGCGCGAAAAGGAGATGCTCAAAACGGTTCCCTGGTGCCCCCGCAGCGAGTCCACAAACTGATGCTCGCGCAGCGCGACCACCACCGGGTCCGGCGTGGACGATGCCGCAATCTGAGCCAGCAGCAGCCACTGCCCATCAAGCGAGAACTCGAAGAGATTAGGCTGACGTGTCAGGGAGGGGAGGTTGATTCTTCCCCCCCGACGCGTCATCGGCTGCCACAGGTCGAAGTTACTTTCCTTATAGAAGGCCAAGTAGCCGATCTGCGGGAAGTACCGAGGCGGTCCGATTCCTCCCGCTGCCCCCACCGTATTCACCTTGCCGAATAGAGCATCTTGGTCGGCGTCCCATTCGAAGGCGAGCAGCGGAGTCGCGCTGCCGCCTTTGCCTTTGATTCGAAATAAGCCGTTCCCCAGCAGGAAAAGCCGCTTGGAAGCCACGTAGTTTGCCGACTGAAACTGGAGTTCCGTGACGCCTTCTACACGCGGCCGCAGGACCTTTCGGATGTCGGCCACCCCGAGGTTCATAAGCACGACCTTATCATCGATCACGGCGGCGAGCGTGGAGCTGTCCGGTGAGAAAGCCGCGGCGGGTGAGTAGCTCAGAGCCAAGTGACCTTCAAGGCGCCCGTGGCTGACCCAGATGAAACGCGGCGGCGAAGTAGCGACACTTTCGATCTGTCCGCGAAGCGAGACCGCCAGAGCCATTCCTGACACCGCGGCAAACGCGGCGAGCGCGGCCGGCAGGATTCTCTTGTTGCGGCGGGTCACGAGCGCCGGATCACCGCCGCGACGACAGGCCGCCCCAGCCACTTGCCCGTTCCTAGACAATTTCACCTCTTGCAATCCGCTCTACCAATTCTCGGTCGGCCTCAAGGAAATCATACGTCGTTAGATCCCGGCGCGGAACCCAAGCGATGGCCTCAAATACCCGGTTGCGAACTGTTCCGCGAAATGCCGGGACCAGAAAGAAAACCACCTCAACGTAGCGGTCCGGGTAGCGATGACGCAGACGGAAGACTTCCTCGCCTACCTCAGCCTCAATGGCCAATTCCTCCGCTAATTCCCGCTCGAGCGATTTTCTCAGATCCTCCCCATCGCGGACCTTGCCGCCAGGGAACTCCCACAGCAGGCCGTACGAGTCAGAGCGGTGGCGCTGGCAGACCAGTATCCGATCCCCATCTATTATGATGGCGGCAGTGACCAGAATGGGTTCCGCGTCGGCCATAGGGGAAGGCAGGGTATTTTACCGCAGAGTCCATGTTTCGATGCCGAGGTTCTGGGTGCGGGGAGCGGAGTTCCCCTTGTTTCTGCCCAGCCGGGAAGTGC
>Ga0315309_1000617_pt1 | contig 21792 bp, 18 predicted proteins | sample TDP4_MG_FD_203080 | JGI IMG/M metagenome (GOLD analysis project Ga0315309, IMG submission 203080) | Freshwater sediment microbial communities from Lake Towuti, South Sulawesi, Indonesia - TDP4 | ecosystem: Environmental > Aquatic > Freshwater > Lake > Sediment | place: Indonesia: South Sulawesi... | reverse complement strand
AGCTGGTTTTGGCTTTAAGATCGCCACTGTTCCTTTCCAGATGTGGGTCCCCGATGTCTACGAAGGGGCACCTACCCCCATTACTGCTTATCTCTCCGTTGCTAGCAAGGCAGCCGGCTTCGCTGTTATCCTTCGGGTATTCCTTGAGGCTTTTGGGGGTGAGATACTCCTGGACTGGGCAATCATCTTTGCTGTGCTCAGTGCTATTTCTATGACCTTAGGCAATGTGGTGGCTATTGCTCAGACCAATATCAAGCGGATGCTGGGATACAGTAGCATAGCCCAAGCAGGCTATTTGATGGTGGGGCTAGCAGCGGTGACGGAAGCCACTGGGAAGGCTGAGTTTGGTCCAACGGGGCTTATTTTCTTTATTGCTTGCTATGCTGCGGCTAATCTGGGTGCTTTTATTGCTATTATTGCCGTCTCCAATAAGATAGGTAGCGATTTAATCGATGATTACTCAGGGGTGGGCAGACGCGCTCCCCTTCTCGCATTAGCTTTAACCCTTTGCCTTGTTTCTCTGACCGGTCTTCCTCCTACCGCCGGATTCTTAGCTAAGTTCTATCTCTTTAATGCGGCAGTGCATCATGGGTTAGCTTGGCTGGTAATCATAGCGGTGATTAACACCGCTATCTCCGCTTACTACTACTTTAGGGTGATAAAGGTAACCTGGTTCGGGACTCCAGCCTCCAAGGAGGGCATCCCTTCTAGCTGGGCACTCCGTGCTGCTCTATCTATTGCTTGCCTAGGTGTCCTGCTTCTCTTCTTCCTCCCTTCGCCTTTACTAGATGTAGCTCAGACAGTGGCTGGGACCATCTTCCCCTGATTTACCTGCCCTGAGTAAAGTGCTACAATTGGGATCAAAATGGGTAGATTGAAGTATATTTTTATTATACTTTTGCTCATAAGCCTGTTAGCCAGCTCGGGTTGTGCCCTTTTCAGGGAACGTAGTTCGAGCCATGCCTCTGGTGAGCCAATTAACCCTGAATGGCAGCCCCTTTATATAGATGAAGAGGTAGGGAGTGCGCTACTTGCCAGTGAACTAATAGAAAGGGTAGCCCCAATAGTAGTTTCTATCTTTACGGAGAAGGTGACCTACGATATATTCCTCCGGCCTGTTCCAGAGACAGGTGCTGGGTCGGGGGTGATTATAGACCCCAAAGGCTATGTGGTGACCAATAGCCATGTAGTTGAGGGTGCTGAAAGTGTAGAGGTTATCCTCAGTGATGGGCGAAGCTTTGAGGCAGTCAACTGGGCTGCCGACTCCTTAACAGACTTAGCGGTGGTGCAGATCGAGGGTGAAGACCTTCCTTTTGCTCATTTTCTCGATAGCTCGTTGAAAAAGCTTGAAGAGCTGGAAGAGGTGATCGCTGTAGGGAATGCCTTTGCTTTACCCGGGGGTCCTACCTGGACTAAGGGGGTGGTCAGTTACTTAGGGCGCTCGATTGAGATGTCGAATGAGGTGGTTCTTTATAACCTTATCCAGACCGATGCCGCTATCAACCCTGGGAATAGCGGTGGACCCCTCATTAATATGGCTGGTCAGGTGGTGGGCATTAACACTGCTATCATTGCTGGGGCAGAGAACATTGGCTTTTCTATAAGCACCGATACAGTTATCCCAGTAGTTAGTGAACTGGTGAAGAAAGGACTTGTATCTTTTGCCTGGCTTGGGGTGTTGATCACTACTGTCACACCAGCTATTCAATCTCAGTATGACCTGGCGATTGATTACGGGGCACTCATTATTGAGCTGTTTCCCCCTAGCCCAGCAGCCGAGGCAGGCCTGAAGGAATTGGATGTTATCGTCGAGTTTGGTGATGAAGAAATAAAAACTGCTGAGGAGCTAGTAACAGCCATAAGAAGCCATGAGCCAGGAGACAAAGTGGAGATTACTTTCTGGCGTGGTGAAGAAGAGATGAACGCCGAAGCTACTCTAATCCAAAGACCGTCTCCTTAACTAGGGTTGCTCTTGTTTGGCTCCTCTTTCATGGCCACTATCCTGAATTTGTGAAGCCGAGTTTTATGATCTAACGGATAAGTATCACGCCTGTGATTCGGCTGTTTATAGTTCCTTTGCCTCAGGCTACGGTGTTCTTTTCACCCCAAGCGTTATGTTGTAGCCATGAAGGCGATGCTTTTCTGTATAGGCGCCTTCTTCAGGGATGTGATAAAGGAGTTGCTCGGATAGCGTCTCCTGTTTGATGTAGGTGGAGAAGTTTTCCATTACCTGCTGAAGAGGTGGCTCAGTTTGATAGTAGGTGATGATGTAATCAGCGATATCAAAGCCGGCATTGCGCCGCATTGTCTGCAACCGGTGCACTATTTCCCGCGCTATCCCTTCCTCGACGAGTTCGGGAGGTATATCTATCGGCACAGCGACAGTAAGATTCCACTCGCTCACTGGAGTGAATCTTGATCCAGGCAGGAACAAATCGTAGTCGCTATCAGCAAATTCCATCCCTTTGACATTAAGTTCCTCTAGTATCTGGGAGACGAGCCTTTCCAGACTCTCCCTTTCCCCTCTTGACCTGGTCTTAATCACCACCTTTGCCAGAGGCTGACGCACCTTGATGCCTGCCTTGCTCCTTGCTGCTCTCCCCAGGCTACAGACCTTTATGGCTAGCTGAGTGTCAGTAGCCAGAAGGTTGTCAATCTTAGATTGGTCGGCTACAGGGAAATCACAAAGGTGCACACTTTCGTCGGCTTCGGGATAGACTGACCTGACTAGATTTTGATAGAGCTCCTCAGCAATGAAGGGGGTGAAGGGGGCCAGAAGCTTGGATAAGGTGACCAGACATTGATAAAGGGTGAAATAGGCCGCCAGCTTGTCGGCATCGCTTTCGCTCTTCCAAAAGCGCCGCCGACTCCTTCTGACGTACCAGTTAGAAAGTTGGTCTACAAATTCCTCAATCCTTCTCCCTGCTCCGGTAGGGTCGTAGTTGTCTAGTGCCTCGCTAACCTGGAGAATAAGCTGGTTAAGCTCAGACATAATCCACCTATCTAGGTCAGAGCCATATCGAGGGACCTCAGCCTTACTGGGATCAAAGCGGTCAATATTAGCATAGATGACAAAGAAGGAGTAGGTATTCCATAGAGTGGAGAGAAACCTTCGCATTATCTCGGTTACCTGATCGGCAGAGAACCGTTTCACGTTGCCTGGAGGAGAGGAGGTGAGCATATACCAGCGTAGTGCATCCGCCCCCTGGTTATTGATAATCGTCCAGGGGTCAACCACGTTCCCTTTGGCCTTGCTCATCTTCTCGCCCTCGGCATCAACGATGTGCCCCAGGCAGATGACGTTCCTGAAACAGGGACGCCGAAATAGTAAGGTAGATAGGGCATGAAGGGTGTAGAACCACCCTCTTGTCTGGTCCACTGCCTCAGAGATGTAATCAGCCGGGAAGCTCTTTTCAAACTGCTCCTGATTTTCTAAGGGGTAATGCCATTGGGCTACAGGCATGGCCCCGGAATCAAACCAGCAATCTAGCACCTCAGGGACACGACGCATGCTTCCACCGCATTTTTCACACTCGAAAAAGATGTCGTCCACAAACGGACGGTGCAGGTCAAGCCTGCCAGTGAGAAGCTGGGAAGCTGATTCTGTTGCTTTGAGTCCCTTCTTTGCCCTTAGCTCTTTTATGCTCCCAATGCATTCATCCCTGCCACAGCCCTGACATCGCCAGATGGGCAGCGGTGTCCCCCAGTAGCGCTCTCTGGAGAAAGCCCAGTCAACATTGTTCTCCAGCCAATCTCCAAAGCGACCATACTTTATGTGTTCGGGATACCAGTGGATTTCCTCGTTCCCTTTGATAAGGCTATCCTTCTCGGAGGTTGTTTTGATATACCAGGAGGGCTTGGCGTAGTAGAGGAGGGGCGCCTCGCACCTCCAGCAGAAGGGGTAGGTATGGCGAATGGTCTCGCTCCGATAAAGCAACCCTCTTAATTTGAGATCTCGTAGAATGAGGGGGTCGGCCTCCTTGACAAACTTTCTCTCAAAGAGAGGATTGCCCTTCATATTTCCTTGCAAATCCACGTAGTCCCGAACGAAGTAAAGGCCACGGCGACCGCCTGCCTCATAATCCACTTCGCCAAAGGCAGGGGCAATGTGGACGATTCCGGTGCCCTCGTCTAAGGATACGAAATCTTCTGCAATAAGCCAAAAGTTTTCCTCTTTGTGAGGACTCTGCTGCACAAGCCCCCCAGGCCCAACAGCTACTCCGAGGCCATGAACAAAACTCCAACGTCTGTACAGCTCATCAGGCAGATGAAACAACGGCTTGTACAGTATGCTTTGCACAGGTTGTGGTGGCACGCCCACTAGCTCTTTTCCCTTGCAGGTACCGAGGACACGATATGGGTCAGTAAGGGAGTTCTTGAGGAGAGCTTCGGCCAAGATAAACTGCTCCTTGTGGCCCTCAGTATCTACCTCCGCGATGGCATAATCAGCATCTGGAGCTACTGCTAGGGCTGTATTGCCTGGCAGTGTCCAAGGGGTGGTTGTCCAGGCAAGTAGGTAAGTCGGCAGATCTGGATGGGCGCCAAATCTTTGTAGATAGCTCTGCACGCTGGTTCTTGACACCTCAAACTTGACATAGACTGAAGGGTCTTCAGCGTCATCTCTGTAGCCCAGGGCGACCTCGTGGGAGCTAAGGGAGGTGCCACAACGGGGGCAGTGAGGGGTAACCCGATAGCCCTGGTAAACTAGACCCTTATCCCAAAGCTGTCTCAACACCCACCAGCAGGACTCAATATAGGAGTTGTCAAAGGTGACGTAAGGGTGCTTCATATCTAGCCAGAAGCCTATGCGCTCGGTAAGCTCCTCCCACTCTCTGAGGTAGCTGAGCACACTTTCCCGGCAACGGGCATTAAACTGGGCCACCCCAAACTGCTCAATCTGGGCTTTGTTGGTGAAGCCCAACTCCTTCTCCACTTCCAGCTCCACAGGCAAACCATGGGTATCCCAACCTGCTTTACGAGGAGCACAGAACCCCTTCATTGTCTTATAGCGAGGGATAACATCCTTAAATACTCGAGAAAGGACATGATGAATGCCTGGATTGCCATTGACCGTGGGGGGTCCTTCATAAAGGGTAAACTGAGGGGCATCGCTACGAAGCTGAACGCTCCTTTCAAAGATGCTCCTTTCCCTCCAGAGGTGCAAAATGTGTTCCTCTACTTTAGGGAAATTTATCTTGCTGCTTACTGGCTTGAACATAAGACCCTTATTGCCCAATATCATAAGTCCCCCTCCCGTGTCAGGGAAAGGGACTTATGGAGCCAACCCGTGAACTAGCAATGTCTTATTCAAAGCTATCTTCCCGGGAAGTCGGGTTTCCTCTTCTCCAGGAAAGCATTAACGCCTTCTTTCATATCTTCAGTTGAGGAGTGAATTGCCAAAGCTCCTTTCTCGAGTTGCAGACCGGTGTACAAGTCGACTTGCATCCCACGGTTTACCAGGAACTTGATGGTTTTTGAGGCCATGGGGCTTCGCTGTGCCAGTTTCTGCGCTATTTCCATTGTCGCTTCCTCAAGCTTGTCAGCCGGGACCGCTTTGTTTATCAGCCCCAGCGCCTCTGCTTCTTTGGCTGTTATCCAGTCCCCGGTGAGCAAAATCTCCTTTGCTTTTCGCAGTCCTATTTGTCGTGGTAGCCTCTGCGTCCCGCCTCCACCAGGGACAAGCCCGAAGTTGGCATGCTGGTCCCCAATGCGAGCCTCCTCAGAAGCGATGACTATATCGCATGCCTCAAGTAATTCGATTCCCCCGGCGAGGGCCATACCATTTATGGCTGCTATTACTGGCTTGCTCAGGTTTTCAATCATGCCGTAGGTGTCATAGAAAAGCTGACCGAAGGCAGCCATCTTCTGGGGGTTACCAAGGAGTTCATTGATATATTTCAGGTCGGCACCAGCGCAGAAGGCTCTACCAGTACCGGTGATGACCACTACCCGCATTTCTGGGTCTTCTTCGATGTCCCTCAGTGCTGCCTGTAATTCCATGTGGGTATCCTTGTCTATGGCATTTAATGCCTTGGGTCGATTCAAGGTAATCTTGGCTATCCTGTTTTTCTTTTCCAAGATGATGTTCTTAAATTGCACTGTCGCCTCCTTCTTTTATCTTATTCACGCCCTTCAAAGCACTTTGTCGTAGTGAGCTCATTTTACGAGTTGCTATCTACCGTGTCAACCTTTGCCCTGCAAGTTCAGCTTCTCCTGGGTGTTATGCCATAGATAGGTTAAGCTTTGAGTAGGGGGTTTCTCTACTAACGGTGCAGGTCTGTGGAGCTAATTGCCAGGGCGCCCGCCGAAGCGCTCCTTAAAAATGCTCTTCTCCACAATATGGCGAACTGCGGCAAGCCCGGGTGAGTCGGGAAGCTCAATTATAGGTCTGCCAATCAAATCGTAGTAGGCTATCTTCTCATCCTGGGGAATGTAGCCAAAAACCTCTAGTCCTATCTCCTGGGCCAGTTGTTTCAATAGTTCTTCGTTGCCTTGCACCCTATTAAAAACCAACCCCATCTTTTCACACTGGATCACCTTGTCGTTTTGTACCATCCTCTTTATCAGGGCTGCGGTTTGCATGCCTCTAGATGTAGCGTCGCTAACAATAATTAGGGTATCTACCCGGCGTATGACTTGCCTGTTTATTTGTTCCAGGCCTGCCTCGCCATCAATGATGATCGTGTCAAAGCTCTTGGAGAGGGTTTCTATGGCTCCTCGGAGAAGGTCATTGATGGGGCAGAAGCAGCCTAGCGTTTCGGTGCGTCCCATAGCCAGTAGGGCGAAGCTGTCTATTTCATTAAGGGCTTCTAAAATCATGTAGTCAAGCATGTCGGCTAGCTGGACCTTTTCCTCCTCTTTGCCTCTCCTGGCGGTCTTGATGATTTCCTCGCGAACTTGGCCCATGGTTCGTCTAACCTTCACGCCAAGGGCATTAGGCAAGCCCATAGCAGGATCGGCGTCAATCAGCAACAGCTTGCCAGCGTGGTGACTCTCCAGAAGAACTTTGGTCATCATAGCGGTAAGTGCGGTCTTCCCCGTGCCCCCCTTGCCACATACAGCAATTAGCCTCTTGCTCGGTGTAATAGACTCAGACATCAATACCCACACCTAGCAGATTTCTGTTCTTTGAGGAGAATAAACGTATGACATTAGCAGTGCTGGTCAAGCTATGCCTCAGTAGCGGCTTTAATCTTTCTGGCTTTTTTCTTGCGCACGGTGATCAGTTCCTTAATATCATCACACACTGGCTTATCCGGGCAAGAGCTGCAATCCCACCCAAAGTTGCACTCAAGGAGGTCAATGCCTTTAGCTTTCCAGTTTTCTCTGACGATGTCTTTGGCTATCTTCCGGACCTGTGTGCCGATGTCATCCAGCGGTTGCAGGTCTTCTTTGCCCGAGGTGACAAAAACGATTTCCATTACCTGTACTTCGGGAACCTCCGATTTGAAGATGGCCATCAGTGCTCTGCCCAGGGTCTCAAAACAAAAACCCTTTTTCGCAGCATCCTTGCTCACTCTGCTCCACATGAGCTGAGATACGCTCCTGATCATGTATCCTTCTATTTGGTCGGCGATATATTGGTTCTGTTCCAGCGCTGCATGTTTTTCCTTGCCTAGGCCTACTCCTCCTACCATCAAAACCTGACCGAAGGGCAGGCTGGCTCCTGACGATTCCTGAATATCAGGTCCGATCAGGGTAATCTTGCCGTCTCTAATCAAAGAGGGGTTATCTGTCCACAGAAGAAAGGCACACGAACCTGCTTCTGGGTTTCCCAGTTCAGCGAAGGTATCTCCCCGCAGTATTAGGCCCGAGCTGGCTTGGGGGCCAACCCGAACGGGTAGTCCCTCTAACAGCTTGCTGATCGTGGTGGGACAATCGGTTTCCCTGACTTGCCTCCCTTTTCCCTGCATTTCCCCCACGTATTCAGACAGCTTCTTCACATAGACATCAAAGATTGCCATAATGCGCTTCCTCTTGGCAGCCCTGACTTCTATCCTGAAATGGCGGTTCGCCTATGCTAGCCTCATGAGCAGGGTGAACAATAATCAACGCCGGTGTTAACGTTAGGAGATGCATTCAATTGCTGTTTTTCGCGTCTATCAGGCGCTGTCGTCGTCTGTCATATGATGGAATTAGTTCAGGATTGCTTGCTCAGTCTCTCCTTGGCTATGAGTGCTGCCCCTATAGCTCCTACGATTTGGGGATCCTCAGGTAGTCTCTTTACGCTTACCCCTAATTTTTCCTCCAGTGCCTTGACCAAGCCCTCATTCTTGGCACATCCGCCACTCAGGGCCACGTCTTCGACAATACCAATCCTTCTCAGCATGGAATTCAATCTGCTCGCTACTGCATTATGGAGTCCGGCTGTAATATCGATCAAATTGACGCCCTCATTGACCAAAGTTACTACCTCGGACTCAGCAAAGACGCTGCACTGGCTGGTAATAGTGGCCGGGCTCTTCGATTGGAGGGACAGCGAGGAAAGCCCTTCCAGCCCACAGTCAAGTACCCTGGCCATAGCCTCGAAAAACCTTCCTGTGCCAGCAGCGCATTTGTCATTCAGAACAAAATCGGTGACTTTGCCTTTGTCATCTAGGGATATCGCCTTACAATCCTGCCCGCCGATATCGAGAACAGTTCTCACCGTAGGAAGAAGCCAGTAGGCACCCCGGGCATGGCAGGTTATCTCCGAGATATTTTCGTTGGCAAAAGGGACCTTGAGTCGACCATAGCCTGTGCCCACAATGTACTGCAGGTCCTCCAGCGATGACAGACCAGCCCTTTTAATCGCCTCATCCATAGCCACGCGGGCTGTCACCTCAGGCTTGGTAGTGGATGGGATAATAGTGTAAGAAGCGATGGTGCTGTCCTTCATGATGACAGCCTTACCAGTAGCAGAACCTACGTCACAACCTCCAACAATCATACTCTCTCTTCGCCTCCTGTTTTGTCACTGCGCTCATGAGCAACATTGATAGACGCATCTATCCCAGCCCCATGGCGGTAAAGAACTGGCTTATCTTGTCTTTGCACTGTTCCGGGGTGGTATACCTCTTGTCAAAGAGGTCAAGTCCTATGTGTATGTATGGAACCCCAAGGTCGCGACATACCTCTCTCATGATACCAGTGCTGGCAGACCCATCCTTGTGGCCCATGTGGCCAGGCCAGATGACGCAATCTATTTTATAGTCCTTCACTACTCGGGTGATGTCACTGGCGAAGTAGTCAGCAATACCTCGAGCCTGCCTGACCATGGGTGATTCATACAGGTTTCTCTTGGCTATGCCCTTCAACATGGTGTCCTCGTTTCTGGTGTCAATCAGTGTGTAAGGTGTATAACCAAACATATCCATGACCATAACTGCCCCCCACTCCTCCTCCAACCACGGTAGGAACTCAAAGACCCACCCAAAGGGCAAAAGATCAAACCAGAAATACCTGATCCTCTCTTTAGCCACTGGACCCTTCTTCTCCTTCACCATTCTCTCAGTATGGTCAACCAGCTTCCTCATCCAGGCAGTACCCCTGGGTCTACCGGCCTGGAAGACCTGGGTAATAGCGAAGCACTGCGGCCCTCCCACTGCCCACCCATGTGGGCAAGGCACCGCCCGTCTTAGCTGGGCGTATTCTAGCCACAGCTCGTACTGTTTGTTGGACTCCTGGCAAATTTCCCGCAGCCTGTCTATATCCAGCTTGCGTCCAGTGTGCTTTTCGAGGAAAGCCACCATTCGCTTGAGTTCTCTGGCATAGTAATCTATACCTCGTTGGTCCTCAAAATATGGCGGGTCCATGGCGAATATAGGGACGTCGCGCCACCGTTTATTGCGGTACACTCCTTGGTGAAGCATTGTCGCCGCGTCGCAGGGGTGAATCAGGGCAATAAGGGCGTTTGGCTTTGGCGTGAGCCCAGCCTCTATGTAGTAGAGTGTCAGTCGGCAGGCAGTGCACCAATCGGTTCCCAGCCCCATCCTTTCGGCGGCATCGATATCTTCCAGAAGGTAGGGGGCTGAAGCCGCCAGGAATGGGGTGGCCATAATCATATACCACGGGAGATCCATGGCTTCATATATCTCTGGGGCAGCGCAGAAGTAGCCCATGATGAACGGCTTGCCCTCTTCAGCGCAGCGTATTATTTCGTCGTATCGCGCTACAGTAATCTCGGTTATCTCCTTGCTGAGTTGACTCGTCTCCGACGGGTCCTGCGCCAGCATCTGGCAGAGAAAATTGAACCAATCTCGCTCCTGATAGTAGCGTTCCAATCCCAATTCCTTTTGCGTTATCTCTTTCTTGTCCATTGTCTACCTCTCCATGGTCTCCAGGAATGCTTGGATTCTCGTCCTTAGCTGGCCGACGCCGGTCAGGATATATTCCCTGTCGAGCCTGATGTAGGGAATGCCTTTCTCTTTCAGATCCTCGCCGACCATGAACGCCTCACCGGTCCAATTGTCGCAGAACATTAGTCGCTCTGAAATAACCCCATCCACCTTGAACTGCCGGATCATGTCCATCACGAAGGCAGACCTGTCCAGCTGGCGGTCGAACATTCTGGGACAGTGCGGGCGCTCGGCAATGTAGTACCGGGCCAGGGCTGTAATAGCGTCGCTTGCCTTTTCATTAACATCCTTCCACATGATTCTGGAGCCATAGCATAGGGAATCGGTCACCACCAGACCACCCTGGCTCTCAATAACCTCGATGTAAGCAGGGTCATCCAGTATGCCGCCTATCAGCATCAATCTAGCTCGATAGTTGGCGTGGCCATATGCTCGGCCAAGTTCATCCAGTAGCTTCTTCAGCAATTGATTATAGTGCTCTCTGGGCATGGCACTGCCAGCTACCATGACAGCTAGCGTTTCGGCACCAGTAATGGGTGGACTTTTCCTTTTTCTGAGTTCATAAAGCTGCCTCTGTAGTCGCCGTGTTTCATTGTGGAGCCTTATGGCTTCCCATAGACGCTCTTCAGTGATCGGTGTGCCAAAATGCTTTTCTAGGCTTTCTTTAAAGGTGGTGATTTCGTCCCGGTACCACCCCACCTGCACATCAGTCGTTTTCTTGGGGAGGCTCAAAAAGTGCAGGTACGGAGTGACAATCTTACGCTTCCAGTGATCATAAATGCGGCGGACATGATCGCAACTGTTTACCCAGACAACGCCATCAAGAAAACTATACTCACCCCGAAGGCCCATATCGAGGGAGTGACGAGAAAAGCTGCAGTTGATGCTGCTGAGACATGCGTCTGCCAACTCGGTGCTAGTGCTGCCTGTCCCGCGCATTCGAAAGGGGACAAAGCCGGCAGCCGTGATAACCTCCTCCGGCACATAGGAGCAGTAGCACCCTATGACCTTGCCCCCTTGTTTTTTCCAGTCTTGCAGTGCGGGATTAGCCAGGGTTTGCGTGGCTTCTTGGAATTCCTGCAACGGCTTGCTCTTCGCCTTTGCCTCGCGTTTTACCTTTGCTTCCGCTTTATTTTCCCCTTTCGAGGCGGCCTCTTTTATGGTTACCCCCGTTAGTTTTCTCTCACTGGACTCCATTTACCAGTATATAAGTAAGTATTCCCATGGTCAAATGGTTTATGAAAACTGGTTAGCTTTAAACCGGATTGCTGCTACCATCTTGCAGGCCAGCCTTTTTAATCGCCTCATCCATAGCTATGCGTGCTGCCACCTCAGGCCTGGTAGTAGATGGGATAATGATGTAGGAGGCGATGGGGCTGTCTTTCATGACGATGGCCTTACTAGTGGCAGAACCTACCTCACAGCCTCCAACGATGATACTACCTTTTCACCATGTTTTGTCCCTGCGCTTATGAGCAACATTGATAGATGCCTCTAACCCAGCCCCATGGCGGTGAAGAACTGAGATATCTCGTTCTTCATAGTTTCGACCGTGGTTACTCTGGGATCAAACAGGTCGCTCCAGAAACCCAGAAAGGGGACCCCTATTTCACGGCATGTATCCCTTATGAGGCCAGTGAGCGCTGTTGCATCCTTGTGACCCATGTGACCTGGCCAGATGACACAATCTGCTTTGTAGTCTCTGACTGCTCGCACCATGTCATCCAAGTAACACTCAGCTGGAACTCGAAACTGCCTGTACATAGGTATGTGATCCAGTGACCTTTCAGCTACCCCTCTGATCATGCTCTCATAGCTTGAGGTATCTATCTTGGGCATGGTGCAATGACTCCATATATCATCAACGACGATTGCCCCCCACTCTTGCTCCATCCAGAAGCCTAACTCAAACCTCCAATTGCCGCGGAAATCAAACCATACTACTCTGATTTTCTCATTGGGTATGGCACCCTTCTTGGCCCGCACCCGCTCCTCGGCATCAGCAACCAATTCCTTGAACCAGGCAGTACCCCTTGGGTCACCGGGCTGCCAGAAGTGGACTACAAAGTATGGCATCATTTGCACCTCAGGAGTGTGGGGAGTCGGTACTGCCCTTCTCAGCTCCTTGTATTCCCACCATAGCTCAATTTGCTTGTTGGACTCTTCTAGCACTTCGCGAAGTCGATCAATATCCAGCCTTTGCCCGGTGTGCTCTTCGAGGAAGGATATCAGCCTCTTAATCTCGTCGGTATAGTAATCCAGGGCTCGCTCATCGGTCAAGTAGGGTCCGTCAACACCGAACTTTGGAACCTTGCGCCAATCTTTGAGAGCGCCGATTGTTTGATAGGCGATATTCACGCTATCGCAAGGGTGCGTCGTGGAAACAAGCACCGTGGGAAGCGGCACAAGCCCTTGCTCCACCAGAGATACATTCTCTCTTAGGAGCGTGCAGATGCCAGAGGCGAGACCCATTCTATCGGCTTCATCAATATATCCTGTAGAGTCTTCGAGCCCCATTAGCGGTTCCCCGGCAATAACATAAGTGGGGATATCCATGGCGCTAAATATTTCCGGTGCTACAGGAAAAACGACTGCTGCCAATGGCTCACCCTTTTCAACAGCTTGCTTATTCCTTTTGAACTTATCCAGCGTCATCCTGAAGTAACCTAACCAAATGTTAGACAGCTCGGTTGGGTTTTCCTCAGTGTTCTTTACCAGAGACGCGAAGAAGTCATGTCTCTCTTGTAGCCGTTCCATCGCCTTGGTCATCATTTCACCTCCCTCTGGTTTCCAGAAATGCCTGAACCCTGGTTCTCAGCTGGCCAACAGCGCTCAAGAGGTATTCCCTTTCCACTGTGAGAGTGGGAATTCCTTCTTCTTTAAGGTCTTGGCTGATCATGAACCCCTCGCCTCCCCAGAAGTCACAAAACTTAATCTCTGAGCAAATAAGCCCGTCCACTTTGAACATCCTGATCATATCTTTGACGTAATCGGCCCTTTGTGGGTGATCCCCCCACATGCGGGGACAGGAGGGGCGGCCGCCGATGTGGTATTGGGCAAGGGCGGCAATGGGGTCACCTCTCCCCTCAGTGACATCCTTCCACATGATTTTGGTGCCAAAGCACAACATATCGGTGACTACCAGGCCGCCCTGGTCCTCAATTACCTTGATGTACCCTGGATCATCAAGTATGCCACCCACAATCATCAATCTGGCTCGGTAATCAGTGTTGCCCTCCAACTGGCTTATCTCATCCAGTAGCTTCTTCAGGAGTTGATTATATCGCTTCTTGGGCATGGCAGTGCCAGCTACCATGACCGCTAGTGTTTCGGCACCGGTAATCGGCGGTTTCTTCCCTTTTCTTAATTCATAGAGCTGTCTCTGCAGGCGGCGCGTTTCGTTGTGAAGCTTTATAGCCTCCCACAGACGCTCATCGGTGATTTTCACGCCGAAGTGTCTGCCTAAGCTTTCCCTAAAAATCGCTAGTTCATCCGCATACCAGTCCACCTGTGCTTCGCCTATCTTACGGGGCAGGCTGAGATAGTGCAAGAAGGGCCCCTTTATTCTCATCTTCCAGACATCGTACACTCGGCGGATATGGTCGCAAGTGCTGGCCCAGACAACCCCATCGAGAAAGTCATACTTCCCCCTGAAGGCCAGGTCGAGGCAATGGCGGGTGAAGGTGCAATTGTTGAGCCCAAAATACGCATCTCCTAGCGTCGTCTCTGTGCTGCCTGTCGCTCTCATTCGGAAGGGGAGAAATCCGGCGGCAGTGATGATCTCCTCTGGCACGTAGGAACAGAAGTATCCCACAACCTTGCCTCCCTGTTTTTTCCATTCTTGCAGTGCGGGATTAGCCAGGGTCTGGGTGGCTTCTTGGAATTCCTGTAATGGCTTGCTCTTCGCCTTTGCCTTGGGTTTTACCTTTGTTTCCACTTTGCTTTCCCCCTTTCGAGGCGCATCTTTTATGGTTAGCCTGCTCAGTTTCTCTCGCTGGACTCTGCTTTCCAGTATACAAGCAAGTATTTCCCGTGGTCAAACGGTTTATGAACTGGCAATTACCCTGTTTCCACTCGGGTAAGTTGCCCGACGTCGGGCAACTTACCCACAATTTCGGGAGACCACGAGGGTCGGGGACAAACACTCCTACATGAGGTTTTCGGACAGCCTCTCCTGGGAGCTGTAGCATCGTGACTCCTGTCACGACGGATGATTGTTTTTGCGCAAAGTGGGTAACTGCCAGGGAGGTGTAGGTTTGACTTATGTAGTATGATATGCTATAGATAGGTTAAGTTTTAAGGAGGGGAAGATAAGATAGTTAAAGAGCTGCCTGTTAACGAGAAGATTAGGGCTAAAGAGGTTCTGCTCATTGGGGAAAAGGGGGAGCGGCTAGATGTTATGCCTCTTTACAAGGCATTGCAGATAGCCAGGGAGCATAACATTGATTTAGTCGAGGTGGCCTCTACCGCTGCTCCTCCGGTGTGTCGCCTTTTGGATTATGGCAAGTATAAATATGAGCAGGCGAAGAAGGAGCGGGAGACACGGAAGAGCCGGAAGGCTTCCCTTGTGCGGGAGGTTCGGCTTAGACCGAGGATCGAAGACCATGACCTCGAATCCAAAATTCGACTAATCGAGCGGCTTCTTGACGAGGGAGACAAGGTTAAAGTGACGATATTCTTCAGAGGAAGGGAGATCACTCGTCCAGAGTTAGGTAGAAAGGTATTACAAGTGGTGTTGAATCAGCTTAAAGATAAGGCTGTTGTTGATCAGCCATTAGCTATAGAGGAGAGAAGATTGAGTCTGTTTTTTGCGCCACTTAAGTTCACCAAAAAGGTAGTTGCGGAGGCCTCTAGTGCCCAAGATTAAGACGCATAAGTCAGCTAAACGTCGTTTCCATATTACCGGTAGCGGCAAGATCATGCATTCAAAGATAGGCAAAAGCCACCTCCGCCTCAGGAAACCGCACCGCGTTAAGCGTCAGTATTCAGAGGAAGTGGTGGTTCATCCTTCAAACGAGAGACGGATAAAGCGGCTTTTGCCCTATAGATAAAGGAGGACCGTTGCCACGAGCAAGAGGCGGAATAGTTACTCGGCGTCGGCATAAGAAGGTGTTAAAGCTGACCAAGGGACACCGGGCGACGAAGCATACCCTCTATCAGCGAGCACATGAGTCGATGCTTAAATCCCTCAGCTACGTCTACCGTCATCGGCGAGAGCGCAAGGGAGACATGCGGCGGATTTGGATTTGCCGTATCAATGCTGCTGCCCGATTAGAAGGACTGTCCTACTCTCACTTCATAAATGGCTTAAAGAGATCACGGGTAGAAGTTAACCGCAAGATGCTGGCCGAGATGGCTGTCAGGGACCCTGTTGCCTTCTCACGTCTGGTGGCAGTGGCTAAGGGTGAGACGTAGGCATATAAACAATGCTCGAAGAGCTGGAACGGCTCAAAGCCAAGGCAATTGCTGAACTCGATAGCGTAGTTAACCTTAGAGAACTGGAGGAATGGCGGGTTCGTTATCTAGGCCGGAAAGGCTCTCTGACCTCTATCCTGAGAGGACTGGGGGCATTGCCTTTAGAGGAAAGGCGGGCAGTAGGAGCTGCAGCTAATGAGGTCAAGGCGGCTTTAGAAATCAGCCTGGAGGAAAAGGAGAAGACCCTCAAAGAACAAGACCTGGCTATTGCTCTGGAGCAAACCCGCCTTGATATTACTCTACCTGGGTATCCCCTCTCTTTAGGTCGCCTTCATCCCACCACACAAATAATGCGAGAGATTTGTGACATCTTTGTCTCTATGGGCTTTCAGGTGGTGGAAGGTCCTGAAGTAGAGTGGGATTATTATAATTTTGAGGCATTGAATATTCCTAAAGATCACCCTGCCCGTGATATGTGGGCTACTCTGTGGATAGACACTGAGGACGATGAAAGGTCTATGCTGCTGCGCACCCATACATCACCGATGCAGATAAGGGTGATGGAAAAGACACGCCCCCCGGTAAGGGTGATAGTTCCAGGTAAGGTCTATCGCTATGAGGCCACTGATGCTACTCATGAATCCATGTTTTACCAGATTGAGGGTTTGGCGGTAGACGAAGGCATCACTCTGGGCGACCTTAAGGGGACACTCTTTGAGTTTGCTAGCCGCCTCTTTGGAGAGGGAAGAAAAGCACGCTTCCGCTGTGACTACTTCCCCTTTGTTGAGCCTGGGGTGGAAATGGCTATCGACTGTCTAGTATGCCATGGTGCTGGCTGCCGCTTATGTAGCCACACTGGCTGGATTGAGATTCTAGGCGCAGGGATGGTTCACCCGGAGGTTTTACAAAGAGTGAACTACGACCCTGAAGTCTATACTGGTTTTGCCTTTGGTATGGGGGTGGAGCGTATCCCCATGCTCAGGTATGGCATTGAGGATATCCGCCTCTTTTATGGCAATGACTTGCGCTTCTTGAGGCAATTCTAAGCAGGTTCAGTTTCTTCTCGAGTGAAATAAATAATGAAGGTCTCTCTTAATTGGCTTCGGGACTATGTTGATATCACTTTGCCTCTTAAAGATTTGGCACATAGATTGACTATGTCTGGAACCGAGGTCAAGGGTACTGAGTCTACTGGCCAGACTTGGGATAACATAGTAGTCGGCCAGATAACTGCTGTAGAACCTCATCCCAATGCAGATCGCCTGAAGCTGGTTACGGTAGATTTAGGTGTAGAACAGTCCAAAGTGGTCTGCGGTGCTCCTAATGTTCGAGTAGGTGATAAGGTGCCCTTTGCTCGGGTTGGTGCTCAGCTTATTGATGGTCATACCGGAGAACTCGTTCAACTTAAACCAGCAAAGATTCGAGGGATAGTTTCTGAAGGTATGGCTTGCTCGGAGAAGGAGCTAGGAATCTCCGATAGGCATGAGGGGCTAATGGTGCTGCCCCCGGAGGCACCCTTAGGTATTCCTCTAGCTGATTACCTCGGTGATGCCACCCTTGACTTAGATGTTACCCCTAATCGTCCCGACTGCCTCTCTGTAATAGGGATAGCCAGGGAGGTGTCAGCTCTAACTAGACAGGAGATGCATCTTAAACCTCCTCATTACCGAGAGGAAGGCCCGATGATAGAGCAGCTTGTGTCAGTGGAGATCACTGATGCTGACCTGTGTCGCCGCTACTGTGCCAGCTTAATTGAGGGTGTTAAGGTAGCTCCCTCCCCCCCTTGGATGCAGCGGAGATTAAATGCTTGCGGTATGCGACCGATAAACAATATTGTCGATGTCACCAACTATGTCATGCTGGAATACGGGCAGCCCCTCCATGCTTTCGACTTTCGTCAGATCAGGGGAGGGCAGATTATTGTCCGCCGTGCCTCAGAGGTGGATAATATAACCAGTCTCGATGGAGTAGAGCGAATTCTCAACCCTGACATGCTGGTTATCTCTGATAGTCAGTTTCCTGTGGCTATCGCTGGGGTTATGGGTGGGGCAGACAGCGAAGTCATTGCCCCAACCACTTCAGTATTGCTGGAGTCGGCGAATTTCAACCCGGTAAGCATTCGACGCACTTCCACAAACCTGAAGCTGCGCAGCGAGGCTTCCCTTCGTTTTGAAAGGGGGATCAGTCCCGAACTCACCCTGCCAGCGCTGAAGCGGGCTACTCAATTGATACTGGAGCTAGCTGGTGGTAAAGCAGCCAAGGGCGTCATTGATGTTTACCCAGGGAGAAGGGAAGTAAAGCCAATCCTGCTTCATACCTCTTGGGTCAAACGCCTATTAGGTATTGAATTAAAAAGGGAGCAAATAGTCGAGATACTCACTTCCCTGGGGTTTGAGTGTCAGCCGACAAACTCTTTGGAAATAGAGGTCACTAATCCTTACTGGCGCATGGATGTGAAGGGGGCTGCTGACTTAGTGGAGGAGCTAGCCCGCATTATTGGCTATGACTACATCCCCGCCACTATGCTCAGTAGTCAATTACCCCGGTATCAGCCTGCCCCGCTAATAAGCTTTAGGGAAAAATTGCGTGACCTCCTGGTGGGTTGCGGATTTCAGGAGGTAATTACCTATTCGCTGACTAGTCAGGAGAGACTAGCTAAGATAATTCTTCCAGGGCATTCCCTTCGGGTGGCTAATCCCTTGACTACAGAGCAGGAGTATCTTTGTACCAGCTTACGCCCTAATCTTCTTGCCCTCCTTTCTGCCAACCAGAAACACGAGGAGGGCGGGATAAGGCTTTTTGAGATTGGCAAGGTATACTTGCCCAGAGAAAAGGACCTGCCTGAGGAAAGGCAGATGCTAGTTGGGGTGCTGAGCGGACCTCGGGTGGAGCGCAGCTGGCTCGGTGAAAAGGGCTGGCTCGACTTCTTTGATGCTAAAGGGGTGATCGAGACCCTGCTGGGAAGAGTGGGAATCGAAGCAGATTTTGAAGCGGAAAAAGAAGAAACTCTCCACCCCGGTCGAGCGGCAAAAATAGTCGTCAATCACCATGTGGTGGGGGTTATCGGGGAGTTGCATCCTGGGGTAGTGGAGAGCTTTGACCTTCTCCCCCAGACGGTGGCTCTTTTCGAGCTGGAAATAGAGAAATTACTTCCCTGTGTGAGCCTGGGGGGCAAATATCATCCTCTTTCTCGCTTCCCTGGATCGGTGAGGGACATCGCTGTTGTAGTAGATACAGAAGTGCCGGCCAAAAAAGTGCAAGATATTATCCGTAGTTTTCCTTTAGTGAGTCGGGTTAGCCTCTTTGACCTCTATACTGGGGAGCAAGTGCCCCCAGGCAAGAAATCTCTGGCTTTCAGGATAGTATATCAATCACCCACGCACACCTTGACCGACGAAGAGCTAGAAAAGGTGGAGAGGGAAATCCTGGCTAAACTCTCTCAAGAAGTGGGAGCCACTCTGCGCGGCTAACATATTATCACCCTTCCCGCCCCACTTTCGATGTAATTCTCCCGGTACTCCTTTTGAAATAGTTCTCTTGCTCTATCACCGCTGGAATGGCATGGTGCTACTCCTTCTACCCCCAGTTGAACAAAGCTTTTTACTATAGATTCCAGCTCCTGCGGTGATTTTCCGCCCAGACCGAAGCCGCCGACGACTAGGTGTACTTTATCCCTGGTAAGCCTTTTAACTTTTCTGATAATGTTGATGATCCCAGGGTGGGCATCGCCCACTATTAGTATCACCCCTTTCTCTGTTCTCAGCATTAAAGACTGTTCCTTGATCCAGGGACCCATTTCTCCAGTTGTCTCTACATCGGAGCAAATCTGCCTCCGTCTGGCTACCTCTATCACCTTAGCCCGGTGCAAGGTAATCAAATCCTTAAAAGGGCCGGGAAAAGAGCGAGGGATGTAAACCTTGGTTTCCCAATTTCTTTCTAAGAATTTAAATAAACCACCAACATGGTCACTATCAATGTGGGAAATGACGATGTTGCTTACCTCTTCAGGGGCAAAGCCGAGCTGCTCCAGGTTATACAAAAGGGTGGGACCGTGCGCCCCGGTGTCGAAAAGAAGGGTGTCAGTAGCAGTCTTCACCAGGCAGGCAAACCCTGAGCTTACCCTTACCCGTGGCTCATAGGCATAATTGTCGTAGGCAATAGTAATAAACACCCTAAGTGCCTGAACCTTGGAGACTTCTAATTCTATTTTTTGACGATTCTTGTGTCAAGGAAGGACTTGTGAGGGTGTTTAGCAATGTCATTCTGAGGAGTCCAAATTCATTTGGACGACGAAGAATCTCTGTCGTCCCCAAAGGGGGGCGGACTAAAAACGTCACATCGGGTAAGTTGCCCGACGTCGGGCAACTTACCCACTATCTGCCAAGTATTGGCACCACGAAGGATGAAAATAGGCAAGCTTAGGCACATTACTCTCTATCCCCCTCCCTCTAACTCCCTCCCGCTAGGGGAGTGAGGACATGTATTCCCGATGCTGTCCGAAGATGGTAGTCTGACATGACAAAGTGGGAGATATTATATCCAAATGTGCCATTTTAGCCATTCTGGTGGGAGATATTATGCGAAAATGGCATCTATTTAGCTCTCATGTGGGAGAAATTTTTTGCATTTGGAGTTTTCGGACAGCCTTGGACAGGGTGAGGGTGTCGATTCCTTTTCCGTATTTTCACAATGACAGGCAGGATGGTTAAAACAACTCCAAGATGTAGAATTGGGAGACGCAGGTTATAATGGTCAGGAGATAAGCTATGACCTCCATTGTGCTTGCTGGTGGCAAAGGACTACGGTTGGGGCGAGATAAACTGTCGGAAATGGTTGGTGATCACACCTTGCTGGAGAGGGTTATTGATCGCCTTAGCTTGGTAAGTGGTGAGATTCTGGTTGTAATTGCCCAAGGGCAACCTAAGCCTACCTTGCCATCGATAAAGGTTGTAGTCGACCTCTACCCAGGCAAGGGTGTTGTTGGTGGTATTTACACTGGTCTAGTAGCAGCCCAATCCTTCCATAGTCTTGTTGTTGCCGGTGACATGCCCTTCCTAAATCCTTCCTTGCTACGCTATCTGATACAAGTCTCGCCAACTTATGATGTCATCCTTCCCAGGATTAAAGATGAATTAGAGCCACTTCATGCTATCTACTCTAAGAATTGCCTCGTTCCCATTCAGCAGCAGATTGAACAAGGCAAACTCAAGGTGAGGGATTTTCTGGATCAAGTGAGGGTAAGATATGTGGAAGAGGCAGAAATCGGTAGATTCGATCCGAAGAAGCTGAGCTTCTTCAACATCAATACCTTAGCCGATTTGGGAAGGGCGAGGGCATTACTAAAAGAATCTGGCAACTTGGCAATTTGACGAGAAAAAGCGTGCCGATGTAAAATGAATACGAGTAACATGCCACAGGTATTAAAGGCATTCAAAGCCCTCTTAGGCGAGACCGTGCTCAGGATTCTAAACTTTTCTCGGAGCGGGAGTGCTCTGCCTGCGAAGTAATGCCAATGAGAATACACCCCCAGCTTGGACATCCCTCTACGACGCCGGTCTTCCGAAGGTGAGATGCCATGGTTCATGTATACAATGCGATGAGGAAGGCATGAAGAGATTCTATTCATGTACGAAACGTATGAAGTTTCTGGACGTTAGTCACTGAAGGAGGTAGCGATGGCGGAATTTGAGCCAAAGATTGTGGGTTTCCTGTGTAATTGGTGTTCCTATCGAGGGGCTGATCTTGCCGGGACATCGCGGATAAAGTCTGCCCCCAATGTGAGGTCGCTGCGGGTAATGTGCAGCGGCAGAGTTGATCCCACCTTCGTACTCAAGGCTTTTCAACTGGGAGCAGATGGCGTCCTTGTTTTGGGCTGCCATCCCGGTGATTGCCATTATAAAGAGGGAAATTATAAAGCGGCGCGTCGCATGGCACTTTTGAAGAAAATGTTAGCCCAGTTCGGCATTGAAGAAGAGCGATTTATGCTAGAATGGGTCTCAGCTTCGGAGGGTGATCGCTTCGCTTCTATTGTTAACGACAT
>Ga0315309_1000616_pt1 | contig 21804 bp, 25 predicted proteins | sample TDP4_MG_FD_203080 | JGI IMG/M metagenome (GOLD analysis project Ga0315309, IMG submission 203080) | Freshwater sediment microbial communities from Lake Towuti, South Sulawesi, Indonesia - TDP4 | ecosystem: Environmental > Aquatic > Freshwater > Lake > Sediment | place: Indonesia: South Sulawesi... | reverse complement strand
CCAAAGAAGATATGCTATTATGTCGCTGCTCCATGGAAATGGAAAGTTTACCTTAAAGTTTTGGAGGAGTCAAGGCATGGAGAAGTAAAGCTAAACGAGCTTATGAAAGAATTCGGTGCAGAAGAGGATTTAAAGGATAACCTAAAGGAAATTGCAAAGTTCGCCTCAAAAATTGTGAAAGAAGTAAGCAAGATACCAGAAAAAAGGAGAGAGAACATGTTGAGGATTAAGCCATTTAACGAAAAAGAGGTTATTGAAGACGCGAAGGACTTTTTAAGAGAGAGATTCAAAGCCCAAATTGAGGTTTACAGTGAAGAGGACAAAGAACGTTATGATCCGAGACAAAGAGCCGTTATATCTGCACCTTGTCGACCTGCAATTTACATTGAATAGGCTATGCGTCACAAGAATTTTGACAATAAATTTAACGTGCGATTATTAATCTTAACGTGATAGTTTCTTCTTCCACCACAAGTTGTTGTGACGTAGAAGTCCTCTTCACTAAGTTCACTTCCATATAAGAGAGCTAGAATTGTACGACAAACATTCACAGTGGTCACTTTCTCATGTTTAACTCTCTTCTCAATTTCCTCCTGCAAAATTCTAGGATTAATAGTATAAACAACTTCAGAACCTTGCCCCCCCTTACTATAATGCATCTCCATCTCCTTCAAAAGAAACTGAACAATATCATAATATGGTGACCTACGGTTCCTTATTAGTTGTACGTAATTTACAAAAGGGATTGGAATGCCATTCCTCTGAATCTCAGACACCTTTCATCCCCCATATAACTAAACTTAGTTCGTATTTAAAAAGTTTAAGAAAGATTCTTCTACCACTAAAGACGTTTTTGGCTTCAGTAAAATCAAACCACGATAGATAAAACTATATTCAACATTTTATATCAAATCTTACGGGTCCGTGGCGCAGCTTGGATAGGCTAGTCCCAAAAAGCGCGTCGGCCTTCTAAGGCTATTGTTGAGGAAAGCCGGAGATCCGGGGTTCAAATCCCCGCGGACCCGCCACCTTGTTCGGTTTGCGAGCGGAAATTTTAAATTAGTAATGCAATAATAAATGGTAAATGCTCTAGTGTTTAACTTATCAGTGTATAAGGGATTGTTATGAGCACGCATGCGGACGAGTTAAAGCTTCGTTTAATGACCATTGAACTGCTTAGGACAGCAAAGTACAAGAGAAACATCACATACCGTGAGTTGGCCTCCAAAACAGGTTTGCCAGTAACTGTTTTAAGTAGATATGCGAAGGGGCATGTTTTGCCAAACACTGCAAGGGCGAAACAGCTTTGGAAGGTGCTAACGAAACTTGTTGGTTTGGAAACGGAGCTTCGTAACAGAATAAAGTTTGATGAAGATGGATATTTTGATAATACTGACATTATAGGCGATTTTAACATTCTCCAGCAGGCAGCCAATCATGCGCTTGCGAATTTTGCTGGAAAACGTGTAACAAAGGTTTTGACGGCGGCTGTTGATGGGATTCCGTTGGCAACCATGGTTGCAAGCGCACTTGGGGTCAATCTGATATTAGCAAAGAGAAGCAAAGAAGTTGGGGTTAAAGCTTTTCTGGAGGAAACATACGTGTTAGGCAGGGATTCAGGAGTAACCATGACTCTTTACATTCCAAAAGATGCCATCAAGAAGCGGGACAGCGTCTTAATTGTAGATGACATGATTAAAAGTGGAGAAACACAAGCTGCGTTAGTTAATTTAGTTCGAAAAGCGAAGGCTGAAATTTCAGGTGTTTTCTCGCTTATAGCTGTTGGAGAGGAATGGAAGAAGAAGCTGAAGCTTACTGGCGAATGTCCCATAGAAGTTATAACCTATGTTAAGGCGCCCTACGAGTTAAGCACTCATTTTTAACTAGACAATCAACGCATTTCTTCTTTCTACAAAAATCTTTACCTAACCTAAGCAGAGCTGTTTCGAAATTGACAAATGATTTTCCAACAACCTTGTTTTTAGACCAGAAATCCTTAAGTTGTTTTAAGGCACTTTCAGCTGTCCCTTCCTTTACTATTCCAAGCTTTTTAGCTGCGAGGATTACTAGATCTGTGGGGTTTGGGTCGGCTTTCTCCCAAATATCGCGCAGCTCCCTTAGAAAAATGCTTACTGTTACACCGCCTATGCCCTTCCCTAAATCCTTTAGTCTTTTTTCTAAATCCTGCACATCGGAAGCTTCATTGAAGAGAAGGGTTAGGCTTCCATCATATTTTTCTATGAGGTTTTGCATAACTTCCAGGAGTTTGTCCGCGGTTTTGAAATCGTAGCGTGTGTAGCTGCCTTCGTCTAGGATTCTGACCAGTTCGTCCCATCCTGTTTGAAGTATTCGCTTAGGTGTTAAGACATCGTATTTCTCAAAACACTTGTAAGTTTTAATTACGGACGTTTCTGTTATGGGTGCGCCGAACAAAATTGATGCCAAAAACCATTTGAAAATCTCTTCTTCTCTCCCGTCTGAAAGCTCTATGCCCAAACTTTCAGAGTATTTCTTTCCAAAATTTTCAACAAGGGCTTTTAGGCTTCCCCTTTTCATAACCATTTCACTTTCTAACAAAATTTTATACCGTTTGCTGCATAAACGGTTTACTGAGGTTTACCATAATGCGAACGCGAACAATAGAGTGGAGCAATGGAACAGTTATAACAATAGACCAGACAAGGCTTCCACAGGAAACAGTAATTCTTGAGATGAGAAGCTGCGATGAGGTGGCTGAAGCAATAAAAACCATGAAAATAAGGGGTGCACCGCTTTTAGGGGCGGCTGCGGCCTTCGCTTTGGCTTTAGCGGCATACAATTCAAAAGCGAAGAATCGAGAGGGGCTAATTAATGAGTTGGAAAGGGCAGCGGAAATTCTAAGGGGAACAAGACCGACAGCTGTTAATCTTTTTTGGGCTATAGATAGAATTTTAGCTAAGGCAAAAGGTTTTTCTGGAAATGCTGAGGCTTTAGCTGCTTTTGTTGTTGAGGAGGCACAGAAAATAGCTGATGAGGATGCAGCGGCAAACCGTTTGATTGGTAAGTATGGCGCTGAACTTATTCATGATGGAGATGTTGTTTTGACACATTGTAATGCTGGTGCCCTAGCTACTGTTGAGTATGGCACAGCCTTAGGCGTCATAAGGGCTGCTTGGGAGCAAGGAAAAAAGATTAGGGTTATTGCCACCGAGACTCGTCCGAAATTGCAGGGAGCAAGGTTGACAACTTATGAGCTTAAACAGTATGGTATACCGATTACTTTGATTACCGACAACATGGTTGGCTATGTTATGTATAAGCGGCTGGTTAACAAAGTTGTAGTTGGGGCTGACAGAATAGTTAAAGATGCGGTCATCAACAAGATTGGAACATTCACCATAGCGGTCTTAGCCAAAGAACACAACATACCCTTCTATGTGGCAGCACCAAAATCCACCTTCGACTTGAAGCGTAAATCGATAGATGTTGTCATTGAAGAGAGAAAACCGGACGAGGTCACGCATATAGGTTCGCAGCGGATTGCAGCTGAGGGAGTAAACGTTCTGAATCCAGCCTTCGACATAACTCCACTTGGGTATGTGGCAGCCATCATTTGTGAAAGCGGCATTTTATATAAGAAGGATTTTGATAAGTTTAAAGCCGATTACTATAAGTGAAAGCTGGCATTATGCTGGTTGAGGGTTTAAATGAGTAAAAATAAAGAAAAAGTATCCGGCAGCTCAGAACTTAGGGTTAAGGGTTTGCTTGTGGGAAAAGGTGTTAGAATTTCTAAGAATCAGAACGTAGATGAGCTTTCTTCGAGGGGATATGGTGTAACCGAAAACAATGAGCTTTTGCTCACTTTTTATGAGGCACTCTATCTTTTGGATAGGAGCCTGCTGGAAGTTGAAGATGAAAAAGGCGGGAAAGTGGATTTTCAAAAGCTTCTGCAATTTTATGAGGGTGTTGATGAGAATGCTTGGGCTAAATATTTGACTTATCGTGATTTGAGAAGTCGCGGATATGTTGTTCGAGAGGGTTTCGGTTTAGGCGTTGACTTTCGGGTTTATGAAAGAGGCGAATATGGTAAAGACACTGCTACATATTTAATTTTAAGCATTCAAGAGGGGAAACCAATCTCACTTGAAGATTTAACCCGTGTTATGATGCAGTGTCAAAGTCTTAAGAAGGAGTTGGTTTTGGCTGTTATGAATCGCAGAGGGGAAATAGTTTACTATTCGGTTTCGCAATTAACTCTAAAATGACGGAGAATTGAGAAATGTCAGCTTTCAAGACTGCCCGTGGGATGAGGGATTTTCTACCAGAAGAAGCCGAAATGATGGAATACATTGAAGGCAAAGCTAGAAGAGTAGCTGAACTTTATGGATACAAGGAAATTATAACACCAGTTGTAGAGTCGTACGAGCTTTTAGCAGCGAAAGCTGGTGAAGAGATTCGTTCGCGGATGTATGCCTTCAAAGATTTAGGCGACCGCATGGTTGCTTTGCGGCCGGAGTTTACGGCTTCTGTGGCTAGGCTTGTCGTGACAACTTTAAGGAATGAGCCTAGACCCTTAAGGTTGCTTTCCATGGGCAGCGTTTACCGTTATGATGAGCCGCAGCGAGGACGTTATAGGGAATTTTGGCAGTCAAACTTTGAATTGATGGGTTCAAACAAGCCAGAAGCAGATGCTGAAATATTGATGTTGACAAACAGCTTGATGGAAGCTGTTGGGCTGAAAAACTATGTTTTCAACGTTGGACACATTGGGGTTTTAAGAGGGGTAATGAGCGAGGAAAATTTGGAAGAGAAGACGCAAAATACGGTTATGCAGCTAATGGACAAAAAACAGTATGATGATGCGTTTAAGCTGGTCAAGGAAGCTGGCGCATCTGAAAATCTTGTTTCAATTCTTAGAGGGTTGGTAGGGTTAAAAGGAATTAAGGTTTTCGAAACTGCTGAGAAGATTAAAGAGCATGTTAAAGGTTATGAAAAGGCCGTGACTGCTGCGGAAAACCTCAGTGAGATTCTTAGGCTTGTCTCGGAAAGTGGATGTAGAATTGACATAACCGTGGAGGCTGGTTTTGCGAGGGGTCTTGAATATTACACTGGGATAATTTTTGAGGTTTATGTGCCGGAGCTAGACATAGCTCTGGGTGGCGGTGGAAGGTATGATAGGCTTATTGAATTGTTTGGAGGTGAACCTACGCCTGCTGTTGGAGTTGCTCATGGAATAGATAGGATAATGTTGGCAATGCAGAGGCAGAAAACTCCGCTGAAAACAGAGGAAGAAAAGAAAGTTGTGGTGATTCCAACTAAAGAGGAGTTGAAGGGGAAAGCGCTGGAGATTTCGCGGATGCTTAGAGATGCAGATATGCCAACTGAGGTTGAGGTTATGGGGCGAAAAGTGACTAAGGCCTTGGAAGACGCGGATAGGAGAAAAATAAGCTATGCAATAATAGTTGGAGAAAAAGAACTGAAAGAAGGAGCGGTTGTGATTCGAAACCTAATGAAAAGAGAACAAAAAATCGTTAAAATTGAAAGGATAGTAGAAACCATAAAAAATCTCAAGGCATAACATAACTCTGCCGGTTTTTCTTCTCTGGAGCCGAGACATTAAATGTGTTTCTTCTGTAGACATGACTACTAGCAGTGTGGCTATCATGGATAATGGAAATTTTAGAATCTGGATTCTGACCAGTTCTTTTAACAAAGTTACAGACTATTCTAATTCTGCCAAGTATTTGAAATTGAGTTGTTTTGCAACAACGCCGGGGCTTAGGTCTACAATGAAGCTTTGGCTATCATGTACGAGGTCTGAAAGCTCTCTGTCATATTTCCTTTTAAACGATGCAAAGCATGGATAACTTTTATGAATTGAGATACAGACAATATCCCATCCCATTCCCTCTCCATGTGCAGCAAACAGAACGTTTGGTTGTTTTAAAAACCACTGTCTCCCTTTTCTGATAACCTCGTCCCATTCTTCAATTTTTACATATCTCACTCTGGCGTTTATGAAGGTGAACACAATAATTTGAAAGCCAATCTTATCCCATTTTGGTATGGCTGTGTATCCTTCAAGAAAGTTCTTTTCAAGCTCATTTCTCTTTCTTGTAACAGTAGGTTGGGACAATCCCAAATCCTTAGCTAATTGTCTATCACTTCTACGGCTATCTTTAATCAACTCCCACAAAAGCTTGTAATCTACTGATTTCAATTCCTTCATATTACATCATCATTCACTATTTTTCTGTTTCAGTTTTTATGACTTTTGGAGAATCTTTAATTGAATTCTAAAAACGTTAACTACGTTTATTTGCGTAGTATTTTGCCAAAATCAAATTTCAACCATAAAACTACCAAAAAGCTCCCTAAAAGGCAAATTTTAAACGATAAAGCATATACCATATTAGCCGTGGTCGAATGAGTGAAAAGTACGCCTTTGTCATAATGGTTAAGGATAAATGGTGGCGCGAATTTCGCCGCCTTCATCATGAAGGAAAACAAGTGCAATCGTACGTGCAAGGAGGTTGGGCACCCCCTAAAAATACTTCCCTAATCCTCTTTTACGTGACAAAACCTGCCGGTGAAATTGCGGGCTATGCAGAGTTCATCGAACGAAAAGTTGGAGATGCTGAAGGATTATGGAATGAGCATGGCCACGAATCCGTTCTAAACTCTGCGGAACAATACTTTGATCTTGTTAGAGGAAAGCAGCGAGTTTCTTTTATCAGATTCAAAAACCTTCAAGAAGCCGCCAAGCCAATACCGCTTAATAACATTCTCATGCTTCTAGGCGTTAATAGGTTGGCCAGAAAAGGCTTTTATATAAACAAGGAAACCGCAGAAAAATTGATTGCGCTAATGGAATGAAAGATAAGATAGATTTCTCGGATTGCCTTTTGTTTAAGCTTTAGGGGTTAAGGATTTAAGAGGGGGAATTGATCACTGCGACAAAAAGTTAATAGGTTACATTTTTCACATCCATGTAGCTTATCTTTAAGAGCTAAATCAAAAATGTTTCAAAAAGTTAGAACGAAACCCTCCATGAACAATAAGCACTTCAAGGAACATTTAGGTAGAGTAGGGAAGGTTTAGTTATGGGACGTTACAAGCAGATCGAAGAAATTGTTAAACTGATGAATAATCAAGAGTTAATAAGGAACACAAGCATAATAGCCCACGTAGACCATGGAAAAACCACGCTTTCAGACAGCCTTTTGGCTGCCGCGGGCATAATAAGCGAACAAGTAGCTGGCCAAAAGCTTTTCCTCGACTCTTGGGAACTCGAACAGAAGAGGCAAATGACAGTCTTCGCCTCAAATATAAGCATGACTCACACTTATAACGGAAAAGAACACCTCATAAACCTCATCGACACGCCGGGGCACATAGACTTCAGCGGAGCGGTGACGAGAAGCCTACGCGCCGTGGATGGTGCGCTGGTGGTTGTGGATGCTGTGGAGGGCCCCATGACCCAAACAGAAACAGTTTTGATGCAGGCGCTTCGGGAAAGGGTTAGACCAATTCTCTTTATAAACAAGGTTGACAGACTCATAAAGGAGTTAAAATTAACTCCGGAAGAAATACAGCGCAAATTTGCAAAAATTATCATTAGAATAAACAGCCTTATAGAAAAGTATGCGCCGCCCGAGCACAAGAAGGACTGGCAAGTTAGCGTTGAAGATGGACGGGTGGCATTTGGTTCCGCCCTTCATAAATGGGGACTAAACCTACCTCACATGAAAGCGAAAGATGTGACATTCAAGGAAATTATTGACGCATACGTGGGAGAACACGAGGAAGTTGGAAGAAAGGTTGACGCCTTAAGCAGGAAAGCACCATTATATGAACCAATATTGGATATGTTCTGTGAACATTTGCCCAATCCGTTGGAGGCGCAGCCGTACAGGCAAAGTCAAATTTGGCCAGGAGATCTAAATAGTTCTGTAGGCAAAGCCATGGCAAAAGTTGACCCGAACGGACCGCTTCTCATGTGCATAACCACGATTGAAGTTGATCCCCACAGCGGAGTCGTTGCCATTGGACGTGTTTTCAGCGGCATAGTTGAGAAGGGAAAAACTGTTAGCCTCATAGCCAGCCGCCAGAAAGGAGCAATTCAGCAGGTTTACATGAGTATGGCGGCGGACAGAGTCATTGTCGACAAAATCCCGGCTGGAAATATTGCTGCCCTTTCTGGGTTACCGTCAGTTCATGTGGGCGAAACTGTTGCAGAAGAAGGAGTGGAAACGCAACCATTTGAAGGATTAAAGTACGTCTCAGATCCTGTGGTTACGGTTGCAGTTGAGCCTGAAGACATTAAAGACTTACCGCTTTTTGACAAAGTTATCCATAAACTGACACTTGAAGATCCAAACCTGCACTTCGAAATAAACAAGGAGAGCGGAGAATATCTCCTGAGCGGTATGGGTGAACTGCACCTTGAAGTTACAGCTTACCGAATGCAGGAAGCACGTTTAAAGGTAAAAATTAGCGAGCCTATCGTGATTTACCGAGAAACTATCAGCCACGACTATCAAGGACCATCAATAATGGGTAAAAGTCCCAACAAACATAGCAGGTTATGGGTAACGATAGAAAAGCTTTCAGATGAGGTTATCGAAGCGATAAAAGCTGGAAAAATTTCGGAAATGCAAACCCGTGACGCAAGACAAATGATTCTAAGAAAGCAGTTCGGCTGGGCAACTGAAGATGCGCGAAACGTCATCGCCATCGAAGGCACAAACATCCTCGTCAACCGAATAAAAGGAAGGCAATACGTTGAAGAAATAATAGATCACGTAAAGTCAGGCTTCCGCGAAGCAGTACACACTTCAGTTCTAGCAAAGGAACCAGCCTATGGGTTAAAAGTGAACTTAGAAGACATTATGGTTCATGAAGACCCTGTGCACAGGGGACCAGCGCAGATACTTCCAATGACTTGGCGTCCAATATGGTGCAGTTTTCTGCTGAGCGACCCGAAGCTTTTGGAGCCTATCTTGAACTTTGAATGCAAGGTTCCGAACGATTTTGTAAGCTCTGTTATCGCGATAGTGCAGAAGCGTCGTGGCAAAATCTTGGATATGATGAATGAAGAGGACATGGTGGTTGTTAAGGCTGAGATGCCTGTGGCTGAATCTTTCGGGCTTGCGGATGAACTGCGGTCATCAACTCAGGGCAGAGCCTTCTGGGCGACGCAGTTCAGCCGTTGGGCTCCTGTTCCAGAATCAATGCAAGCTGACATAATAAAGCAGATTCGTGAACGCAGAGGCTTAAGTCCAACACCGCCGAAGGCAGAAGAATTCTACGAAGAAGCATAAAGGGACAGCCCATTTTTCCATTCTTTTCTTGTTCAATTATTAGCTGTCTGAGAAAGATTAAAGCTGTAGCGCAAGATACAGAATGGCTTAATTAAATTAGGCTGGTGTTTGGCGTTGCTCAATCTTTCAGTGTTAGTGTTCATAGTTCCGTTGCTTGCCGGAATATTGTTGGGCTATTTTCTGCGTGCAAGAAAGCGCATTGGTCTTAGCGGAGTTACGTTCTGGGCTATAATAATTCTTATGTGTTCGCTCGGCTTTAGCATAGGCTCAAATAATGAATTATTAAATTCGATGCCTAGAGTTGGGTTAAATGCAATTATAATCGCGTTGATAGCTATGCTGTTCAGTGTATTTTTCGTGAAAGTGGCTAGGAAAATGGTGAAAGTTGAATGATAAAACACGTAGTTGCCGCGCTTGCATTTGGGGCTATTGCCGGATATTTGAACAACAATTGGGGAAACGCTGTTGCTGGCAACTTTGTGTCTGATTATTTATTCAATGCTTCTCTTGTTTTATTGTTGTTTATCATGGGTTTATCATTTGGATTTGATAGAAAGTCAATGGCTAAGTTAAGGAAGACGGGTTTCAAAGTTTTAATTTTTCCATTTGCGGTTGCTTTGGGAAGTATTTTAGGCGGTTTTGTCAGCGGATTAGTCCTGCACATTAACATAATTGCGTCTATGGCTGTTTGTGCTGGTTATGGTTGGTACACAGTAACAGGACCTTTAATAATTCAAATATTCGGAGCAGAATTGGGCGCGTTAGGTTTTACTGTGAATTTCATAAGAGAGCTGCTGACAATAATTACAATATCGTTAATGGTTAAGTTTGATAAGTATATCCCAATAGCGTTTGGAGGAGCGTCAACCATGGACACTACATTACCAATAATCGTACATTACTGCGGCTCAGACACGTTAATAACAGCATTTTCAAGCGGTTTCGTACTAACCATAACAGCACCGTTCACAATAATCGCAATAGCCACACTAAAATAAGTTGAAGTGTGCAACATATTTGGAGGAGCCTATTAGAAATTCACTGGAGAGAGTGGAGACTTGCAGTAAGACTGGGCGCTTTAGTTATTATTAACAAACCACTGTGAAAAGTAATAACTTCTTCACACAAGAGAAAACCCCTATTCCACAAAGCTTACACGGAAAATCTGCAAAAACAATAGGGGGTATCCCATATTGCTTGCTCTAACTTGCAAAAACCAGCAAATTTTTGGTGCGGTCGCCGGGATTTGAACCCGGGTCGTCAGCGTGGCAGGCTGATGTCCTAGACCAAGCTAGACTACGACCGCACGCACTGCTGGCTAAGGGACATTTTACAGAGGTTCTTATTTTCTTTTTCTAAATACCACATTTAAAGCATAAACGTTACGTCAAAACTCCTCGCTTAAGTGCACCTTCAAGCTCTTCAATCCTTTTTAATATTATGTCGGAATGAACTATTATCCATGGACTTGGATTCTCAATTTCGCATATGCTTATAGTTTTCTTACCCTTAAGCTTCGCATAAAAAAGCTCCATGCACGTTCCAGCCGAAAGCCTCGGAAAATACGCAACTAAAACGTCACATTTTTCAATGTCTTCTAAATCTCTTCTTATAAAATCAGCCGCTGGAACCATACTCCACCAGCCCTGTTCAGTTCCCTTATTAATAATTTTTTCCCGTTCCCAAGGATCAACAGCCTCATAACCGCAGCGGACACAGATTTTGCGAATAACATCTCTGTAAGACTGCGCGTTTTCCATGCCCTGAATCGGACCTGAAACGAAAACCTTTCCCTTCATAACCAACACAACACTCCAATTTGATCAGCGATTTTTCTCGCCTCGAGGGAAAAGGATTAAGAGTCTGACCGAATATTTTGGTTTTTCTAAGGATGATTTGAAAGGGAAGCCTAACCTTTGGGATTACTCGATCCGTTAATCGCAATTATCGTTTCATTCTGTTTTCTTGGAATAATGCTATACAAGCGTGTAAACCTCGGAATAACTTTGAACGCAACAGCCTTGCTTTTGGCTCTACTTGCACTTAACTGGCAAGAAATCCCAACAATGATTTCTAAAACCACTGTTGATTTGCTCACGATTTCGGTTGTGCTTGCAACCTTCGGGATAATGCTACTGAGTCAACTCTACAAAGAAACAAGGGTTATTTACAATTTAAGCGAGAGCCTAGGCAGAATAATTAAAAATTCTAAGATTGTGTTAAGCGTTCTTCCAGCGGTTATAGGATTTCTTCCAGTTGCGGGCGGAGCATTAATGTCAGCGCCACTTGTGGATTCTGAAGCAGAAAAACTAAAACTAAAGCCTGAAAGGAAAACTTATGTAAACTTGTGGTTTAGACACACCATCTTTCCGGTTTACCCGCTAAGTCAAGTGCTCATAATCACGGCAGCACTCACGGAAACAACAATATCTTCAATAATTATACGCCAGATTCCAGTAGTCATCATCATGATAATTGTTGGATACGTCATCAGTTTTTGGAAAGTTTCTAACGTGAAAAATAAGGAAAGCTCAAACGCAAAGAACAATTTAAACTCAGATTTAAAAGATTTTTCCATAGCTTTCTCTCCAATTCTAGCCACAATAGTTGTAGCTGTTGGTTTGGGTTTAGTTGGTTTCGGTTTATCCAACCAAGGCTTTGATGTGCTGATAGCAACGTTTGCAGGATTAGTGGTTTTGATTATAATTTCTAAGATGAGCCTTCAAGTTTTTGTAAAACCTCTCAAAAATTGGGGAATTTATGGAATCACTTTTGCAGCCTACGGCGCATTCTTATTAAGAAATACAATGGTCGCGGCAGGAATTTCCGGAATTTTTGAAAATCTAGTAGCAAACGGAAGCGTCAACATCATTTATCTGTTAACGATTATACCCGCTGTTTTAGGATTCCTCACAGGTTCACCTTCAGGAGGAGTAACCATAAGCGTCTCAATCTTAACTGGAATACTAAGCTCTTTTTCGCCTAAAACAGCATCACTACTTTATATGAGCACTTATCTGGGATACGTAATTGCGCCAACACACCTTTGCTTCACATTCACAGCAGATTATTTCAAGTGCCCTCTTGGCAAAGTCTACAAATACATAATTCCTTCATTTCTAATATCATTCACAACAGCACTGCTAATATATTTTCTGATTTAGAATCTTTAAAAGTGCCGAGGGCCGGGTTTGAACCGGCGACGACCCGGTCTTCAGCTTCGCCCTCAAATGGAATCCCAATGAGTCGGGCGCTCTCCCAGGCTGAGCTACCTCGGCAACGTCAACAATTCAAAATGCGGATTTGCTTTTAAGTTTTCTGAATTATTAACGGAAAAGAATGGGGTGCAAGCTTTTCTCACCTTGTCAAAAGATGAGAAGAGAGAAGGAGAGAATCGTAAACTTCCAAACTTGCGCCCCAAGTTTAATCAAGCGAAGATAGTAATAGAAAAATCTTATGAAACAATGTTTCATGGAAATCAGATTCAGAATCATAATTTAAGATACATCAAAAGAGGGAACATCCCTTAAAAACCTAAAAACAAACGTAAACGGTGTTGAGGGGGCTGAATCATGAAAAGAAAAAAGGCAATAATAACGGTTGAGCTTGTTGGCGAGAGCGTCGAGGAATCTAATGAAAAAATCGCACGAGAATTGCTTGACTGGTTTCGAGAAGATGTGATTTCCATCCCTTGGGTTAAGGACGTGAAAGACATAGCTGTGAATGATGAATAACCACTTAAAATTGCAGAAAATGGGTCAAAAGATAACCAATAAAAGCGAAGGTCAGAAAGCACAAAACTACTAGAACCTTATCAATCTTCATCTGCTCTTCCAAGTCTTCATTATCCTCCAAACTATCCAAGCTCATTCACCTGCTTCTTCATTCAAAAGTGTTAGGGAAAGGTTTTATGAAACGAAAATAAGTATTTCAAATCCTGCAGCAAAGATTATGAGAGTTAAAGATGAAATTAAAACCGAAGACAAAGCTGGGCCCGTAGTCTAGTTGGTTAGGACGTCGCCCTCACGCGGCGAAGGTCGCCAGTTCAAATCTGGCCGGGCCCACTAAACAGCATTGGATTTGGAATGTTTCATAGCTTATTTAATGAGCATCTCTTTTCTTTTTAGTTCACCTATACTTAACATTTTTACACATTAGACAAATGAAGGATAGAACATTTTTTCACAAACTATATTTGAAGAGGGTATCTTTATAAGACTTTTAAAGGAGGAGGGTAGAAAGAGGAAAGAACGGGAGAAAGGAGAGGGACAAATAATTTTCTACCATCCTCAAATGTATTACGTTGATTCTATCTACATTTAACCTTTTGTGTGGTTTACTAGTTTAACCTTGATAACGGAGCGCTTGTCGAACCTTATTTTCTTTACGTCAGACATAATCCTAAAGTTTTGGCTTCGTTTGGTTCAGTTTTATTATGGGCTTAATAGGAGTTTTAGAAGGGTTTGGCGAGGAAGTGCGCCTATCCACATGTGTCTTATTGTTGAACATGTACGTGAAAAGGTTTATTAAATATCAATATTTGATATAATGTTGCTGGTGGTCAATAGATGGAAAAAACCTTCAGCAAACTTAAGCTAGAAAACGAAGATTACTTCTTTAAGGATAACCAAGCTGGTTTTAGATGCAGCGGATGTAACGGTACATTTCAAAAACCGATTTTAGCAACAATCTCTTCTCGTGGCTGTGTCCAGACGTATTATGCGTGCCCACGTTGCCTTTCCAAAATAAGCGTTGTGAAAGATGATAAAAACGAAGAAGGCAAAGAAACTTCAATATCGATGAAAAATGTTAAGAAGGCTGTTGTGAAACATGAAGATAATGCAATGTGCAAGCATTTTTTGGGATATTTGAAAAAGCGTTCAAAAGATGTGCCGATTCCTGATGATTGCTTGACATGTGACAAAATGATTGAGTGCTTGATGCATTAAAGAATAAATACTTTCTAAGCTTTTTCACCTTTAGTGATCGGCTCGTGCTTCCGCTTAAAGACTTAAATAAGTCTCAAACCACCCCCCATGTAAATCGTATACTGTTATTAGTAAACATCATAGTTTTCATAGTCTATTGGCTTTCAAGGGCGAACATCTTGTTAGACATCACATTTGCGCATAACCTTGAACAAAATTTTACTATGATTCCAAACGAAATAATTAATGGTCAGCGGCTTTACACACTTTTTACTTCAATGTTTATGCATGATCCTTCAACTCTATACGCGGGCATCATTCATCTTTTAGGCAACATGCTTTTTCTCTATATTTTTGGAGACAATGTTGAAGACACTTTTGGTCATGCTGGTTACCTAGTGTTCTACATTATTTCTGGGTTGGCGGCAGCACTTGCATATATCATGAGCATATTCTTTGCACCTTTCATAGGCAATTTAATCGGCATATCCATGAATTCAGACTGGACTGCAGGAGTTGTCGGCGCTTCAGGAGCAATATCAGGAGTTTTAGGCGCCTATTTAGTGCTTTATCCAAAAGCCAGAATTATTACATTAGTTTTTTACGTAATATTGCCTATACCCGCAATTATCTTTCTAGGCTTCTGGTTTATAATGCAATGGTTTTATGGATTTTTTGACATAGCGGGTGGGGTTGCTTATTGGGCGCATGTTGGCGGCTTCATAGCAGGGATGATTTTGGCTTTAGTTTTTGGGTTGAAGAGGAAAAAGGCTCGAGAAGCACGTCTCCGCTTGTAACTGGCTTGGATAAGGGGTCTGTCCGTCATGAGTTCCTCATCTGCATAAATCAGACTGGGACGGCTACATCATCCCCCAAAAAATAAATGTAGAACAGCCAAATAAGCTTTCTATAAGGCTATTGTTTTATCTTCTTGTAAAGCGCCTTTATCGTTCCTGAAACTGTCAAGATGTGTATGGCTGCCGGTTTATTCCCTATTTTTGTTATTGATGCTAAGGCTGTTCGAACCATTTCAAGAGTTGTATGCGTGGTGCGTATAACGGCAAACCTTTTCTCCATATCATAATCAATCAGAGCTAAGCCTGCTCGGCTTGCACCATATTCCCCATAAAGCTTTGACACTGCACTCCAAACAGCATCCATAAACTCCTTTGAATCAAACATTTCTTCAGCATCTATTTCTAAAGCTAAGTAGCGACGCCTTATCCCTTTCAATAATCCTTCCCTCTGCGAATTATTCGCATTCCTGGCGCAACAAACCGCGGGCTAAGTTTTTCCCTATTCCTTTTAACGATTGCCACAGGATTTTTTGAAACTGCTTCTACAGCGCAAGTCTCATCTAAGTCGAAGAGGAATGCTAAGGCTGCTAGTTCCCTTGGTTTTCGCAAAAGCAATTCATCTGAAACTCCGCTTGAAATAACAATTGGAACATGAAATTCTTGAGCGATTGCCGTTTCCCTTCGCAAACTTGACAGAAGCCTAATCCTCGCAGGCCCCTCTAAGGTAAGTAACAGCTTCATATTTATTTCCAAGGAAGCCAAACTGTTTGAAGCCAACTCAGCCTCTGCCAAATCAAAGAATCTCCTACGGAAATCAAGTGAAGGAAAGTTTAAAAGGTCTACACGGCGGTCCTTTGCTGCTTGCCTTGCCACATTTTTAGATTCACACATCACAGCAATTATCTCAAATCTTCTCCTTAGCTTTCTTAAATTGTAGATTAGCTCTTTTGGTGTCTTGGGTTTTAGATCTACGCGAGAAGCTAAGTCTATATTAGCTTCTTTGCAAATGCTTCTCAGTTTTTGAATTTCTTCTTCTGTGGAGTTTGATGGAAAGGTTATTGCTATTAGACGATATCCAAGCCTTGAAGCTTTGCTTATTATACGCGAAACCCGTTCAGAATCTTTCAAATTCGCACATAGATGCAGATCAGCATAGATCCTTTTCATGGGAGTAACCCGAATTTTCTACAAATATCTATTATTTCTTCTTGGCTGTGTTTTTGAAAGTGTATTCGGAAATGTATCGGGTCTGTTGAGCAAAGTTTAATTTCATTTAGGTAGGCTGATTGCTTGTCAAGTCTAATGTAGAGATTTCCTCTATCTAAATGTTGTTTAATTTCGCTGTTTAACAGTTCTTTATCTAAAGTGCTTAAACCAGAGGATAGCTTCTCAAAAACTGCCTGAACGGCGTTTCTCTCCTTAATCCTTGCTTCGAAAAGAATTATTGGATTTCCATGGTGGCCAGTTAAATTGTTTTTTTTAAAAGTAACCATATCCATTAATTCTGTTGGAAGAACATTGCGTACCACGTTCAAAACTTTATCTGCGTCCTCGGTAGCGTGGGCAAAGACCCTTATATCAATGTATCCTATCGGAATTTTAGAAGACAAAACTGCACCACTATCTTTTATTAAGGCGAATTTAACTTTTAGATTTTCCCTTAGATTTAGAGCCAGCCTTCTTACTTTCTAAAAAAGTTTTAACAACATCAACGTTTTCTTCGTGGGCAGTTCTCCGCCTAGAATCTACGGGGATGCCAAACTTTAAGGCTTCTTTTAAGCTTAGTCCCGCCTTTTCCAGTTCTTCTTGACTGAAGCCCTTGCCGTAGCGTTGTTTTCCTCCCTTTTTGAAGATCTTCGGCTTGACTGCTCTCATGAGGAGGCTATCCTTCTCCTTTGCCAGCTTTTTTGCTCGGTCTAAATTTTTCTGCTCCGCGTCCTTTTCTTCTCAAGCTTCTAACTTTTTTGCCTGCGCTTGTCAATCCTCTGAAAACTCTTCCGCGGTGCTGTTTTTGGCATATCCAACTGATGTCTTTATCAGCTTTTATTGATGGATTATGGGGATCAACCATTATTGTTTCGAACCATTTTGAGCGGCCGTCTTCACCAACCCAGTAGGAGTTTAAAACTTCAAGGTTTGGAAACTTTCTTGCAGCCCTTTCCTCAGCGATCAGCCTCAGGCTTTTAGCGGGCTTATACTTTTTCACACCCATTCGTTTCGGTCTTCTTCCAGCCCTTGGCCTTTGTTTTCTCAATCCTCCCCTTCTAACGCGGACACGAACGATGACGAACCCCTGTTTTGCCTTATAGCCCAATTTTCTCGCTCTATCCAGTCTTGTCGGCTTTTCTGCACGAACTATTGCCGGTTGCCTACGCCATCCTATTAGTCTTTGGCGCATTAACTCGTCTACAAAGGATTTTTCAGGCGTTGCCCACGCCTCAGCAATGTATTTATACGCCATCTTTTCACCTCACCTCTTAGTTTACGGTTCAGCCTATACGGCTACATCCCAACGGATATTTGATCCGCCAGTAGCTTTGATTCATAGCGTATGCGACAAAATAAACTTTTCCAGCAGACTTTTATTTGCGCTTTCTGAAGGTTTTGCCGTCGTCGTATATTTTCTACAATGTCCTTTGCCATGCTTATTCCTTAATTAGCAAAGGCAATTTCTAAGTTGCGTTTGTTTTTATTGTTTTTAATGTTAGAGTTCCCTTTTAGGCATTTTTGATAATTTTAACGAAGATTTATTTAACAGCTCGACTGAGTGCTGTTTTGTCCAGCTAAGGAAAACTTCATTTGTACGACAAATTAGGTTATAAATAAGAGAATTTAAAAGGTTAAAGTTCTCGTTTAAGCTTGGCTGGGATTAACCAGTGGGTAAGCCTGAAATCGGTTTGTCTATGCTCTACTGCTTAGGTGAACCGTTCAAAAAAATGCTGAAAGAACTGCACAAGGTCGAACCATCTTATATAGAACTTGTTGACGAAGGCTTACATACATTAAATAAAAGAAGAGTTCGAGTTTTAAATGATATAGCGACCTCTTGTAGTTTTAAATATTCGGTGCATGCGCCTTTCTCGGACATAAACATTGCTTCGCCGTCTAAGCCGATGCTGAAGGCTACGCTTAAAAGGCTGGAAAAATCAATTGCCTATGCAAGTGCTTTAAACGCTTATGTATGGGTTTTTCATCCGGGATTAAAAACTGGCGTTAGCATGTTCTATCCGGGTGTGGACTGGCTTCAAAACCGTAAAACCGCCCGCCTCCTACTCAAAATTGCAAAAGATTATGGCGTGAAGATAGCCATAGAAAACGTGCCAGAGCCATATCCCTTTCTAATGAAAAGTGTGGAAGACTTCGCCAAGTTTTATGAAGAAGTTAACGGAGACATAGGCTTGGCTTTAGATATTGGGCATGCAAATTTGAATGGGCAGATAGAAAGTTTCCTAACGGTTTTTGCGAACAAGATTGTGCATATGCATGTAAGCGATAACGATGGAAAAAGCGACCAACACCTAGGCATAGACTATGGCACAATTGACTGGCAGAAATTTGCAAAATTGCTGAAACGAATGTCTTATGATAAAATTATAATAATCGAAACTGTTGAGCACATCGAAGAAAGCATTCGGAAGTTAAAACAAACATTGCTTGACATTTTTATCTGTCCAAAAGCGGAATTTCTATTTTCATGAAGTCTTCTGCCACTTGTGTATTTTTGAATGTTTTCTGTGCTTGTTCTAAAAGTATGCTTGTATCCTTATATCTTGCGCTAACATGCGTAAGAATCAACTGTTTTACCTTCGCTTTCTTAGCGTTTTTAGCCGCTTGGCTTGGTGTTGAATGGCCATCTTCTTCTGCTGTTTCAGCCAACTCATCATCTAAAGTGGCGTCCTGAATAAGCAAGTCTGCACCGGCGGCAAACTTTGCAAAGCCCTTAAACGGTCTTGTGTCGCCCGTATACACGATTTTTCTTCCTGATCTAGGCGGTCCTGTAACGTCTTGAGGCTTTACGACTCGTCCGTCTAATAGCTTAACCTTATGCCCATGCTGCAGTTTCGACCATAAGGGGCCTTCTGGAATGCCTAATGCTTCTGCTTTTTCTGGATAGAATTTTCCGGGACGGGGCTTTTCCACCAAGGCATATGCCAGGCTTGGGATTACATGGTTCGCCCAAACCGCTTGAACAAAATATTCTTCCTCTTCACATACAACGCCCGCCTCACCTATCTCGTGAACTTCCACAGGAAAAGTTAAGACAAACTGCACCGTTTCCCTAATGTCTTCTAGGAAGCGTTTTATTCCGGGCGGTCCATAAACGTCAAGCTTCCTTTCGCGGTCAAGCAAAGCCATTGTTTGTAATAGTCCTGGCAGGCCTAGAACGTGATCGCCATGCATATGGGTAACAAAAACTTTCATTTTTCTATGGAAGCCAACCCTAGCCTTTATCATCTGCCTCTGCACGCCTTCGCCGCAGTCAAACATTATTTGTTCGCCTTTGCGTTGGATGAGTATGGCTGGTAAGCTTCTTTTTGGGGTTGGAACGCTTCCAGCCGTGCCTAGGAAAACCACCCGCAGACTCATAGGTTTTACACCTTTTCGAACACTGCTATTTCTCTTGTTAGGCTTCTGTGAACATAAACGAAATGGGACTCTAAATGCTTATACCCTAAGGCTGTGCCTATTCGTCCAACATTCAACGTTTTTGGCGCAGCCATGCAAACCCGCCGTTCCTTCCCAAGCATGTCGCAAACAGCCATTAAAACTTCCTCAACTATCTGCCTTGTAGTCCGCTTTAGTGTGGTTGCAGACCTACCATAAGGCGGGTCAGTAACAACACAGTCAATCCTTGTCATTGGCAGGGTTCGTGCATCCGCAACTATGACTCCTTCAGGTTTGATGTTGAAATAAGCCAAGTTTTTGCGGCTTCCCCTTGCCATGCGCCGCTGAATATCCAAACCTAAGACGCGGCAACCGATAAGCGCAGCCTCAATGAGCATGCTCCCAGTTCCGCAGAAAGGGTCCAATACAAGTTCTCCAGTCTTAGGCTTGGCTAAATTCACCATGCACCTAGCAAGCTTTGCTGGCATGGCTGAAGGGTGGAAAAATGGCTTTTTCCTTGGGCGTCTTTCAACAAATGGTTTTGGCAGAATCTCAGCGAGCTTTACACCAAAAATAAACTTTTCATCTGTTAGAATTCCGATGAAGGTTTTATCTGGATTTTTCAAGTTCACCTTCGTTTTTGCTGTTTCATTGAGCATGAGTTCGCCGAGTTTTCTTTCCAGAGCCATTCCATCAATTTTTGAAGCATAATTCTTTACGCGTTTCACACGGACTGCAAAGCTTTCTTTCTCTCTTAAAACTTCTTTTAGGCTTATGGAACGCGTAGCCTTCACTATTTTGCTTGTTTCTGCTTCGCAACTGAATAGTTCTAATCCGCAAAGTCTCGTGAATGCGGCTCTATGTTTTATGGCTTCTGCGCAGTTTAAATCTGCTTCAAGCCTTAGTGCTTGGTCAAGTTTCTCCAACGCTTTAAAGGTATGGCCTTCTGCTTCAAGTATAGCCTTTAACTCAGAAGTTGGCAGAGTTTCATGCTCGCCAGAAAACAGAAAGAAAAGTTTAGCCACTTTTACGCTCCTTTTTCGCTAAGGCTTTGCTTATTAATGGAGCGATGGAAACTTTGCTTACTGGACTTGGAACGCTGTCTGTGCCTATTATCTCTTCAGCTCCATTCTCCAGAATCCTTTTTTGAGCGTCGCCCATCAGTAGCGGATGCACACAAGCTACGTAAACCTTCCTGGCACCCTTCCTTTTCACAAATTTTATAGCCTTAGCCATGGTTCCACCGGTGCTTATGATATCGTCAAATATTATTACGTCCCGATTTTTAATCGGCAACTCCTTCTCTTCAAGTGTGACGTTTCCTGTTGTTACATCTCTTTTTGTGGAAATGTAATCAAATCCACCCTTTAAAACGCTGTCAGCTTCTGTTGCCATACTCAAAGCCTTTTTACCCATGGACAGCGAAACAGGTTTTTCCACTAAGGCCTTTGCCTTAAAATGTTCTGCCAAAAGAGGAACAGCAGATAAATCTTCAACAGGAATTCTGAAAGTCTTTAATACTGCAGGATTGTGGGCGTTTACAGTTATTATCCTACCTACGCCGCAATTTTCAAACAGTTTCACAATGGTTTTTATGCTGAAAGCATCACCCGGTAAAAATCGTTTATCTTGGCGACTATAGGCAAGGTACGGCACCACGGTTGTTATATTCCTTGCTTTCATGTCATGGGCGTTGTCAGCCATGAGCAAAAGCTGGATAAGCCTTTGGTTTTGTGGTGGACTTGTGGTTTGCACTATTACAACATCTTCATCCTGCAGAGACTCTAAACCGAATCGGATATAGGATTCTCCATCTGGAAAAGTTTTGAAAAATACCGGCACTACTTCTGCATTTAAAAGTTCTGCTATCTTTTCACCTAACTTCTTTGACGCTGGCCCGGGTATTATCTTCATCTTCTCGCCGCGTTTTAAATGCGATTGCCCTACCCTTTTAGATTTTTCCAGTCGTTTTATAGTGCTCTATTAGTTCTTTTGCCCTGTCCATGCGGATTTTTCGTTCTTCAACCATCTTTTCTGCCACTAAATCTATTAGCTCGCCTGTTGCGCCCGCTGCTATGGCTATGTTTCTTGCGTGAAGTGACATATGACCCCGCTGTATTCCCTCATGAGTTAAGGCTCTTAAGGCGCCTAGATTTTGTGCTAGACCTACAG
>Ga0315309_1000615_pt1 | contig 21808 bp, 20 predicted proteins | sample TDP4_MG_FD_203080 | JGI IMG/M metagenome (GOLD analysis project Ga0315309, IMG submission 203080) | Freshwater sediment microbial communities from Lake Towuti, South Sulawesi, Indonesia - TDP4 | ecosystem: Environmental > Aquatic > Freshwater > Lake > Sediment | place: Indonesia: South Sulawesi... | reverse complement strand
GTTCGACCCTATGCATACATTGATCTGGAGTCCCGATGAGACACGCCACTTCTTCTAGAGGCTTCCCCATGGAACGGATCAGAGGTTCAGCTAGTTTCCTAACTGATTCTTCCTTTTCTGCGACCAAGGCACAACCGCTTCCCCCATAGGCTATAAGCAATTTTCGAGAGTCTCTTCCAACACGGTTCATCAGATCCCTAATTTGCAACACTCCAGTAGCTAGCTGGTTTGGTGTAGGCAAGACTGGAATCCAGCCGTCGCCGGCCATAGCAACGACATTCCTGATAGCCTTGGAGTTTCCACCGATCCATATGTGCGGATACGGTTTTTGAAATGGTTTTGGCTCTAGAGTTGCGTCTTTCAATTGAAAGTATTTTCCGTTGTAGGAAACGTGATCTTCAGTCCAGAGTTTCTTTATTATTTCTACAGTTTCTCCAAGACGTTCTACTCTTGTTGAATGTTTGTCCCAATCGAAACCAAAAGCCACGTGCTCTTCTCTATTCCAGCCAGCGCCAATGCCCAGCTCTAGTCTTCCCTCGGAAATGTTGTCCAATGTCGATGCCATTCTGGCTAATAATGAAGGATGACGAAATTGATTGCAGAGCACATACGTACCCAGTCTGATTCCACGCGTTGATGACGCTAACGCAGAAAGCACTGTCCACGTTTCTAACCCGTACGACCGGCTGTCAGGTGAAATGAAATGATCAGAAACCCAAACTGAATCATATCCAAGTTGCTCAGCTTTTTTCGCCAGAGTCGAAAAGTTACGCCAACTAGCGTAGGCAGCAGAAACATGAAGAACTATCCCAAATCGCATTCAGATTCCCACAAGAATGTAAAGCACACATTTACTTATTAGTTGAAATTCATAATCCTTTTCTTTCTGCGCATCTTTCCATCTGCTAGGTAGGGCTTAGTGGTGAACATCGGGAAACTCATGGTCAAAAACGTCATCACTCTTCAGAAAGACGCCTCAGTTCATGAAGCTGTAAAACTCCTGAACAAAAACAAAATCGGCTGCATAGTGGTTGTTGACAACGGCAATATTGCTGGAATAGTAACCGAAAGGGATCTTCTTGAAAGAGTCTTAGAAAAATGCAGGAATCCGAAAGAAACTCAGATTTCAGAAATAATGACGAGGAACGTAATAACTGGAACGCCTGACATGGACACTCTGGACGCAACTAGGCTCATGTTTAAACTCAAAGTGAAGAAACTGCCAATAACAGAAGGAAATCGATTAGCAGGAATAGTCACGTTGACTGACATAGCTCGTGCTACAAGCGTTGACGAGAAAACCATTGAGTTAATGGAACAACTCTCAAACATGCACATAATCGCGTGAGATCATAACCTTAGAATCCGTGTTTCTCTGGCACGTTGCGTTCGCTGCATTCTGAAAGCAAATCTGGTTCTTTCAAACGCTGTTGTCCTTTTACAGTTTTAGCAGGAAAGTGAATACAGGAGCATTGCAGATTCCATTTATACAGAAATAGTGCGGGGGGTGGGATTTGAACCCACGAACCCCTACGGGATAGGCTCCTGAAGCGACCGCGTCGCTTTTACCTGCGACTCTACGCCTTTGACCAGGCTTGGCAACCCCCGCTCTCATTTGACGTGAGAAAATTCACATGGTTCCCACTAATTAACTCTCCTACGTGCAGAACGAACAAGTAAAGCAGGTGTCTACACTAGTGAGTTGACTCTCTTCGTTTCACCAATTCTACGCGTCTTTTGCCTTTTGTCAGGGCTGAAACGTAGACTTTGCCTTCCACTTCCATCTTCATCAACGTCTTGTTCAGCATTCCGAAACCTAGATCGTCGTGGGTCTCCTTGAGCAGGTTGAACAGTTCCTCATCGGTCATTGCGCCTTTCTTTTCCAAGACTTCAAGTATTGTCAAGTCTAATGGGTGAGGTCGCCAAGTTTTGACAGCCAAGCAATTCACCTCATATCATTTTGCTAGGCAACTGGCGTCGTTGGCTTCTGCACACGACGGAACTGTTTCATGAAACCTTTGTACCAAGTTTCCATGTCGGGCAATATGCTGGGGCCTATCTTCTCCATAGCCTTCTTGAAGTCAGCCAGCGTAACTTCCTTCGACTTCACATCTGTGCGCAATGCGATCATGGCTGCTTCTCGACACAAGGCGTCGATGTCAGCGCCTGAATACATCTTCGTGTCGGTCGCTAGTCTTTGCAGGTCAACGTCTTTAGCCAACGGCATATCCTTCGTGTACAATTTGAAAATCTCGAGACGCGCCTTCTCGTCAGGCTCAGGCACGTAGACTAAGCGGTCGAATCTGCCAGGTCTCAGAACCGCGGGGTCAACTATGTCGGGGCGATTGGTAGCAGCGATTATTACGACATCTTCTAATGTGGAGACGCCGTCCATCTCAGTTAACAATTGGCTTATCACTCGTTCCGAGACACCGCTGTCAGCGTAGCCCATGCCCCTTCGTGGTACAAGAGAATCAAACTCGTCAAAGAAAATCACAGCTGGAGCAGCCATACGCGCCTTGCGGAAAACCTCTCTTATGGCTTTCTCAGACTCACCAACCCATTTAGAAAACACTTCAGGACCCTTAATTGTAATGAAGTTAGCCTCGCTTTCGGTTGCCACAGCCCTAGCTAGCAGTGTTTTGCCGCAGCCTGGCGGACCGGAAAGCATTATGCCCTTCGGCGCACGAATACCCATGCGCTGGAACATTTCAGGATTCTTAATAGGCCACTCGACCGCTTCTTTAAGGTCTTGCTTAACCTCTTCTAAACCGCCTATATCCGTCCAGTGAAGCGTGGGTACTTCAATGTACACTTCACGCATCGCCGTGGGTGTGATCTCCTTGTACGCGTTGATGAAATCCTCCATCAGGATTTCCATCTTCTCCAAGACTGCGGGCGGAATGCGCTCTTCCTCTAAATTGATTTCAGGTAGATAGCGTCTCAAAGCTTTCATAGCAGTTTCGCGAGCCAAGGAAGCCAAGTCAGCGCCAGTATAGCCATGAGTCATGTCCCTCAACTTCTTAAGGTCAACATCCTGCGCCAAAGGCATGCCTCGAGTGTGAATCTGCAAGATTTCATGCCGCCCCTGCTTATCTGGCACGCCAATCTCTACCTCCCGGTCAAAACGCCCGGGTCTGCGCAGGGCTGGATCTAATGCGCCAGGGCGGTTAGTTGCGCCTATGACTATGACGTTTCCTCTTCCGCTCAAGCCGTCCATCAAGGCTAATAGCTGTGCCACGACACGGCGCTCCACTTCGCCAGTTACCTCCTCTCGCTTGGGCGCAATGGCATCCAATTCGTCTATGAAAATGATGCTTGGCGCATTCTGCTGAGCCTGCTGGAACATTTCTCGTAAGCGAGCTTCAGATTCACCGTAGAATTTACTCATTATCTCTGGACCGTTTATCGAGAAGAAGTTTGCTTCTGATTCGTTGGCAACCGCTCTAGCCAACAGTGTTTTGCCGCAGCCTGGAGGACCGTGAAGCAACACACCTTTCGGTGGTTCTATGCCCAGTCTTTGGAAGATCTCGGGGTGTCGTAGCGGCAGCTCAACCATTTCTCTGATGCGCTGTATTTCCTCATGCAAGCCGCCTATGTCCTCATACGTGGTTCTCGGCATGCCCACTTTGGCTTCAGGAATGGGCTCGTTCAAAATCTGAAACTGAGTCTCATAGGTGATGCGCACTATGCCGTGCGGACGAGTCTTGGTAACCGTAAACGGTATGGCATGGCCTAACATCATAACCAGCGTTGTGTCGCCTTCAACAAACGTACGTTCCATCAACCGGTTTTTCACAAAATTGGTGAAATCTTCATCCACATTCAATCGCATGTCAACAGGCGCCAAAACCACGTTCTGCGCATCCTTCACTTTTCCAGGCTTGATCAAAACGTATTCGTTTATCGCTACGCCAGCGTTCTTTCTCGTAAAACCGTCGATTCGGATCAAGCCTCTGTCCTGATCCTCCGAGTAAGCGGGCCAAGCAATAGCGGCTGTTGTGCGTTTGCCCACGATTTCGATGACGTCGCCGGCTGAAAGACCAAGTTTCTGCATGGTTTTTTGGTCTATGCGGGCTATGCCTCTGCCCACATCTCTTTGACGTGCGTCTCCTACACGAAGTTGCATTTCGCTCAAACAAGGTTCACCTTCGGGACGCGTAAATATTCCATATCGGGAAATGCTTTCCTATTATTTAAACTTAGATTCAAAAGCCTCTGGAAGGAGTTTAGCGTGGATTCGAACCTTGAAAAACTGGGCTACCATCGTTGCATCATGAAGGTTTCTATGTTGCTCACGCCTTGGATGTGCCTAATACCGTTCTCGATTTTCTCCAATTCATCCTGCTTTTCTTCAGGAACAATAACGTGAGCGATCAAAGCGTTCAAGCCATAGGCAATTGGTTCCTCGTCAAACCTGAGAACCTTTGAATCCTTTGGAATTATTGCTTGGATTCGTTGCTTAAGCTGATCTAATGGTATGGTTATGTCCTCGGGGAAAATTTTCATGGAAACAAGCATCTTAGCCATCGGAAATCGACCTTTCTCTGCTTTTTTATGGTCCTTCAAACCCGCATTTTGGGCATTTGTAGGTTCTGCCGAATTTGCGGCATCGAGTGCACCGCCAGATTGTGATTTCGCCGCAGTTGGGACATTGAAACTTTGTGGCTTCGGTGCCTGGTGAGATTATCTTGTGGCATGAGGAACACGTTGGCATAACTGCAACTTCTGCGGGCTTTTCACTCATTTTATCCCAAGCCTCGATTGACGATTTGGCATAGTCTTACAATGGGCTTACTTATATGTACTCTGTTCTGGTCAAACATGCCAAAATACGCCAAACCATGTAGAAGCGCACCACAAAACATGCAGAAACGCACCACAAAACAGAAGCCAACAGCCGCAAAGCCGCAAACAGAAGCAAGAACAGCGCCCAAAGCATACACTGAAAAGCGTAGCTTCGACACGAAAATTTTTTTCTGCCCTCATACTAATACCTAAGGAGTATGGGCGTCAACTTGCGCGATCTGGTTCCAAAAAGCACTGTCAACCTAGCCGATCTCTCAGGCAAGTCCATAGCCATAGACGCCTACAACGCGCTCTACCAATTCCTAGCCATTATTCGACAGCCGGACGGCACGCCACTAAAGGATCATTCTGGCAGAGTAACCAGCCACTTGAGCGGATTGCTCTACCGCACTAGCAACTTGGTCGAAATGGGCATCAAAGCGGTTTACGTGTTCGACGGCGTACCACCCACACTCAAAGAAGTCGAAATTAAACGTCGAGCCAGAGTCAAAGAAGAAGCCCTAGTCAAATATGAAAAAGCATTGCAGGAGGGCAAGGTTGAAGAAGCCCGCATGTACGCCCAGATGACTTCTAGGCTGAAGGATTATATGGCAGACGACGCCAAACGCCTGCTCAAATTGTTAGGCATACCATGGATTCAGGCGCGCAGCGAGGGTGAAGCCCAAGCCGCGTACATGACAAAAAAAGGCGACACAGATTACTGTGCTAGTCAAGACTACGACAGCCTATTATTTGGGGCGCCGAGACTTGTACGCAACGTAACCATCAGCGGACGCAGAAAGCTTCCCAGAAAAAACGTGTATGTCGAAGTGGTGCCCGAAACAGTCGAGTTAAAAAAAGTCCTGGACGAACTAGGCATCTCACATGAGCAACTAGTGGACATAGGCATACTTGTAGGCACAGATTTTAACCCTGAAGGAGTGAAGGGCATTGGACCCAAAACGGCCTTGCAATTGATCAAGGAGCACGGTAGCTTGGAGAAAGTGGTGCCCACGCTGAGGGAGGCGGAGTTTCCTGTTGAGCCCCACCGCATACGCGAGATTTTCCTGCACCCAGAAGTAAGAGACGATTATCCTTTAGAATGGCGTGAACCAGACGTGGAAGGCGTTGTCGGGTTCATGTGTGGCGAACGAGACTTTGACGAGGAGCGGGTGAGGAAGGCTTTGGAAAAAATGAGTGCGGGGATTAAGAAGACCAGGGGTGCGACCACTTTGGAGCAGTGGTTTGGCAAGGCTTAGTTGAATGAGCTCGGCTAGGGGTCTTCTCGGTCGACTAGGATGTTGCCCTTGTCTATTACTACAGTCTTGCCCTTTCTGGATACGAGTATGCTTCCTGGTTCAAGTGAGACGCTGTGGCCGTTGTTTTTGGTTATGTAGACTCTTTCTTTGGATGTGTACACCATTTTGTCTCTTTTGGCGACTAGGATGTCCCACTTGTTGTATTCCGTGGCGAAGGCGAAGATGTGCGTGTTTTCGTTGACGTCGAATTGTCCATGTCGCGGGTGGGCAAATTGGTCAAAGGTCTCGTTGGCTATTTTCAGGAATTCCTCTGTGCTTTTGTATCCATTGTTTGTTAAGTCCTGGGTCGTGGCTGGTGCAAGATTCTGGTTGAGGGTCGTGTTTTCGCCGAGCATTACGAAGGGTTGGTTCAGGTCTCGTGTTATGGGTTTGCCTATTGCACCTCGTGGGGTTTCAATTATAGCGTCGAGTGTGAATTCGCCCTTGCCAATGAATAGGTGTCCGCTTGGATTGCTGTCGACGAGTATTGGGAGAGTTAAGGTGTCTGCGGCTGTTTTGATTATGCATTTTTCGTTCTGGAGCAGTGTTGTGCCTTTTGTGATTTTTTGTGGTTGGGTTCCGAGTTGCATGTGTTGAAGAAGCATTGTGGACGCTACCTCTTATGGTTGAGACGGTTCGGTTTCTGCGTCTGTGTCGGCGTGTCTGTCGCGTTGCTTGGCTATCATGTTGCTCATTTTGTATGCCATGCGTCCGGGTATGGTGATGAGGTAGCGTCCGCGTACGCGTTCTTGCACGACTAAGCCTGCTTCTTGCAGTACGTCTAGGTGGCTGCTGAGTGTGCTGGTTGTGATTTCTGGAAGAGCGTTTTGGAGGTCGCCTATGTATTTGCCGCCTGTCATGAGTTCTTGGAGGATTTTGAGTCTGTGTTCTTGACCTAGTGCGCTCATTATGTTGGCCGCTTTGTTGAGGTCTGGTTTCTCTATGTGCTCTACTGATTCACGGTCAGCGCGGTCTCTATGTACGATTTTGACTCGTCCTGCATGTGGGTGGATGAATATGGATTTTTCGATTTCGCCCTCTATGCCTTCGGTTACGCCTTCCATTACTTCGTTGATGTAGTCGGATACTCCGGCTAGGCGGTCGTTGACGTCGATGTATATGCCTCGGCGTTTTTGGGTTCTTTGGTTGGTCATGTTTTGCAGTTGTTGTTTCAAGGCGGTCATTTCCTCTTTGAGGCGTTTCATTTCCTCTTTCAGGTTGTTTTCTTCGGACATTTCACGTTGACCTCATTTATTTTGAATTTTGTCGATTTTAATTTCATATACGGCTAATTGAGGTTGATGCATATAAATGTTGTTGCCTTGGGATATGTAAGGCTGAAGCTGTGTGGGCATCGTCGTCAGAATGTTCCGTGGTGACATCGACGCTCAGCACGGCTGCGGGCTGTGTGTGTTCTTGAGTTGTTGAACACGCTGAACTGTGCTGTACGACTTCTTCCATGTTGGCCGGAAGCGTGGGCTCGGATGTTTCGAAGTTGTTGTTGACTCTGGTAGGTCTGCTACAACAACTTCTCTGGATGTTGGGAGGCGGGTCTGATTGTTTCAGATGTTATTAACTCTCGCTTAGGTCAGGTAATAACACCGAGGTGACTTCTTCAGAAGTAGTCTGCGCCCCCGTGTTTGTTGACTACTACTTCTTTGTTGGCTTCTGCTGTGGTTATGTATGTTGTCCGTACTTGCCTGTTAATGGTACGAAGGCTACTCCGCCTAAGTCTTCGCGTGTGAGTTTAGAGTTTTTCCTAGTTATGCGGTACAGTGTTTGGAAGTAGTATGTGCCGCCAACTGGGATGATTAGTATGCCGTTGTCTGGTGTGAGTTGGTCGGTTAGGGGTTGGGGTATGTCTGGTGCAGCCGCTGTGACTAGTATGCGGTCGTAAGGTGCCTCGGGCTGGTAGCCTTGGCTGCCGTCTGTGTGAATTATTGTGACGCGGTCAGCGTAGCCAGTTTTCTCTGTGTTTGCTTTTGCGCAGTCGGCTAGTTCTCGGATGATTTCAGTTGTGTAAATGTGTCCCCACCTTGGCTTCGGCTGGTCTGATGGCGCGATTATTTCTGCTATTGTTGCTGCGTGCCAGCCGCTGCCTGCGCCTATTTCGAGTATTTTTTGTCCGGTTTCTAGTTGCAGTGCTTCGTTCATTATGGAAACCATGTGGGGTGCGGATGCGGTTTGTCCCCAGCCTATGGGCAACGGCGCATCTGCATAGTAGTGTGGACGTAGAGACTCAGGTAGGAACTGTTCACGGCTGACCATGCGCATGGCACGAATGACGCTTGGCGATTTGAGTATGCCTTCGGCTATCAAGTTGCGGATTAACTGCTCCCACTCAGCTTTGGCTGTCATGTTGTTAGCAGGTTCCTGACAAACCAATGATAAGCCACGAATTGAGGCTAAAGACTTTGCTAAACTTGACTAAACCAACACCGTAGGCTTGGCTTGCCTCCTTTAGGGTTGTGCATAGAATTTCTATGCACACACAATTGCCCCGTATTCTGAGAAGCGAGATATGTGGGTTAGTCAAATAAGAGAGCTCTAATTCCGCGTTCAGACAATATGTTTCTGCCTAGGGTTTCGTGACAAATCTTAAATTCTGACGCATCAACAGGCAGTTTCTGAGAAGGTGAATCGAATGAGATGGGCAGTTTCTGGAAAAACGCTGACATTGATGTTAACATGCATGTTAGCTTTACCGTTTAACATTCAGCGAGTGAGGGCTCAAGAAGAAGTAGGTGTCAAGGCTGGTGACTTCATAAGATATGAATATTCAATCACTGGTGCGCCTTCTAGTCCGCTGGGCCTACCACAGTGGGCAAGAATTGAATTCCTAACCGTTGAAGAAGCAGGTGGCACGTTTCGTATAATAATGCACTTCACAGACGGAAGAAAGTATAATGACACTGGGCCTTGGAGCGTCAAGTCAGGAGGCATAAACCTAGGCTCAACATTCAGAGGGATTATCATCCCTAGTAATAGCACCACAGGAGACATAGTTCACATGATGGGGGGTGTAAATGCAACAATTGCCGGGGAGACTACGAAGATGTGCGCTGGAGCAAGCAGAACCGTGGTCTACTCAAGTTTTTATGAGGACTATCCAGGCAGCCAGTGTGAATACTACTGGGATAAAGAGACAGGAATCATGGTTGAAGCTTCGGTTGTCTCTGGCAACGTGACTGCAATTGTCACAGCAACAGAGACAAACATGTGGGGAACCTCGTCGCTTCCGTTCTATTTACAGTCGTGGTTCTACGTAGCTGTAGCCGCAGTAGCAGTATCGTTGGGTGGAGCTATCTACTTTCTGAAGAAGAGAAAGCCACGAGTCATAACTCCACCTACTTCAGAAGGTGCAGATAAAGTCGCTTCTCCAAGCAACTAGACTATTAATCTTTTTTGTAGTTCTATGCAGAAACCTTGACCCTGCCCTGAAACAATGTACGTATAAGGTCTCATATCTACGGTGTCTATGTCCGTGAGGGAAGATCAGGCGTTATGATTTCTTTTGATGGAATTTCTGTCCATCCAACCAACATTTCTCGTATGTGCATAGAAATTCCAGCCGAGCAACTAGAATTGAGTAACACTGACGGCGGCAGCGTACGATATTGTTTGAGCATTAGAGAAATCTTGTGATTTCTGATATTTGGTTGATTTGAAAATCCGGCTCGAAGTTCATGTTTTTTGCCTCCTGGAATGTATTGAGCCCTTGCCGAACTAGCATTGTTCCTAGTCCGATTTCTCTGGCTCCTTCAAGGTCGCTTATTTCGTCAGCGACAAAGATGCATTCATGAGCTTCAAGTTTGAGGCATCTGAGGGCTTCGAGGTACATGCGTTTGTCTGGTTTTCTTACTCGCACTTGATATGAGAGGATGGTGCAGCTAAAGAAATCAGCTAAACCTAGAGAGTCTATCAGCTTGTCTGTGCCTACTGCACAGTTGGAGACTAGAGCCAGTCTGTACTTCTTCTGCAGAATACTGAGAACTTCAAATACACCATCATACAGTTTCCATATAGCAGGGGAATGACTATTTCTGACAGCCTCTAGTCCACTTATCAGATCTGGTTGTGCAGGAATTCTCAGCTTCCTGAGCACTAAGCTCCAGAATTCTTGAGGAGTCTTCAACTCTCCTTTCGTACTTCTCCAGTATGTGCCAGCTAAGACAGAGGGCAAGTCTTTCAGGTGTCGTTCGGATCCGTATTTCTTCAATGTTGAGGCAAGTGCTTCTTCATACTTTCTGTTCTCAAGTTCATCAAGGTAGGCTAAAGTGCCGCCGAAGTCAATGAGGACCCCATTGAAATGCAATCTCTCAAGACACCTTCCAAAAGCAATACCGAATCCTTTCAACTCTAGCTTTTATCTTACTTTCTGCAACATAGGCATTCATTAAGCGCGTGCTTTTCCCACCTAGCCATAGGTCATGAACCCACACTGATTCTTATGTATTGGCAATGTTGGTTGGATAGAAACTCTATGCACGTACACAAGTTTAAATAGGTCAATGTGTCAAATCAGTGGACACGAGAGAATTAGAGTTCCATGAGAATGCTAGTTTTCCGTAGACTATAGACGGAGGTGTAATTGGATTGTCGTATAGAGAAAGCCGAGAAATGCACAAGGCCGTATGCGCTGATTGTGGCAAGGAATGTGAAGTCCCGTTCAAACCTGACGGAAGCAGACCCGTATACTGCCGAGAATGCTATGCTAAAAGAAGACCCCCAAGAAGATACTAAGCTTACTAGCTAGAATCTTCGGTCCTTTTTCACACTTTTTCTTTTGTTATCAACTTCTCAATGAAGATTATATCCTGAGTTCTTGCACTCTGAATGATTAAATGTTTACGCAAGCTGACGTTTCGGTGGGTGCATGGAAACTCTATCCGTGTAACTATTCTAGATTGAGAAGCACGTATAGCGCGACTTTGCTTACTGCTGGAGTTTTGCAAGATAGAAATATCGAACATGTCTTCCGCTTTCAATTGATTCTAGTGTTCGCTTAGCATCCTGTGCTCTGTCTTCATAAATGTCTGCATTTCCCTCTTTGGTAAACGATTCTTTCAACTCTTCAGCAGCTTTTATCTCGCGAATCCAGATCTCTCTACTATTGGATGTAAAATCGATTGTTTGACAGATGAAATTATTGTCTCTTAGAGCCTTGCCAACCCTAGTGTTTTTAGGAAGTAAGATATCCCGGGATTCATCAGTTTCGCAATTCTGATCGCTGAAAATCGCCAGTCTACCATTTGGCGATTTCAGGAGTTTTTTCAGCTCTTTGATTGTCGCGTCAATATTGTCGACAAAGTACAGTGTGTCTATCGAAATAATGGCGTCGAAACTGCCTTCTTCAAACGATAATTCATTCATGTTGCCTACCACGTAAGTTAGGCGACTTTTTTTGTCAGCTGTTCGCTGTTGTAATTTCTTGATCAGTTCGCTAGCGAAGTCAAGCCCGATCATTTTCGCACCGGTAGCATCGGAAATATATTCAGCTATTCTTCCGTTTCCGCATCCCAGATCCAAAGCCATTTCTTCGGGTTTTAGATCCAGTTTCTCTATTAGAGTGTTCAACTGTTCCATATCCAATACATTGAATTGCGACAAATCCTTGCCAAAAACCCGTTCGCAAAACATTGAATACGCTTTGCTAGCGCCAGTCCTCAGTAAAAGGTCATCATATCCTTTACTCATCCTTTCGGTTTTGAATTTCTTGCCAACTTTCTTCCCGATATCAGATAGGAAGTAGCAGTCTGACTTTTCCGTGATCAATCTTTTTTCCAGCAACTGTTCTATTGAAGAACGCATTTTCTCCATTTCTATCTTAGAGCCATTTTTCAGGAACGATTTTATCCCTTCAACCGTAGGTCTAGTTCGCTTACCATTGGGCAAGACATATTCATCCGAATTCTCCAGTCTACGACTAGTTTCAAATATCGACAACACGATCAATATTTTCCTCTCTAAATCGGAAGTGTCTGCAAAATCATCCGTATTCACAGTGTCTTCTGGCACTACTAATCCCTCCGCACGATAAACGGCAATCTCTCATATAACTATGCATGTGCAAGTTGAGCAAACATTTTGAAGAGATAAAGAGCGCCTGTGCAGGTGATTTTGTCAACCGCTTGCAGAATATTTGCCATCGTGAGCTAGCTATTTTACTGTCACTGATTTTGCCAGGTTACGGGGCATGTCTGGGTTTAAGCCTCGTTCCAAAGCGACGTGATATGCGAACAGCTGAAGTGGAATCACGTATAAGATTGGGGAAAGGATCTCTGGAATACCCTTCGGCACCTCGATGAAATCATCGGCATACCGCTCGATTTCCTCGTCGCCGTCCTCGCACACAACTATGATGCTGGCTCCTCGAGCTTTCATCTCCATAATATTGCTCACCACAGCTCTGTGCGTCTCATCCTTTGGACAGATGAAAACCACAGGAAAACCAGGCTCAATGAGACTAATGGGACCGTGCTTCGACTCGCCAGCAGGATAAGCAATAGCGGGCATGTAGGATATTTCCATCAACTTCAGCCTGCCTTCATTAGCAGTAGCCGAACTGATGCCCCGACCCAAATAGAAGAAACACTGACTCTTGCTGTACTTCTGGGCCAAACCCTTAATCTTCTCAGTCTGCGTCCTCAAGATCGCCTCAGCAAGATCTGGAATCTGCTCCACCTTATCCTCAAGGGACTCGATCTCCACATGCGAAACCTTGCCGCGCTTCTTAGCCAGCCTCAAAGCCAACTGGGCTAGAACGCTGAGCTGACTCGTAAACGTCTTAGTCGCAGCCACACCAATCTCAGGTCCACTCTGCTGACACACATAAACCCGTGCCAAGCGAGTCAAGGTTGAGCCAACAACATTGGTCAATCCGAGCACAGTCGCAGCTCGCAGACGAGCATGATCCAAAGCCGACAACGTGTCAGCTGTCTCACCGCTTTGACTCACAAACAAAATCGTGCTGTCAATGTTCACGCTTCTGCCATGCTGCTCAATAAACTCCGACGCAATAATCGGATGAGTAGCCAAAAAAGCCAACTTGCTGAACATGTACGACGCAGCTAGGCAAGCGTGGTAACTCGTGCCACATGCCACTAGGAACACTTCACCAGCTCTGTCCAAGAACTCAGTCATCAAATCCAAGAACTGGCTCTGCAGCCTCAACGTATTCCGCAACGTATTCGGCTGCTCACAAATCTCCTTCAACATAAAATGCGGATAACCCTGCTTCTCAGCCATCTCAGGATCCCAATCAACGGGTTCAGGCATACGCGGCACGACGCTCCAATCCTTCAAACTCCGAATCTCATAACCGCCTTCGCTCAGAACTACCAGTTCGCCGTTCTCAATAACCACCGCCTTCTTGGTCAAGGGCAAAAACGCTGGAATATCCGACGCGCAGTAGACGCCACTTTCGTTGACGCCAACAACTAGTGGGCTTTCCATACGAGCACAAACGATTTTATCCGGTTCACGCGTCGAAACAACCGCCAAGGCGTATGAACCATCCAAACGATTCGCAGCTTCGCGTACTGCTTCGGCTAGCGACGAACCACTCTTCATCGTTTCTTCAATCAAATGCGGAACGACTTCAGTATCCGTCTTTGACTTGAAAACATGCCCTTTGGTTTCCAGTTCCAGCTTCAATTCGGCGAAGTTCTCAATAATGCCGTTGTGCACTACAGCAATTTCATCGGTGCAGTCAGTGTGAGGATGCGCATTCACCTTGTAGGGTGCGCCGTGCGTAGCCCAACGTGTATGCCCAATTCCCACCTTGCCCGGCATCTCATCAAGATCAATTAGCCTATGAACGTCATCAATCTTGCCCGCATCCTTCTTGATACGCAGCTGACCATTGTCGACCGTGGCTTGACCCACAGAGTCGTAGCCTCTGTACTCCAACCGTTTCAAGCCAGCGTGAACCATAGGTGCCGCTGAGCCATTCTTCAGTATGCTGCCAAATATCCCACACATCTTCAATGACCTCCCTGGAATCAAACACAAGCGATTTTGAACTACGCTTTGGCAATCTCAAGCGCATACAATACGATGCGGCAGTCTATAAGCATTCTTAATGAAATCGCAATATCGCTAAAACAGATTTCAAAGCGGCTTATGAACAAAAGCTAGACTTGAACAGATACTATTATTAAAATGCTTTTAATAGTCACGCGAAGCCAGGCTTATAACTCCTTTAGACACCATAAGCGTAGGAATAACGGAATGATCAATGTTGGAAGCAAAGGCTATAAGCCGGGCCAAACTCCTTGCGGTCAAAGAGAAACTCAACAGAACAGGTGTTCCATGGGCCATCTTCGCAGGAGCCGCAGCCTACTGCTACGGAAGCAGAAGAGAAATCACTGACATCGACATTCTCGTCAAGCGTGAGGATTCTGAAAAGGCCAAAGTCGCTTTAGAAGATATTGATGCGAAAGGCTTCGACGTCATCGCAAGCCCAAGATTCTTCCTGGATGACGAAATGATAAAAAGAACAAACTGGAAGAAGATTTTTGGAGTAATGGTCCCAGTCACGCCTGTTGAAGACAACATCGTCCTTAAGGCAATCCTCCAAAGAGGCACAGACCAGGGAAAACACGACATACAAGATATAGAGCTCATGATCAAAAACGAACGCATAGACTTGGAATACCTCTGGAAGAGAGCGCGGAGATGGCGAGCCAAGAAAAAAGCCACAACTCTAATTCAATCAATGCTACAAGAGACGCGATAGACCTTCCAACGAGCAGAGCTAGGCTCTGATTCTACTCCAGCTTAATCAATTGTACCAAAAAAGTGCAAAAGAACAGTAGGATTATGGCAAAGACGAATGGAGAAACCAAGCCCAAGCTTTCAATTAAGACCGCGGCTACAAGCGGCGAAGCTGCTCCGAGCAAATCGTTGGCAAAATAGAACACGGAATAGGCAGTGCCTCCGCCAGTCTTGCCCATTAGGCTAGCGACCATTGATGCAGAAGGCGTCCAAAGCGCGTGAAGAAACAATTGATACATTAAGAAAGATGCCATGGCAAGAAACACGAATGGAATGGCTATCAAACCAAACAGAAACACGAGCTGCCCAACAAAGATTAACGCAAGAGAGTTCTTGTCGCCAAGCTTGGCGCCTGCGTACCCAGTTGCAATTGATCCAACGATGCCTACTAACGGTCCAGCCCCAAATATTATGCTTGCAACCTCAACCGACAGATTCTGCGCCGAAGTCAAATAGGTCGTCATAAACGCCGATATGCCACCGGTAGCGAGCGCATTCAGTCCCATTGCTGATACAAGTGCAAGAAAGCCCGACCTGTTAAACGAACGCTTCGTCGGAAAATTCTCAGCAATCTCCAATCCAACTGGATCATCTGCTCTGGTGTCATTGGCTTCTCGAGCCAGACGCGGAATCCTGATTCTAGCCAGTGCAAGCGCCCAGAAAAGCAACGGAAATGAAAACAGCAGGTAGCTGAATCTCCAGCCATATTGTGCGAGAAGAAGGCCAAGTGACATGGTTCCGATAGATTGCCCAATGCATCCTGAGGCTGCGTGCCAGCCTACCGCGGCGCTACGTTCCTTTTGATCTGGAAAAAGTGTGCTTACTACGCTCATTCCGGGCGGATGGTAAAGCGTGACCGATATCATGATCAACGTGATCGAGAGGGTGAGAATGAAAACACTGGTTGTTTGACTCAATGCTAGCGCCGACAGCCCGCCCACAAGAAGACTCAGAACTAGAAAAGGAAGCGAACCGTACTTGTCAGCAAAGACTCCCGTCGGTATCACTATCACTAAGCGACAGATGCTTGGAATCGATATCAACAATCCAGCCTGAAAGATTGACAGACTGAACTCTTTCATGAAGATAGGCACTAGAGCAGGATGCATGAGAAGGAAGACTTCGACAAGCAGGTGGCTCAACCAAACCGCGCCGAAAGGCTTCAGCGTATCGCGCCTTAGCCTCAATACAGAAGCCATCTTCTGCACAGCTTTTGTCTCCTGCGTCTCAACTATCATCTTCTGCCCTTAACCATTTCGCGTATGTCTTCAAGACGAAAAATCTACGCCTATATATAAGCGAAACATAAAATGCCTCTCCACTTTCTAAGAACTCCGCTTCGAAAGAGATGGTCACTATGGCGGAGAAGGATCCAAGAAACTTAACCAAAGACTTAGGCCTGACCAACGTTGTCTTGCGAAGAGCGGAATCGCAAGATAGTGACAAAATTCATGAAGTCCTAAAGCAAGCCTTCGGAGGACTTGAGGGCAGAGGATACTCTGCTCAAGCAATAGAGACCGCCATAGTAGAGGCTGAGAAAATCAAGAAGCGGATCAGTCTAGGAGCCCATGTTATAGTTGCTGAGCTTGGAAATGAAATCGTAGGCACCGTGACATGTTTTGAAGAACACAAAAGCATGCATGTCTGCTCTCTGGCAGTGCACCCAGAATATCAGAATCGTGGAGTTGCCCATCAATTAATGCTATATTTGGAAAAGATAGCTGACCAAGAGCGCTGTCAAAGGCTTTGCCTATGCACAGCTTGGGCAATGAAAGAGGCAATTCAGCTCTATGAAAGCTTGGGCTACGTAAAAGAGGGATACCTGCGCAACCATTTCTACGGTGAGGATTTCATGGTCTTCAGCAAATTCATAAAAAAGAAGCTAAAGAAGGGCAGCATGCAAGAAGAGTTCGAGAACCATTAATAAAATGTTTATAAGGGAAATGCCTGCCTACGTATCCAAACATGAACAAAAAACTTCTCCTCAGCCAAGAGCCCAACCACTATGAAGTCAAGGACATAGCCGTATTCAGCTACCCAGACCCACTTAAGACCGTGGCGAACAAGCTGAGCTGGCAAATTCTACGAGTAATAGCCGAACACGAAATGTATCCCATCGAAATCGCAAAAAAACTAGGCGTTCACGAACAAAAGGTCTACTACCACATACGAAAACTCGCTGAAGCTGGGGTCATAAAGCAAGTGAGAGAAGAGGAAAAGAAAGGCGCCATCGCAAGATACTACAAGTCAGCTTATCCAGCCTTTGGCGTCGAACTCCCAATCGGCAGTCGCAAAATCACAGCGGTCAACACGCCTGAAATGGATGAAAAATTGAAACAGTTCTTCTCGCCGTTTCTCACGAACACCGTCTTCGACGGCAAAATCGTGGTTGGCAGCCCAGACCCACATGGTCCTTTCAAGGCAAGAGCTCGAGATGGACACTACGCGGCATACTTAAGCCTCTTCTTGGGACGCTACGTGGAGTTGCCAGACGATTTCGCAGTGAAGCTTGATGTTGACGTCAAGGTTGAGAAGGAAGAAAAGAACAACCTGATTCTGGTGGGGGGTCCTGGCACAAACCTGCTCACTGAAGAAATTAACGAGTATTTGCCGACACGTTTCAGCGTCAAGTCAACGGAGCAGGGGTTCCTGTTCGGAGGCTTGATCTCCCAGAAGACGAGTAACGTTTACACAAGTGACAACATCGGGCTGATAGCAAAAATAGCTAACCCATGGGACAAGACCAGGCAAATCATCGTCATCGCAGGCAACAAAGCCATCGGAACCAAAGCCTGCGTGCTAGCCTTGACCAAATTCTGGAAAGAAACTCTGAAAAACTTCAACGGAACAGACTCGTTCGCCGCGGTTATTCAAGGCTTCGACTTAGACGGCGACGGAAAAGTCGACGCCGTAGAAGTCCTAGAATAAGATACGTTACCTAGAACAGGGGTGAAACGACGAGAGGCGGAGAAATAGCTGTTGCCAAAGTAGCTGATATCGCATGTATGAAACGATTTTTGAAACAGTTAAAGATTCGAGGAAAAGGCTTCGTAATCAAGCCTAACTGGAGCAATGCAAATGCGTTCACTTCGGCTAAAACGCTGGGACTCTTGTTCAACTGCTTAGAAGGCAAGAAAACCATCATAGAGAGCTATACAGCTTGGCGAAATGAACTCAACACTGGTCCGGAACCTCAAGAAGTCGTAACGCCTGCAAATGCGAAAAGAAAATGGAAATGGATTCGAGAGCAAGATGATTGGTTTCTGAAGTACAGCGGAATCAAAACTATTCTCAGAAAACATGGCGTGCGATACCTAAACGTTACAGAGGAAGTCTGGAACGGTAGAACCGCTCCCAACTCAGAGATCAGAAAAATCGTTGAAAGGAAGTTTAGCCCTGTGAGAAACGAGGAAATGTACGGTTTTGTCCCTCAACGTGTCTATTATCTGAGGGGTTGCGCTCTCGTCAGCTTGAATCTAAGCCGTAAAACAAGAGAAGTCATGTCGCTCTCAACGAAAAATTTGTTCGGCTTGATTCCAGACCCTGCGAGATACGGAAGGTGGCATGGAAAAAACGATGCCTTGCTGCCCCAAAGCATCGTAGGCATAAATAAGATTTACCGAAGCTTGTTTACGCCTTGTTACTGGATAAACGAGGTAAAAGATCGAGATCTCCTCATAGGAAGCGAGAACTCCGTTCTTGCCGACGCTGTGACAGCCACGTTTATGGGCGTTGACCCAAAAGAAGTCGCGTATCTTCAAGCTGCATCCAAAGTTTTCGGCGGGTACAAGCAAACCCTAGTCTCAAAAGCCTTGAAGGAATTGGATATAGTATGAGAGCAACTGAGATCATCCATGCCCATGGTCATGAAAACGTTCAGTCAACCAACAAAACAACATTCGAGATCACTAAAGAAACTCATTTAACAAAGCGAGGAGACTGCGTCATCGCAGTGGGCTCGGATAAGGGCGCAAATGATCTGAGCCTTCGATTCAAAAAAATCGCACAAAGCGAAGACGCCGGAATCAGAATTACTTTTGAAGTTGACCGTGAAGTTGAAGTCATTAATGCTTGTGGAAGTCATCATTTGTCATTCACGCATCCAACGGATTTGGTCATAAGGAAAAGCGACTACGTGTGCGGTCGAACCTTGGCTATTATGGCTGACAAAGCTGCTAGGGACTTTTCGAGAACACTTGTTGAGAAGCTTCGGAATCCAAGGCAAAGAGTAAAGATAACTATGACGGCTGAGAGCGCTATTTGATTTCGGCGTCAACTACAACTTGATAAGTGTAAGGCGCAACCCCGCGTACGATTCTGGCTTGCACTATCTTATGCAAGTTTCTATTAGTCTGCTTCACGGCTTCGGCCAGCCGACTTTTCACTGTCTCTGCTGGCTCGGGCTCGTTGGCAAACTGATAGTAGTGTATCATGCCGCCTTTGGGTCTTAGAGCTTTGCAGGCAACGTCCACGTATTCGACGGCTTTCTCAGGCAAGTTCATGATGACTCGGTCAGCAACTCCAGCTAAACTCTCGTTGACGATATGCCTAGCGTTGCCGAATATGGGAGTGACCTTGTCTATTACGCGGTTGACAATCAAGTTTTTCTTTAGTAACTCGTATGCCTCTGGATTCATGTCTATGCCGTAAACATTCACGTCCTCATGGTTTCTTGCAATTAGGACTGAGAAGGGACCCACGCCGGCGAACATGTCAACTATGGCTTCGCCTTCTCTGACCAGCGACGCAATACGAGCATGCTCGTAGGACAAGCGTGGTGAAAAATAGGCTTTCTCTAAGTCAACATGAAAGACACAGCCATGTTCCTTATGGACCGTTTGGGTTTTGGCTTCTCCACTAATAACCTCAAAGGTTCGCAGACGGTAGACCCCGCTCACCGCACCCCACTTGGACAAAACAGTCTTCACTTTCTTGTGGGTTTTCAATATGGCTTCGCCGACGAGCTGCTTGTAAGCTTTCAGCTCGGGCGGAATCTCAACAACGGCTATGTCGCCTATAAAATCAATTGCATGAGGCAAACTTGCCAGCACATTGGGCGGCAACTCATCACCCAATATGTCGACTAGCCCAGCAGGCTGCTTAGAACTCTTGAAGAATTCGCGTTCAGAAATCATCAAGTCGGGCATGCTCTTTTTTAGTTCTTCTAGTTCTTTCGGGGTTGGCGCATGTATTAGCGGTATGTGAAGGCAGTCGGTTTGTCTTTGTAGTTTTAGCTCGCGGTTTAGCAGACCTAGCTTTCGGAGTAATGTAAGGGCTTTCTGCCCTGACTTCTTCGAAATCTTCAGGGCTACTGCTTGAGGCAATAGAAGTCCACCGAACGCCAAGTGTTTCTGATAACGGGTCCTCTTTTCACTTGTTCATCATCCTTCTTCATCTTAACCTGTTACAGCTCTGATAGAAGATTGTTTCATAAGGGATAAGTCTTCACATGACTCATTGTTAATGGAGTAGAGGAAGCGTTGAAGACCAAAGGAAAGAGAAAGGCTTCTGGAACACTTCTAACCATGCTCCTCGTTGCCATGTTACCTTTAACGCTCCATATAGTCATTGTTCAAGTGGGTGGGGCTGAAAGCATCTGGAATATGACTTTCGGTGGAGGCAATCAGGATGTGGCACGTTCGGTTCAGCAGACAAGCGACGGAGGTTACATAGCGGCTGGGTTCACTGGGTCTTCTGGTGCAGGCTTAGCTGACTTCTGGTTAGTCAAGACAGACGTGACCGGAGGCATGCTATGGAACAAAACATACGGGGGCGGAAGCGCAGATGAAGCGTATTCAGTTCGTCAAACAAGTGACGGAGGTTACATAGCGGCTGGGTTCACCAGGTCTTTCGGTTTGGACAACGCTGACTTCTGGCTGGTCAAGACTGAAGTAGACGGTTCTCTACGTTGGAGCAGACGATATGGCGGAGTCTATGATGACTGTGCGTTTTGTGTTCAGCAAACTAGCGACATGGGATACATCCTAGCAGGATCTACAGAGTCTTTTGGCGCTGGATCAGATTTCTGGTTGGTCAAAACCGATTCAAATGGAAACATGCAATGGAACAAAACATACGGCGGGTCCGGCTCTGACCGTGCCTTCTCCGTCGCTCAAACCACAGACGGAGGATACATCATGGCAGGCGAAACAGACTCTTCAGGCGCTGGAAGCTTTGATTTCTGGATGATCAAGACTGATTCGCTGGGAACATTACTGTGGAGTAAAATATTTGGCGGAACTGGTCAGGATGAAGCTCGTTCAGTTCGGCAGACGAGCGACGGCGGCTACATAGTAGCTGGCTCGACACTCTCATTTGGCGCCGGGGGCATCGATTTTTGGCTAGTTAAGACGGATGTCTCTGGTAACAAGCAATGGAGCCAACCATACGGCGGAACGTTCGATGACGAAGCATATTCGGTTCAACAGACTGGTGACGGAGGGTACATAGTAGCCGGAAGCACCAAGTCGTACGGCTTGTACACAGGCGTCTGGAATTTTTGGCTGGTCAAAACTGATGCTCAGGGAAGTATGCAGTGGAACCAAGTAAACGGAGGGAGCAATGACGATAGAGCCTATTCGGTTCAGCAAACTAGCGATGGCGGCTACATAGTGGCAGGAAGCACAGAATCTTATGGAGCAGGACTCACGGACTTTTGGCTGACAAAAACTGCGCCACATCCTCCACGGCCTCCAGAAGAGGGTCATGATGTTGCCGTCATAGGTGTTTCGCCTTCAAAATTGCTCGTTGGAGAGGGAATTCCTATACCTATTAACGTGACTGTAGAAAACCAAGGCATGTACGATGAAACCTCAGGAATTTCGGTCTACGCCAACGAAACCCTAATCGAAGTATCACCTGTGACATTGGCAGGTGGGGAGACCACAACAATCACTTTCATATGGAACACTCTTGGTTTTGCCAAGGGCAGCTACACTATCAGT
>Ga0315309_1000612_pt1 | contig 21842 bp, 22 predicted proteins | sample TDP4_MG_FD_203080 | JGI IMG/M metagenome (GOLD analysis project Ga0315309, IMG submission 203080) | Freshwater sediment microbial communities from Lake Towuti, South Sulawesi, Indonesia - TDP4 | ecosystem: Environmental > Aquatic > Freshwater > Lake > Sediment | place: Indonesia: South Sulawesi... | reverse complement strand
TGGGCTACCCTCAATGCGCGCTCGAACGCCTCCTTGGGCTTGTGCGGCTTGCCTTGGGGGCTTTCTGCGAATCTCTCGCGCACCAACCAGGATCGCAAGTCGGGCTGACGGCCAGACCATCCCAGCGCAGAATCGACATGCGGTGAATCGCTCCAGATCCATATCTCCAGCTCGGGGTTGATCGCAATTGCAGCAGCTCGATCACCCCAGCCGGAATGCGACAGCCGACCTTCCACCTCTTGTTCTAACTCGCTGCGAGACGACTGCTCTCTGCCACACCCTTCTAGGTCGAACACCACGAGGGCATGCATATATTGCCTCACATAGAGTCGCAGGAAGTCGTGTCCGCGCAGCAGGCAGCCCGGGTCGTGCTCTGGATGAGGGTAGATGTCGTGAGTTAATGATCGTATTCCAAGCGCCCCGTGGCGAGACAACAGGCCCCGCAGGGAAAAAAGCATGGGCTGATCAGCGACTAGAACGACGAGATACCTGGGAGCATCAAGGCTCATGGCCCCAGAACCCCAGCTGTAAAAAGTACACCGAGGTTCGTTTCGCCGCGCCACTCCCTAAGCGCGGGGTGTTCACTGCCGAGAACTATGTCTGTAGCTGCTTGAGAGGTTTTTGCGAAACACAGGACTTGGGCAGCTTCGGCGATGCTCAGGATCACGGGGGAGTGTGTAGCCAAGAGGATCTGTGCATCATAGACGGAAGAAAGCGATTGAAAGACGGTTTCGACGGCTCTGGGATGGATACCGTTCTCTGGTTCTTCAATCAAATAGATTCCCCTGAACTCGGGCAAATAGGCCGGTAGCGTCAGGGTTAAAAGTCGCAGTGTGCCATCTGACGCGATCCACGATGGTATATCTAGACCTCCTCGATACCGTAAGACCAAGTAACGATGTTTGTCGTCGGGTCTTTCAACCGTACGTATGTCCTCAAGGTCGGGAAGGGCAGTCTGCAGATGAGCAATCCAATCCCGATAGCGTTCTGCACTGTCCTTTTGCAGGCGATGGATAACCCAGGGCAAATTGGAACCATCCGGCTTAAAGCCACGGATCTGACCAGGTGGACTCGCTCTGCGAATCAGCAAGCTATTAAGGATAAACTGCTGGAGGCCCTCGCTGAGCAGACGCTTCAGCCAGGTTGAGACCGGAAACTTCGACTCGTCTTCAGGCAGGTTTACCCAGCGCCGATTTCCGAGGTCCCAATCGAAAAGCCGGTGCCCATCCTTTGCCAGACACCCCGTACACCTCGGAATAAAAATTGTCGTTCCCTCTCGGAACCTTGTTGATGACAGTGCGAGCCGAGATGTCCTTTGCGCCCTTCGGTGTCAGGATGCTTGAGGGCGGAGAAATATCGACGGGAAACAAGAGCTTCTGTTCTTGTACCCGGGGGGTGTTGACTTTAAGAAGAACTTTCTCAGCCAAAATCCCCGTCTCGTGAGAGTCCGAGTCGACCCCCAGGGAGATCTCGTACCGAATGGTGTCGTGGCTACTGACCGCTAGTTTCTCGCGCAGACTTATGGGTATCGAGGCCTCAATTGCTAACTCAAAATGCTTCGGGACGGGATCAGTAGGATTGACCCTAAGCGTCGCTGTAATGCCACCGGCCTGAAAGGTCACTGCTTCACTCAACCCTCCTCGTCGCCAAAGAAGATCTTCAAAGTTCTGGGTCCGGTTGCTAACAGCCGCGTCCAATCCGTCCGAAACCAGATCCCCCAGAAACGCCACCACATCCAGGAAGGTGGTCTTGCCACTGGCGTTGGGGCCCACCAGGACGTGAAAGGGCCCGAGAGGCCGGTTGACATACCTCAGGCAGCGAAAGTTCAATGCCTCAATCTTGGTGATCATCGCCAACCGCCCGAATTACCCTGGAACATTAGGGATCACTCGACTCCGGTCTATCAGGTTGTGAGCCTTGCCCGCTACTGAACAACATGTGCAAAACAGATTCCTTCCTTAACTAGCTCGCCCCGCGGCCGAGGAGGACGACGGGAACCGTCTTCAGCAGGATTTTCCAGTCGAGCGCGAAGGACCAGTTATCGATGTACTGGAGGTCCAGTTCCATCCAGCGGCGGAAGCTGAGCTGGCTGCGGCCTTCCAGCGCCCAGAGGCAAGTGAGGCCGGGCGGCATGCGCAGCCGACGGCGTTGCCACGGCTCATACTTCTCCACTTCCTCCGGCAGAGGCGGGCGCGGCCCCACGAACGACATCTCACCTTTCAGAATGTTCACCAACTGCGGAAGCTCATCCAGGCTGAACTTACGCATGAAGCGTCCGACAGGGGTGCAGCGCGGGTCGCTTTTGATTTTGAACACCGGCCCGTCCAACTCGTTCAAAGCTTCCAACTCCTCGCGGCGCAGATCGGCATGGGGCTGCATGGAGCGGAACTTGTACAGCGTGAATCTTCTTCCCCCCAATCCGCAGCGGGCTTGCCGATAGAAGACCGGACCTTGCGAAGTCAGCTTGATCAGCAGGGCCAGAACCAGGAGAAGTGGAGAAAGAACAAGGAGGAGGACCAGCGCCATCACAAAATCCTCTACGCGTTTCAAAAGCAGAAGGTCTTCGTTCTCGGGTGTAGTGGAGAACGTCAGCAGAGGCATGTCGCGCAGGCGCTCCAGATAGACTTTCGAAAGGACGTGCGGGAAGAAGCTGAGCAGCAAGCGCGTCTTGACGCCTTCCTCCTCGCACATCAGGAAGGTTTCTTCCAGCTTTTCCAGTTCGTCCTTCGAGATGGCGAAGACCACCTCGTCGATGACGTGCCGGCGCAGCAGTTGAGGAAGCTGAGTGAGGTCGTAGACCGGGTAGGAGCCGCGGAGGCTGGATGCTCTCACCTGCGCCTCGAGTTCTCCTCCGGGCTGGACGCGCGCGAAGCCCAGCAAGCGCAAGCCGCGATGCTCGTTGGCCTCCAGGGTGCGGGCAATCTCCAAAGCCTGCGGGGTACTCCCCACGAGAAGAAAATGCCGGAAGCCTCCGAAGGCCCGCCGCAGCGGTTCACTCAGGCGGCGGGCAAACAGCCGGAGCAGGACCATGAGCACGAGGTCGATCGCCGCATAGAAGCCCAACAGCAGACGGCTGATGTACTCCAACTTGAATGCGAAAATGAAGGCGAAGAGGAGCGTCGTGGAAACGAATCCCACTTTGATCGGATCCACCAAGGCACGACGCAACTCCTCTTCCCGAATTTCGCGATAGATTCCCAGGGCCAGGCCGACTCCTGCCCAGATACCGACAGTGACGGGGACAATCCAGAGGTAGTACAAAGCGGGATAAAGGGGACGCGGGGTAACCAGGTGTGCCCGCACCCAGTAGGCCAGCCAGAAGCTCCCGAGCGCCAGCAGGGCGTCGGCTACCAGATACAGCGCGCCAATGATGCGATCGTGGCGAGAGAACATCCGCAGATCACCGTCCCTGCCGCAAGACCCTGCGGCCTGCTTATCTTATCAAAAACCGGCCCGCCTCTCTTGGCTGCAGCTCCCGCGCAGATATTTCCCTCGCCGGTCATTCTCGGGGCCACGCTGCGCTCCGCGAAGAACGCAAGCAACCTGATTTTGTCCCCCGGCGGGTTCCCGCAAGTGGAACAAAACCGGCAGCTCGTTCCTGTAAAGATCGCGCAGCTGCCGAACGGGTTTCCCACACAAGGAAAAGGGGCCGGCTTGTGACCCCCGACACGCTCCCGGCTTTCAGGGTCTTGTTGCCCTTCAGAGGCCGCTGCGCGGCGGCTTAGTCTTATGTCGCAAGATATAACGCGCCGGCGTAGCCGTCGGTTTCTTCGGAGGCGTGGGGGCCGCCACCTTTCTCTTCGCAGCAGGCGGTTGCGGGGCAGCGGACGAGGGGGTGACCTTGGCCAGCACCTGATCGAACAGCGTGGCGCGCGGACCGGGTTTCTTCTTTCCCCCCTGCCCGTGCTGATAGGCATGCTCGGAATAGCAGGTCTGGCAAATCACCTTCGCCACTTGCCCTTCGACCATGCTGGCAATGGCATGGTTCAGCAGGAGCCGGCAACGCGGACAGTAGTCGTCGATAAGATCACCGAGGCGCACTGGAAGCTCACTCATGACAATTCCCTCGGAAGGCAAACTAGCGCAGGCATATTCGCAGAGCCAGCGCATTATACCGCCGCTGCGACGAAAATCAACCGGACCGCACGTCGGCGGCAGCTCGGGTGAATTAACCAGGGGCACACCACGCCGGGGCTTGACTCGCCAGCGGTCCGGGGACCGCGCGAGGCGCATCTGGAGCAATCCCCGCGGGATAGCCTGAATTGACACCCCCTGAAAGTCCGGCTATGCTCAAACTTCGGGCAACTTGCCTGGGCGGCGCATCCAAACCTGGTAGCATGAGAGGCGGGCTATGCGCTGAACGCGCGGCTCCGCGCTGGCTCTGCCCGGGGGCGGCGGGTGAGTCCACGCCGCCTAGCATGGGTATGCGAAGCTGGATAGTACAAACCATTTTCGTCCTCCGTCGCACGCTGCGCTTAACTTTGCTGCCGTACCTCCAGGGTTCAGAGGAAATCCTGGTGGGCGGCCAGGCCGTGATTGAAGGCGTGATGATGCGTTCGCCGCATTCCTTTGCCGTGGCTGTCCGCCGACCAGCCGGGTCCATCGCCATCTTGCAGGATTCCCTGGAGCGGCCGTCGGAGAAATACCGCTGGCTGAAGTACCCGGTCCTGCGCGGGTTAGGCATGGTCGGGCAAGCCCTGGTTCTCGGCATCCGCGCGCTGCGTTACTCCGCCGAGCAGGCGCTGGAAGATGCCGAACCCACAGCACCCAGGAAGAAATCCGGGCCGAGCAACTGGCTGCTGGCGTTGAACCTCATTTTCTCGCTGGGATTCTTCATCTTCTTTTACAAGTTCGTGCCGCTTTATCTGACGACGCAGCTCAAGGGCCGCTACCCGGCGGTGGAGAACAGTTTCCTTTTCAACCTAGTGGATGGCACGATTCGTATCCTTCTCTTTCTCGGCTTTCTGGTCGTAATTGCACAATGGAAGGGAATCCAGCGCGTCTTCCAGTATCACGGCGCCGAGCACAAGGTGGTCTGGGCGTTTGAAAGGAATGGCGGCGTCGATCTTGCTACCGCGCGTGCTTGTCCCCGCTTTCACCCGCGCTGCGGAACCAGTTTCCTGCTGGTCGTCCTGGTGATCGCGCTGGTTTTGTATATGTTTCTCCCCTTCCACACCTTCGTGGGGAGGTTTGCGGGGCGCTTATTGCTGCTGCCCCTGATCGCCGGCGTCTCGTACGAATTCATCCGGTATGCGGCCAAGTCGCAGGGCTGGCTCTGGCGCTGGGCCTCGCAGCCGGGCCTGTGGCTGCAGCGAATTACCACCCGCGAGCCCAACGACAGCCAGCTCGAAACCGCCATCCAGGCGCTGGAAGCCGCCATGGCTCTGGAGAAAAGCCGCGGCGGGGAATTGGTGGTGGCGTAAGAGAAGCGGGAGTCGGAAGTAGGAAGCAGGAATTGGGAAGTGAGCAGAAAGCAGCAGGCCGTCATCTAAAGGAGAAGTGGACCGTTCAATTAATGATTAGGGAATTCGGAACTCTGGCTCCTGACTTCTGAATTCTGACTTCTGAATTCTGCCTTTTTGGTTCTGAGACATGCATTTTCTGGAGAAGCTAGCCGAAATCGAAGCCAGATACGAGGAGCTGACCGCTCAGCTCAGCGACCCAGAAGTGTTGGCAGACACTGCCCGCTATCAAAAGGCCGCGAAAACTCACGCCGAGCTGAGCGAGATTGTGGAGAAGTTCCGCCGCTGGAAGGACCTCCAGAAATCCCTCCAGGAGACGAAGGGGCTGCTGGGCGAATCTTCTCACGACCCCGCCCTGAAAGCCCTCGCGCAGGGGGAACTCGCCGAACTGGAAAAAAGCCGGGAGCAGGTGGAGCAGGAACTCAAAGTCCTGCTGGTGCCCAAGGACCCCAACGACGAGAAGAACGTGGTGCTGGAAATCCGCGCCGGGACCGGCGGCGACGAGGCCACGCTGTTCGCCCAGGAAGTCTTCCGCATGTACAGCCGCTACGCCGAGGCGCAAGGCTGGAGCGTGGATGTCCTCTCCACGAGCCTCTCCGGAATCGGCGGGCTGAAGGAAGTCATCGCGGTGATTGAGGGCCAGAAGGTGTTCAGCAAGCTCAAGTACGAAAGCGGCGTCCACCGCGTGCAGCGCGTCCCGCAGACGGAACAACAGGGTCGCATCCACACTTCCGCCATCACGGTGGCCGTGCTCCCCGAAGCTGACGAGGTGGAAATCGAGATTGACCCCAAGGAGTTGCGCGTTGACACCTTCTGCTCTTCCGGTCCGGGCGGCCAGTCGGTGAATACCACCTATTCGGCGGTGCGCATCACGCACCTGCCCACCGGTATCGTGGTCTCCTGCCAGGATGAGAAGTCCCAGATCAAGAACCGTGCCAAGGCCCTACGGGTGCTCCGCTCGCGCCTCTACGAAATGAAGCTCCAGGAACAGCAGAAACAGATTTCCGACGAACGCCGCAGCATGGTGGGCAGCGGCGACCGCAGCGAGAAGATCCGGACTTACAACTTTCCGCAGAACCGCGTGACCGACCACCGCATCGGACTCACGCTGCACCAGCTCGACCGCGTGCTGGACGGCAAGCTGCAAGAGATCATCGAGGCCCTGATAACTCACTACCAGGCTGAGAAGCTGAAGCAGGTCATCGTTACAGCGTAAACTGTAGAGGCGTTCTACGCGCGCCACCCGGTATGTCAGCCCGAGCGCAGCGAAGGATCCACTTAGCGCAAGATCCGGAGATTCTGCGCTCCGCGCAGAATGACAGCTCACCCCGCAACACCATGCAACTGCGCGCCGCCGTTCAAGCCGGTTTGCAGAGGTTGCTCGAGCATCAGGTGCCTTCGGCGCAACTTGCTGCCGAGCTGCTGTTGATGCACGTCCTGGGCTGCGATCGCGGCTATTTGCATGCCCACCCGGAGCGCGAATTGCCGCCGGAAACCATCGCGGACTATTTCCGGTTGATCGGCGAACGCCTCACGGGAAAACCTACACAATACATCACCGGTCACCAGGAATTCTGGGGCCTGGATTTCGAAGTCACCCCCGACGTGCTGATCCCCCGGCCCGAAACCGAGCACCTCGTCGAAACGGTGCTGGAGCTGGCACACTACCAAGGCCTCGACAAAGAAGCCCGGTTGAGGATGGTGGACGTGGGTACCGGCTCAGGATGCCTTGCGCTGGCGCTGGCGGCGGAGTTCCCCCGCGCCGTTTTGTTCGGCGTGGACATCTCGCGGCCCGCGCTGGTGGTCGCCTCAAGCAACGCCTTGCGCCTGGGGATGCCCGAACGGGTGAAGTTCCTGGAGAGCGACTTACTGGCGCGCCTCCTGGACAAGGATTTTGCCGGCACCTTCGATTTCGTCGTCTCTAATCCTCCTTACGTGGGCCGTCACGAAACGGATATGGTGCAGCGCGAAGTGCGCGAATTCGAGCCGCCGGTCGCCTGGGGCGGGCTGGAGCGGTGCGACGAAATCTATCGCCGCCTTTTTCCCCAAGCCTTCCAGGTGCTCAAGCCCGGCGGCTTCGTTGTGGTCGAAATTGGTTACAGTATGCGCGACGCGGTGCTGGCGCTGCTGGGCGCCGAGTGGGCGGAGATTAATGTCCGGCTGGACCTGGCCGGAATTCCGCGGGTGGTAAGCGCCAGAAAAACACTTGTCAGTTGCCAGTAGTCAGTTATCAGTTGCCGCCCTCCAATGGCCCGATGAACCGATCGCCCGATCATCCGATTCCGCAGATTCTCCACATGGACATGGACGCCTTTTTCGTCTCTGTGGAGGAGCTGGAGAATCCGTCGCTGAAGGGAAAGCCAGTGATCGTGGGAGCAGATCCGGACGGGCGCGGTGTCGTGGCCGCCGCGAGCTACGCGGCGCGTAAGTTCGGCGTTCACTCCGCCATGCCCATTCGCAGCGCCAAGAAACTCTGTCCGCATGCCGTCTTCCTGCGTGGACACTACGAAAAGTACCGCGAGTATTCGGACCGAATTTCCAAAATCTGCGGCGAGTTCACCCCGGCTGTCGAAATGGTTTCCATCGACGAGGCCTATCTCGACCTGACGGGCTGCGAGCGGCTGCACGGGTCAGCGTTCCGCGCTGCCGACCGCTTGATTCGAACTGTGAAGGACCGAACCGACTTGAACTGTTCCGTGGGGGTCTCCACGTCACACCTGGTGTCCAAGATAGCCTCCGACCAAGCCAAGCCCCATGGGCTGCTTTGCGTGTTGCCGGGATACGAGGCGACGTTCCTTGCTCCCTTGCCCATCCGGCGCTTGCCGGGCATCGGGAAAGTCACCGAGCCGGAGCTGCTCTCGCGCGGCATCTCGACAGTTGGCGACCTGGGGCGCGCCGGCCCGGAGAAACTGAAGGAATGGTTTGGGAAGTACGGTGAATGGCTCTACACGAAGTCGCAGGGCCAGGACATCGAAGCCTACGAGTACTCCGAGGAACCCAAGTCCATCAGCCATGAAACCACTTACGACACGGACACCGATGATGTGGAAGAACTCGAACGGACGCTATCGTACCTCTCCCAGCTCGTCGGGCGGCGCCTCCGCGACCACCGCCTTTTCGCGCGTACCGTGGGCCTGAAACTGCGCTACGCCGACTTCCGCACGCTCACGCGCGACGTGACGCTCGAGGAGCCCACGCACCTCGATTTGGTTATCTTCGAGAACGCGCTCTGCCTCTTCGAGAAGACCTGGAACCGGAAACAGAAAATCCGGCTGCTCGGCGTGCGCACGTCGAATCTGGAGAAGGGCGTTTTCCAGCGCGGCCTGCTCGAGGCCCCGCAGAAGGAAAGACTCGAGCGCCTCGCGCAGACGGCCGACCAGCTCCGCGACCGCTTCGGCTTTGACGCCGTGAGGCTGGCCCGGTCCCTTGAGCCCGATAAGAAGAAGTAACGCGGCGTTCGCTCCAAAAGGTTTCGGCTTTCCCAGTTCTTGGGCGCCGCAGGAGAAGTACGGCGCAGCGGGCCCCGGGCTCAGCCTGCCGGCACGGGAGAATTTGTGAAGACAGCCTACCTCGACATCGAGACGAGTTACTTGGGCCGCTTGCCTTACCCTGAATTGTGCCGCGACTACAAGAACCACAAGATCACCGTGATTGGCGTCCGGATCATGGAGGATGAGCAGGACGCGTTCGTGCAGCTTGTTGAGAAGGAGGCGACCCGAGAATTGTTGCTGACGGTCCTCAAGGGAGTCGACCGCCTTGTGACGTACAACGGCCGGTCGATTCCGGACACGGTCAAGGGTCACGTGGGCTTTGACTTCCCGGTCATTGCCGCGCAACTGGGCGTGGTGTTAGACCGGCAATTCCTCCATACCGATCTTTGCCCGGAATGTTGGCAGGCCGGCCTCTGGGGCGGCCAGAAGGCGGTGGAGCAGGCGCTGGGCCTGGAAAGAGAGCCCGGCGGCGACAGAGATGGCGCCTGGGCGGACCAGACCTGGAAGCAATACGAGGCCTCGCAGGACCAGCGCTACCTGAGCGAATTGCTGGCCTACAACAAGGAAGACGTCTATATGCTGCGCCGCATCGAGGAAGCACTGGCCGCGCGGCGAACTTCAAACAGGTAGCGCAACGTTCGTTCTTCAACGTTGCGCTTTTTCGATGTCCTGGCTGCGGACTCAGAGAAGTCGGCAAGCTGCAAGGTCAAAATACGGATCTTGCGCTACGAATTCCTCATCGGTTCTAATAGGTGAGATGGACGCGAAGCGCGAAGTTGCCACGGCGATCGTCCGCCGACTGCGGGCGGAGGGATTCCAAGCCTACCTGGTCGGCGGGTGTGTGCGCGACTTGGTGATGGGGCGCGCACCGAAGGACTACGATGTCTCGACCGACGCCACCCCGGACCAGGTCGTAAACCTTTTCCCCGACAGCCTCACCGTGGGCGCGCAATTCGGCGTGGTGATTGTCCCGCACGCGCAGGGTAACGTGGAGGTGGCAACTTTTCGCAGCGACGGGCGTTACACGGACGGCCGCCACCCCAGCGAAGTGCGCTACGCCAAGACGCCCCAGGAAGACGTCCGGCGGCGCGACTTCACTATTAACGGCCTGCTTTTCGACCCGTTGGAAAACCAGGTGTTGGACTACGTGGGCGGGCAGGCCGACATCCGCGCCCGCCGCATACGTACCATTGGCAACCCCATCGAGCGCTTCAACGAGGACCGGCTGCGGATGCTCCGTGCCGTGCGCTTTGCGGCGCGCTTCGGGTTCTCACTCGACACCGGAGCGCGCGAGGCTATCCGCAAGCTCGCCTTACACCTTCATGAGGTCAGCGCGGAACGCGTGCGTGATGAGATCTTGAAGATCCTCACCGAAGGGCAAGCCCGCCGTGGCTTCGAGCTGCTGGACGAGACCCGCTTACTTCAGGAGGTCTTGCCGGAAGTGAAGGCCCTCCAAGGGGTGGCCCAGCCTCCGGAGTTTCATCCCGAGGGTGACGTGTGGATCCACACGCTCTTGATGCTGGAAAGCTTGCAAGCTCCCACGCCCACCCTGGCGCTGGCCGTGCTGCTCCACGATGTGGGCAAGCCGCCCACGTATAGCGTCCGCGAGCGCATCCGGTTTGACAATCATGTAGAAGTGGGCGCGGAGATGGCCGGCGCGGTGTGCGCCCGCCTGCGGCTCTCCGCGCGCGACACCGAACGCGTGGTGGAGCTGGTGCGCCATCACCTCCGCTTCAAGGATTTTCCCCGCATGCGCCGGGCAACCCAACTGCGCTTTCTGCGCCTGGAAGGCTTCGCGGAGCACCTGGAGTTGCACCGGCTGGATTGCCTGGCCAGCCACGGCGACCTGACAAACTATGAAGCGGCGCGCCGTCTTCGGCAAGAGACGCCCGTGGAGCAGATGAAGCCGGCACCGCTCCTGCGCGGCGATGATCTCATCGCTCAAGGCTACACGCCGGGTCCGGTGTTTAAGGAAATCCTACAGGTGGTTGAGGACGCGCAATTGGAGGGCACACTCCACAGTCGAGAGGATGCACTGCGGCTTCTTGCCGAACAGTTCCCGTTAGGCCAGTCGTAAGCTAGCCCTTATAAGACACAAACGCGAAGAAGTAAAGAACCCCGCCAAAGGCAGCCAGAGCCGCGATGAAAGCTGCAACCTTGTACCAGAAGAGTTTGCGATCCTCGGCGGTGGGCTTCCCCTCGTCAATCATCTGGAACATGACGCCCTCCTTCCCCGCCCGGAAAGGCCCGGGCCCGGAGGTGAATCGTCAACACAATTTCCGCGCCGCCGTCTTCGGTCGGCCGACAGGTGGGACCGCGCATGCACCCGACCCCCACACCAACCCTCCAGCGCGCCGAATGGGCCAAACAGGCTTCTCGCCCTGCCCAGAAGATTAGTACTTCCAAAACAAAAGTCAAGGGCCATGTTTTGCCTCCGCCGACCGGCCTCCGGCGGCCAGAACTCCGGGCCCACGCCGACCAACAGCCAAACCTGGACCCTGGAGGCTGGGTCGTGACTTCAGGATAGAACTTACGCAGTCGCCAGGAATGGCCAGGGCGCAGCCAGCGCCAGGGAAGCTGCGCCCACGCGCGCTACGTCTTCGGAAGGTTCATGGGGTGCCGGGACCCGGTGTGCTACCTGAACGCCGCCGGAGCGGAGGCAATCTCCGCATTGAGCTCTTCCAGCATCTTCTCCAGGTTGAAGCCGTGCTTGCGCGCGGCGAATTCCAGCGTGTGCTCGCCGCCGCAGTTCAGGGTCAGCCCGTAGCGCAGAAACACTTTCATCGTCTGTGGCCAGGTCCGAGCTACATCCCCGGCCTTCGTATCCGCACCAATGATCGCCATTCTCCCTGCCTCCCCAACTACACCCGACTCTTTGAGACTACCGGGCCTGGGCCGCTCGCACCATGACCAAGGTCACAGGAAACAGAGAGGGTTCCCCCTTTGCAGGATCAGGTGCGGGTGCAACCCACGCCGTCGGCGGCAGGCGCGTGGGGCGTGTCCTTCCGGCACGGCGCAGTCGTACTAGACATCTGACTGGTCATCTGATAAGGTGACGAGGGCTATGAAGACCAAGGAAAAAACGCTCACGGCCACGGAGTTCAAGGCGAAGTGTCTCAAAATCCTCGAAGAGCTGGACGCGCGTGGCGTCGTGGTCACGAAGCGAGGACGTCCCATTGCCCGCGTGACTCCTGTCTCCGACGCGTCGAGTGAGAAGTTTTACGGCGCCCTGAAGGGGAAGATCGTAATCAAGGGCGATATCTTCTCGACCGGCATCAAGTGGCATGCTCAATCTTGACACCCACATCCTGATCTTGCTGTTGGCGGGGGAATTGAACTCCGCGGAGTTGCGCTGTCTCGCTGGCAAGGAACTCGCCATCTCCGACATTGTCCTGTGGGAACTCGCCAAGCTGATAGAAATGCGGCGCCTGGTGCTGGATCTGGACAGCCCCGTGTTCCGCTCATTCCTGCGCACGTTAACCGTGATTCCCATCACCTTGGAGATCGCTCGCCAGGTCACCCGGCTCGATTTTTCCTCGGACCCCGCCGATGAAATCATCGCCGCTACAAGCATCGTGGAGAACATACCCTTACTGACCCGCGACCAACGGATTCGCAAGTCGCGCCTGGTCCCCTTTGCGCGTTGAGTGGCACGTGCTTATGTAGCGCTCGCCGGCAAAAAAGCCGGCACGTCGTCACCCGGTGCTTTTCCCCTGCGCCGCACAGGGATAAACTCACCCGCACAGGAGGGCCGCCATGGCATTCAAGACCCTCATCGAGCCGTTCAAGATCAAGACGGTGGAGCCGATTCGCTGGACCACGCGCGATGAGCGTGCGCAACTCCTGGCGCGGGCGCATTACAACCTGTTCCTGCTGCCTGCCAACGCCATCCTGATTGACCTGCTCACCGATTCCGGCACGGCGGCCATGAGCACGCGCCAGTGGGCGGCGATGATGAAGGTGACGAAAGCTACGCCGGCAGCCGCAGTTTCGGGCATTTCCGCCGCGTTATCCGCGACATCTTTGGTTACCGACACGTGATTCCCGCGCATCAGGGACGTGCCGCGGAGCGGATCCTTTTCTCCGTGATGTGCAAGAAGGGCGACGTGGTGCCCAACAACACGCACTTCGATACCACGCGCGCCAACATCGAATTTGTGGGAGCCGAGGCGGTCAACCTCCCGATCCCCGAGGGGAAAGACCCAGCGCATCTCCGTCCTTTCAAGGGAAACATCGACGTGGCCGCGCTCGAAGAGTTGATTGCCCGCGTCGGCGCCCAGCGCGTGCCGCTCGTCATGCTGACCATCACCAACAATTCGGGCGGCGGCCAGCCAGTCTCAATGGAAAACGCGTGCGCCGTCAGCGCCGTCTGCCGCCAGCACGGCATCCCGCTCTATTTCGACGCCTGCCGCTTCGCGGAAAATGCCTACTTCATCAAGCTGCGCGAGAAAGGCTACGAGGACAAAACGCCCAAGCAGATCGCTCAGGAAATGTTTGCCCTGGGCGACGGTTGCAGCATGTCGGCCAAGAAAGACGGCCTGGCGAATATCAGCGGCTTCCTTTGCACCAACGACGCCCTGGCCCAGCAGGAAGAGAACCTCCTCATCCTCACGGAGGGCTACCCCACTTACGGCGGCATGGCGGGCCCCGACCTCGAAGCGGTGGCCGTGGGGCTGGAAGAAGCGCTGGAGGAGGATTACCTGAAATACCGGATTGCCTCGACGGCGTATCTCGGCGCACATATTTCCGCCGCACGTGTGCCCATCGTGCAACCGCCGGGCGGCCACGCCATCTACCTCGATGCCCGCGCCTTCCTGCCTCACATCCCACCCGCGAGCTTCCCCGGGGTGGCGCTCGGCTGCGCGCTTTATCTGGAGGGCGGCATACGGTCGGTCGAAATCGGCACGCTCACGTTCGGCCAGCACGCCACCATGGACCTGGTGCGGCTGGTGATTCCCCTGCGGGTTTACACCCAGAGCCGCGTGGATTATGTGATTGAGGTGATTTTGGAGGTCTGGAAATGCCGCGACGCGATTCGCGGCTTGCGACTTACCTACGAAGCTCCCTTCTTGCGCCATTTCACCGCACGCCTGGAGCCCCTCTAACACGATTGGTGCCGGTCTTCTGACTTCTGGCTTCTGACTCCTGTTTTCTCTGGGCTCGGGAGTCGGGAGAATTGGGCGATTGACTCATTGACCCACTGGTTCATTGATTCATTGACTCAGTGATTCGATGGCCCGATGACTCAATGGCTCGAAGCGCGGCTATTTCGCATACCCGACCGGGTGGTTCAGAAACACGTGCTGCGTCTCCTTCAGCTTGAGCAAGCTCTTTATCTTCTCTTTATCCATGGAAGCCCGCGGCCGGGTCTTGATGCCCGTCGCCGCGCAAAAGAGCGATATGTTCTGGGACACGATCCCCGTGTCGATCGCCCCCCACTCGTATCGCAACTCCGGCGGCCCCATCCTGAAGCGGGCGGATTCGGACACCAGGATGAGCTGGACGGGCGGATTGGACGGGGGCGGAGGGGCCATCATGATTTGTGAGCGGAAGTCGCCAGCGAGCACGGGCTTTAACGTGTGGCTCTCCGGGTCGTACAGGTACACGCCCTCCTTCATGAACACGTACACGTCGACATCGCGCGCGTTCTGCGCCGATGAGGCGGTGCTCTTCTTGACTTCCGGCCGGTTGATACCGTTGGCCGCCCAGAGCAAGTCGGAAAGGTCCTGCAGACTTAATTCCCGGTCCGACCACTCGACCGCGGAAGCCTTGACCGACAGGGCCTCCATCAGCGGCAGCCCGCGCTTCTTGCCGGGCTTGTTCAGCTTGATCGGCTGTAATTCCGCGGCCAGCGCCCAACCGGATACGGAAAGCGCGACCGCGACTGCGACGAGAAGCCGCCGGAACATCTTGTCGAAACCAACGGGTTTGGTGTTGCATGAACCAACGACCCAGAGCCGATTCATGACGCCCTCCTTTTTCATCACGCCTGCTACATCAACTATGGGAAGCAGGTGGAGATGAGAATTTGCTCTGCCTTCACGAATAATCGTACGGAAGCCGCCCGTACACTTCAAGCTCCAATCGCCAGTCGGCAATCCCCAGCCCCTGCCCTTTCACGACTCGGGACTCGGGAAGAATTGAGCGATCATCTCATTGTTTCACTGATTCACTGACTCACTGATTCAATGACCCGATGGCCCGATGAATAAATCAATCTCTTCAATCGGCAATCCCCAATCCCCAGCCCCTAGCCCCTGCTTTCCCGGCCCCCAGCTCCCAGTCCCCGCTGTTCCAGCCCCCAGTCCCTAGCCCCCAGCACCTAGCACCTGTCTTTTCAGATTCCTCTTGCGCCCCGTTGGCAAAGGCGTTACCGCTACCCTGAGCGCCACCCGCGCCCGACACCCAGATTGAGAGACCGCGATGGCCGAAATCACCGGATAACTGTGGATGAGCACAGGCCGGTGGTGAGAGCCGGGGGCAACCGTGGCAGGGAGCTGAATTGTCCCTCACCGCAAGAATCACGGACACGCTTTGCCCTGGGTGCCGCCGGAAGAAGGGAGGGTTTGTTCAATGGCGAAGTACAATATCTGCCCAAATCCAAATTGTGGCTACAAAGGAGACGCGAGGGAGCAGGCCAGGGGCTCAATGGCAATTGGGTGTCTGTTGTGTTTGTTCTTCCTTCTCCCTGGGATTCTGTATTTCATGTTCAAGAGTGGGTACCGGTACTATTGTCCCAAGTGCGGCATGCAAATCGCGCAAGATGTTTGAAGCAATCAAATGCGGGCTGGCCCGGGGCTTCAGCTCTGCGCGCCGAACGGCGCCTTGGCAAAATCCCAGACCAGGGATGGTCTGCGCCAGCCAGCGGTCAGATGTACACTAAGGGTCCGCCGGGAAATAAAAACGGAAATTCCCGCTAGTTGCTGTAGGCGGCGGCTGCGGACAACACATTTTTGCCCAAACAATAACCGCGTGGTAAAATGCGATCAGGTGGATGACCCCTGTCAGGGGGTCGGCGCATGTTCCACAACTGGACACAAGAATTCCGAATCCTCGTCGTCTGCTGCGTTGCCATGGTGATCCCTGCCTTGGTCGCAGCCCTTCTTTGCTTCTTCCTGCCTTATCGCAAACGTGCCAGAAAGCGCGTATGACCAAGGTGCAATTGTGACGGAATGAGAAATCGAGGACGTGTCAAAGAGGGGTACATTGTGGTGACCCGAATCCCCCTAAGTACTGCCCCGGCCCCATCACACCTCAAGCCCAGGATGCTTGGGTACTCGAAAGGAATCCCAGCTCAGGGGCTAAAGCCCCGGATGAATGAAATTGACTGCGTCTTGCGGCACGACCGAGGTCGTGCCCTTTCACGACGGACGGGGTTCGGCACGGATAAATTCGCGCCCCGTTGCGCGCGGAAACGCACGCCTTTCCGGCCTCTGGCCGGGCCGACACGGCACGACTTCGCGGCCTTGGGCCGGGGGGAAAGGGCACGGATTTATCCGTGCCGCAAACCCGTGCCATAATCCTTCTCTCCTGCGGCTTTAGCCGCTGGCGGAGCCGATGTCCAAGCCCACGCGTCCGGTGAAACTGCGTCCGACCCGTCCTGCAACGACGCGCACGTTCTTTGTGACTTCTTCCACATGGGAACGGCGCAGCCTTTTCCGTTCGGAACGAATGGCCCGGCTTCTCCTCGACGTGCTCTATTCTTATCGCACAGAAGGACGGTACCTGCTCCACGAGTTCGTGGTGATGCCGGACCATTTCCACCTGCTTATCTCCGTTCCTCCTGGCATGACGCTGGAGAAAGCCGTGCAGTTCATCAAAGGCGGGTTTTCCTATCGCACGGCGAAGGACCTCAATTTCCATGGGGAGGTTTGGCAGCGCGGGTTCTCGGATGAGTACGTGGCCGAGGCGGAGGCCTATGAGGCGCGGCGGCAGTCCATCCACTGCAATCCCGTGGCGGCACGGCTCGTGCGCGAGCCCGAGGAGTATGCGTATTCGTCGGCTTGCCCAGGTTTTGAGTTGGACCCGCGGCCAGAACATCTCGGGGGCTAAAGCCCCGGATGAATCAAATTGACTCCGCTTTACGGCACGACTGAAGTCGTGCCCTTTCGCGATCGGATAAATCCGTGCCCTTTCGCCACGGGCAGCAGGTAGCGCAGGTCCCGTTCTGCGGACCGGCGGCTTTTCCAGCGCGGCCCAGACCGACGCAATGACCCCCTTGACGACGGGTTGATAATGCTCTCAAGCGGTTGATGGGTCAATCGCAACTCTGACCGAGAGGGTCTCACGATGGCAGCGCCGAAGCGAATTGGGTTCGCGGTCGTAGGCCTGGGGCGGATTGCCGAGTGGGCGATCCTGCCGGCTTTCCGGCACAGCAAGAAGGCCAAGCTCGTGGCCCTGGTGAGTGGCAACGAAAAGAAGGCCAAGCGTCTGGCGGCGAAGTTCGGGGCGAGTGATTACTTCACCTACGACGATTACGTGCTCTGCCTGAATCACCCCCAAGTGCAGGCGGTGTTCGTGGCCACAAACAACGGCAGCCACGCCGATTTCACCCTGCGCGCGGCGGCCGTGGGGAAGCACGTGCTATGCGAAAAGCCCATGGCCAACACGGTGGGGGAGTGCCAGCGCATGATCGACGCCTGCCGCACGAGCGGCGTGCGCCTGATGATCGCCTACCGCAAGTATTTCGAACCTGCCAGCCTGGCGCTCAAGAAGCTGGTCACCAGCGGCAAGCTGGGCCGGCTGAAAATCATCCACTCCGCCTTCACCATCTTCCTGCCTCCGGGCGGCAATGTGCCGACCTGGCACTTTGACCGGAAGCTGGCAGGCGGCGGGTCGCTCGTCGATGTGGGCGTTTATTGTGTGAACACGGTGCGCTGGCTGACCGGCAAAGAGCCTATCGAAGCCAATGCCTTTGCCTGGACGGTGGATCCCGCCCGGTTTGGCGAGGTGGAAGAGAACATCGCCTTCCAGTTGAAGTTTCCTGAAGGCCTGGTGCTTCAGGCCAGCGCGAGTTTCGGAGCGGCCCAGGCTTCCTTTTTGCATGTCCATGGCGAGAAGGGCTGGGCGGCGCTCGATCCCGCCTATGCCTATGACGAGGAGCGCCGGCTGTTCGGCAAGCTCGGCGGGCGGTGGTTTGAGAAGAAGTTCAAGGTCCTGGACGAGTTCGCGCTGGAACTCGATGCCTTCGCTGCCTGTATCCGCCGCCACCGCGACCCGGAGCCGGACGGCCGCGAGGGGCTGCGGGATGTCGCGGTGATGCAAGCCATCTATCGGTCAGCGCGGGAGAACCGCCCGGTGCCTATCAACTTGGTGCCTGTTGGGGTCATCCAGCCGGTGAGCACAAGTCCGCGAACGTGACGCCGGCAACTCTGTCGCTCGCCAGCGGATTTGGCCCCCGGAGGGTGAGGCCGTAGCGGCAACGGCCCGGGAAGCAAACCCTGTGGCCTTCAGGAAGGCCAGTTAGGGCGGCGAGTTGGGCTTCGCCGTCAGTGGCGCCAGCGTGAGGCCGCACTCCGCCGCATCCGTTGGCACGCAGGTTGCTATGGGGGAGGCGGGTAGTTAAACTTTCGCGCAACGACAATATGTCTGACCCGCCGGGGGTGAACCATGAACCTTTTCGTGGCGCTTGTCACCGCTTGGGGCCTGGTCACTGGGGCCCTGGTTGTCCTGATCATCTGTCGGACACGCCTCGAAAGCAAGGAGAGTGACTGGATCCCGTTGACTGAGGACGCCCGCGAAGAACGCGCCATCGAGGAGCAAGCGGTCCTTGAGAAGAAGGCCCACAAGTTCGACTGGCCCATCCGCATTCTGGGCTCGCTCTGCGTGCTCCTGCTTCTGGGGATGCTCGCTTTCTGGTTGTACCAGGGGATTATGTCGCCGCCACCACCGCCCCGCTAGGCAGATGGTGGTCTGCGAGATGTTTCGCGCTGGCGGAGGGCCATAATCCCGCGGATAAAGCCCCGAAAGGCTGCGGGCTAGGTCTTTGACCACGGGGACGTGGCGTTGGCGAAATCGGCACGTCCGCGCAAAACGGGGTAGATGCACGTCCCCAAGCAGAACTTCCCGCCGAGCAATGCCGCAAGAGCCAGCAGCACAAATCCTTCAAACAGATACGCTGTCGTCCGCCAGCCGAAGGAGAGCGCCAGGCCTGTAATCAACATAAGTGCCGATGCCATCCCCTCGCAGCCGCGTGGGTTCCTCCGACGCAAAGCCCTGCTGCCGCATGAAACGCTCTTCGGCGGTCGATGGCATGTGGCACACCCCCGATTCAGTTTAATGAGCCGCGCCGATAGGACGCAAGGATTGATGATTGATGATTGGAGATTGAAGATTGAGGAGTGCCAATTGAAGATTTGAAATTTCAGACTTGAAGTTGAAGGGCAAATCGGAAATCGACAATCAGCAATCGCCAATCGCAAATGCGTCTAGTCGCCGGTGCGGCGGGCGGCGTGCAGACGCGCCAGGGCCCGCTCGTAGGCTTCGCGGGCGCGTTCCGCGTCGATGGTGGCGTCGGTGAATTTCTTCAGGCGTTCCTCGGCGCGCTCCAGGGCCCGCTCAGCGCGCGCCAGGTCAATTTCCTCAGCGCGCTCTGCGGTCTGCACCAGAATGATGACCCGCTCCGGGAGCACTTCGGCGAAGCCCCAACTCACGGCGAGGTAATGCTTGGTGCCGGCGCGGGTATAGACGACCTCGCCCGTGCGGAGTTCGGAGAGCAGCGGCGCGTGTCCGGGGAGGATGCCGAGGTAGCCACCCTTGCCCGGAATCGTCACCGAGTCCACCAGGTCGTGAACCACCTGGCGGTCCGGAGTGACGATGTCGAGTTGGATGTGGCTGGGAAGTGATTGCTCCATTGCTTCATTGGCTCATTGATCCATTGGATCACTGAAGAGCCGACTCCGGCGCCTTTCAATGGCTCAATGACTAGGTTCTTGCATCACACCGCTGCCTTCAATCTCTCTGCCTTCTCCAACGCTTCGTCCATCGTTCCGACCATATAGAACGCCTGCTCGGGAACATCGTCGTGTTTGCCCTCGACCAGTTCCTTGAAGCCGCGGACGGTGTCTTCGAGTTTGACGTACTTCCCCTCCAGCCCCGTGAACTGCTGTGCCACGAAGAAGGGTTGCGAGAGGAAGCGCTGAATACGGCGGGCGCGGGCCACCGTCAGCTTGTCTTCGTCAGAGAGTTCGTCGATACCCAGGATGACGATGATGTCCTGGAGGTCTTTGTACTTTTGCAGGATGGCTTTGACAGCGCGGGCCACGTTGTAGTGCTCCCCGCCCACGATGCGCGGGTCGAGAATGCGCGAGGTGGAGGCCAGCGGGTCCACGGCCGGGTAGATGCCGATTTCCACCAGTTGCCGGGAGAGGACCGTGGTGGCGTCGAGGTGCGAAAAGGTGGTGGCCGGCGCGGGATCCGTCAAGTCGTCCGCCGGCACGTAGATGGCCTGCACAGAGGTGATGGAACCCTTTTGCGTAGAAGTGATGCGTTCCTGCAACTCGCCCATTTCCGTGGAAAGGTTGGGCTGGTAGCCGACCGCGGAAGGCATGCGACCGAGCAGCGCCGAGACTTCCGAGCCTGCCTGGGTGAAGCGGAAGATGTTGTCGATGAACAGCAGCACGTCCTGCCCCTCGACATCGCGGAAGTATTCGGCCACGGTGAGCCCGGCCAAACCCACGCGCAAGCGTGCGCCCGGCGGCTCGGTCATCTGGCCGTAGATGAGCGCCACCTTGGACCTTTCCGGCTCGCCCGCGACCATCACACCGCCTTCCTGCATCTCCAGCCACAGGTCGTTGCCCTCGCGGGTGCGCTCGCCCACGCCGGAGAACACCGAAACGCCGCCGTGCTTCATGGCGACATTGTTGATGAGCTCCATGATGATGACCGTCTTGCCCACGCCCGCGCCGCCGAACAGGCCGGTCTTCCCGCCGCGCAGATAGGGCTCCAGCAAGTCCACCACCTTCAGTCCGGTCTCGAACATTTCCAGCTTGGTGTTCTGCTCCTGGAGTTCCGGCGGGTGGCGGTGGATCGGGAAGCGGACGTCGGAGACGATAGGGCCGAGCTTGTCCGCCGCCTCGCCGATCACGTTCATCACGCGGCCCAGCGTGCATTTGCCCACCGGCACAGTGATGGGCCCGCCAAGGTCCAGGGCCTTCATCCCGCGCACCATGCCTTCGGTGGGCTCCATGGCCACGCACTTCACGCGGCCTTCCCCCAAGTGCTGTTCCACCTCGGTAACCACGCTGATGCGGTTCGGCACCTCAAAACCGTCGGAGACGATCCGCACGGCGTTGTAGATGGGTGGCAGGTGGTCGGGATCAAACGCCACCACCACTACCGGGCCGATCACTTCCACGACCTTGCCAACGTACTCTTCTGCCATGTCTGGTCCTTCTCGAAATCAGTTGAAAGTCGAAACTCACGGGCCTTTCCGTTCGACTTTCAACTATCGACTTTTGACTGCTAAGTCACTGCGCCGCTCACGATCTCGATAATCTCCTTGGTAATCGCGGCCTGACGCACGCGGTTCATCTGCAAGGTGAGCGAATCAATCATCTCCGCGGCGTTGCTGCTGGCGGCATCCATGGCCGTCATGCGGGCCGCGAACTCGGAGGCCGCGGATTCCAGCAAGGCGCGATAAACCTCGATCTCCACATAGCGCGGCAACAGAACATTGAAGATTTCCGGCGCCGGCTCTTCATAGATGTAGTCAATCAGGGCTTCGCCCTCGGCCGGCCTCAGTGGCGTGATAGGAAGATAGCGCTCCACCGTCAACCGTTGCGTCAAAACCGTCTTCGACTCGTTATAGATGAAATCCACCGCGTCGACGGCTTGTTGGGTGTAAAGGTCGATGATTTGCCTGGCGATTTCCTGCGCGTGAGAGAATTCC
>Ga0315309_1000610_pt1 | contig 21860 bp, 26 predicted proteins | sample TDP4_MG_FD_203080 | JGI IMG/M metagenome (GOLD analysis project Ga0315309, IMG submission 203080) | Freshwater sediment microbial communities from Lake Towuti, South Sulawesi, Indonesia - TDP4 | ecosystem: Environmental > Aquatic > Freshwater > Lake > Sediment | place: Indonesia: South Sulawesi... | reverse complement strand
AGCCGTCTCACGGCTTTTCTTCCATTTTCTGTATAGTATCTCGCCATGTAGACCGGATCGACGAACTTCTTCAAATCCTCTTCGGGGACTTCGTCAACCTCTCTCAGAGCATCGATGAAACCTTTATCGCCGATCTTGACTCGCTCCGCCGCGCCTGCCACAGTCTCGCCAGTCCAATGCCAAGCCCATGGAAACAGAACCCTGTGGCCCTTCATCCTCATGTATCTTGCGTAGGCGTCAAGCCTAGTACTCGTGAAAGCGTGCCCCACATGCAGTGGTCCGCCCATGTATGGATAGGGGAAAGTTACGAAGCATTTCTTTCTGTTAGGGGCGGGATCAGACTCGTATAGTTTGGCGTCCTCCCATCTCTTCTGCCACTTCTTCTCCAAGGCGTGCCAGTCCATTGTAGATTACCTTGACCTAACCATCTTGGCCACGATCTTCTTCGCCATCGTCAATACCTTGTCCGCCTTCGCCACATCTGTTCCTCCACCCTGACCGAAGTACGGTTTTCCACCTCCGCTACCTCCAACAATCGGCGCAAGCTCCCCTGCAATCTTCCCAGCGTCGATCCCAGACGCAACCGCCTTTCTTCCCGCCGAAACGATCACCCTAACCGTTTCTTTCGCCAAGACTATGATTGAGACTGCGTACTCGTCGCTCTTTGCCAGTAGATCGGCTAGCATGATCGCCTCCTCCTCTGTTCCCTCTGTTCTCTTGCAGCTTATTAGACGCACGCGGCCAACCATCTTGGCCTCTCTCAGCATTTTCTCTGCCTCGACGCTCGCAGCGGCCTTCTTCATCAACTCCAATTCCTTGAGAAGGCGACGATGATCCTCCACCAACCCTCGGACTGTCTTCACAACCTGCTCTGGACTCTTCTCCAGTAGGGCTGCAAGCTCATCGATTGCTCGATCTCTCTCCTGCACAAATTCCAGTGCAGGCGTTCCGGCCGCGAAAGTAATCCGTTCAACACCATCTTGGACTCTGTCTACTCGAATGATCTTGAGGAGGCCCAATTCCCCAGTGCTTCTGCAATGAGTTCCTCCACAAGCCTCAACCTCCCAGTCCCCAGTCTTCACGACACGTATCTCCTTTCCAGGAACAACTCCTCCCTGATACAGTCTGTATCCATACGCTTGCTCAGCCTTATCTCGAGGCATCCACACGGTCTCCACGCGGAGATCTTTCACAACGACCTCGTTCGCGAGTCGCTCTATCTTCTCAATCTCCTCTCGGGAGAGCCGATCGTAATGAGAGAAATCCAACCTCGCCCTGTCGACATCTTTCTGCGCTCCACTCTGCCATGCATGCCCACCCAAGACCCTTCGAATCGCTCCCATGAGCACGTGGGTCCCAGTGTGATGCCGCATGAGGTTGATACGCCTGTTCCAGTCGATCTCCCCTTCAACAATCTCTCCTACCGACGGTGCTTTATTGTCGGCGAAATGGAGAATGACGTTTCCCGCCTTCTGAATGTTGACAAGGGTCAGCCGTCCTCGACCTGTGACAATCGTCCCTTGATCGGCCGGCTGTCCTCCTCCCTCAGGGTAGAAACACGTCTCATCCAATACAAATGAGCCATCACCGAACGATGCCAAAACCTGTGCCTTGAACCCCGTCATGTAAGGATCTTCATAGTACAGAGCACGCGTTGGAGGCAGGCCAGCAGTCTTCTCCTTGGTTTCTCGCTCAGCCTCAGTCTCAACAGGCTGCGGTGCCTGCATCCGCTTACCCGCAACCAGACCATAGAAGTTCGCAGGAACCTCAACCTTGATTCCGCTTCTCGTACCAATCTCTCTCACTTCATCCGGCACCAGCCCGTGAGAGTCATAGAGTTCGACCAACTTCTCCAAAGGCATCTCATTCATCCCCTTTGACTTCAACTCTGCCGAAAGCCTTCGGACCAAATCTCCTCCTCTTTCCAATGTGCCTCGGTACTTCTTCTCTTCAACCTGCAATGCCTGAATGATCTCGCTTCTCATCTCCTTCAGATTTGGAAAGTCTCGGCTCCAATGCGAGATCTGCATATCGACAATGTTCTGCAATTTGTCCTCGATTCCAAGGTTCTTCAGCAACCTGTACGTCCGGCGTATCAGCAACCTGATCAAGTAACCTTCCTGGACATTGGATGGAACGACTCCCTCCGAAAGTATGAACGCTATTGATTTGGTGTGATCTGCCAAGGCGAATATGCCTTCGACCGGAGTCAGCAACCTTTCAAGTTCTCGCCAATCGATGCCCAGTCTTGCAGCGACTTTCTTCCTCGACTCGATTCTGTCTGACAATGTCTCAACAATCATCATGCCAGATAGGCGCGAGGCCGTGGCAACCAGCTTCTCGTCAGCCTTCACACCTGCCAACCGCATGATCGACTCCAACACTTCGCAATATATCGGTTGGAATCCGTTCGTTGAGCCCTGTGTCAGCCATGTCCAACGCTCGATTCCGTAGCCTGTGTCCACCGTTCTGATGGGCATCTCGACAAGCTTGTCTCCGACAGTCTTGTAATACATGAAGACAAGAGTTGAGATCTCCAGCCCGTTTACGCTTGCTTCAAGGTCGGGACCAGCGTTTCCTCCCCCTGACCAGAAATGTTCCTTGTATTGGACGAGTTCTGACTTGACTCCCAGTTCCTTGGTAAGCAGATCGTGGTGATATCTTACGGTTTGATCCTTCCAGTACACCTCGCGGTCTGGATAGTTGAATGCGTGCGCTCCACCCATCTCGAATATTGTGAGGTGCCTTCCCATTGTTGGGCCGACATTGTCTATGTCTGTGAACCTGAGGCACGGCTGACTGATCACAAGTGGATTTGCAGGCGGAGGCAGAACTCCTTCAGTGACATATGGCTGGAAGTCAAAGATCGAGGCTCCGGTGAGATACACGTCGTTCCTCCATCTAGCGATGATTGGATAAGGCTTGATGATGGGATGGCCGTTCTTCTCGAAGAACGATAGGAACTGTTTCCTCATCTCGGAAAGTGTATAGCTCCGGCGGGCGGGCGAGTTTCCAATGAACGTGTACTCTTGACAAGGTGCATCCCCGCAATCTTCCTTGTCGGGGTTCTGAGTCCAGAAGTAGCTTCCGCAGGCTCGACATTTCTTCCTAGCAAATCCATTCTCCCTGAAGAAGGGCAGATCGAATTCATCATTCGGCCTACTCATGACTAGGTGCAGCTCCGACCAATAGAATAGGAGAAAGATACTGTATACGTAAAACTGTTGGCTACCTACCCTATCGGTCTAGCCGAATAGGGCGCCGAGTCCTTCGAGAGCTTCCTCTTCCTTCTTCTTCTCTTCCTTTGCCTCAGCTTTTCCCTCTGCCGGTGAAGGCAGGGGTGCAGCAGGTGCTGCCGGTGCCATAGCGAGAGTAGACGCGTTCTTCAGAACCTCATCTATCTTGACTTCAGAGAGAGCCGCGACAAGCGCCTTCACTCTTGCTTCCTCAACTTTCACGCCTGCAGCGCCTAGGACTTTCTTCACTCCATCTTCGCTAATCTGGTGACCTGCGGAATGCAGTAACATCGCCGCGTAGATATATTTCACCGACATTACACCTCAATCATGCCGAAATCGAGTTGCGTTGCTACCTCGACTTTGCCTTCCCCTTTTTAGCCTTTTCCTTCTTTTCAACCTTTTCCCTTGCAACCTTCTTCTTCGGCCTCGGCTCTTCAGCCTCAGCGACCTTTTTCTTCTTTGCAGCAGGCACTTTTCGTTCTAGAGCCTTTTCAGTAGGAATCGGCGGTGGCTTCATTGCTGCAACTTCGCTGACTGCCTTCTCCAATAGTAGTTTCTCTGGTGGCGGAGTCGGCGTCGGGGTGACCTTGATTTCTACTGCCTTCACTTCTTTCGGTGGTCTTACCTCAGGAACTCGCTCCTCTGGTGCAGGAGGAACGACTCGAGCTGGAGCAGGTGCTTCGTAGCTTGTAGGTGCCGCCTCCTTGTTGACATGAGCTAAAGTCTCTGAAACGGCTTTCATCTCAAGGAAGGCGTTTCTCAAGATCTCAGGCATCGCAATGTCCGCTGGATACTCCGACCTTACCGCCAGCCACATTGCCTGTCTTTGGGCTTTGCCAAGCACTATTGGCGCTGTTTCTGGAGTGAGATAGTTCGCTTCGATCGCAAGTCCCAGAGCCTGCTTCACAGCTAAGGTGAGATTGTCGTGATAGCCTTTCAGGTCAAGCTCAAGGTCTTCTCGTCCAAAGATTAATCCCTCTTCATAGGCCGCTTTGAGCGATATGCCTGCCTCGATAGGCTTAATCCCGAGCTTTGCCAGAACCGAGGCGGCTTTCGCGCCGATTACATCTCCTCTTTTCGCAACTACTGTATCCCTCGTGACCCATATGCTTCCTGACTCTATCTTGGTGGGAATCTTTGCCTCATTGAACTCGCTGATTATCGGTCCCGGTGGTAGCCCTGTATTTCCGGCGGAAACAAGTATGTCTCCGGTTGCCGTTTCGCCCGCCCTTGCTGCGACTCTGACCTTGCTCTTGTCAAGAAAGATTGTGAGCTGGAAGGGATCCATATCGGTCAGAAGGAGCAGGTTCGCCCCGGAGAGAGAGTTGGCGAAGGTGGCTACATTCTTCCTTTTTTCCTCCAAGCTCTCTGCCGCTTTTCTGAGCAGAGCGTTCTTCGTCACAAGCATCTTCACCCTGCCTCGAAGTTTCCTTCGCATTTCCAGAACTTGCGATGATCTGACTTTCGCAAGGTCCGCAACAGCTATGACCTTATGTGCCCCCATATCCTGAGCCAGTTGCCCTGCAGCGTGAACCTTTCCTTCAGGCACCTTTCCGTCTGATCTCATGGTCGTCCTACTCCTTGGCCAGTGGAACCTTGATTGGTGAACCCATAGTAGCCTTCACCATTATGCTTCCAATGTTTCCTTGGCCTCTCTCAAGTTTTCCTTCGATTGCTGTCACGACTGCCTGTATGTTCTCAGCAATCTTCTCAGAGGCCATGTCCTCGGTACCAACGCGACATTGAACAACTGGCTGATCTCTCAACCGGACCCGGACAGTTCGTCGCTGCCTGGCCAATACGTCCTCCACGACAACGTTCGGAGGTACGGGCACGGGCATCTTCCCCCTCGGACCCAGAATAGGCCCTAGATTCTTTCCGACCAGCGGCATCAGAGGGGCTTCTGAAACGAATTGATCATACTCTTCAGCGATCTTACGTGCCTCCTTCTTTTCTCTCCCCAACGCGTCCAACTCATTCCTGCCCAAAACGAGGTCGGCGCCACCCCTCTTTGCCCGCACCGCCAAGTCACCTGTGGCGATGAAGCACACTTTGACAGGCTTCTCTAGAGGGTTTGGAAGCACGATGCTCTCAGAGATCTTGCTCTCTTGCTTCTTCATGTCTATGTCCTTAAGCCTGATCACTAGCTCAATCGCCTGCTTGAATTTCTTCTTTGGCGAGTTCTTCTTCATCTCTTCAAGGGCGTTGAGCAGGCTTTCTTTTGGCAAGGGCAAGCGTGATACCAGCTTTCCGAAATACACTGACGCCGCTAAATAAACCCTTTACCTTTCGGTTAGGGCGGGCTCGACCGCAACCTCAGAAACCAACTCAATGATTAGGGCTGCGCATCTACTGCCTTAAATTATCAGACCAGTCTTCCTTATGGTAGCTCTCTTCTTACGCGGATAGAATCTTGTCGTGTTGGCCCTCAGCGATCTCCTTCAGGACGTCTTTTGGCTCCTTCTGGTCGACTGTGACTCCTATGCTGATGCAGGCCCCAAGTATCTCCTTGACTACTCCTTTCAAAGAGGTGGAATAGCTTCGAGGGGCTTTCATCCGGGCGATGTTGACGACTTGTTCCATAGTGAGGTTGCCGACCTTCTGAGTCTTGGCCGTTCCAGATCCCTTCTCGATTGCAAGTTCCTTCACGATCAGTGCTGATGTTGTCGGGGTTCCTACCTCTATCTCGAACTCCTTCGATTCTACGTCAACTATGATTTTGACCGGAACTTTCATACCGGCATAGGCTTTGGTCAATTCGTTTATCTTGTTCACTATCTGAAGGACGTTGACGCCTAAAGGTCCAAGGATCGGCCCAAGAGGTGGGCCAGCTGTGGCATGGCCCCCAGCGAGCAAAGCCTCAACTTGTCTTTTCTCTCCCAGCCTCTCCACCAGCCTTGTGAACAAGCTTTACGTAGTCAGCGTGAACGGTGATTGGAAGGGTTGCGAAGCCTTCCTCAAGCAACTCGATCGTCAACTCTTCCTTGGCCTCGTCAACATCGGTGATCTTTGCCTTCAATCCTCGGAAGGGTCCCCCAACGACTTCAACAAGGTCTCCTGAACCTAGGTCTTCAATCACGGGCTTTGTTATCAAGAACCTCTCGATCGCGGAGACGCCTATGACACCTTTCGTCCGCGCCCTGGCATGCTTCATGCCTGAGATCGCTTCATCGACATAGTGCGGTCCGGCGGCCTCAACGAGTATGTACCCTTTGATAATCTCTGGTGCGAGAATGCTGGCAATCGGTAGCTTCTTCAAAGCGACCCGGGACATCAGAAGGTTGGCAACTGTCTTCTCTTGGCCGCTTGTTGTTCGGACTGCGTAGATCTGCATCTTTGGCTTCTGCTCAGACAACAATCTTTACCTCTATGGAGCAAGGTTGATGAACCAGAAGATGACTCGCACCATGAACCCAACTACGCCTAGTACCGCGACGCCGAGCATGCTTATCTTGAAGAGCATCCAAATCTCATCTCTACTCGGCCTCGTAGTCGCTTGAAGCAACCTGCGCGATGACTCAAGGAACTCCGCCAGATTCAAGGGCAAGTCTCCAATCGAAATCTTGGTCAGAATAGCAAGTGAGCCTCTTTTAATCTTTCCGCGTTTCGATCATGTATTCAGACAGAGAAAGAGCTACGACATAAACTATTTGTCCGTATGTAAATCTCACACACGGATCACATTCACTTCCCTACTTTCGAGAAGCTCAACAAGCTTTCTTCGTTCAGGGCCGCGAATTCCTTTCCAGTCAATGATAGCAGTTGTGCAGCGTCCAATGGTCCTCTCGAAGGCGAGCCAGACTACAGAGGGATCAAAACGGTCAAAGAAATATTTCGGCAGGATATGTCCGACCGCGAATTCTTCACCTAGATTCGCCTCCGTATGCTTCATTGAGTAGTGCCCGCCTCCAAACCCCACGGACGGCTCTCCCAGAGCAGGCTTCGTTGCACAGGTGTAGATAGCTTCGGCCACAGCCTCTGCCGCGACCACGTCGCTCCATTGCCTCTCTGAGCTCCCGATTTCAACGAACAGTGAAGGGACTTTGAGTTCGGTGGGGCCGTGGTGTGTTGCCTCAAGAGAAACCACGTACCGATCTAGGCCAAGTCTCTCTTGGGCCGATTTGAGGCCTCGAAGCACGGTCTTCATCATTTGAGGGTGCGCCAGAGCAAGCCGCTTCGGTCTTCCCCCAAATCGAGCCTCTGACGTTAGGTTTCCTGAGACATGAGTTGTGAGGGTTGGCTCTCCACTCTCGCTTTTATGTCTAGACGCGAAAATGATCGCGTCCACCTGGAACCTTTGATCCAAGTTGTCGGCGAATATGTCGTCTGTTTCGAGATAGGCGAGTTGAAGCTCGTTCTTCCGATAGATAGGCCTTCCAGCTGACGTTTCCTCTGTTTCATGGAAGGAGTAGTTCTCGATGAGCTTATTGGCGATGTTCGCTGCCGCTGGATCATCCTTGTAGGCAGCTACTAGAGTTGTCATCGGAACGTTCATCCGATGAGAGAGAGCAGGATTGCCTTTTGGACATGGAGCCTGCTTTCTGCTTCATCCCAGACTACTGATCTGGGTCCATCAATTACTTCATCGGTCACTTCTTCCCCTCTGTGTGCCGGAAGGCAATGCATGAAGATAGCGTCTGGCTTCGTAACTCGAAAGGTCTCCTCTGTGACCTGATACTTCGGAAGGAATGTTCTCAGCCTCTTATCCTTCTCTGCCTCTCGTCCGATCGAGACGAACGTATCTGTGTACACAACGTCAGCGTCCTTGGCTGCAACCTCAGGTTCGATCGTTAGCTCAACCTTTGAGCCTGAGCCCTTCGAGAACTCGCCTGCAAGTCCAACGGCTTCGCAGCTCGGCTCGTAGCCCTCAGGGTGAGCTACACTGATATCCATTCCGACTCTTGTGCTTCCCAAGAGCAGAGTGTTGCATACGTTGTTTCCGTCTCCGATATACGCCAACTTGAGTTCTTCCAGTCTCTTCTTCCTCTCCAAGATTGTCAGGAAATCTGCAAGGATTTGACACGGGTGATAGAGGTCGGAGAGCCCGTTGATGACAGGGACTGTTGCGTTCTCAGCCAGTGCGACTATGTCTCCGTGCGAGTAGACTCTCGCCATGATTGAATCGACATATCGGCTCAATACTCGTGCCGTATCTGCAATCGTTTCTCCTCGACTAAGCTGAAGCTCGTTCCAGCTCAGGTTTATCGCGTGGCCGCCCAGTTGACGCATCGCAGTTTCGAATGAGACCCTAGTTCGTGTGGACGGCTTCTGAAAGATCATCGCTAGGACTTTGGGGCGGAGGGCGATTGTTGTCGTCAGACGTCCTCTTCTCTTCTTCAGTTTTTCTGCCTGCTTTAATAGATCCATAATGTTCTCTTTGGTGAGTTCTGCGAGAGAGAGAAGGTCCTTGCCTTTCAGCTTTGCCAACGATTAGACCCCAGTCAGAGATCATTGCGCCGCAGGTATAAAAAGAGCGTTCAGGTGTTAGGCCATCATCTTGCTGACCAGAGTCTCCGGGTCAAAGGCCGCGAGGTCCTCGTAACGCTGCCCCACTCCCAGGAAAATGATTGGTTTCTTTGTAACGTAGGCTATCGAGATGGCCGAACCGCCCTTCGCGTCTGCGTCGAGCTTTGTCAATATGCTTCCGTCCACCCTGACATATTTGATGAACTCCTCAGCTTGAGAGACGGCGTCGTTTCCGGCAAGAGCGTCTCCAACAAAGATCGTGAAATCTGGAGATGTCACTCTTGCAATCTTTTCAATCTCTTTCATCAGGTTCTTGTCGGTTTGCATTCTTCCCGCTGTATCTATTAACACTACATCTATTCCATGCGATCTTGCGTAGTTGATCGTGTCAAATGCGACGGCAGCAGCATCCGCTCCGTACCTATGCTTAATGCTTCTCACTCCAACTCTCTTTGCGTGCGTTTCAAGTTGCTCTATTGAGCCCGTCCTGTAGGTATCGCTGCATGAAACTACTACACTGAATCCTTTCTTCTGAAGGAAGCTCGCAACTTTTGCGATTGTCGTGGTCTTTCCCGTTCCATTTATGCCTACAAAAATGATCACTGCGGGCTCACCTGTGCCACGTTTCTTCTGAAGTTCCTCGAGAATATCTATTCTCCCTCCGGCATTCAACACGTCTTTCAGAGCTTCTCGAAGTATTGATTCCAGAATCTCTCCCTTGTCCGCGAATCTCGGAACCGGGGTCTTCTCAACCCTCTCCTTCATCACTTGGCATATGTGCTCTGCCACTTCAAGGGCAACGTCGTTCTGGATGAGAAGGAGCTTGAACTCCTCAAGAAGTTTGTCGAGTTCTTTACCTTTGATCTCCGTCTTCGAGAGCTTATCGAGGAAGTTGCTCATGTTCGTCCTAAGTTTCTCAAACAACCTCCACGTTCTCTCCGGCTTTCTTCCTTAGAAGCTCGTTGAGCTTGGCCCTATCATCTTCTAGCCTAGCAACAGTTTGGCTTAGTTGCTGTTGAAGGGATATCCTAACCTTGTCTAGGTCTGCCTGCCTGCTCTTCAATTCGGCAATGGAGTCCTCGATCTTCTTCTCCATTGAGGCACCGGCGCCCACTCCCATTATCACTTTTTCGCAATCCGAGACCTCAGCCCTAACGTACGAGTCTGCTCCGATCGGTACCAACGTCTCCGTTCCTTTGGCTTTTCCCTTGATTCCTTCCAAGGTTGAACTTGCAATCAGAGTTTCACTAAGGGCCGCTCGGACGACTTCATACCTTGATTGGATTATTCTCGCCGAACCCTCTAGTAGCCTAATCTCGACTAAGAATTGCCTTATCGCTTCATCTTCTGTCGAGGTCGTCTGCTCCCTCTTAGCTGCCATGATAGCTACGTGGCCTCCGCCTTCTCTTCGATCTTCAAGATCTTGATCTGGAAGCGTTTCGCCTTGTGTCTGCTTCCAAAGAGCGTATAGATCTTCTCAACAGCTTGCTTCTGGTCCAGAGCCCTGACCAGCTTAGAGAATGGCATAACTGCGTTCGGCTTTCTTATCTCGCCTTGAATCTGGAAGGTTTTCACGCTTATCATGTCCTTCACTCTATGCCCAACGTGCTGGTAATCGCCATCAATTCAGGTCCCGTAGTGGATGAGCCTGCAACCGCACCTTTGCTGTTTGCTATCATGCCTATCTTTACGTACGGGACGCCGCCGTTGATGGTTCCAGTTTCGACAGGAACCTTCAGGACTTCTTGAATCTTTCTCTTTTCATCTTCTCGTATCGAAGGATGTGCGAGAACTCCGCTGTTTGTTGAAGTTGCAAAGGCGCCAATGCATGGAAGTCCAAGGATTTCCCCTGTAACCACCTCTACTCCAAGCACGTCTGATATGGACTCAAGGGTTTCTCTTGGCAATCTGAGGTCAGCCACGGCGCCTTTATCATTAGCCAAAATCATGTTTCCCAACGCGTTTCTCTTCTCTTGTATCACCTGTACATTGATGTCAAGATGCGACCTCATCATCTGTATCTCGTGTTCCTCTGCGAAATGAGGGAGGACGACCCCGTTGGAGTTGCCGGCTATGAGTGCCCCGACAAGTCTACATCCCCCAATATTTGTAGAGTGGGTCTCAACTCCGAGAGCCTCAGCGAACCTTCTCATCTTCTTAACAGTCACTCCCAGAGGAACGATCGCAAGATCTTCCGTGCAGAAGCAGTAGATTCCTATGTTCGGACTGCCCAAGATATCGGTGGCGATTAGTGGCACAGTCTACGCCCCTTTGGCAGGGTAGACTATGACCTTCCCCTCCTTGTCCTTGACGGCTCTTATTCTCAGTTTTCTGGGAGGTTTGCTCATTCCCCTCGACCAGATCTGCTCGTTTACCTCGTTGCTGATTACGACGTTCTCAACTTTCATGTGGCGTCCCACATATTCTCTGAGCATCCTTATGGCGCGCGGAGTCCTCTTGCCTCTCGGGGTTGCCCAAACCCGACGAAAAGGAAGGTTGTATATCCTCTCCTCAACGATCTCTATCTCTTCCTTCTCTTTTTCCTCTTCTTCTTCGACAGGCTTTTCGCTACTCATTTGATCACCTAGATCTTCAGTTTCGTCCTTCTCCAGTGCCTCCGCTTCGGGTGGGATCTGAACCTGCCCATAGTCTTCGCGACGATCCACATTGGCACGGAGCTCTTCTGTTTTCCTGCCTTCGCAAGCCGTCGCTTTCTAGCCGTATGTTTGACCCTAGCCAACGCCTTACTGTCTCCTTATTCTGACTTCACGTCGTTGCGACTGCAGGCGAACCAACGCCTCCTTGAGTTGCTTATCCGATATTGGAATGTTGACTTTCCCTGTTTGGGCAAGCTGTATCAGCTGCAGCTCAAGCTGTTCAGCAAATTCCGGCCGAACCATCTTGATATTAGTTAGTCTCTGTCTCGCCTCAGGTGTTAATATCTGCCTTAGAACCGCTTGCTTCTGAACCTCCATCTGCTGCTGCGCTCTAGCCCTTCTCTGCTCCTCCATTGTCGCTCTTTGAAGTTCTAGGAGCCGCCTCCTGCGGATTTCTTCTAGTTCCTCGTCAGTAAGCTCTTCGCCGCTCATTTCTCGCCCTCGCCAGGAGACTTCTTGACCTCTTTCAAGACCTCTGCCGAGATCCGGTTTAGGAGACCTGTGCCCTCCCGTGTAAGTTTCCTTCCCTTCTTCTCCTGCCTCGCCACGAGACCCGCCTTTTCTAGTTGCTGAAGTGGCTCTCTAATGGAAGATCCGCCGCTCCTTTTTGAGTGCTCAGTCCTCTGCCCCAGCCTTTTCCGCCCGCCATACTCAACCCTCAGTCTCTCAATCCCAATGACGCCGTGAATGTACAACTTTCTGAGAAGCGACGCGCAACGCAGGTACCACCAATCGGTTTGCTGGGGAGGGCGTTCATGATGTGAGCCTGTCTTTGCTGTCAATGACCAAGTTGGAGGACCTACTTCACCTACATTTTCCTTCAGATATTTGGCTAACCTGTCGATGAGGAGGTCAGCCGGAACATCGAAGGGTGTGGGCAAGGCGTACTTTCTCTCCTGATTTCTGATACGATCTTCTCAGTAACGAACCAACCGTCAATATATACTATTCGTAGCTTTTTCAACATCGTCTCTTGGCCAGAGATGGCCGACATCGTGCCTGAAAATGTTGGGAGACTTAGCTCCTCACGTGGTTCTTCTAGCCGCTGGATATCGCTTGACTTTTCCACATTTCAGGCAAGTCACCACTACCGTAGTTCCTCTATCCGGCCTGATGCGGACTCTGCAGTTCGCGCCTGGAACCAGAAAACTTCTACACCCCTTGCAGGTGAACCGCTTCAACTCCCGGGGAATCCTCACTCCACACCTCATCCCTATCCGTCGCGCGATCTCCACGTAACGGTTCGCAAGCGATGAGTTCTCATGGAAGACTTCACGAGCGAAGGTGTAAAGTAGGTCTATCCGCTCTTCAGCTATCTTGATGTGCGAGCGGTCCTGTCGTCTCATCTCGCTCGAACAGCCTACTTTCTCCCCAACGGTTAAGCTTTCTCAAGAGGTAACTAGGGCTTGAGGCGGAAGTACCGATGCCCCTGACACTCATCCTTGCGGAGGCCGCGCTGGAATCGGTCCCGAAAAGCATAGCAGAACATCCGTCAGTTTTGGCTCACGCAGAGAGGAGGGGCAGAAAGCCGAACGAGATCCTCCTAGACGTGAGTTATCACTATGCGGCAATGAGAGGCCTTAAGCAGTTTGAGAAGCGGGGACGACCCGACATCATTCACTTCTCGATTCTGGAGGCGTTGGGTTCTCCGTTGAACAAAGAGGGGCGACTTGAGACTCTGATTCATACTGTACAGGATGAGGTGATCACGATCGATTCGAAGACAAGAATTCCAAGGAACTACGATCGATTCGTCGGCCTCATGGAACAACTATTCAAGGAGAGGCGAGTCCCCGCTAAGGGGAAGCCTCTTCTTCAAATAGATGCCTTGCCTTTACAGGCGGTAATCGACAGAACACGACCCACCGAGCTAGTTGCACTGAGCACTCTCGGTAAACCATCAACCTTTGAGGAGATCTGTCGAAGTCTAGCGGAAACCGACAGGCCTGCGGTGATGATAGGCTGTTTCGCAAGAGGCCATTTCACCGAGAGAAACGTCAAACTGGCCGACCGGGTGCTCAGCGTCAATAGAGAACCTCTCGACAGCTGGGTGGTGACTTCAAGGATCATCTATGAGTACGAATGCGCACTGAAAGATTTCCATAGGTCCAGGTTGGCTGGAAAGCCATACCGGCCTAAGGTCATCTAAACTTTGGAATGAATCGGCCGGTTCTCCTTTGGTATTCTAGGAATTGGTCGCCGAAGCGGCGCAGTAGGAGTCTTTCCTCCTCAAGAGTGACGCGTACGTATCCGGGGATTGCGATCGGAGGGAAAAGTGTGAGCAAATGAGGCCACAGCGAGAAGAGACCGAGAAACATGAGAAAATAACCAAGATAGGATGGATGCCTCACATAGCGGTATGGGCCCCAAGTGACGAGTCTATGGTCTTCGGTCATGGCCCATGAGACAGCATATTTTCCTCGTGCGACTACGCTCCAGATGAATAGGAAATATCCAGTTCCCGTGAGAACCAAGCCGACAATTTGCAAGTAGAACATCATTGTAGGCTCCAACTGCAAAGATAGAGTGAAAAGCACAGCTGTGTGGCCAGTGAATACAAGGAACGGATACAGAAGCGCCAGAAGGAAGTAGGTTATCGTTCCCGCCGCACTTGTGCCGACAAGAAGCCCGGATGGGCGTTCAATTTCCGCATTGGCCTTCACAGATCCAATACGCCTGTGAACAACCAAGATGTTGTGCAAGTTAACCGAGGCAAAGGATCCTAGGCAAACAAGCAGGAAAGTAGCTACAGCAACATCGGTTAGCATGGCTGCTTATTCCACTCCATTCTTCCAAGCAATCTTATCACAATGGCATATCTGAGCCTAGCGTCTGAAGAAGCTGGGTCTGATCGCTCACGTCAGAAGGAAAGCGTGTAATCGGTCTAGGATAATGTCGGCGCATTCTTCTGGCGTTAGCTTGCTGGATTCGACTACGGCTTCGGGCTCGAGAGGTTCTTCGTATGGCGATCCCATCCCTGGAACAGTTTGGGCTTTGCCTTTCAAAGCTTTCTCGTAGATTCGCCTAGGTGCATGCGATGTTTCGACGCGTGTCGCTTCCCTTTTCATGCATATCTCGAGCGGGCACTTCAAGTAGACCTCAGCGAACCTTTCAACCCTATTCCTGCACTCCTCCCTGTATTTCCTAAGGTTTCCCGTGGCGTCGATTATGACATTGACGCCGTTAGTTACGAGAAGATTAGCAACAAATGCCAACGTGCCATATACCGCATCGCGCTCATCCTGACTATATGTGGGCTTGGGAGTGACGAACATCCTCAACTCATCTGATGAAAGGATCTGGCTTCTAACGCCCTTCTCGAGCAGCTTCATCTGCAGCGCCCGTGCAACGACAGACTTTCCGCTTCCAGGTAGCCCCGTGATCCAGACGACCCATCCTCGCTTCTGCACAAGTCCAGCCCCGCACGGCGAATACAGAGATCCTATGGGCAAATCCAGATAAGGGTTGTACCTCCATTCAAGAACCAACCGGTAGGTGGGATTCTTGGAACTTCGAGTTGGCTCGAAAAGGTTCAACGTGAATCAGCGGAAGCTGGAGAGCTATCTTTCCGAACTCCTTGGTAGAGGGGTTGATTTCATTTCACTAAGAAAGCTTGGGGAAGGATTTCACAATGCTGGCTTCCTCCTCTCATTCAAGGTTGGAACGAGACAGAGGAATCTCGTGATGCGGATCGTTCGGGGAGATACGGGATGGGGGCATGATTACCTAGGTGATAGGGCCGCTGTTCTGCTTCTTCAACACAGACTGTTCAATACTGCTCCCAAGGGAACCTGCTGCAAATCGCTAGATGTGGCGGCCCTTTCAGAGAGCGGAGACATAGTCTCGATTGGTGATGCCTTGGAGTTCTTTGACCTCGTGGAAGAGGTGACGGATAAGCAAGGCAAACCGTATGTTGAAGACTTATTCAGGATAGCTCGTGATCGGTCCGTTACCGAACGGGATCTGAAAAGATGTGACGCGCTGGTGGAATACCTTGCGATTCTCCATTCGAAGAAAAAGAACAACCCGATCCTCTACAAGAGGCACATTCGTGATCTGGTCGGCCACGGAGAGATGCTGATGGGTGTGGTGGACACTTACCCGGATATTAGGACACTGGACTTCACAAACCCAAAGGAGATAGAACATATCGAGGTGAAAGCCGTGGAATGGAGGAACAAGATCAAGTTCCTGTCGCATCGCCTCTCCAGAATTCATGGCGACTTCCACCCCTTCGGAAACATAAGATTCCGAGAGGACGACTCGATCTTGGCGTTGGATCTGGCTAGGGAAGAGTTCGGGGAGCCGGCAGACGATGTCTCATGCTTAAGTATCAACTACTTATTCTTCAGCGTCTGGCACCACGGGGGATTTGTCGACCCGTTCAGAAGCCTCTTCAACCAGTTCATTGACGGCTACCTGAAGGCAACTGGCGACGAAGAGATTCTTAGCGTCATCGCGCCCTTCTATGCGTTCAGGGGACTTGTCGTGACGCATCCACTCTACTATCCTGACATGGAGTACACCAAGCGACGATTAATGCTCAACTTCATAATCAATGTGCTAAATGATGAAAGGTTCGATCCCAGCAAGGTCAACGAATACCTAGGCGCCTAGCCCTTTCAGAAATGCTTGTATAAGGATTGGATCGTAGTTCTCGACGCTTCACTGGAGACTGATGCGGGGTTGTCAAGCGACGAGTTGGAGCTTTGGAAGCAGAGGAAACTGCTTGAGATGCAGAGAAGGGCGATCATGAAGAAGGTTGAGGAGGAAAAACTCAAAGAAGGTCCGGAAAAGCGGAACGAGGATTCTGAAGCCATTCTCAGGAAACTGTTCCAAAGCAGAGCGGACGAGGTTTACGAGGCGGCAAAGAGTCAGTTCCTCGAAGAGACAAGGAAGTTAACGGATGCCCTTGCCGAGCTGATATCCAAGGGAGAGCTGACTGGACCCATCTCCGGGGAAGAACTCTATTGGTTCTTCAGAAAGCTGGGCATCAACGTTAGGCTTGAGACACACATAAGATTCGTCGAGAGCGGAAAGATAAAGACCATTGCAGATAAGGTGAGAGAAGAATAGGTTTCACAATGCTCATCCGTGGCCTGTGGTGGTCAATCAGCTATCTTCTTCCTAGCGTATACTAGCTTTCGAGGAAAAGAAAGGGAAGGCGCCTAGACCTGTTCGAGGCTCTCAAGATCGATTCAGTGAGACGAAGATGCCTTTGGCTATTTCTTGATGTTCAGGTCACTACGGTGGGGTTATCTTGATCGCCTTGGTTGGACATTGAATCTCGCAAGCCATGCACTGAATGCAAGCCGACTCATTGACCGGATCTGACTTCTTCGCAGAGGTCGGATGCCCTGGCGAATCCACCATTTCGAAGACCGATACTGGACAGACGCTGACGCAGATCTCGTCGCCGTTACAAACGTCCTGATCGACTGCGACGTTTGTTCCGTGGATTCCAAGCTTCTCGGGAGGTTTCGTCTCTCCCCAGACCTTGTGGCCTGAATGTTCTCCCGTCACTTTACGGTTCTTCTGAAATTCAGGATCGATCGGCATATCTTACATCCCTAATCGTCGGTACACTAAAGAACGTGTATTAAAGCTCATCTCTAGAAACTGAGATTCATCGAAGAAGAAGATGCCCGGGGGGTGCGAGGTCAACACCGTTCCCTGACCTTGTACAGGATCTTCTCAATGTGCATCGATCTCGTCGGTGACGTAGTCCAGGTCTAGTTCTCTCAGCTTCTCTCTTGTAGGGATGCCCGTGCGTAGATCCCAGCCTCTCTCTGTGTAGTACTCATTGAGCATCGGTTCGAGTTCGAAAACTGATCCTTTGGACTTCCCGGTTGTGAATGGTTCACGCAAGAATCTGCTTGGCATGGTGTCATCTTTTCTCGTGATTCCTTCTCGAACAAGGAAAGCTCTCTCGATATTGACTATCCTTTCACCAACTTGAGCTACAGCTTCCATGTCCATATCCAATCCTGTCGCCGCACGGATCGCCTCTGCAGCCTTGGCGAAAGGCAGAACCTCCATGTTCTCGGCGATGTTTTTGCAGACCTCTAAGGCGTCGACGACGGCGCACCAGTTCTCAAAGTAGCTCACGAGTTTGCCTTTACCCTTCCATTCTAGGCGCCTTGTCGCCTCCGATACGCCAAAGAGTTCTATGCCGCGCTTCGGGTCGTCGCTCAACTCGACGAACGGCTCAGATCTTAAGTGATCTCCTCCGCGAGAGGCGACAGCGAACCCAAGTCCATATCCCTTTAGTCCTCTCGGATCGGCTTGGATCATCTCCAAGCCTTTGATGTGCATAGCTATCTCCTCTCCGAACCCAAGCTTTTGCGAAGCTGCTCTCACACCGTCAGCGAGAACATCTCCAAAGCCTTCTCGTCTTGCGATCTTCTCGATGAGCGCCATTATCGTCTCCCCATTCCCCCAGGACAGATCGAGTCCGTCAGCCGTCCCCCTGCTCAGCCATCCTCTAGCGTGGCATTCCATCGCCCACGAGATGCACTCCGAAGTGGTGAGCGCGTCCAACCCAAGCTTGTTGGCCATGTCGGTGGCCTTAAGCGCCAACGCCAAGTCAGGGTTGCCGACTCTCGCCGTGAGGGCAGATAGGGCCTCATATTCAGGCCCTTCGCCTTTCAGTCCTGAGAATCTTCCTTCCTGCACATTGTAGAAGCGGCTGCACGGAATATTGCAGCTGAAGCATCCCCGGGATTTCACATTGTACTTCTCAGCCAATCGCTCTCCCGACACGTCCGAAGCATGCTCAAAAACCCCTTCCATGAAGTGTCTCGTCGGGAGAAAACCCATCTCGTTGACGGGTGTGAGGATGCGGGTGGTTCCCATCTTGACGCGGGGCCAGTACTGTGGATGCCTATAGATTGCGTCCTCAATTTCCTCTGAGATTTTCATGAACCCTTCAGGGTTGGCGACTTCGACGGGTTTACTCCCACGGAGGACCAAAGCCTTGAGCCGCTTAGACGCCATGACGGTTCCCATGCCTGTCCTGGCCGCTGCTCTCATGAGGTCCGCGAAGATTCCAGCAAACATGACGCCATTCTCAGCTGCGGGTCCGACGATAGCAGTTCGAACGCTGTTGTCTCTTAACTCCTCTCTAAGGATCCTGTCTACTTCGTATACGTCCTTTCCCCACAGATGGCCTGCGTCCTCGATGCGGACAATGTCGTCATCAATGATGATGTAGACAGGTTCAGGGCTTCGTCCTTCGATGATGATCTGGTCGTAGCCTGCGTACTTCATCTCGGCTGCGAAGTGTCCTCCCGCGTTTGAATCGCCAAGGATCCCTGTAAGCGGAGATTTTGCGCTTACATTGAAGCGAGAGGCCGTGGGAAACATTGTTCCCACAAGTGGACCAGTGGCAAACATGAGCTTGTTCTCCGGTGAGAGCGGATCTAGCCCACGCGGGACCTCTTCGAATAGGCACTTGGAGTTGAATCCGCGGCCGCCAAGGAAGCGAGCTGCGAGATCTTTCTCAAGTTCCCTTTTCGTTGTCTTTCCTCTAGAGAGGTCGATTCTGAGTACTTTTCCAGCGTAACCGTAGTATTTCATTCCGTTGCACTCCTTCCTCCTGTATCGCAACGAGACGGAAGAGAGTCCTCTGTCGAGAAGGTCAAGGCGTGTGTCGAGCACTTCTTGACGCATAAGGGCTTGCCGTTGCAGAGATCACAGACAAGTGGAGTCCTTTGAGTTGGCGGCCGGAATACAGCTCCATGCGAGCAAGCGTCAACGCAGGCATAGCACGCGGTACAGGTTTCGTCCTCAATCCGTACGATCTTGTCTTCGCCTCTTCGAAATGCAAGAGTCGGGCAGACGTCTGCCGGTGGGCACTCTGTGCATTGGCAGCAAACTATCGGATCGTCGACTCCACGTTCGTTGTACTTCAGAACTTTGATCCTTGACTCTCTAGGATTGAACTTCGAGTTTTCGCGATATGAGCATATCAACTCGCAGTATCTGCATCCAGAGCATTTGTCCTTGTCGACGACGATTCGTTTCAAACGTTCCGCCCACTGCTATTGGAGCCAAGAAGTCTTGAAGCCCGGTTCCGCTACTTCATGCTTGCTTCTTTAACCCTTATCTCAAAGACTAGGCGGCCGTTCGGGTCTGGGCACGACACTCGATTCACGCGTGGGAGCCAATCCTTCTCATCTGGAACGAGGTCACGTTCCTTTGCTGGAATCAACGGCATAATGCTCTGAAGAGCATAGATGCAGATGAACTTCCCATCCGGCAGGTGCAGCTTTCCGTTCCGTACTTCAAAGAAATCTCCGACATTGTGTTTGTTGCAGACGCCAGGCTTCTCTACACATTGGATCACAAGATCTCTCATTTGGACACCTTCTATGCGTAACAAGAAGTACTCATTATGGCTTGCGGCTACTCGTCGGAGAAGGTGATAAACCATCAACCCTCTAATCCTGCAGATTAGTTCAAAGGAGTTGAAATGCCACGTATCAGAAAATAGTGCCGATGTTCCTTGTGGATGATGCGGATGAAGCTATGTCATACTGTGAGTGTGTTTTTGGCGCAAGATTGCAGTATGCCCTGCAGAGGACTAAGCCATCTGAATGAGCCTCTCTCTTACTTGACAAAGCTGAGATCATGTTTTGGAAAAAGGAGTGTCATAGAATGAACATCAACACATTTCGCCGATTACAAGGAAGCTGCGAACTTCGTTGTGTGCTGTTACGTTGATGATATTGATGCCCTATACAACCAATAGCAGACAAGGCCAAGGTCATTATGGAGCAAAGGATCAATTCGCGAATTCACAATTCAAGACCCATTTGATTTTGTCCTTACGTTTGCCCAAGTGAAAGATTGAATACACTCATTTCTTCCTTCAGCCAAGGAATGTTGTGCGAGGCTTGGTGCGCCCATAATTTCCACCGATTCCACCACCTAAAAAGGCTGAAGTGGCCGCCGCTGAACTCAGAAGCGCAAAAGCTATCATGAGGTGGCGAATTCTCACTGTTTGTCCCGAGGCATGCCATGGATATTACATGTGATAGCACACTTCGAGCGAAATATACGTCTGGGATCGCAGAAAGAAAGGCTGATGTCAGCCTACCAATCCGAAGCGTCTTTGAAGAGGCTTGTAAAGTCCACTACGCGATAGTAACCATGAGACTATCGCACCTGCTATCGAAGAAACAATGTCGCTCCTAATCTCTCCAAATGCCAACGAAGACAATAGGTGCCGCAAAACAAAGAATACGATGACAAATGAAATGCTGCTAGTAATCGCCTCATATGAAAGCAGTCTCCCCAAGTGCCCTCCCGCGCTAACGGGCGGCGCCCTTCTCCGAAGGAGTTTCTGAACGAATCTCTGAGCGCGTGCGTTTTTCTGGAGAAGTCTCTGAATGAGGTTCTGACCGGATTTCTGAAGGAGATTTTGAAACAAGTCCTCAAAGTATCTCTCAAGCAGTTCCGCTAACATGATCCCGAAAGTCATGAAAGTTCCGACCGTAAGCGCAGTGACCACTATGTCTCGTGGTAGGAAGTCGAACATTGCCACAATTGGATTCGCAGATCTCGAAGTGAACTCACTGTTGTCTATCGGGTCAGGAGTCTCTAGGTAGCTTGTGTCTTGAACCGGTCCAGTGCTCTTTCCGTCATAAAGACTGTCTTGGATAATGTAGACAGTCTCTCTGCCAATGGGAGCGTCCGGAGGCCATTTTAGCTCTGCTCTGTATTCACCAGGCTTGCCTGTAGGAGTGACAGGAATGTCAATGTACCGAAGCGCTGGTGATCCTGTCACTGTGAAGCTTCCTGTGGGCCCAGATTGTCCGGGTCTTGCTTTCAGCTCACATGCGTCACCGCATGGGGAGTAGTCGGAATAGAAGACTCCGAAGATGGCAATAATGATCTGACCCTGAGGGGTTTCCTTGGGTGTTGTGTTGATATAGCAAAGTGCAAACTTGGTGAATATCTTCTGCGCAGCCAATGGTTGAATTGAGGAGAGACCTAATAGCAGAAACGCAAGCATTGACGCACCTAGCAAATACCGGTTAACACTCAATTGAATTCACAGACCGAGGATTCTGAGTGTACGCTACTCTACTCTCTCAACCTCTCTTCATAAGAGTCTTTTGGAATAGTGTATCATTATGTTGTTCAGCTACAATGCCACAAAGCCCGTAATTTGCATGTTATCTTTTGCTGCGCAAACACAATCTAACTAAACCAACGATTCCAATCACGACGGCCACGCCAAGAGATATGCGTGTAGCACAGCGAGTCAGACGTTGAAAAGTGAATGGAACCAGTCGACTGATAGTTGCTTGAGTCTTGTGCTGAAAATGGGGCGAAGCCCGAGGTATCGGCTCATGAACCGTCGTCAGTATTTGTGCGTGTCGAGACTTGGTGCGGTCGCCGGGATTTGAACCCGGGTCAGAAGCGTGGCAGGCATACGGCGACGTGTATGCGCCGTTCCCGTCCTAGACCAGGCTAGACTACGACCGCAGCG
>Ga0315309_1000609_pt1 | contig 21876 bp, 20 predicted proteins | sample TDP4_MG_FD_203080 | JGI IMG/M metagenome (GOLD analysis project Ga0315309, IMG submission 203080) | Freshwater sediment microbial communities from Lake Towuti, South Sulawesi, Indonesia - TDP4 | ecosystem: Environmental > Aquatic > Freshwater > Lake > Sediment | place: Indonesia: South Sulawesi... | reverse complement strand
AGATGCTAATTTCTCAAATGTCCGTGGGGCTCGTTGACGCAATTCAAAAAGTCTCCAGAGGTATCTTCTGTGGAAGTTCATTGGCCTACGTTGCGTATGGTGTGAAGAGATATTTCCTTCGTTAATGCCTTTGCGAGCGCCTTTCTATTCTCCTAAACGAGAGTACAACGGCAATTGCTGACATTATAACGAGTAGTTCGGCAATAACAAGGGTTTGCATGGCAGTAACAGGCAGGCCAAGAACATCAGCATAAACGTCTATCACAAGCTTAGTTGACAAGTCTTGCGGAACTGATATCTCTCGTTCAACTATTCTCTCTTTGTATTCTGCTGTTAGGACATAGTTTCCTTCTGGAATCTGGACGAATGTTATATTTCCGTACCTATCCGTTGCCTCGATGTCATAAACCGTCCCATTGGACAGCGAGAGTTTCACGAAGCTGCCTTCGAGAGATTGTCCCCTAGATCCTTTTACGGCCGCCGTCAAGTCGTAGTTGGGAGGATAGTTGATCCCGTCAAAGTATGCTTCGCCTCGTCCTGCCGAGCCTATCGACAGCGTCCAAGATCCTGGAACATTCTCCCTAAATCTCTCTAGCCAATCTTGAGTAAAGTCAGCCGAAGCAGACGCCCAATTGTTGTCTGAAGGCATGCAGGACGCTAGTTTGTCGTTGGTGCCCTCAGCTAGTCCATGCGGGCGACCGTCCTTTGAGAAAATGTAGTACAATCGCTTATCATCGCTAGATATTATCAGCTCAGCTTGGCCTGATACTAAATATACTGAAAATGTGGCAAAACGTACATTTGACAGAGTTTGAGTGTACGCCCCTGAAAAGATCTTCAGGGCGTAAGAACCTTCGTACACAACATCGGAAGTTACGATCCCTCCAGCACCTCCACTCGCCTCCCAATCTGAAATATCGCCTCGCTCAAACCCTCCGTTGGCAATGGCAACACGTGCTCTGTTTCTTTCAAAATTCCTTGCAAACATGACATAGTCCCATTGAACTGAGAATGAAGCCCCGGAGGTTAGTGAGTCCATTCTGAGATAAAGTCTAGAGACGTTCGGAATGGGCAAGCTACTTAGATCGATGACAACCTGTTTCCAGCTTGATGGTGAACTTAACTCTCCACGCTTCGTTGCCCAGACATCAAACCACGTGTTTGAAGTATCCTGAGACTTCACGTTTAGCAGAAGGTCTTCAGACGATACGTTAATGACTCTATATCTGAACAGTAGGAAGAGAGGTCCTGAAATGTTGATTGTCGGAATATCCTCATATAATCCAAAATCCTCATCCCTTGTCTCCAAGCCTCCAGTATGAGTCATGGACATCGTTAAGATGTCTCCATCTGACTCGAAATGTGTTCTCTGGGGCCAACCGTTCCAAGTATATGAATACAATTCTGCCGAAAACGAATCATCCTTCCAGGTGACCGGCTGATAGAGCTCGTTCGAGAACCAATAGACTCTATACGTCTTGTCCCTATCTCCCAGAAACCTTAACGAATTATCGCAAAGGACCAACATTCCGGGCCTAGGTTCGATGCATTCGAAACTCCAATGCCTAGGAAAGCAAGTTACGTTATACTTTTCTCCACCTGAGACATCCACGAAATGAGTGACGTTTGATGCTGTCTCGTAGCAGTATGTACTCCTAACATATGAAAACACATCGTCCTTCACAACAACGATTGAGCAGCCGACAAAAACCTGTTGACGAGACGCTTCCACAACGAAACAAGTTCTCGATCGGCAAATCGCCAACAACAAGCAGATCGTAACGACGAGAAGAAGAGCCGTCGCTTTTCGGCGCATTTCTCTTCACCGAGATATTCTACATGAATTCGTGCCGTTTCCGAGTTGCTTTCAAAGATATAGAACAGAACACCGTGCTAAGCTATTTATGCTTGCCGTGTATGTGATGATCTTCATTTAGTTCAGTCCGCGCTGGTCCTTTTTTCATATTCGCTCTGGGTATTGATGTCTGGAGGAAGGAATGGAAAAACGAAATAAGCGCTTCAAACAAGACATTATACCCGTTCTGTCCAAGAGAGGATTCGATGAGAGTTTGCGCTTTCAATCATTGTGGTATTGTTCCACCGAGGTCGGGGGGCCTCATTCGTGTCCATGAGTTGTTGACTAGAATTTTTCAAATGGGCCATGACGTTAGGCTGTACGCCTATGGAGCTGGACATGAAAGGTTTGAGGTTGATGGAGTGCAGATTCATCTTGTTCCGAAGGTACTTCAACGCCTCACTAGGTTTGGTAGACTTCTCTATGGCGGACTTGAGGGTGAATTGGCTTTGGACGTTGCCTTAGCTTCTTTCCCTAGAATGGCGAGGGAGGCCAGCCGTGATATTGCGAATTCCGATATCGTTCAGGTTGAGCATGTTTGGTGCAGTCTTCCGCCTCTGATTTACGCGAGGAGGATGGGGAAGCCTGCGATATTTGATGACCATAATGTTGAGACGATTCTTGTTGAGAGATATCGAAGGGGGCTTTGGAAGGCCAGACAGAAAGGTCTGTGGCTTCCTTGGCTCTGGTATGTAGCTTCGATTGAGAGGATTGCATGCGGGCTGGCTGATATCGTTCTTGTAACGTCAGAATCCGACAGGATACTTTTGCATAAGAGAATGGGAGTTCCAACAGGAAAGATTGAAGTTATTCCGAACGGCGTGAATACGGAAGTGTATAAGCCTTCGGTTGATGATGGAAGACGGATTAGACGAATGTATGGGATAGGCGAAGGAGACCCGGTCCTGCTCTTTCTCGGCAGATGCGATTACCCTCCGAATAGGTTTGCCGCCGAATGGATTGTTAGAGAATTGGCGCCCAAAGTCATGGAGAAACGCCCTGATGCGAAGGTCCTCATTGTCGGAAGAGATCCTCCTGCAAATCTAACGTCAGATAGAAGAATCTTGTTCACTGGAGAGGTCGACAACGTTATTCCATACATTAATGCTGCGGATATCTGTCTGGCGCCCATTACGGTTGGTTCAGGTACGCGAATCAAGGTTCTGAGCTACATGGCATGCGGGAAGCCTGTGCTTTCTACACCTGAAGGGATTGAAGGAATCGATGTCAAGGATGGCGAGAGCATTGTCGTGCGAAGCTTATCAGACTTCGTTGACGCAACCTTGGATATGCTTAATGACTCGCGAAAAATGCGGGAGATGGGAGAACGGGGAAGAACGTTAGCGCAATCGAAGTACGACTGGCAAATCTCCGCCAGAAGACTTGACGCAATCTACAGAAAACTGGAAACCTAGACCCGCACTTGCCGATGGCGAACATAGTCGACGGCGAAACTCCTACTTTTCATCAGTCTTCTAATGTCCTTCTCTCGGACCCTTCTAATGATCCTCTGAACAATCCACCTCTGACTTAACACATACCTCAGCTCTTTTAGGTTCCAAAACAGACCTGAAAGAACCGCCTTGGCCCCAATCAGCTCCCTCTTCATTAAATGCCGAAGGGTAATCAATATCTTCACCGCAACAAAGAAAGGAAGCATCCTAGCAAGGCTTGAGTAGCTACAGTTCTTGACCAAAGTCGCCAAATGATTCTTGTGATAATGATACAGCATACCATAATTCAGCGGCTTACCTAATAGCACTCGAAGCCCCCTCCTATGATAAACAATCGACTTCGGAACGAACAACACCTTATAACCTCTTAAACGAAGGCGCCAGCAAAGATCCATATCCTCAAAATACATGAAGAACCTCGGATCAAAGAAGCCGACCTCATGCAATGCGTCCTTGCTGATGATCATCGCAGATCCGCTGGCGTAAAAGACCTCAGAAACCTCATCGTATTGACCTCTATCCGTCTCAAGCGACCCGAAGACCCTCCCTCTCTCATTAGGAAAGCCATAGACATCTGCAACCCCACCTGCGCCGTCAATCTTCCTCGGATCGTCGGACCAGAGCAACTTGCATGCGACCACCGCAACGGCATGCTGACTTCGCAAGACCTTTATCGAATTTTCGAGCCAGTTGGAGGAAACCTTTGTGTCATAGTTCAGTAGTGCTATATACTGACCGCGCGCTTTTCTCATAGCTATGTTGTTTCCTTCCGCATACCCCAAATTTGTTGAGTTCGCGACTATCCTCGTTTGAGGAAAGCTCTTCGTTACGTATTCTAGACTCCCATCCTTCGACGCATTGTCCACAAGGACAACCTCAAAGTAAGGATACTCCGTAGCATAAACAGAGCGCAAACATTCTTGCAAGTAGCCGGATCTCAGACCATTGTAGTTTAGAACTATTACGGTTACAGGTTCAGCGCCACTGTGATTCATTCATGAAACCACTGTTCTCTTTTCTATCCCAACTACTGCAAATAACTAACCTTCAATCATCCTTGCATCGCTACATAGCGGACTCTTCTGCAATGATCAAATACGTAGTCGACTGTCGATATGAACATAGTTTTAGCCCGGTTGGCGATGGAGCAGCATAGCGAGGATAGACCACATATCTAGTATGAACCTTAGTCCTCTCGATACTCAATTGGTTCTCATCAAATGAAAGCAATTGTTCTTCTATCGATACGCGTCATTTCTCATCACTAGCTTGTAAATGGAAGATGTTGGTCGTACTCGAATAGAATATCGAGTATACGCCTCAACTTGATATATTCAGCCGGCTGATATTTCTTGAGCCTCGGGTACATTATAGCCAATATCTCTTCCTCACTCTTAGTTCTACTTCTCTGAATCCTTAATCGCCGAGCACAAGCGTCCCTGAAATTTGACAGATCCCATAAGGTCGCTCTTACGATCGCGACAGCCTTCTTGGGCTCGAAGATGAAGAGGCCCACAGCAATTATCACGCTGAAGAGAAAGTAGTTTCTGAGAGCCCAAATGAGTGAGGAGCCGCAATTCTTGAGGATCGCCCGTAGAAGGTTCCTGTGACAGTAGTAGAGCTTACGGGCGTCCCCAGCCTTACTTCTAGTTGAACCAGAGAAATAGTGGGCGACCTTAGATTCAGGTGCAAAGCCCACTCGATAGCCTAGAAGCCTGAGTCTCCATGACAAGTCAGCGTCTTCATAATACATGAAGAACTTGTCATCAAAGCCTCCAACTTTCACGAAGATTTCCCGCTTGATCAGAGCAGCGCCCCCACAGAACGCGAAGGGCTCGAATCCGATACAGTCGTATTGTCCCAAATCATACTCTTCTCGGCCAATATCAACGAAGCCCCTCCAGAATGGTATGCCCATTCCCCCAACCGAATCCAAACGTGAATGATCATCCATAGAAACCATCTTGCAAGCAACGGCAACAGTCTTCGGATCCTTGATCGCGACATCGACTAATCGCTTAACCCAGCTCGGATTCAAGACTTCAACATCAATATTCAAAAGAAGAATGTAATCCGAATCAATCTTCGCTATTGCTCTATTATAGCCTTCGGCATAACCCAAGTTCCTCCCATGGCGAATGATCTTAACCCATGGAAAGATTCTTTGAACATAATCCACAGAGCCGTCAGCGCTTCCATTATCTACCAGATAGACATCCAAATTTGGATAGTCAGTCCTAGCAACGCTGGATAAGCAGTTGGGAAGCCACCTCAAACCATCGTAATTGAGTATCATAATCGCGACTCTTGGAGGCTCCACCAACGTAAGAAACTTCCTCAAGCATACAGGGATGAGTAACCAAAAGCCAAGACTATAATGTTTTCAATTATGCACTTTGAGATGAACGAAAGTTCGTTGTGATCTCGAATCCCCGTTGATGATGCGTACGCCCTCGAAGGGTTGCTCTGGCAGTATTGTGGCTCTCACAGGATGTCTCAGTTCGATGATTTGAGAGACATTCGAGGATACTCCGTAGAAAGCCACGCTTATCTCTTTATTGTAGCATAGGGAGTCGCCCTGAATTATCATGCCCTGAATATCTCTTGAGACATATCCTTTGAAGACGAGCGATAAGTCGTCTAGACTACCTACATACTGAGATAAGAATAATCCGTTTCCTGCGGTACTTTCTATAAACCGGAACCTCTGCGAGTAACGGCCATCCGTGAACTTGAACTGCATATATAGAGGACTTGGCTTGTATAGCGCACTCCTAATTGCGCCTAAGATGCTGTAGCTTACAGTAACATTCCCAAAGAGGTACCCTGACTCGAAGCGTGGCACAGGAATGAAACTGCCGAGTTCTCCCTTGAAAGATCCTAGCTCTTGAGCGGTTCCATATCCTTGAAAGATCTTTCTGCGCAGAAGTAGGAATTCGCCTGTCCGACCCGCGTACTCGTAACCGAACAGAATGGTTCGAAAAGTCTCGGGTTCGTCAAAAATAGGATATCTCCCGTCTATTGATTCGTACGCGTAAAGGAGATACTCTGGTCGGCTACCAGCTGCAAAATGCATGCTGTCAAGATGGTCAAGTTCTCTCGTGTACGCAGAGTAAGATTGGAGCACAGGGCGCGGGGACCAATTTAGATTGTAAGACCAGAGTAATGCAATATCCCACGGAAGCACATCTACTGTGCTTGTGCCAATGGCATCTATTACCTCATGGTCCACCCTGTATTGAGCTCTTATACTGTTCTTCGATTGCTCTATCGCGGATTCTGCCCGGCCGTTGTCCACAAGAAGGGTCATCGCTTGATCATAACCGGAAACCTTAACCATCAAATTATCTCTCATTAGCCACGGATAGGCTAACCCTGATACGGCTATCAGTGCAAACAGGGCAAGCGGAGTAAGAAGTGGGACTATGTGCGTAATCGTCCCCGGATCCACGCAAATATCTTTCAAGATGAGAATATTTAGCAACCCAGCAATTAGGGCAAAAGTTGACATGAAATAGAGGACGTGTAGATCATGTCTCACATAACCGTATTTGAAGGCCTCGAAAAGTATCGGCAGAGCCAATATCAGAAAGAGTGAAACCTCCCGTTTTCTTCGCGCAGAGTAGTAGACCAATGTTATGGGAATTAGCGTCATCAGCATGATTCCGACGTATACCTGCCAGACTATACCTTCAACCCCCATCGCGGCATTATATCCTAGCGCAACTTGCAAACCATGGGCGACATAGTCAAGCATTCCAAAAAATTTCTGTCGAGAGATGATCCATAATACCTCTAGCGAGCCGACGTAGACGGCTAGTATCCCGATACACAATTTCAGTTCTCTTCGCATCCAGATACCGCAAATCAGTGCTACGAATATAAGAAGAGAGATCGAGTCTAAGAAGTAGTTGAATTTGATGAGAGATACAATTGCTAGCGGGAGCCCGAGAAGGAGCGCCAGATGACTTTGCAAGTCCGCCCGATGTCTTCGCAGTCTCAAAGAGAACAAGATGTAGGCAAGCAATAGAACTGACAGAATAACCTCATGCCCGGCACCTGACGGTGCGAGCATCACGAAGATCAATAGAAGGGAGGTCGATCCGGCTAATTTTGTCACGGAGCCAGTCGTACTAGTGGTACAAGCAACGAACAGAAATGTGCTCGCGAACAGCATGAAGTGAGAAAAGAGCGTGAAAAGAAACGACAGCATCCATAAACTATAATCGATTAAGCCTGGAAACTCTAAGAACCCCAGCGGTCCATAGGTGAACACAAGTTCTGTTCCGAACTGCAGGTTCCTGAGAAAAGCCCAGTTAATGCCTATTAGCCAAGAAGGATCGAGGCCACCCTGAGCGTAGGAAATTGGCCATGGTAACTTCCAAATGGCAACAACACCAAACAAAATCGCGTTGACAACGAGAACTAGATTCCTCCTAGTTCTTCCTAGTTTGTGGCTACCAGTCATAATCATCTTCTTAGATTCATCAGATGTATCGCAGGTCTCTCGACATTGATTCATCCGTATACCTCAATATCAAATGACTCAGAAAGGGATCTTTATCGCTCTCGGCGACCAGAATATATACCAATTCTTGTCCTTTAGTTGTTTCGTCGGAAGGACGTTGTGTTTTCGCTAGCGCAGACTGGATCAAAGAAATTATCTTGAAGATTCGAAAGATCCCTGCAGGATTGCCGCGCAGTATGAACGTCGGCTTTAGCCCATTTGAGGCATTTCGGGTCTATATCTATCGCGTATTTTCCGCTGTGCTCTATGTTGCTGATGAACTCGCAGTATCCGCTTGCCAAATCTAGAACCCTAGCTTTTCTGCTGACGAATCTTTGAGAATAATGCTTGCATAAGACTTAGCACGGATTTCCTTGGAAGAAAACAGTAGTAAAATCATTTTTATATATCGAGGCCCATCCTTGAAAACCGAAAGCTTCGCTTCGCGCTTCTTCCTAACAGTATGTTGAACCTGTATATTAACGATCTTTAGGTTTGCATTTCTTAAGACCTTGATTGGGATCTCCGCAAATATCTCAAAACCTCTTGAAGACAAAATTAAGTGCTCGAGAAGTTCAGTTCTGTAGGACTTAAAGGCATTTGTCGTATCTGATGAGGGTATATGAAACAACAGCTTGACCAGATAATTATAACATCTATTTGCAACGTATTTTAGTGCCGAATACCCTGGAGGTCTTCCATGCCTGAATCTATCCCCGATGGCTACGTCGTATCCCTGTACGATAGCATTTATCAGCTTCACCAAGTCTAGGGGGCTTTCCGAATGGTCTCCCATTATCGGGACGAAAATGTTGCCTTTCGCCAGCCTAATTCCAGCGCGAACTGCATCGCCTACACCGCGCTTCCCAGACCTCTCGATTAACCGTATCTCGCTGAATCTTTCGCATAGTTGATGAACAATGAAACCCGTCCGGTCGCCGGGCACAGAATCCAGTATGACGATAACCTCATAATGAAACTGAGTCCTTCTTAACTCCATAATAACATCCACTAGCGTATCCTTGATGTATTCCTCTTCCCTATAAGCCGGAATGATGATAGAGACAAAGCTTCTGGGTGACGATGACTGTAAGGACGAGGAGTTCAATCGTAGTCACCAAGCCTAAATCGAACAACAAGGTACGACAATCTATAATATTCATTAATTAACTTTCATATACCTTGGGAGCGTGGGCATACATGTTGTCAGAGCTCATCGGAAAGATAAAGTCGAGTAATGCTACCGTTTGCGTTTTGGGCCTAGGAAGAGTCGGTTTACCTTTAAGCATCGTATTCGCCAATAGCGGATTGAATGTTGTAGGAGTTGATACCGACCGCGAGAAAGTTATGAAGGTAAATCGAGGCGAAGCCCCATTTCGGGAAAATAGACTGGAGGAGTATCTAAGGAGAGCTCTAGAGTTAAAGAAATTTCAAGCTACAACTGAGTCGAGGGAGGGGGTCGCCCGAGCGGATATAATAGTAGTAACTGTAGGGACGCCGACCTCGGCTCAATATTATGTGGACTATTCTCAACTGCATGGCGCTCTTGAGGAAATCTCGGAAGGGGAGCTGCTGATGAAAGCGATTGGATTTAGATGTACATTAACCCCAGGAACAATCAATAACCTGGCGACACCTTATCTTGAAGAGAAAAGCGGGTTAAAGGCAGGAGTAGACTTCGCGCTAGCGATGTGCCCGGAAAGAATCCTAGAGGGGCATGCGATAGAAGAGCTATACAACCTCCCAGAGATCGTGGCAGGCATCAATGATGTGAGCAACGCGATATTCGCCGAACTATTCAAGAAGATCAACCCGAAAAAAACTATTCTACATACAACTCCAACAGGGGCCGAGTTAGCTAAGCTATTCACAAACATCTACAGATATGTAAATTTCGCCCTGGCGAATGAATTTGCGATCTGGGCAGAGATGTACGGCGAGGACGCCCATAGCATCATTAAAGTCGCCAATTATGACTACCCAAGGTGCAACATCCCGAAGCCGGGTTTCGCTGGCGGACCTTGCTTGGGTAAGGACGGTTTCCTGCTCGATAATAACACCACATTCAGTAGCATAATTTCAACCGCGTGGAAATTGAATGAGGCAATTCCACAGCACGTAGCCGAATCGCTAAGGCGAGGGATAGGCCAACTATATGGAAAGAGGATGTCTGTGCTGGGTCTCGCTTACAAAGCCGGAAGCGATGACACAAGACTCTCTCCATGCGTGAAACTAGTTGAAATACTCAAGGGCTATGGAGCTACTGTCCTCGTGCATGATCCACATGTGCCCAACACATTAACATTGGACAAAGCTTTAGAGAATCCCGATGTGGTCGTTATCGCTATCAACCATCCTGAATTCAATCAGCTGGCGAAAAGGATCGACGAGAGCGGCTGCAAACTCGTATACGATGTATGGGGAATTTTCGATGCCGCTAACTTCCAGAAGGCCTCGTATATGCGTTTCGGGCGAAGGAAATGAGTTACTGGAAGAATAAGGCAGTGCTTGTGACGGGCGGAGCAGGCTTCATAGGCCATAGGCTAGTAGCTAAACTCTTGAAGCTTGGCGCAAATGTCACCGTCGTTGACGATCTGTCTAAGGGAAACAAGCGGAACATAGAACTATATCTCAATCAGATACGGTTTCTCCAAGCCGACCTACTAAACGAAGCGGTCGCGAAAGATCGTCTGAAAGACCATAAAGTCTGTTTTCACCTTGCCGCCAAGATCGGAGGGATAGGATACTTCCATAAAACACCAGCGACTAGTCTGCGCGACAACTCAATGATGAACTTCAACCTTTGGGATGCCGCGCTCGGCACAGATATCAAGATGGTATGCCTTTCGTCATCCATGGTTTTCGAAAGAACGAACGCCTTCCCAACCCCTGAGTCTGCCATCGAGACATCTCCTCCACCGATGAGCGGCTACGGCTTCTCCAAGCTTGTGGCCGAATATATAGCGAGAACCTACCATGAAGAGTTCGGCGTGAAGTACGTGATCGTCAGGCCATTCAACGCGTACGGACCAGGCGAGATTCCAGGAGAATACGTAGGCTATGCCCACGTCATCCCAGACCTTATCAAGAAGACTTTGACAGGACAGTATCCACTAGAGATATTGGGATCAGGCAAACAGACGAGAAGCTACACCTATGTTGATGATGTAGCTGATGCGATGTTGTACGTGACGGAGCGAACAGAAAACGATGATTTCAACATAGGAACAGGGGTGGAGACCACCGTGGCCGAGTTGGCTGAGAGAATATGGAAACTATGTGGAAGAGAAGAGCCGCTGAAGTTTAAGCATACTCCAAGCATGAAGTACGATATCCAGAGAAGGGTTCCTGATATATCAAAGATAGTGAGTCTGGGATGGAGACCGAAAATCAGTTTAGATGAAGGTCTGAAGCAAACAGTGGAATGGGCCAGATCAGAAATCGCTTAGTCCGCATTCAACGTGCTTCTGAGAAGATGTCGAATTCATCTATGCCGAAACTACATACGGCGTACATGTGCCTTGTAGGGGCGGATACCCATTGGCTCAATACTCACAACATTTATTCTTGAATCAGGCTAAAAAGTGAAATAAGAAGATCTGATGCTTGTTGATTTCAATAGTCACGGTGTATAACGATAAGCGAATCTTGGACAGATACTTGCTTAATAGCTTGAGAAATCAAACAGCCAAATTCCAATTAATTAAACTGGATAACACCACCAATAAGTACAAGTCAGCGGCAGAAGCTCTGAATTACGGTGGAAGAAAATCGAAGGGAAAATATATAATTTTCGTCCATCAGGACGTTGAGCTGGCTGATGAGAACTGGCTCGATCGAGTTGAGAATATGCTGAGAGGTATTCGTGACTTGGGAATTGCTGGTTGCGCTGGGATGGATAGCTCAGGCGAACCAAAAGGTTTTATAGACGATAGCGGTCAACGATGGGGACAACCTTTAGATGAACCCATACCCGTCCAAACATTAGATGAAAGTGTGCTAATTATACCTAAAGAAGTTTTCGACATCCTTCAATTTGATTCGCAAAACTTCGATGGATGGCACGGATATGGCACTGATTACAGTTTGAGCGTGAAAGCAATGGGTTTGAGCTCATACGTAGTACCTGCATTTATATCCCATCACTCTCCATCGTCAAGGAAACAGCCTTCCCTGATCAAAGGCTTATTTGAAGCACAAAAAAGGTTAATCAAGAAGCACAAAAAGATCAAACGTATTTACATGACTTGTGGTTTCTTGCCAACCTCCCTCGCCTTCCTAATAAGTCCAAAGTTAACCTATAGAGCATACACAAGTTTTGGTGCAAGAAAATTCACAAGTCTAATATTGAGTCTTTTACTTGACGAAGTGAGAAAGTGGTTCAAATGATCAAGAACTGGAACCCAGTACAAAGGCTTCATGGTTCTCGCACTATAACGAAAAGTGGTAAAAGCCTCTGGAGTGATGTCGGCAGTTACGATCTCTCGGAATCGCCAAATTACGAGGGACTTTTGTTGATCATCTGTCTTGAATTAATAACGGTTTCCTTTGCCACTTGAAGAAGCCAGACAAAGCCTTCTTTCCCAAAACTTCGATACAGGTTCCGACAACGTTGTGCTCCCTGTAGGCTTAATAAGATCGGGAAAGTGATTCGACGAGAAGATGGCTAGTCGCAATAAAAAAGTTTAAAGTAAAATGTTGGGGTAGCTTTAAACATGGCGGTGTGGCAGAAAAAGCTCTGCAGTGTTATGGTGTTTCATGCAAGCAACCTGACATGCTTTTTCCTCAGAGTTTTGTTAAGGATTTTATTGGGAAAAAGAAGGCGGACGAACTTCTTGAGATGGGACTTGTTGATCTTGAAGATTTTAGGTTAGACCGCGTTGAAGTAATCTATAGACGACTGGCATGGGTACGCCGGTGGGGTGTAAGACCAATCAACAAAGAGGAAGGGCTTGTCATTGAAAATGAGTCTCGGTATATTACTCCGCTGGATATGGTGCCTTGCCACGAAGAAGTGAAGAATGTTTACCTGATGCCGGAAAAAGGCGATGTCGTATTTGATGTAGGGGCTAACTATGGATTCTACACTCTGCAAGCATCACGCTTAGTCGGTTCTGACGGCCTAATTCTTGCTTTTGAACCTCATCCAGACACTTACAATGGGCTTCTGACAAACTTGTCCCTTAACAATGTTAGAAACGTGAGGACATTCAACGTGGCCGTAGGAGAATTTGACGGACACGTGAGGCTATACATTCACACGAATTCCGGCGAGTGTTCAACATATCGCAAAAGTAAGAGATGGATAGACGTAGAGTCGACAAAGTTGGACACAATTGTAGAAAGACTTGGAATTACAGTCAACCTGATCAAGATTGATGTCGAAGGAGCTGAGTTGGATGTTCTGAAGGGGGCGAGGAAAACCCTAAAAAAGTTTCATCCGAAGTTAACAATAGCCGCATATCACTTTCCAGATCAGGCTGCTCAAATCAACGATTGGCTGAAGGGTCTACACCTCTCCTATGACATGAGAATCGTAAACGATGAATGGATGAAACAGATGAAGCTCCTTCCAGTGAGTATGCGATATTTTCATGCAGCCCCATCTTCAGAGACAACCTCTATTTCGCTAGTCAAGTCCTAGGTTGGTTCCAAGACGGCTTTGGCTAGGCGTTCAATAATGTCAGGCGATATGACCCGCTTTTCTAAATTCGTCAGTTGCTTTTTGACTAGGATGGCTCTGCATTTGACGCAGTAGAGGGCGATGGGCAACTTTTCTTGATCGCATTGTTGACAGCGAATCGCCTGGGTTAAGGGTCTCAATATCTCGCCTGGTTTCAAGCCATGTAGGACTGGGTCTCTCTCTTTGCACTACAAATCTTGATGCAAAACAGTTGAAAAGCCAAAGATGGAAAAAAATAGACAAATAAGCAACTTATACTAGCAAGGAAAGCGAATAGTGCTTGAGGTCTAAACTTAAGCACCACTTTTCCTGGTGCGGCTTTATACAACAATTTAAAGCCGTTCAGACCATACACTTTGAAACCAAGCTTTCTAAATTCACTCACGAACCAACCAGATATGTGCTTCTCTTCTGGATTTAGAGCATCAGGTCCTGCTAGCGCGTTAAAGAAACCGTTAGGCGTGGTCAAGAGTATCTTCCTTTGCGTAACGTCTTCCATCTGTTTGATCATCCTTAACCCATCCTGCTTGCCTAGATGTTCTATAACTTCAATAGCCACTGCGCAATCGAAAGATTTGGATCTGAAAGGTAAATGGCTGGCGTCAGCCAGTACGTAAGCATTGTGGATGGCAGCACTCTTGCTCTTCAAAATATATGGCCTAAAGTGATCTAACCCAACTTTGTAGCTATCTTCAACGAACCTCAACGGAGAGGCTTGACCGCAACCCACATCAAGTATCATTTTGCTACCGTCAAGTATTCTTTTCATCGAACTAATCCAGAACTGCCTAAATCTGAACATTGTCGCGTCACTATGAAAAATAATACGACACAAAAAGTTACTTAAACGGTTTTCAATATTACTTTGATCCTGTCAAAGACCTCGCTAAATCTACCAGCAAGCGCGACGTACAGAAGACCTGTGATTTTACGAAGGTATGAAGCATTTACAACCCATGAAGCGTTCTCTCTTAATCTCTTTAATTCCGTTAATGACCATTCATTGGTGGAAATCAACGGTTCATATGTGGACATCATGCTATCGTCCAAATCTTTTCGAAGGTATCCTTTTCTCAACGCATCAGCGTAAAGCTTTGTTCCATAATAAGGTGTAGCTATGTGAATCCCTGCATCCTGCATTCCTAACCTTTTCAATTTCTTAGCAAACCGTATTGTCTGGAAAATGTCGTCTTTAGACTCGCCGACAAACCCAATTACAAAAGAGCCGTCGACTATGATACTATGCCTCTTGAGAAGAATGACTGCTCTTTCTACCTTACCAAGATCAAGTCCCTTTCCAATAATGTTAGTGACAACCGACTGAACGCCAGATTCGGGCGCAACGAATACCCTCTTGCAACCCGACATCTGCATTTTCTCAACCATTTCTTCGTCTAGCGTATCTGCTCTTATACCGTTAGGTGCGCTCCACGTTATGTCTAAATCCCTTTCGATAATCAAGTCGCATATAGCCTGAAACCTCTTTCTGTCTAGCGTCATATTGTCGTCTTCTAGGTTGATGTGCCTAATGCCAAAAAGTCGAACCAGATCTTCAATCTCTTCAATGACGTTTTCCGCGCTCCTTGGTCTAAAACTTCTGCCCATTGTTGTGTGTATCGAACAGAATACACATCGGTATGGGCATCCCTGCTCGTTATCATACTAGCCCATCGTTCACTGAATGTGTAAGACCGGCGAACACCCCTACCGCTCCTCGCTGCCTCGAAATAGTTTTTCATTGGAAGAAGATGCCTAGCTGGAAATGGGAGAGAATCAAGATCCCGAATAAGAGGTCGTTCAGCCGTCATATTCGGTACTCCGCCTTTTCTATACGCTATACCTCTCACACTACTAAAATCACTACCACTCTCTAGATATCGTATCAACTCAAAGGTAGTAAACTCCCCTTCCCCGACAACAACGAAATCCACATTCTCATTCGAAAGGGTCTCGGTGGGGCGAGCAGACGGGTGAGAACCTCCGAATATTACCGGTATGTCCTTATCTAGACCTTTAATCCTCGACGCTATCTGTAACGCGATAGGTTGGCTAACAGAAAACGGGACCGAAATACCTATCACGTCAGGTTTAACGCGCCTGATTCTGTCTTCCAGCTTATCCAAAGACAAACCTGAATAGCATTTCGTCGAGAACTTTTCCAAGTTCCTCCAATCTTCAGCATTTGCGTCGATAATGTTTACTTCGTGTTCTTTTTCCAAAACAGAAGCAACATATGCTAACCCGAGCGGCTGAAAAATCTCGGGAACCCCCCAAGCCTGGGGGATTACCAGCGGCGGGTTAATAAGGCATAACTTCATTTCAACTCGCCAATTTGTTTCTTAAATGGAAGAACAATATTGGGAAATAGGCAGACTGAAAACTTACCCATGTCCCCCAATTGTTCAAGCAACCTGCGCAGTTTTTAACGACCTGTCTGGCTTCCTTCGCCGGTTGGCTCCTCCATATCTCGGAGGGGCTCATTTGTCTGATATTACCTGCGCACAGATCCGCATAGCGCAGGCATGGCGCTACGTCGCCGTTACACCTTAACAAGAAAAATGTACACATGGCAAAACATGAGAACCTAATAGGTTCACCCTTCAAGTGCCTTAGCCAGTATTGTCTGTGAAGAGTGTCTGGGAGAGTTTTGACTTCTTCTAGAAGTTTCCTCTGGTTCAAACCAAGACCTATGTTCCCATAATATATATTCTCGTCCAACCATTGAACTACTAAGTTAACATTCATTTCCCTAGCATAAGATTGAACCTCCTCAAAGTTTTCTATCGTTAGGTCCGACAAAACAAACCCTATAGCCAATTCAAGATCCACGTATTCCCTATAAGCGAGCAGCTTGCGAAGTAGATTGTCCACTCTCTCGTAACATCCTTTAACTCCTCTAACTGCGTCGTGTTTTTCTCCTATGCCATCAAGGGAAACGCCTACTCCAAGATTGACTTTAGAATCTACGGCGACACTGTCGACGATCCTCGTTATCCGTTCCGGCAATAATCCGTTGGTGCTCAAGAAAATCTTGGCTTTTGGAACAGCCCGGCTTATCGCCAGTACTACTGCCTCCAAATCCTGCCTAACAGTTGGTTCCCCACCTGTAATCAATACTGTTTTCAAATTTCTGAATAGCTTGTCTTTGAGGGCGATTTCTATCTCCTTGGCGGAGAGAATGTTTTTCGCTGGAACCTTCTTCCATATAGAGCAGTGTCTACATCTTGAATTGCACGCATCCGTTACTTCGAAAACCAATTCTACGGGCTTGATCCTAGAACCGTCTACTTCTCTTAAGAAACTGTTTTTCAATCCGAGAATAGAATTGCTGATTACGGAGATAGCTCTCATCCTAAGCCTCCGAGAAAGCCATCTCAACTCTATCCACTACGCTGTCTAGATCGTAACGCTTAACTGTCTCGAAACCCCCTATCCTAAGCCTATCTGCTAGAGTATTATCCTTGTATATTCTCTCGATAGCTCCTCCAAGCATTTGCACTTCTTTAACAACTAGTGTGTTATATTCATTTTCTGCATACTCGTTGACACCCAAGCAATCTGTTGTTACTACCACCGTGCCACATGCCATCGCTTCAAGTGGCGGCAACCCAAACCCCTCAAACTTCGACGGAAAAACGAAAACGTCAGAAGAAGAGTAAAGCTCTGCAAGCTTTTGGTCTGTGACCACACCATGAAACTCAACCGGGAAACTTGCCCCATCTATTCTCTTACTTCCTATCGCTACTAACTTTAGTCTAATTTTTTTGGACAACGAATTTAATGTTTGGAGTATATACTCCTCTCCTTTTCTTTCTAACCCTCTAAAAAATGCCATAACCCTGAAATAGTCGTCACGCTCGACCTTTAAAGGCCGGAACACATCCATGTTCACTCCATTACCAATATATATCGCACTATCTCCGCCAAGCTTCTCAACAGTCTCTTTTAGCCATCTTGAAACCACCAATCTCTTCATAGGCAAGAGGTAGGTTGACTTTGCCTTTTCTTGTAACAGCTTATTCTCAAAAAAGTATGGTTCATAATTCTGTATCAGATAGAATGGCTTCCCTATTCCACTATAAAACGTAGGATATGCAGTAAAACAGTATCCCGCTACATTGATGTCGCAATCTGGCATCAACTCAATTAACGCACCTTCAATATCATACTCCCATTGATTTTTTAGGAAGAACTTGCGAAAGAGACGCATAAACAAAGTGACCTTTTTGTATCTTACCTCTGCTTTAATCGGCGAGAACCACTTAGAATCTTTGGCAGAGCCCAAAGTAGTGATCGTAACCCTGTGCCCTCTTTCAACGAGCCTATTAGAAATTTCAAAGATGGTTCTGTTTCCGCCTGAAAGGATTAAACCTAAAGAGTTGAAATTTATCCTCATCCTCACGCCCCCCAACCGAACCGCACGCTAGTGCCTAATTTTAACCTTTCCGTAGATTTCCTTTAGGCTTATTGCTTGCAGAAGCGTTACACGCACCTATAGATCGCAAAGTACTCTTGACTGTTCACAGTTTTAGGTTCGAGTCTTGAGTTACTTGAAAACTCTTGAACGATGACACTTTTCTATGTGGCTCATCAATAGTCTTGATGCAAAACAATTCAAAAACCAAAGATGGAAAAAATAAACAATTGAGCAACTTATATTAGCAAAGAAATTGAATAATCCTTGAGGTCCAAACTTAAGCACCACTTTCTTTGGTACGGCTTTATACAACAATTTAAAACCTAGGGAGCATGAAAAGCGAAATGGGAATAACCAAATATTATAAGCGAACGCTTAGAAAGTGGGTTCAATGGCTGACCTTGTTGCTGGGGTTCATGCCCTTGCTATCGAGATATGGAATGGTCAAGATGGATTTCTTTGAGAAGCCAACGTCTCTCGCAATAGGGGTCCTTCGGCCACCTCTACTTTCACATCTAGCGCGATGGAATGAAATCAATGCTGAAATCGGATCGAGGAGCGAATATCTCGACTTTGAAAACTGTTCAACATCACGACGATATTGTAAGGATACTTGCATATGCGGAAACCAGTGAGACGTAGTTTGATGTGCGCTACATGATGCACCTATGGAAAGTATCTACTCCATGTTCTCTGGATTGGTTCTTCTGCGTGCCGTTTAAGCACTGTCAGCTATCATCTGAGTCGTTTATGTTTTTGCATTGTGAGTTGCCTGCTCTCCCCGTGATATGGTTCGTTTCGCGTCAGCATCACATGCATAATGGCTAGCATCTCTGGCTGAGTCTCTATATCCGAAACTCAGCGCAAGCAGGAAATATTATGGGGTTCTATACTCTATGGTTATGAATTGCACAATAACGCGCTGTCAAAGGAGCCTGATTGGGTAACCTTTTGGCTTCAGCTTCATGTATTGAGTATCCTCGTCAGCAGTCACGCAGAACGTCTTCTTTGCTTCAGCTAAAGCTACAGGAGCTGCATCATATACTGTAACCCCGCCATCGTATGCGATTTCACCTGCCCTAGAAAGAAGCTTACGGTCAATAGATGCTGTCCGCAAGTGTAGGTTCAGGAGGAAACCTATGGCATTGGATAGCTTCTTCGCGTCGTAGTCAGGCTTGAATCGAAGAGCATTCACAACCTCAAAATACAAGCTTGGGGATACCCAGATAGCTATGCTTCCCGAGACGTGCCGATCTCTGAACTCCAAAGCCTTATCAGTTGTCTCCTCCTCGCTAAACCATTTGACAGCTACTGAAGAGTCAACGACAACTACTTCAACCTGTTCCGCCATTTACGGATCTCCTTTGCTCCACTCCATTTGGAGCGAGTCGATAATCGAAGCTCGTCTATTCCTTCAGCCGCTCTACGCATCTCTTCTTGGCGGATGGCCGCTTCGAAGGCCTTTCTAGCCACCTCACTCCAATTCACACGCTTGTATCGTCTCATGTGACGCCTCAGCTCTTGTGGAACGCTTACCGTTACATTCGCCATTTCAAATCTCCGCCAAATGATTAAGATTCAAGCAGCTAATATGTATTCTGGATACATATATTCAATACATAGCTGAAGCTGGAAGAAATATCGCCTAAGTCATAGTAGGTTGGTCGCTTCGTGAGGACATACCGATAATTCTAGGAAGCCTAGATGTCTTCGACAAGTTTGACATTGAATTCAGAGAAAACGAAGGAGAAGTGATCTTCAAACCCTTCTCCTGAAACTCTCAGTTTGATTTTCTCCTTCGATAATGTTTTCAAGGCTAGCCCAATTCAACGCGACAACAGGGTTGAAAGGCGCCTCACACGCTTCTTGTGGATAACAATTGCACATATGATCCCAAAGAGATTGAGCTACATCCGATCGGATCGTTTAAAGCGTGCGTCGAGGAAAGGCATGTATGAGAGTGCTGAACCCATGGCCAACCGAGCAACCAGGTCCAGAAAGAGCTATACGAAGGGTGAGATCAACAGGATGATTGACTCCCTCCTACACCCTCTCTCGAAGCAAGCTCCTCCAATTGTGATACTCGACGGCTTCCTCCATGGCCTGGTCGAGCAGAACCCCACCCTCACAACAAGAAAGTTCTTCAAACACAATATGCCGCTCCTAATACAGGGGTTAAGCGGGGAAAACAAAGACTTGGGCAAAGCTGCCAAGCAGCTCATAATACAGACAGAAAAGCTCGCTAGACAGGTGAGAACCTTCGAGAAAACGAGAAAGAGAATGCAAGGCTAACCCCTTCACAAATCACGCAAGGGGTGCCCACCTGAATCGTTGAAGAACTACTAGAAACAACAGCCTTTTATCTAAAGCGCGAGCGGAGAGGTTAGGTAGAAAGATATGGGGCAGAAGAAACTATCGCCCGACCGAGTTTTGACAATCAGAAGATTGAAGGCTCTAGGCCTCAGCAACAGAAAGATCGGCCAACTGATGCACCATTCGATCAGCACGATATCGAAATATACAAATGCAAGACGGAAAACGAATCACTGGAAGCAAATACCCTTCAATCGAAAAGAAACGCCCCACTTTTTTCCGACGAGTGAAGAAATGGATGAGGTTATTTCCGCGGAGATGGACAAACGAGTTTACTTGCTATTCACAAGATACCAACCAGCGAAGCCTCTCTCTGAGTACGGAAATTGGAAGGAGATTCAATATGAGATAATAGCTAAATGGCTTGAGAGTGCAGATCCGGATGGCCGATGGATGAGCAGACTCGTCAACCTTCGATGGCTTCAACTCTGGGATACCGCGTTTTCCTAGACTCTCCGGTCAACCCAATAGTGAAACCCTAATATCCTCCCTTGTCAATCGTAGTCGCGTGATCGATCGCACACCTGTGCGATCAAATGCCGACTCGCTTAATTGCGATTACGTTCGACACAACTCAGACGTTGTCGATGGAGAGCAACTGAATACTCATTGTCGGCTTATCCTCTTAGTTCTAGCTACGTGGTCACCCCAGTCGAACCCAATCTTTGGAAAGAGCTATTTTTGAATAAGCCTAGTTTTAGATAGCGGCTTGATATGTCAACGGACATCACGGAGTTTCTTCCGTAGGGAAAGAGCTTTATGGCGGGCTTCTCCGATCGGCCCAAAAGACTGAGAAAGATCAGATCATTAGACGCCAGACGATATTACTCTGTTGTAGCCTGTGGCGGTTCGACGATGCTGTCTAGTAGACCGAGATACATCGTACCGAGGTATAGCACTATCGTGATAATGATAATCCAAACGATTCCCGCCGCCAGAAGCGGCTTATCTTTAATTAGTTCATACGGGTCCTCGGCGAGCAACTTGCTCTGCACTGTTAGATACATATATCTGAAGATAATGTAGGTTGCAACGGGCAATGTCAAGATCAACAGACCACCTCCAGTCCCAGACATAAAACAGTATAGTGAGTACGAAAGAAGTAGAGACGTGGCAACCATAGAGATCAACCGATCCAGCAACTTTTGGGAGTACGTTCTAAACACATCTCTGTGACTAACAGCTTTCTCGCTCAAGGACTCCAATTCAATTCTCCTTTTCCCCAACGCTAACAGTAGTGCAAGCAGAAAGACGCATACTATGAGCCAAGGCGATACTCTGACCGATATCAGATAGCAGCCCGAGAGCGCTCTCCAAACGTGGTCCGCTGAGACCGTTAAAACGTCTAGAAAAGCAATTCTTCCAAGTACGAGAGAGTAGACTTGGCTAGTAGCGAATAAGGCTAATACCATTAGGAAGAAATCGAAGCCAAGTCCAAATGCAACCCATAATGATACAATTCCCCCGATTATGAATATCGCAACAGCCCACATTGGTAAAATGGCGCCAGAAGAAAGTGGTCGATTCTTCTTTCTAGGATGAAGCTTGTCTCTTTCCATGTCGAGAAGGTCGTTGAAGACATAGTTC
>Ga0315309_1000606_pt1 | contig 21896 bp, 19 predicted proteins | sample TDP4_MG_FD_203080 | JGI IMG/M metagenome (GOLD analysis project Ga0315309, IMG submission 203080) | Freshwater sediment microbial communities from Lake Towuti, South Sulawesi, Indonesia - TDP4 | ecosystem: Environmental > Aquatic > Freshwater > Lake > Sediment | place: Indonesia: South Sulawesi... | reverse complement strand
CTTTTTCTTACCCAAAAGGTATTGCAATCAAATCCGATGATTCCTATGTTTATGTGGCTGATTATGGAGCAAACTACCTTAGGCTGGTAAGGGTGTCCAGTCAACAGGTTGAAACCTCTGTTGCAGTAGGGACATCACCCTGGGGATTGGTATTGAGCGGGAGCACGATCGGGGTGACAAATTATGGGAGTTCCAATGTTATGGCTGTTGACACCTCAACGGGCGGTGTTGTGGCAACAGTTACGACCGGCAACAATCCAAAAGGGATCGCCATCAAGGGAGACGGATCCAAGGTTTATGTGGCGAACTCCGGCTCTACCTACGGAACAGTGATCAATATATCATCCCTGACAACAGGCCAGATCCCCCTGGGTTCGGTCTCAGTGGATGTTGCACTGAGCGAATATGGAAGGGCTTATTTTGTCATGAGCAATGGAACGATACAGGCCGTTAATATTAGTGACGATTCCCTGAATGGTGCTCCTATAACGATCGGAGGGTTTCCCCGCAGTGTCGCAGTCCTCTCTTCCGGCGGTTATGACTATGTATATGTGACCGGCTCACCATTGAATGGCGTCACCATCGTGGAGTTCCCTGTGACACCCTCAGAGTGTCCGGGGGCAGCAACGCGCATTCTGCAAACGATCACCGGAATCTTTGGCCCTGAGGATATTGTCATCCAATCCGATGGAGCCAAGGCATATGTAGCCAGGAGTTCGGGCAGCACCATCATTGTTCTTGATAAGGGAGGCCCAATCCCGGCGATTAAAAGCGGATATTATAGTTGCCTCAACGGGACAACACAGTCAACCACAGCCGTTTCTTTTGCCACGAATAGTTATGGAGGGAATTATCAGGTTGAGATAGGTGGGGCAGGGATAACAGGATGCGGCACCATCCTTGCCTCCGGGACAATAGCAGGGTCTTCCAGCGCCCAGTTCTCTGTCAGCGCCGCAGACCTCACTACATCTACATATAATGTGACCCAGGATTATTCTCTTTATGTCTTTGTCACGGATTCTATTGGGAGGACCGGAAGCGCCGGATTCGGCATCACATTGGATACGATCCCACCCTCTACAGCGACGGAGGTTCAGGCGAAGAGCGGAGACGGAGAGGTGGAATTGTCCTGGACCCCTCTTTCAGGGGATGTTGCAGGCTACTATATCTATTTCACAACAGACACAGGTGGATCAGGAAAAATAAAAACAGGCCTAATCTCTTCGCTCACCATTAAGAACCTTGAGAATAATATCCTTTACTATTTCACGGTCACTGCATACGACTGCGCCAGTAACGAGGGACCGACCTCTAATCAGGTCAGGGCATTTCCCGGGCATGTGCGCGGCCCTGCTGAGCGTGCAGGAGAAGAGGGAGGATGCTTCATTGCCACAGAGGTATTTGGTCCCCTGTCCTTTGAGGTGGAGGTCCTCAGGACTTTCAGGGACAAAATTATTCTGTCATCCGAGCCGGGGAAATGGTTTGTTTCTTTGTATTATAAATATTCACCTTTCTGGGCTGTATTCCTACATAATCGACCCTTTCTAAAGGGACTTGTTCGCATAGCCCTTGTCCCTGTTGTGTTTGGCGCATGGCTCATCCTTGAGGGAGCGGCTTCAAAGGTGTTTTTCCTCTTATTGCTTATTTCTGGAATAATTTTTGCAGTATATAAGAGGAAATGGCTCGAGGCCTAACACTATTACCCTTCATATTATTGTGCTTTTTGCCTTCCCAGGCCCTTTCAGGGGAGAGTAGCGGTTTCTCCTTTGGTGTGGGCGGTGGGGCATATCGCCCCAGAGAATATACAAATAATACTGTAATCAGGGACAATTTTGGGACGGATGGAACTTTTATGGGCAGGCTTGAGCTTGGGTGGGTCATACACAGGCTCGTAAGCCTTGAGGCCAGTGCAGGGTATTTTCAGGCAACAAATACCTTTACCGAGACAGCCATCGCTTCTAATGGAGAACCGTTTACGCGCTCAGCGGATTACACTATCCATGTTGTTCCCTTAGACCTCTCTATTGTTTTCAAGGCTGATTTTTTTGAGGGGCAGGTCGTAATCCCATATCTCGGGATTGGAGTTGATGAATACTATTTTAACCAGCAGGGGAAGGATGGGCTCTGGGGAGGGAAGTGGGGCTCGCACGGCCTTGGAGGACTCAGACTCTTTATGAACCCTATTGATCCGAAACACACTGGAAACCTCAAGGCAGACTACGGGATTGACGCCGTCTATCTGGATCTCCAGGGGAAGTATGCGGTGGCCTATCGTCACCTTGGCGGCTCAACCGAGGGCTTTGACTTCTCCGGCTGGCTTTTCACCGCCTCGTTTTTATTTGAGTTTTGAGGAACATAAGGCTCATCCTGGAATACGTCGGAACGAACTACCACGGCTGGCAGTTCCAGCCCAATGTCCCTACGATCCAGGGGACTCTTGAAGAAAAGCTGTTCCTGATAACAAAGGAGCGCTTGAAAGTTGTCGGAGCCGGAAGGACTGACGCAGGGGTTCATGCCCTTGGTCAGGTTGCAAATTTCATCACACAGAGCACTGTCCCAATAACAGCGTTTGAATCGGGCCTCAACAGCGTCCTTCCCCCTGATATCGTTGTGTTGGCAGCAGACGAGGCTGCACCTGACTTTGATTCCAGGAAGTCTGCTAAAAGCAAGGCTTACCTCTACAGCATACTCAACAGAAAATCGCCTTCTGCTGTTCGGAGAGACCTTGCCTGGTGGATTCCCGAGACCCTTGATCTCAATGCAATGATAGATGCTGTCCGATTCATCCCTGGCAGCCGCGATTTTTCGAGCTTTCAGGCAGCCGAGCACGATATGCCCGATCCGCACAAAACGGTCTTCTCCTGTTCTCTCAAGAGAGAGGATGATATGATCCTCCTTGAAATCGAGGCAGACGGCTTTCTAAGGCACATGGTGAGGATCATTGTAGGGACATTGGTGGAGGTTGGAAGGGGAAAGCTTGCTCCATCTCAAGTTGAAAAAATCATTGAGGCCAGGGATAGGAGAAGGGCAGGTCCCACAGCCCCTGCTTATGGTTTATGCCTTGTTGGCGTCAAATATTGATCAATTTAATTTAATGACAGGATCGGAGGTGCATCGTGACAGAATATATTGTGGTTTATGTGACAGCCGGTTCAAAAGCTGAGGCTGAGAATATTGCAAGCGCCCTTGTCAAGGAAGGGCTGGCTGCCTGCGTGAATATTGTTCCCAGGGTCATTTCCAATTATGTATGGGAGGGAAAATTCTGTAAGGAAGAAGAGGCCATGCTCATCATAAAGGCAAGGGCCAGGGCCTTTCCGCGCATTGAGAAAAGGCTGAGGAGCCTCCATTCATACAAGGTCCCCGAGATCATTGCCGTTCCCATAATAATGGGCTCCAGGCCCTATCTATCCTATCTATCAGGGGCAACACAAGAGAAACCCTGATTTCACCTTATAGGTCATTGCGAGGAATGAAATGACGAAGCAATCTCAGAGATTCCTCTCCGCCAAAGGCGGATTCGGAACAGGCTCCGCAATCTCATATTGAGTTAGACCCTTGCCTTTGCTACGATCTGTATAAATATGGGAAAAATCAGGGTCATGTCCGACGATCTTGCCTCTAAGATCGCTGCAGGGGAGGTTGTGGAAAGGCCAGCCTCAGTGGTGAAGGAGCTTGTTGAGAACTCTATTGACGCAGGGGCGGATCGCATAGAGGTGGATGTCCATGAAGGGGGAAAGCGGCTTGTCAGGGTGACTGATAATGGAGAGGGGATGGACAGGGAGGACTCCCTCCTTGCCTTTGAGAGGCATGCGACAAGCAAGATTTCCGCCGCTGAGGACCTTTTCAGGATAGCAAGCCTTGGTTTTAGGGGAGAGGCGCTTCCGAGCATTGTCAGGGTCTCCAGGACAGAGATGGTCACGCGGAAAAAGGGTAATGAGACCGGAACACGGTTGAAGATCGAGGGGGGAAAAATTAGCAAGGTGGAAGAGGTAAGCTCTGCACAGGGGACAATGGTCAGGGTTGAAGACCTCTTTTTCAATACCCCTGCGAGGAGAAAATTCCTGAAGAGCGAGTCCGTGGAATACGGTCATATCTGGGATGTCCTCAGCCGGTTCCTGCTTTCACACAACAGGATTCACTTCTTTATCTTCAAGGATGGCAAGGAGGTTCTGAACGCACCGCCTGCATCCAATAGAAAAGAGAGGGCTGTCCTCGTGTTTGGACAGGAAACCGCAGAAAGCCTATATGAATTTGAATTTTCCGCAAGCGCTGGAGACATATATGCGCTTGCCTCGGGTCCATCCGTGCATAGGTCTTCTTCGCGGGGTTTGTTTATCTTTGTGAATGGAAGATTTGTCAGGGACAGGAGCCTCACACATGCAGTTTCAACTGCATACTCCAGGGCTCTGACCAGGGGGAGGTGGCCGGTTGCCGTCATCTATCTCCAGGTTCCGCCCCATGATCTTGATGTTAATGTCCATCCCTCAAAGATCGAGGTGAGGTTCAAAAGGTCAAAAGAGGTCTATGAGCTTGTCCTTTCAAGCATTGAGGTTTTCCTCACAAAGGCGACCTGGCTCGGGAAAAGGATGGAGCGAGCCCCTGTTTCCCTTCCCTCGGCGGCGAAAGAAAGGGTATCGGCCTATCGTCCCCAGGCAAAAGAACCCGAACAATCTTCTTTCAAGTGGGAAAGGAGAAAATACGGGGGTGCGCCGGTTTATTCGTCCCTTCAGATCATTGGCCAATCCAAAGATACATATATCATCACCCAATCGCAGGATGGTCTTATCATCATTGACCAGCATGCAGCGGCAGAGAGGGTTTGCTTTGTCAGGCTCAGAGAGGGCTATGAGTCCCATCAGCCCTTGCGCCAGCTTCTTCTCATCCCCCAGACCATTGAGCTATCTTTTCATCAAGCCCAGGCCCTAACTGCCAATATCGTTCCTCTAAAAAGGCTCGGGATAGAGCTTGAGCCCTTTGGGAAATCCACATTCCTCCTCAAGGCAGTCCCTTCATCGCTTGTGGACACGGATTATTCAGCCCTTCTTTCAGACATTGCAGAGTCGCTTCCCGACAGGGGCGGGGAGAAGGAGTTTGAGAAAAGGCTGGATGGGGTACTTTCACGGATGGCCTGCCATTCCTCTATCAGGGCAGGCAGGCCCCTCCAGAAGGCAGAGATGGAGCATCTTCTTCGCGAGCTTGACCAGGTTGAGTTCTCTGCCTTCTGTCCGCACGGCAGGCCGGTTGCCCACACGATCTCCTTTGCCGAGATTGAGGGGAAATTTGATAGAAGGTAAACAAATGGAAGCCCTTCAGAAGATCACGGTAATCTGCGGGCCTACTGCGAGCGGGAAGACCTCTTTGGGCGTTCAGCTCGCCAGCCGGTTTGACGGCGAGGTCATTAATGCGGATTCGAGGCAGGTTTATATCGGCATGGACATAGGGACATCCAAACCGACAAAAGAAGAAATGGCTGGCATTGCGCATCACATGATCGATCTCGTCTTTCCAGACGAGGAGTTCAATGCCTATATGTTCAAGGAGATGGCCAGGAAGAAGGTAGAGGAGATTGCAAGGAGAGGGAAGAGGGCGATTGTTGTGGGAGGGACAGGCTTATATATAAAAGCCCTTGTCAGCGGTCTTGTCCGTGGCATAGCTCCATTCAAGGAGATAAGGAGGGTCCTCAAGGATGATCTTGCTGTTAGAGGACCGGTAGAGCTTTATGAGCGGCTGAAGCGGGTAGATCCGTCGTCTGCAGACCGGATCGCTTCAAAAGATTCACAAAGGGTCATAAGAGCTCTGGAGGTATATCTTGCAACGGGCACACCCCTTTCGTCCCTCCAGGAGGCCCATGGGTTCAGGGAACAGCCATACAATGTCCATTGGATAGGAGTGCTTCTTCCAAGGAAGATCTTGTATGAGAGGATTGACAGAAGGGTGGATGAAATGTTCAAAAGGGGTTTTATTAATGAGGTGTCAGGCTTGAGAGATAAGGGCTTTAATGAGGCCCTGCCATCAATGAAAACACTTGGATATTCTGAGTTGGGGGATTATTTGGCGGGCAGATGCGGGCTTGAGGAGGCAAGGGAGAATATCAAGAAAAATACAAGAAGGTTTGCAAAAAGACAGATGACATGGTTCAGATCCGTGAAAGGCATAGAGTGGTATGAACCTGAGGAGACAGAGAGGATATTAGAATCAGCGATGAGGTTCTATGATCACCCAGCCCCTTGACTTTGAGAAGCAAATCTTTGAACTGGAGAAAAGGATTTCAGATCTCCAGCATTTATCCTCCATAGGCGAACTTGATACAGCAGAGGAGGTGGAGAAGCTCCAGGCCAGGGTTAAGAAGCTCCTAACGGAGACATTCTCAAGGCTGACGCCCTGGCAGATAGCCCAGCTCTCACGGCATCCTGACCGTCCCCATACACAGGATTATTTTTCTCTAATCTTTGAGGACTTCATAGAACTGCATGGAGACCGCTGCTTCAGGGACGATCCCTCCATTGTTGGAGGAATGGCCGTGCTTGGAGGGAGGTCATGCGTTGTCATAGGACACCAGAAGGGGAGGACGACAAAGGAGAATATCCAAAGAAATTTTGGGATGCCTCATCCTGAGGGATATAGAAAGGCCATGCGCCTCATGGAATTGGCTGAAAGGTTCAAAAAACCGCTCATAACATTTATTGATACTCCCGGCGCCTTTCCAGGGATTGATGCCGAAGAGCGAGGCCAGGCAGAGGCAATAGCAAGGAGCATCTCAACCATGACGAGCCTTGTTGCACCCATCATTGTTGCCATCATCGGGGAGGGTGGAAGCGGCGGAGCGCTTGCACTGGCAGTAGGCGATCGCGTCCTGATGATGGAGCACGCCATTTATTCGGTTATCTCGCCCGAGGGATGCGCATCCATTTTATGGAGGGACGGAGACAGAGCAGAGAAGGCGGCCCCGCTTCTCAAAATGACGGCCCAGGAGATAATCCAGTCACCGGGCATTATAGACGAGATCGTGAAGGAGCCGCTCGGCGGTGCCCACCGTGATAGCGAGGGGGCTGCAAGGTTACTCAAGGAGGCTCTTCTAAGGCACATGAAAGAGCTGGACGAAATACCCGTTGAAGAACTCCTGAAAAGCCGGTTTGAGAGATACAGGAAGATTGGGCCATTTGCAGAGAAGAAATGAGGCAATATGCCCCACAATATTGGTTCATATCCACTTTTTACGCTGAAAGGGCTGCTTTAGGCATGATGAAACTTGGCATATAAATTGGAGTATTTCAAGGTAAGATGCCCAAAAGTATCGTCGGATTAGATATTGGGACCCATTCAATTAAGGTTGTTGAAGTCCGAGGAGGATTAAAAAAGCTTGATATTGTGAGCTTCGCCGAGGTTCCCTCTGCCGAAGGTGTGACGCACCTATTTAAAGAGGGTGCAGGGTCCAGGGCCATGGTGGTGACAGCGATTCCCCAGGCATCCATGAGGGTTGTTTCCCTTCCCTTCCGCGACGAGAGGAAGATTGAGCAGGTTATTCCTTTTGAGTTGGAACAACATATTCCATTTCCCCTTGATGAAGTGGTGGTGAGCTGGCATATACTCGGGAGCGCAGCCCCCCAGGGGACGGACAAGGATCGGAATGCCACGGGAATCCTTGCGGCCGCCGTTCAGAAGTCAGCCTTGAAAGAATTCCTTGAGGGTTTATCGCCAGCCGGAGTGGATCCCGTAATTGTTGACCTTGATGCACTCGTTCCTTCAAGCCTCTCGTCAATAACTAATATAACGGATGAACCCACAGCACTTCTTGATATTGGCAAAAGCAAATCCTCGTTCACTGTGTTCTCAGGAAAGCAGATGTGCTTCGCGAGGATCATGCCATCTGGAGGGGAAGAACTAACAAGAGCAATTGAGAGAAAGACCGGGCTTTTGAGAGACGAAGCCGAATCAGCAAAGATACAATATGGGCTTGACGAGGGAGAAGATGGGAAGTATGCGGGCATCATAAGGAAGTCCCTTGAAGGTTTCGCTATCCAGATCTCGCAGACCCTCCTCTCTGTCAGGGAATATACAGGCGTGAGTGTTGAAAGGCTTCTTCTCCATGGAGGCGGGGCGAGGCTAAAGGGGCTCTGTGAATTTCTCTCAGAAAAGCTCGGCATTGAGGTTGGTCTGCTGGAGCTGAAGCTGTCATTGCCTGCATCACTTGATCCCATTGTGTTCGGCAAGGCCATCGGTCTTGCCATGCGTGGAGTGGGGCGCATCAAGGGTTCCTCAACCATCAACTTCAGGAAGGGAGAATTTATATACCACTCGCCGCGTGAGGAGATCTCAGGGAGGCTCAAGGTTGCCGGGGCTTTAATCGGGGCAGGGATCCTGCTTGGTCTCGTGAGCATGAGCGTGTCTATGGTGTCCAAGGAGATGGGACTGAAAAAGCTGATGCAGGACCAAAAGCGGATATTCTCCTCTACATTTCCAGAGCTTTCTGTCCCAGAGGATCCCCTCAGCGAGATGCAGGCCCTGGTCTCACGGGAGAGGACAGGGGGGGCAGGCGGCAGCACATATAAAGTCATTGACATACTCAGGGAGATGTCGTCAAGAGCGCCAAAGGACATTAGGGTTGATATTCGCGAGCTGAACATTGATTTGACAAAGATCAGGCTCTTGGCCGACACAGAGTCGCTTGAGGCTGTAGACAAGATCGTCTCCGAGTTGAGGAAGGCTGAGATTTTCTCCGATATAAGCGTGCTGGATACCCGCAGGAGCGCCGATGGGAACAGCGTCAATTTTCAGCTTTCGCTTTCCTTGAGGTCAAAGTAGATGAACTTGATCCCGCCAGAGCTTCTAACCCGCTTCAGGAGAATAGAGGAATTGCTGAGGGAATATCTGGGGAAACTGCAGGCCCTTTATAGAGGGCTTGCCCCCCGCGAGAGAATTTTGGTCTCCGCGGCTGTAGGGGTGACCCTGATCGTTATCCTCGATCTTGCAGTTGTGGCCCCTTTGGCCAGAAGGGCACAAAGGCTTGAAAGGCAGATTGAAAGAGCACAAAAGGATTTTCAGGAGATGTCTGCCCTGAGCGATGAGCACAGGAGGCTTGAGGCCCTTCTCAAAGGGGTGAAACCAATACCAAAAGACTTTTCCTTCTTTCATCACATGGAGAACATCGGCATCCAGAGCGGCGTGAAAATAGACTCCATCAAGCCAGGGGCTGTCAACTCAATGGGAACGATGAAGGAGGTGACATACAATGTCAGAATTGACAAGATCAACCTCTTTCAGCTTGTTGACCTTCTTTACAGGATTGAGAGAAACCAGGAATACCCCATGCTGGTCAACAGGATCAGCATCAGGCCCCAGGTCAGGGACCGACAATTTCTGGAGGTCTCGTTTCAGGTAACGATTATGACAATAGGATGAAGAGGTTGATTGCAAGGTTAAAGATGGCGCTGCTGCGCCTCCCTTATGCTCTCAGGGCTATGTTACGCATCAGACCTTATGTAGAGAGGATCAGTTACTTCATCCAGGAACAGCGCAAGCAGATCCTAATAATAGCGGGTTACATCGTCTATGGTCTTGCCCTTTTTATTTTCTTCGCCTATCTAACCTTCCCTTTCAATGATATGAGAGGAAGGGTTGAATCCCTCATTGAAGATGCCCTTTCAACCGGTGTTTCGATCAATGCCATTGAGCCGTCAATAATTCCTGGCCTTATCCTCAAAGGGATCACCATATCCAATTCTCTTGATGGAGAAGGGCCCGCTGTTAGAATTGACAGGCTCAGGCTCAGGATAGGGCTCCTTCCCCTGCTCTGGGGTTCATTCAGATTATCAGGCAAGGTGTCCCTCTACGGCGGTCAGGGATGGGGGAGGGTAAAATACAGGAAAGATTTCCTTGATATCGTCCTGGATTTCAAAGGGATCAACCTGGAGGATATGGACTATACGGAAAAGAGGTGGGGCTTGAAATTCAAGGGTTCTCTCTCGGGTGGGATTATGTTCACCGGCTCCAGCACAGATGCCTCACAGCTCAAGGGAAAGGCATACTTAAGACTCAAGGGGGGCGGTATATGGGAGTCGTCATTTTTCTCCCTTCTCACGATCCCGGCCATGGATTTTGAAGACACAGAAGCGAACATGGTGTTTTCATCCGGAAAAGCAGTCCTTGAGGATTTCCGTTTGAAAGGAAAGGATGCTGAGTGTGTTCTATCGGGAGATATATTACTTCAACCTTCTATCGGGCAGAGCCTTCTGGGTTTTCATGGGAGATTCAAGCTCTCTGAGTCCCTGGCCGGCTCGTTCAGTTCTTTCCTTCCCTATGTAAACCTGCAAAAGGACGGCCAGGGATATTACCTCTTCTCCATTACCGGTAGCCTCTCTGCTCCCTGGTTCAAGAACTGAAAGATGCGCTGGTCTCTTTCGGTCTTAACGGTAATTCTGTTGTGGGCATTTTTTCCTATTCATGCTGAATGCTCAAGCATCCATCCGCTTTTAAGGCAGCTCGCGGATGGAAGGATCTCTCTGGAACATCTCAGGAAGTCAAGGATTGTTCTCGATGAAAGCGAGCAAATGGTAAGGGTCTTCATCGCAGGTGAACCCATAGAGGAGCTTGAGAGGATAGTCAATCGGATTGGAGGAAAGACGCTGGGGAGGTATTCGGGTTTTATCTCGGCATATGTCCCCTTTGAAGGCATCAAGCAGCTGATGGTCAAACCCGTTTTATATGTTGAGCCTATCAGGAGACTTGTCCCACATCTTGATAAAAGTGTTCCTGCTATCATGGCTGATGCACCCCATTTGGGAATGGGACTCCCGAGGAGGTATATGGGGGACGATGTAATCGTCGGCGTTGTTGACCTGGGCATAGACCTTAATCACAAATCGTTTCTTTACCCGGATGGAAGCACGAGGATCATATCCCTATGGGATCAGACCGCTTCCTCAGGCATTCCTCCATACGGATATTATAAGGGCCGTGAATGCAGCGGTGAGGACATCAATAGCGGCAAATGTTATGAGGATGATTGCGACACTGGAGGTCATGGGACACATGTGGCAGGGATCGCAGCCGGAAGCGCATTCCCTTATCAGGGCGTTGCACCCTCTGCCCTTATAATCTTTGTCAAGACAAGCATGATACCGGACGATGTAATGGATGCCTTTGACTATATTGTTCGGAAGGCACGCTCCCTGCGCAAGCCGGTTGTTGTCAATCTTAGCGCAGGAATAGGCGATGGCCCGCATGACGGGACAACTCTTTTTGAAAAGCAGATCTCGGAAATTGTTTCTTCTGGGACGGCAGTTGTCGTTTCTGCCGGGAATGAGGGTGAATCGGGGACGATCCACGCAGGATACAGCATCTCTCCACAGGCTGAGATCAGGACAGCGATCATAATTCCTGGTGGAGATAACCGCGATGTTTTTATAGAGACATGGTTTTCAGGAGATATGGAGCTTAAAGTCGGTGTTGGTGTAGAGACTGAGGATGGAGGGACATTTTTAACACAGACAGGTCTCATCTCTGCCACGGACGAAGGTGAAGCCTTCAATCTTGATTACGGCACTGTCGGTATTGTTCCCACAAGTGTATCTTCAAACAGCATTAATCAGAACAGGGTGGATGTGAGAATCATACCTGCTGGAACCGGAAGCTACCAATGGGAGCTTATTTTGTTTTCCCCAACCACAGGGGAATCCTTCAGCGTGGATTCGTGGATCACGAGCGAAAACGCCGTATTCAGCCAATTTTCCGGGGAAAGATTTACAGGCGAGGTGGTCTCTGCCCAAGGCTTCACATACTTCACATTCATTGGAGGAGACTCACGAATGACAATAACCAGGCCTGCCTCTGCGCCTGGAGCGATCGCAGTAGGTTCGTTCACTTCAAAAAACTCATGGATAGATTCTTTGGGAAGAGAACAGGACTATGAAGCACAGATCGGAGACATATCCTATTTTTCGTCAAGGGGTCCCTCAAGAAAGGAATGGCTGACAGGGATGAAGCCGTCAGTCACAGCAGCCGGTGAGTATATTGTTTCGTCTTTATCCTCGTGTATTGACACAAGACCAGAATATATTGTTGAAGGGGGGGATTTCCGTGTCAACTCCGGAACAAGCATGGCAGGCCCCCATGTTGCCGGAGGCGTCGCACTTCTTCTTGACAGGAACCAATGGCTGACATCCGGGCAGATCACTTCTCTTATAGTAGGTAACACATTCAGCGATGCCTTCACGGGTTTCCCGCCCGATAAGGATGTATGGGGAAGCGGGAAGCTCGATGTCCTTGAAGCCCTGAAGAACACTCCAGAGGCCGGAATGGATACTACACCGCCAGTGATATCGGAGATCGCATTTAAGAAGACGATGAGATCGGTTTTAATCTCATGGAAGACAGACGAGCTGGCCTCCTCCATGGTAGAGGCATGGAAGGCCGGATCGCCAGACCTGCCGATTGTTTCAGGTGTAATGACCCCGAGCATCATCCACAATGTTCTGATTGACAACCTTGATCCCGGACAGAGATATGAGTTCCGTGTGTCATCAACGGATCCCAGGGGCAATACATCCGTGAACCATGTTGGTTCCTTCATGGTTCAGTTCGCCGGAAGGGGATGCGGAGGGTGCAGGACATCCAATGATGTCCCATCAGGCGAGGGCATTGTGATGCTTCTGCTCTTCTTTCTCCTTAGAAAGCTCTCATCTGGGCATTTTTGTTGAAGTTGCAACCGATTTCTGATATATAAACTCTGTTTATGGAGCAATATCCTCACCACGATCTCAGGCCGGGTATCCTTGTCGTTGATGATGATCCCGGGATCAGGGATACCCTCTGGGCAATCCTCAAGAAGGACTATCGGGCATACAGGGCAGCAACAGGTGAAGAGGCAATGGGTCTTATCACCCAGGAGGAGATCCATGTTGTCCTTTTGGATATTCTCCTTCCGGGGATAGGGGGCCTTGATGTCCTTAAATGGATCAAGGAGCGTTTTGAGGACATCGAGGTGATAATGATCACGGCGGTCAAGGATGTGGGCACTGCTGTTGAGGCAATGAAAAGCAGGGCATTCGACTATATAACAAAAGAATTTGATTACGATGATGTCCGCGCTGTGATCGAGAGGGCCCTGGAGAAGCAGAAGCTTTGCAGGCAGATCCAATACCTTCACTCGGAGATGAGCAACTATGTGGACGAAGACTTCGTTGTCGGGAGAAGCGTGTCCATCACCAATATCCTTGATGTTTTGAAGAGGGCCGCAGAGATTGAGACCACCGTCCTACTGCTCGGGGAGAGCGGGACAGGAAAGGAACAGTTGGCTCGATTCGTCCACAGGAACAGCCCGAGGGCGGATTTCCCAATGGTGACAGTTAACATGGCCTCCATTCCGTCAGAGCTTCTGGAAAGCATACTCTTTGGGCATGAAAAGGGTGCCTTCACAGGGGCTTACAGACAGCACATAGGAAAATTTGAGCTTGCTCACAGAGGGACCATTTTCCTGGACGAAATCTCCGATCTGAGGATCGACCTCCAGGGGAAGCTCCTTCGTGTGCTCCAGGAGGGGGAGATAGAGAGGGTAGGGGGCAATAAATCCATAACCGTGGATGTCAGGCTTATTGTTGCGTCCAATTCGGACCTGAGGGAGGCCATCGATAAAGGGACATTCAGGGAGGACCTATTTTATCGGCTGAATGTGATCCCAGTAAAGGTCCCGGCCCTCAGGAACAGGATCGAAGATATTCCAATTTTTGTGGACTTTTTTATAAAGAAATATAACAAGAAGTTCAGAAAAAATGTCAAGGGGATGCGCCAGGAGGCAGTTGATATCCTTTCCAAGAATTCGTGGCCCGGCAATATAAGAGAGCTGGAGAACCTGATCGAACGGCTAATAGCATTGTCAGAAACCGAATGGATCGGCCCCCAGAGCCTTCCCATCGAATACCATTTCCCTTCCTTTGTTCTGCCCGCCAAAGGAATGCCCCCTGCTGCAGAGGATAAGAGCGGGCAGCCCCCTATGCAGCAAGCGACCGATGCCCTGCGTTTTCCAAGTCCAAAGTCATCCGTCAGGGATGGGAACTTCCTTCGCGAATCCGTTCAGGCATTTGAGAGGATCTATATCTTCAGGGTCCTGGAGAGGAATAATTGGAACAGGAGGAAGGCATCGAGAGAGTTGAGGGTATCTCTTGCGACGCTCAAACGGAAGATCAAAAGCCTGAGGATCAGCACATTCAAAGGGGCGGAGGGCCACGATTAAATTAATTCGGCTCTCCACGGCCCTCTTTCTGTTATTCGCCTTTTCGGTTTCATCATCTGCTGAGGAGGTGGGAACACTGGTGGTTGAGCCCTTTGTAATCACTGCGTCAAAGATAGAAGAACCACTTCGTGAGACGCCTGTGACAATCTCTGTTATAGAAGGCTCTGACCTGGAGAAGGGCGAGGCTATAACTGTGGAAGAGGCCCTGAGGAATATTCCTGGCGTTGATGTCCAGAGGATGGGGAGCATTGGCGAGCAAACCGGTGTTCGACTAAGGGGAAGCCTTTTCAATCAGAGTCTTATCCTTGTGGACGGAGTAGAGGTCAATTCTCCCTTTGATGGAACCTTCGATCTGGGGGATGTCCTTGCGGAGAACATTGACCGGATAGAGATTGTTAAGGGCCCGCACAGCGCCCTGTATGGCTCAGAGGCCCTTGGGGGCGTTATCCACATCCTGACAGCGAAGGGAGAGGGTCCCCGGCGCCTGACATTTCTTGAAGAGGGAGGGAGCCTTAAAACATTTCGTAGCCTTGTGTCTGGCCAGGGGAGTCAAGGCTCTTCAGGATTTTCCTTTTCTATGGCGAGGACAGAATCCGAAGGGATCAAAGAGATCGGAAGGGACGCCTTCTCTGCTGATTCATTTTCGGGCAGGGTGGACATATCTCCGGCAGAAGGGCATCATCTGTCGCTGATCTCAAGGTATACAGGGTCGAGAAAGGAGCTCGGGATAGACAATCCCATGTCGCTCTACCTCCCGGATAAGGTTGTCAGGCTCGTAAGGGATCAGAACAGAATCCTGAAGCGGGGATTTTTTCTATCGAGCATCCATTATGAATCCCAACCTGACTCCGCAATGGGCTTAAGCGTTCGTGCGTCCTGGATGAGAGCAGGCCTCGATCTGGACAATCCTCCGGACATAGGTGTGTCATTCACTCCAGATGTCATGTTTATGAGGACAGATTCCACCAGGCTCTCGGGAGAGATCCAGGCAACATACACTCCTTTCAAGGGCGATGTTGTAATAGGAGGTGTGGACTATAACGGAGAGAGCACATATTTTTCCAACTATGATGGCTTCTCGCTTATTTCCACAGACCTCTGGAGGTATAAGGCTGCCCTTTACCTCCAGAATACCCTCCGTTGGAAGGGCCTCCGCGCAGATGCAGGAGGCAGAGCGGATGTGAACTCCGTCCTCAAGAGGGTCGTCCTGAATCCACGGGCCTCATTCAGGTATCGTCTTCCCTGGACTCCGACCTCGCTTCGGGCGAGTTATGCCGCGGGGCTTCGCCTTCCGTCCCTGAAGGAGCTTTATTTCCCTTTTATCGGAAACCCGAGCCTGAGGCCTGAGAAAAGCGATGGATATGAGATTGGGATTGAACACGAGCTCCTCGGCTTGAAGGCAGAGGTTGTGGGTTTCATTGTTTATTACAGGGATCTCATCGAGCAGCCTGTCCTCAGATTTGTAAATGCAGATAGGGTTGTTTCCATAAGGGGCGTCGAGGGCGTCCTTCACGGACAGCCATTGAAATTGCTCAATGTATCCCTCGGCGTCACATGGCAGGAGGCCGTTGAGAGGACCCTTCCCCATGTCCCAAAGTTTAAGCTCGCTGCTGCTCTGGAATTGGTTCCGATCGAATTTCTATCCTTTGCTGTAAATTTGAACCATGTTGGACCTTATCCAGAGCCATATCCCCTTATAGATCTTAAGGGACAACTCATCCCATCGAGGAACCCAGGGTATACAAAGGTGGACTCCATCATCTCCTCGACCGTCCTGCATGGTGCCGGCGTTCTGGAGCTTCTGTCGCTTTTCCTGAGGGTAGATAATCTTCTTGATGAGAAATATGCAGAGGTTGGAGGATACCCGGCTCCTCCCCGGACATTCCTTATCGGGGCGCACCTGGTCATCTGACAGCCAGCTTTTTATTGGGGCGGCATCTGCCCTGTCCTGATTTGGATCCAGACGAAGCAAAGAATGGCCTATAGGGCAGCATTGCAGTAAGACTCAATCTTGATTGACTTCATACATTGAATTGAATTAAATTGAATCAGGTTGGGCGCGTAGCTCAGGGGGAGAGCGCTTGCTCGACACGCAAGAGGTCGGCGGTTCGATACCGCCCGTGCCCACCATTACTTTCTAATGGAGAGTTCGTTGCCCGATTAGTCCATTATTTTCCTTCTATCTGTCTGATAAGTCTTTGGATGTCCTCAGCCTTCTCCTGGTGGGGATCCAAACGCAGGGTATCCGAGAGGTGAGACAAGGCCCCAGCTTTATTCTGCATGGATAGAAGGACCATTCCAAGGTAGAGATGGGCTTCTGGCAAAGAGGGATTGATGGACAGGGCTTTCATGAGAAATCGTTGAGCCTTGTTACGCTGTCCTTGTTGAGCATAGAGGATTCCCAAATTTGTGTAGGACATTGCGAATCCAGGATTCCATTCAATGGCTGACCTTAAGGCCTTCTCTGCCCCCTTCATGTCCCCCTTTCGAGCAAGGAAGGTCCCCAGGCTGTTGTAGGCCGATTCATTGGATGGATTGATGTCTATTGCCTGAATGCATCTGTCAATTGCTTCTTCAAGGTGTCCCTGTTTGGCCTCTATTTGAGCCAGGGCAAGAAGAGCCCTGCTTGATAGCGGGCCATCACGGAGAACACGGTCAATTTCCTTTTTTAGTGAAGCTAAGACACTGGGGTTCTGCAGGGCATCCTTGGAGACAATCCCAGCGGGATCAACAAAATGATATTCGAGTTTGCTTATAACCTTGCTATTGACTCCGTTGCGTCGGGCAAATACATTTGCCCAATCATCCCAGTATAAGAGTGCCCATCTGTCTGTGGGGAACATGACCCTGGAAAGTTCCTTTGAATCTTTCTCCAGAAGGCCCACCTCGATCCCGTAATTGTCTAAGAACTCCTGGAAGCGAACCGGATCCCCTTCGATTTTTCTGATCGTATCCAGATACATCTCGTCACTATGAAATCGTGTGTCCCAGAATGCCTTATGTTCGGGGTATGTTTCGAGGATGAATGCCCCGCCAAGATTGATATCATTGAACACAGGTCCTTTAAGAGATTTTTTGATAAATGATATGGCAGATAGGGGATAATATTTTGGGTCTACATCCTTACCCAGAGAATGAACGAAGGGCGCAGAATTAAGGTATCTTGCAATCATTGCAGCCAATACGACAAGGGGAATTAGGGCTGAAATTGCTTTCCCTGGTGCCCATTTGATGCGACGGGGAAGCCTCCTCATTCCGAGGGAGATAGCTGTTGCAAATGCAGGAAAGGTGACAATGAAGAATTCAGCGCTTGCGCGTTGCATCATAAGGGCAGGTGGAAGAAACACACCTGCCACAAGAATATCTCTAAGCTCCAAAGACCTGAAACTCAGAGCCATAAAGGCCGCAAGCATGCAGATAAGAATAAGTCCGGACCTCGCTGCAGGATTAGAGAAGGACATGGAGAAGAATTCTATATTGCCAACCCCCTTGTTTACCTCTGGGTGTTTGAGCACCCAGGGGATCAGGTCATAGCCATTGGGATTCAGGAATATGGCAAGAAAAGTCATAACGAGTAAGCTGACAAGAGATATAATTTTGGGTCCATCCAAAGCGGTGTCAGACCCTGCGAACTTTTTTATTGTCTCAGCCAATACTATAGTGGCTATAAGAGCGAGCCCGGACAAGGCCCCTGCGTGTAGGTTTACCCAGAGAACCATGAGAAGAGGAATGTGCCACAGTCTCCGTGAGCGTCCTGTGATGAAGCTGTCGAGAGCAAAAGAAAAATATGCGAGGAAGATGTAGGTGAAGATCTGGGGTCGGGGGTGACAATGCCGAAGGCGGTCAATGCCAATAACGGCAAGGAGAGAGAGTATGATGACAGGTGAAATTTTCTTTGTCCGAACAAGGAGTAAGAGGATCAAAAATGTTGAAATGTATGCAAGGGAGGTGAAGAGGATGAGACCAGGGAACCCTGCAACCTTAAAGATCAATGAGAAGATTACCTCAGAGAGCCATTCTGTTGGCGTCCAGGGAATATGTGACATTGTAAATGTGAAAGGATCAAAGCGAGGAATGGACAGGGAGGAAAGAATATAATTGCCGGTGGCTATGTGCCAAAAGGGATCAGGTTCGGAGATATGCCTGATGCTCATTACAAAGATACCGGTCAGGACAAGACCTGACACCACTATGTCAAGAACATTATTATATGTTTTCCTGGCCTTCGAACTATTATTGCTCATAATCCTATGACTTGACGGATTTCAACTTTGGGACACGAGGTATATATTCTTCTTTTAGTTGCGAAGAGTACATTTTCAAACATCAGACTATCTCATTCGTTGGGACAAAGCAATATACTGCATCGGGAAGCCGTCAACCGCCTCTCCCGCGTTTTATCCGGGCCTGATTAAGACCAAAGAGTGGACAGCAAAACGGATATTCGTGTAAGATAGTGAAAACGCTGAAGATAGGCATTTAGCTCAGGGGGCCCGAGATGAATGGCATGCCTTTGGGTTGGTAGTTGTGGAGATGGATAGTGGGTAAGAAGGTATTTTTTTACAGATGCACAGCTTAGGGGGAGAACGCTTTCTCGACACGCAAGAGGTCGGCAGTTCGATACCGCCTGTTCCTACCTTACATTTTGTCAAGGCCTAATTCGTCCCTGCTTTATTAACCCGATAGCTTGACATGCATGTTTATATCCTACATAATGGAGGAAAAAAGGAGGATGCTATGGCATATCTAAATATAAAAAATTTCCCCAACGGTCTCTATCGTAAATTATCCCGCCTTGCAAAACAGGAAAAGCGCTCAACAGCTCAAGAAGTGGTCCATCTACTGGAGGGTTCTCTCAAACCAATGAAGACGCATCACATCACAGAGTTAAAGGGTTTGGGAAAGGAGGTATGGAAGGGCATCAATGTAGAAGAATTCCTGACAAAGGAGAGGAATTCATGGAAATAGGAAAGCTTGTCGCAATAGACACAGGTCCTTTCATTTATTATATTGAGGAGAACAGAAGGTTTCTATCGGCATGCGAAGCTCTTTTCGTACCGGTTCAAAAAGGTAAAAGGGAGATCGTCACATCTATCGTCACCCTTTTGGAAGTATTAGTACACCCTTTTCGCAGGGGAAGAAGAGACCTTGCACTCATGTATAGAAACCTTCTCCTCAATTCCGAGGGAGTCACCATAGTGAATCTCTCTCCGCTTATTGCAGAGGAAGCGGCCAAGCTTAGAGCACAATACGATATTCTGACGCCTGACGCTATTCAGGTGGCCACTGCCATTGTTTCAGGCTCAAGTTCATTTGTGACATCAGATAAAAAGTTGAAGCGGATCAAAAATATTCCCGTGGTACACATTGGCGAATTTCTCCCCTGAGCTTAGAGGGTGCCGAACGCTTGCGCTTATGAGGGATGGGAAGCAGCGATAAAGATTGGACAGTAAAACGGATGTTCGTGTAACATAATGAAAAGCTTGATTAAAGGCACTTAGTTCAGGGGGCCAGAGAGTGAATGACCTGCCTTCACACAACAATAAAGGGATTTTGAATGTCGTGAATGTCGGAGATGTCGTGGATGTCGGCGATATTAATGTTTTGTCATACCTAATCCATACCACTTTTATCTGGATGTCTTTCCATTTCCTCCCCTGGATCAGTTTTTGGGGGGGCAGGTCAGACACGGAATCTTCGCCTCCCGATGGCGAGGAACCACTCTTTTGGCGGATACCACCCTCACGCTTCCTGTTATAAGAGTAGAGGATTAGATTGATAAATCCCAGCCTTCTCTATGCGAAGAGAGGAGCTTCCTGACAACGGTGCAGATCCTCTGGGCCAGCTTCTCAGGCGAAGAGATCACCCCTTTATTCACATAGGCTGAAGGATGACAGGTGTTCAGGGCCTCCTTGAGGCTCTGGTCGCATGTCCTCACACTGAAGAAAAGAATAGGGGTGATGAAAGGCCTTTCAAACTCTTTCTCCATCACCCTTAACTCATGGGCAGCCTCGATCCCCCCGAGAATAGGCATATTGATATCCACGATTGCCAGGCCCAGAGACTCTTTCTCCTGGAAAATTTTTCTGCAGGCATCTACGAACTCCCGGCCATTGTCGCATGATACGACCTCTCCTGCCAGTTTAGCGTCTTTCAGGGCATCAGAGGCCATTTCTCTCAGAAGGGATGAGTCCTCTGCCATGACGACTCTTGGGATAGAGGGAGAGACAGATTCTTTGATGTCATCAATCCTGAGCCCACATATACTGCAGTGTCGAGTCTCGTCTCCGTACGCGACCATAACGGTGACCTCCGTCTCGACACCACAGCTCGGGCAGTATGTTCCTTTTTGTCCCATGTTGATTTAGTATGCTCGCCCATAAGGGGAAATACAAGGACAATATGATGTCCGGCAGGCCCCATTTTCACTCCTCCTTGGGGACCTGCCGGAGGTAGGTGAGCGGATGAAGTTATTCTCTCTTCATGACAGACCTGCCCCCCAAATAAGGCCAGATCCTAACATTATGTTTAGACCAAAAAAGGGGGCAAGTTCACCATACCTAATCCATGCCAAAGGGTGAACAAGGAAATAGAGTATCATGTATCATAGTGAAAACATTGATGATAGGCACATAGCCCAGGGGGAGAGCCTTGCATTCATCCGGCGACCTGGGCGATATTGAGAAATTCAATTGAATATTTTTATGTTCTGGATGTCGGCTATGACTGCGGTGTCGGCCATGAACATGGAGTTAGCATTTTGATCACCCCATGATCACCCCCGGTTATATAATCCGAGGAACTGCTGTGCTGATTAAGGGTGCTCAAGAGACTTGATTTCTGTCTGGGTCTCTATTATACTGAAAGACGATGGTAAATACTTAGTATTTATCTGCGGATATCTGAGATGCCACGAGCAACAAAACTGGTGACTGTCTCCGTTCCCCCTGACCTCCTTAAAAGAGCCCAGTCTGTGGCCAGGGAGGAGGGTCGGACGCAATCTGAGCTTTTCCGGGAGGCGCTGCGGTTTTATCTGACGGCCCGGCCCCTGCCTATTCCTGATCTGACCAGGCCCCGGCGCATCCCCAAAGGACAGGCATGGTTCTGGACAAAGGAATGGTTGGAAGGGGAGAGGAAGGCAAACAAGGCCATTCGTCAGGGGCGACTCTATGGGCCTTTTTCAACGATTGAGGAGTTCAAGAATGCATCCCGCCGCCCGATATGAAGCTTGTTCCTACCGAGACCTTCATGAGGGCGTACCAGCGCTTGCCTGACACTCTCCGGGCCCAGGTAGATAAACAACTTGCCCTTCTGTTAGACAACCCACGTCACCCATCCCTCCATATCAAGAAGATCAAGGGAATCCGGGGCAAAGTCCCCATCTTTGAAGCGCGCATTTCCCTGGGGTATCGTATGACCTTTACCATCCACGGTGAGTATTACATCCTCCGAAAGGTGGGGACTCACTCCATCTTGGAGAACCCGTAGCTTTTATATAAAAGATATAGTGGCCGTCTCAAACCGGAGAGGGCAGTTCTTTTGCACAATATCGGCACACCTTGGCTTCTTTTTTGATGAGTTCAGCACAGTAGGGGCATTTCTTTTGAATATTTATATGTTCTGGATGTCGGCTATGACTGCGGTGTCGGCCATGAATACGGAGTTAGCA
>Ga0315309_1000605_pt1 | contig 21911 bp, 18 predicted proteins | sample TDP4_MG_FD_203080 | JGI IMG/M metagenome (GOLD analysis project Ga0315309, IMG submission 203080) | Freshwater sediment microbial communities from Lake Towuti, South Sulawesi, Indonesia - TDP4 | ecosystem: Environmental > Aquatic > Freshwater > Lake > Sediment | place: Indonesia: South Sulawesi... | reverse complement strand
GGCTATTCGAAATCTATCTGTAAAAGAAAGGGACATGCCTGTCGTCTTCAAGGAGCTAGCGTCTAACATCCTGAAAACAGGCTATGCATATATGATCCCAGAACTTCGCCTCAAAAAGAGGGAAGAGCAGGGATTGCCTACATTGCCGAAAGCCAACCTAGAAAGTATCGCAAAACTTTTCGGCATCACAGGTTTTTCCAAGACACTTGAAAAGGAGAGGACCTAAAATGCCAGAGTTGAAGTACTTACTCTTTATGGGATGCGTTATCCCATACAGAATCTCCAGCTACGAGATTTCCACTAGAAAAGTTCTTGATAAACTTGGCGTAGAATTGGTGGAAATGCCGGAGTTTAATTGCTGTGGATTACCACTAGATCCAGTAAACCACGACATGATGGTCACCCTAGCGGCGCGAAATCTTTGTTTAGCGGAGCAACGAAACTTAAACATTATGACCCTCTGCAATGGATGTTTCGGTACCTTAAACCATGTGAACAAAGAGCTCAAGGAAGATAAGAAACTCAAGGAGAAGGCTAATGAATACTTAAAGGAAATCGGCATGGAATTCAGGGGAACAACAACTGTTAAACATCTTATGCACGTGCTCGCAGAAGATATCGGCTTTGAAAAGATAAAGGAGAAAGTTCAGAAGCCGCTCACTCATCTCCGCGTGGCGCAGCATACAGGATGCCATGTCATTCGTCCCGGAAAGGTCGTAGGCTTCGATGACCCAGAAAACCCCACGACTCTCAAAAACTTAATCAAAGCAACTGGCGCAAAATGCTTAGACTACATGGATGAAACGGAGTGTTGCGGCGCTCCAATAATTGGTGTAAACGCCGAAATCCCGCTTCAGTTGGCCAGGGAAAAACTTAGTAATGTTAGGGCGGTAGGGGCACAGGCGTTGATCACTGTGTGTCCTTTCTGTCACATGATGTATGATCTCAATCAGCCTAGAATAGAAAAGACTTTTAACGAACAATTCGGTATTCCCATTCTTCACTATACCCAACTTTTGGGGTTGGCTATGGGCTTCAGTTCAGACGAATTAGGTTTGGAACAGCTTAGGGTTGATGCGTCTAAAATCTTAGCTGAAGTAATTGTGGAGAAGTGATTGTATGGCAAAAGAACGGGAAAAATTGAAATTTGCCTTCTACTGGGCTGCCAGCTGCGGAGGCTGCGAAATCGCAGTTCTCGACATAAACGAGAAAATCCTTGACGTCGTTGCCATAGCTGACATCGTCTTTTGGCCAGTGGCTATAGACATCAAGTACAAAGACGTAGAGGCTATGCCAGACAAAAGCATAGATGTCTGCTTCTTCAATGGCGCAATTAGAAACACAGAACAGGAACACTTGGCGAAACTTTTAAGAAATAAATCAAAAGTCCTCGTAGCATTCGGCTCATGCGCTTGTCAGGGCGGCATTCCAGGTCTAGCGAATGTTGCAAACAAAAAAGAGATTTTTGAAAGGGCGTATCTTCAGTCTCCTTCCACAAATAACCCAAACTCTGTGACGCCCCAGCCCTCTTTCAAGGTTCCGGAAGGAGAGTTGAAGCTGCCAGAATTCTTTGACACGGTAAAAACTCTGGATCAGACCGTGGACGTAGACTACTACCTGCCCGGATGCCCTCCACCATCCGCTCAAGTAGCTAAAGCAGTTGAAGCAATTGCCAAAAATGCGTTGCCTCCAAAAGGTTCGGTGCTGGCTCCTGAGAAGTCTGTCTGCGATGAATGCCCTAGGAAAAAGAAGGACAAGAGAATCTCCAAGATATACAGAGTGTACGAGATTGTTCCAGAACCAGAAAAATGCCTTCTGGAACAAGGAATAATTTGTATGGGACCTGCGACTCGCGGAGGATGTGAAGCACAGTGCGTAAGTGCAAATATGCCGTGTACGGGATGCGGAGGACCTTGTCCAAACGAGATGGAACAAGGGGCAGCGATGATAAGTGCGCTTTCATCGATTCTAGGAGTTGGTGGGGAAAGAGAGCCGGAGTATGATGCGGAGAAACTGATGGGGCAGATTAAAGATCCTTTAGGAACTTTTTACAAGTATTCGTTGCCAGCTTCTTTTCTTAATAGGAGGATAATAAAGAAATGAAAACGGTAGTAATAGACCCTATAACAAGACTGGAAGGCCACGGAAAAATATCCATATTCCTAAATGAAGAGGGAAATGTAGAAAACGCCTACTTCCAAGTTCCAGAACTCAGAGGCTTCGAACGGTTCTGCGAAGGTAGGAAAGCTGAGGAATTGCCGGTGATTACGCCCAGAATCTGTGGTGTTTGCCCAGTTGCACACCATTTTGCCTCAACAAAGGCATTAGACGCCGCATTTAACGTTGAACCTCCGCCGGCAGCCAAAAAGCTTAGAGAACTCATGTATAGTGGCTACTACATCTACGATCACACCCTCCATTTCTACTTTCTAGGAGCGCCAGACTTCGTTGTCGGACCAGACGCCCCACCAACAGAAAGAAACATTCTTGGAGTAATCCAAAAAGTTGGCTTAGACATAGCGAAAGAGGTAATAAAGCATAGAGCTTACGGGCAAAAAATCACCGCCATGCTAGGCGGAAAAGCAACCCACCCAACCTGTGGACTCCCCGGAGGCATATCCAAGGGACTCACTGAGCAAGAGAGGCAGGAAATTGAAAAGATGGCGGAGTCTAGCGTTGAATTTGCAAAGTTCAGCCTAAAAATATTCGATGATGTAGTGCTGAAGAATAAAAAGTACGTAGACCTAATCCTGAGTGCCCCGTATACCCACAAAACGTATTACATGGGCACGGTTGACCAAAACAATAAAGTCAACTTCTATGATGGTAAAGTAAGGGTGGTTGACCCTCAAGGCAAAGAGTTTACGAAATTTACTCCATCTGACTACTTGAATGTCATCGAAGAACGCGTGGAACCTTGGACGTACGTAAAATTAACATACCTCAAGAAAGTTGGATGGAAAGGCTTAGTGGACGGCCCAACAAGTGGCATTTACAGGGTTGCACCTCTCGGAAGGTTGAACGCCTCAGAGGGAATGGCAACTCCCCTAGCACAACAAGAATATGAAAGAATGTACGAAACACTCGGTGGAAAACCCGTGCACTCAACCCTCGCATTTCATTGGGCCAGGCTCATAGAACTACTATACGCGGCAGAAAGATGCTTAGAACTAAGCAGAGACGAGGAGATAACAAGTAAAGACATTAGGAACAAACCGGGAAATCCTGGAGAAGGAGTCGGAATAATCGAAGCGCCTAGGGGCACCTTGATACATCATTATCAACTTGACGAAGACGCCATGATAAAAAAGGTCAATCTAATAGTGGCTACAACAAACAACGCTTCAGCCATATGCATGTCCATAAGGGACGCAGCTAAAGGCCTTATACACGGTGGAGAAGTGAGCCAAGGAGTATTGAACATGGTGGAGATGGCTTTCAGAGCCTACGACCCATGCTGGGGCTGTGCCACCCACTTCGCAATTGGTCAGATGCCCCTTGAACTCAAAATATACGACCACAACAAGAAGTTGTTGAAGGTTGTGAAAAGGTAGCGGCATCCATGGCTTTTTCAGATCAACTCTGGAGAGGTTTGTTTTGGTGATTACCAAACTTAACCCTAAGTTCAAAGGCGAAGTCTCGAAGGTTCCTAGAGAGCAGAACATAAAGAGGTGTTTCCAGCGTGGAACCTGCAACGTCGCATGCCCAGTCCTAGTCATTGGCACATACTTCCAGCAAGAGAGTTGAACTATGATGGAGGAGCATGGATCTAAAGTCGGGGTATTCATCTGCCTCTGCGGAGGAGACATCTCAAAGACCCTGAATGTGGAGGCTCTTCAGAAACACGCCTCCCAGCTACGAGATGTGACAGTGGCGGAGCTGCATCCCTTCCTTTGCCTGGACGAAGGCCAACAACTGATACGTGAAGCCATACGGCGTCATGGCTTGGGCAGGGTTGTTGTTGTAGGATGTTCAAGGAAGGTCTATGAGCCAACGTTTAGGCAATGCGTTCAGGAAGCTGGGTTGAACCCATACCTGCTTGAAATCGTGAACATCAGGGAGCAATGTGCTTGGGTACACTTAGAAGATAAACTGGGCGCTACGGAAAAGGCCAAGCGACTGATCGCGGCTGGAGTTGAAGCCGTTAAAGCCTCGCAGCCCGTGGAGAGCAGGGAGTTTCCTATTGAGGAAAGTGCTCTGGTTCTGGGCGGTGGCATAGCGGGGATGGAAGCCGCTTTGGACTTGGCTGATCAGGGATTTAACGTCTACCTTGTGGAGCGTTCTCCCACTCTTGGAGGAAACATGGCAAAGTTGGATAAAACGTTTCCAACAAACGACTGCGCCATCTGTATAGAAGGACCCAAGATGGCCGAGGTGACACGCAACCTCAACATCCAACTGTTAACTTACTCGGAAATTCAGGAAATATCAAGAACCGTCGGTCAGTTCAACGTTAAAATCGTCAAAAAGCCGCGATACGTCGATGTTTCAAAGTGTACTGCCTGTGGTACATGTGCCGAGAAATGCCCCGTGAAATCTTCGAGCGAGTGGGACGAAGGAATGGGAGTGAGGAAAGCAATTTACGTACCCTTCTCTCAAGCTTTGCCTAGAAAATACGTGATCAACGCTGATAACTGTCTATTTTTTCAGAAGGGTGTGTGTCGGATATGCGAGAAGTTCTGCCCATCAAAAGCCATAAACTTTGACGACAAGCCTGAAACGATTGAATTGAAAGTGGGCACAATTATCTTTGCCACAGGTTTTCAGGAATATAAGCCCAAAGGCTTACAGAAGTATGGATACGGCGAGTACAAAAATGTCATAACCCAACTTGAACTCGCCCGACTTCTCGACGCCACTGGACCTACTGGAGGCAAACTTCTCCGGCCATCGGATGGAAAGAAACCCAAGAGAATTGCAATGTTGCAGTGTGTAGGCAGCAGGGAAAAGGAAACGCATCCCTATTGCTCAAGGTACTGCTGTATGGCTGCTGTCAAAAATGCTTTACTTGTGAAGATAGAGCAGGATCCCAACATCGATGTCTGGGTCTGCTACAAGGACCTCCGAGCCGCGGGGAAAGGGTTTGAGGAGTACTGCAGAAGGGCTGAGGAGAATTACGGAATCAACCTTCTCCGAGCTGAAGTTGTCCAAGTTAAGGAAGATGACAAGACAAAAAATCTAACCGTCAGCCTCAAGGAAGTGGAGGCTGAAGGACCTTCAAAGCTGGAAAGTGATCTAGTGGTTCTCTCCACAGCCATAATTCCCTCTCAAGGCGTAGCTGTGCTGGCGGAGAAAGCGGGAGTAGAAATCGGCAGAGACGGCTTTATTGAGGAGCTTGACGCTAAGTCTAGACTCACCGAGACGAATATTGATGGGATATTTGCCTGTGGATGTGCAACAGGGCCCAAGGATATCCCAGAAGCCGTTGTCGATGCCGCGGCTGCAGCGATAAAAGCTGGTGAGAGAATGAGGATGGGTAGGGTTAAGCGAGATTTAACCGTTGCAGTCATTGACGAGAGACTCTGCGGGAACTGTGGAATCTGCAGAAATATTTGCCCGAGCCACGCCATAGAGATAACTGAACAGGGGCCCGTTATCGATGGACTTTTGTGTAAAGGTTGTGGAATCTGCATCGGCGCGTGTCCCGCAAACGTGATTCGCCTTAACCACTGGTCCCCCATAAAGTTGCTTGCCGAGGTTAGAGCTATACTCTCACGTCGGGACTCGGAGCCGCTCCTCGTATTCGCCTGCGATGAATGTGCGCACTCAACAGTGGATGCAGCGGGGATCAGAAGAATACAGTATCCCAGTAACGTTTACGTTGTAAGGGTTCCATGCGTAGGCATCGTTTCCCCCAGTCTTTTGTTAAAGACTCTACAACTAGGTGCAGAGGGCATACTTCTCCTCGGATGCCTTAAGGATCGTTGCCAATACCTTGAAGGCGGATACATAACCGAACGGAAACTAATTATGCTCAGGCAGATTCTGCAGGAACTCGGCGTTGACGCTAACCGTGTTGGAGTAGAATACGTGAGCGCCGAGTCCCCCGAAGCCTTCGTGAACGCTGTGAAAGGAATGTTGAACCCTAGCGGAATCAAAAACTGTCAGGTTGGGGCGTAGCGATGGAAGAAGAAAAGAACGCTAGGATCGGAGTCTTTGTTTGCCACTGTGGAAGAAATATTGCTGGGGTCGTGAACGTTGGAGAGGTTAGAGCCTACGCTGAGACTTTGCCACACGTAGTTGTCGCGGAAGAACATCTCTTCGTATGCTCAGAGGATGGACAGAGGGTCATTAAAGACGCGATAAAAAAGCATGAGTTGAATAGAGTGATCGTTGCTTCATGCACTCCTAGAACCCATGAGCCAGTATTCAAAACAGCCGTCGAGGAGGCTGGTTTGAACCCCTACCTCTTCGAAATGGTGAATATTCGCGAACAATGCTCCTTCGTCCATGAACATGCCCCTGAAAGAGCAACAGAGAAAGCAAAGGACTTAATTAGAATGGCCGTTGCCAAGGCGAGGTTCCTTGAACCTTTGGAAAGTATGAAAGAGAGAGTGGCAGATAAAGCCTTGGTGATAGGTGGAGGAGTGGCGGGGATAACAGCTGCCCTCAACCTCGCTAGATACGGTTTTCAAGTCCACCTCGTTGAGAAAAAACCTTACCTAGGCGGGAAAATCGCCGACTTGGGCAGGGTGTTTCCAACAGATGACTGCGCAACGTGCATCCCCTGCGTCGAGGCATACGAGCCTAGGCGTAGGTGCCTCTACAGCCTTGGATTTGCCCTACCCCCAAACCTGACGATACACACTTCCTCTGAAATAGAGGAGTTAACAGGGTACATCGGCAACTTCACAGTGGAAATCGTGAAACACCCAAGCTACATTGACGTGGAACGTTGTATCTCCTGCGGCTTGTGCGAGGATGTTTGCCCCATAGAGGTTTCGGACAACTTCAACTTAGGGAAAAAGAAGGCAGTCTACTTGCCTTTTCCGCAAGTATACCCTCACTCATACATAATTGACGTGGAGGCCTGTGACCGCTGCGGCAAATGTGTTGGCATCTGCCCAACAAAAGCCATAAAACTTGAGGACAGAGCGGAAGAAGTTGAGCTACAGGTCGGGACAATAATTGTGGCCACGGGCTACGAGGAGTATGACCCCTCAGATATCAAGGAATACGGATATGGCGAGTACAATAACGTTATAACTCAGCTTCAACTTGCAAAGTTACTGAATCACATGGGGCCTACAAAAGGCGAAGTCATCCGGCCCTCAGATGGGAAAAGACCAAAGAAGTTGGTTATGATTCAATGCGTAGGCTCCAGAGATCCTGAAAGAAACCCCTACTGCTCTAAGATTTGCTGCATGATCGCTCTTAAGCATGCTCTTGCCATTAAGGAGCGTCATCCCCAAGTTGACATCGAGATTATTCACAAGGATATTCGATTGGCTGGTAGAAATTATGAGGATTATTATCGCAAAGCAGAGGATGCTGGAATAGGCATCACGCGGGGAAACGTATTGAAAATAGACCAGGACGAGAAATCCCAAAGCCTAATTCTCAATGTTAGAACCTTTAAGGGAAAGGAAGAGACATTACGAGCTGATCTCATCGTCCTAACCGCTGGTCTAGTGCCCTCCAAGGGAACAGAAGAGCTGGCGCATATCCTCGGATTAAGTATTGGACCAGACGGTTTCTTTAAGGAGCTTCACCCCAAACTTGCGCCCGTTGACACCGCCATCGGAGGAATCTATCTCTCCGGTTGCTGCCAGGGACCGAAAGATATCCCAGAAACCGTTGCGCAAGCCTGTGCCGCTGCTTCGAGGGCAGCCATTCCCATGGCTAAGAAAGAAGTGACTATTGAAGCCATGTACAGCGTGGTTGACGAGGACAAATGCACAGGCTGCGGCCTCTGCGAGCTAACATGCCCCTTCAAGGCGATAAGGGTTGAAGAAACCGAGAAGGGAAGGAAAGCCAAGGTTATAGCCGCCTCCTGCAAGGGTTGCGGGGCATGCGGCGCCGGCTGTCCGCAGAAGGCGATCACCATGCGACATTTCACAGACGATCAGCTCGTCGCGCAAGTAATTGCCCTAGCTGAGGTGACAGCTTGACAATTCAAGAAAACTTTGAACCAGACGTCCTCGGATTCCTCTGCAACTGGTGCTCCTACGCCAGCGCAGACCAGGCTGGGCTCAGCCGTATGCAGTATCCTCCAAACGTCAGGATTATTAGGGTGATGTGTTCAGCAAGGGTTGACCCAACCATCGTTCTTGAAGCCTTCGTTCAAGGGCTGGACGGCGTTATGGTTTTGGGTTGCCACTTGGGAACTTGCCACTACATGACTGGAAACTATTACACGGAAAGAAGGATGAAGACGGCTAAAAAAGTCCTGAAGAACGTAGGGTTGAACCCTGAGCGACTGCTGGTCGATTGGGTGTCCGCGGCTGAGGGTGAACGTTTTGCAACCCTAGTGAGAGAATTCACAGAAAAAGTGAGGAAGCTGGGTCCGCTTGGCGAAGAAACAGACTTGGAGCTACAACAGTTAAGGACACGCCTGGTCGCAGCCAAGGAGGCCCTTGCCCAGCAGAGGATCAGATGGCTCGTGGGCAGGGAAAGGGAGCTTGCAGAGGATAAAAACGTCTTCGGGGAGAAGGTGTCACAGGAAGAATTCGACCAACTGATGCTCCAAACCATCGAAAAAGAGTTTGCAAGAAGAAGGATTCTCCTCTCCATGGGAGAAGACGTTCTCTCTGTTAAAGAGATAGCTCAAAGAGTAGAAGCTTCACCGAGGGAAGTGCTGAAAAACATGGTCTCTCTAGAGCGCGCTGGGCTAGTCTCCGTCGTGGGAATCGAGGGAAACAGCCCTAAGTATCGAAGGGTTGGAGGGTGACAAACATGAACTCGCGAAACCCCGTTTCTGAAGCAAGCAAGGTGGGTTCAGTGCTAGTTGTAGGTGGGGGAATTGGAGGGATACAGGCTGCGCTCGACCTAGCTGAGTCAGGTTTCAAAGTTTACGTTGTGGATAACTCCTCTGCTATAGGCGGGGTCATGGCGCAGCTGGACAAAACCTTTCCAACCAACGACTGCTCCATGTGCATTCTTTCCCCAAAGCTCGTGGAGTGCGGAAGACACTTGAACGTCGAGGTTTTGACATGCTCCGAAGTCACTGAGATTTCTGGGGAGGTAGGCAACTTCATCGTCTCGGTGAGGCAACGACCAAGATATGTTGACATTGAGAAGTGCACGGGGTGTGGGCTTTGCGCCAAGTTCTGTCCAGTCGACGCTATAGACGCCTTCAACAAAGGCTTAAGCGAGAGAGCGGCCATTCACATCAACTACCCGCAAGCCGTTCCCTTGGTGTACATGATTGATAGGGAAAAGTGTGTAGGTTGCGGGCTCTGCAAAAACGTTTGTCTGGCTAACGCCATAAACTACTCAGATCAAGAGAAAGAAGTTAAACTGAACGTTGGCGCTGTCATTCTATCCCCTGGCATTGAAGAGTTTAACGCCAAGTTGAAGAGCGAGTACGGTTACGGAAGATACCCCAACGTGGTCACAAGCATCGAGCTTGAGCGCATACTGAGCGCTTCTGGGCCTTTCATGGGTCGTGTGCAGAGGCCCTCAGACGGAGACATCCCCCGGAAAATTGCTTTCATACAGTGCGTCGGCTCTAGAGATGTCACGTGTGGAAACGGCTACTGCTCTTCGGTTTGTTGCATGTACGCCACGAAGGAGGCAGTTATAGCCAGAGAGCACATGAACCAGATTGAACCCACCATCTTCTACATAGATATGCGGGCCTATGGGAAGGACTTTGACAAGTACATTGAGAGGGCTAAGAACGAGTACGGGGTAAGGTTTGTCAGGTGTAGGGTGTCCAATGTAGAAGAGGTACCAAAGACTCAAAACCTAGTGATAAGGTACGAGACCGAAGACGGAAAGCTCCACGAGGAAGAGTTTGACCTAGTCGTCCTATCGATCGGCTTCACACCATCCGAGAACGTTAAGAAACTGGCTAAAAATCTCGGTATTGAGCTGAACGAGAATGGTTTCTGTAGAACCCAAACCTTTAACCCCTTAGAAACCTCTAGGCCTGGAGTTTTCGTCTGCGGCATGTTTTCCTCGCCTAAGGATATTCCCGAAACCGTTACTCAGGCCAGCGCCGCCGCTGCCAGCGTGGGTGAGTTGTTATCTTCTGTTCGAGGAACCCTGGTCGAGAAGAAGGAGTATCCGAAAGAGCTGGATGTTAGGGGTCAGCCGCCCAGAATAGGGGTTTTCATATGTCACTGTGGCATCAATATTGGAGGAGTTGTCTCTGTTCCAAGCGTTGTGGAGTATGCTCAAACTCTCCCAAACGTGGTCCACGCCTGCGAGAACCTCTACACTTGCTCCTCAGACACTCAAGAGATAATCAAGAAGAGAATTCAAGAATATGGACTAAACAGAGTCATAGTGGCCTCATGCTCACCCCGAACCCATGAACCACTGTTCCAAGAAACGATAAAGGAAGCCGGCCTAAACAGGTACCTCTTCGAGATGGCCAACATCCGCGACCAGTGTTCCTGGGTGCACATGCACGATCACGAAGCCGCCACCGAGAAGGCGAAGGACTTAGTGAGAATGGCGGTGGCGAAGGCTCGAATGCTAGAGCCCCTAGAAAGACTTTCTCTAGGCGTCACCCGCCGAGGCCTCGTCATCGGAGGCGGTTTGTCAGGAATGACCGCGGCTCTAGCCATAGCAGACCAAGGCCTTGAAGTTGACTTAGTAGAGAAGAACAAAGAGCTTGGAGGCTTCCTCCGCAAAATACACTACACGCTGGACAACGGCGACACCCAAGAGTACCTAAGAACCATGATTGAAAAGGTAAACTCAAACAAGCTGATCCAAGTCTTCCTCAACGCAAAGGTCGAAAACGTCTCCGGCTACGTGGGAAACTTCAAAACCACCGTAACCCTAAACTCGGGCGGCGAAGCGAAAAAGGAGCTGCATCACGGAGCAATCATCGTGGCTACTGGAGGCGAAGAATACCACCCCGACGAGTACCTTTATGGAGAAGACCCCCGCGTATTAACGCAACTGGGATTGGAGAACAGAATTGCAACTGCTGGCAACGAAAGGTTCGGCAGTGTGGTGATGATCCAATGCGTGGGGTCTAGGAATGACGAACACCCGTACTGCAGCAGAATGTGTTGTGGAGAGGCAGTTAAGAACGCCCTGAAAATAAAGGAAAAGGACCCGGACGCTAATGTGTACGTTCTTTACCGAGACATAAGAACCTACGGCCTAATGGAAGAACACTACAGAAGGGCTCGAGAGGCTGGAGTGGTTTTCATCCGCTACGAAGAGGAAAACAAGCCGAAGGTTGCCAAGGCCACGTCGGGAGGAAAAGAAGTCTTACAGGTATCAGTTTTTGAACCAACCATCCAAGAAGACATCATCATAGATGCAGACATTCTCGTCCTGAGCGCAGCCGTGGTTCCACCCAAAGAAAACGAGATTCTAGCCAAGATGCTGAAGGTTCCTATAAACGAAGACGGCTTCTTTCTAGAAGCGCACGCCAAGCTTCGACCCGTTGACTTCGCCACAGAAGGCATCTTCGTGTGCGGGATGGCCCACTCGCCGAAATCCATGGAAGAGAGCATCTCCCAGGCTAAGGCAGCCGTGTCCAGAGCGTGCACGGTGCTGACGAAAGACACTCTCGAGGCTGAGGGAATCATAGCCGCGGTCAACCCGAACAGATGCACAGCGTGCGAACTCTGCATACAGGTCTGCGCCTACAACGCCATAGAGATCGAAGAGACCAGAATGGGTAGGACAGCAAAGGTGAACAGCGCCCTTTGCAAGGGATGTGGAGCCTGCGCCGCTACCTGCAGGTGCTCCGCCATAGACGTCAAGGGCTTTACTGACCACCAGATAAGCTTGGTCATAGTCGCGCTGAGGTGACCAGAAGTGAAAAATGCTGAAAAAGGATGGGAACCGAAAATACTAGCCTTCTTGTGCAACTGGTGCAGCTACGCTGGAGCAGACCTAGCAGGAATAAGCAGGATGCAGTATCCCCCTAACATAAGGGTCGTCCGGGTCCCCTGCTCTGGGAGAGTTAACCCATACTTTATCATAAAAGCCTTGCAGCGCGGCTGGGACGGAGTCTTGGTTTCCGGCTGCCACCCAGGCGACTGCCACTACATCAGCGGAAACCTCGTGGCCAAGAGGAGATTTGCTATCTTGAAGGACCTGCTGGAATACGCCGGAATCGAGCCTGGAAGGGTAAACTTCTCATGGGTTTCCGCTGCTGAAGGTGAAAAGTTTGCTAAGGTTGTGATGGATGTGGTAAAAGAGGTGAAGGCCTTAGGGCCTGCCGAAAGACTGGTGAAGAGGTAAGTGCCGTTGGAAAACATTGAAAATTCGATAAGAGAAGTTGCGGAGAAACTTCTCAGCGAGAAGAAGGTTGACCTGATAATAGGATACGAGCAGGGAACTTTACCTCTTCGCACGACTCCTTGCTTTGTGGACAAAGTAGAGGACATAAAAAAACTGGTTTGGAACGCAAGCTGCGATGCCAACCTTTCAAAATACGTGTTGGGCAGGAAGGAAAAAATAGGTGTCATCGCAAAGGGCTGCGACGCACGATTAATAGCGGTTTGCGCCATAGAGAAGCAGTTCCCGAGGGAAAATGTGGTTATAATAGGGGTCCCTTGCCTAGGGGTCATTGATAGAAAAAAGATAGAGGCGAAACTCGGGGACAAAGAGGTTCTCGAAGCCACAGTTGAAGACGAACAAATCAAGGTTAAGGGAGAAGGCTTTGAACTTGTTTTACCGAAAAAAGATTTCCTCTGCGACTCATGTCTAACCTGCAAGCATAGGAATCCACCTATCTGCGACGTGTTTGTGGGAGAAAAAGTGCCAGAAAACACAGAGGCAGATGAGTTTGCTGAAGTTTCCGACCTTGAGGCGAAGTCAGCGGAAGAGAGGTGGCAGCATTTTAAGGAGGAACTAAGCAAGTGCATTAGGTGCTATGCTTGCAGGAACGTTTGTCCCCTCTGCTACTGCAAAATGTGCTTCGTCGACCAGACCATGCCCGCGTGGTTCGGCAAGACAAATGACCTCTCAGATACCATAATCTACCATGTCGTCCGTGCCTTCCATGTGGCTGGGAGGTGCGTTGACTGCGGAGCCTGCAGTCGAGCTTGCCCAATGGACCTAAACCTAAGGGAGCTTATAAAGAAAACTGAAAAGATTATGAAAGAACGGTACGGCTACGAGGCGGGAGTAAGTCTGGAAGAGGTTCCCCCGTTGGGAGAGTTCAAAATGGAGGATCCCGAGGAGTTCATAAAGTGAACGGGGGTTGGTTCCCAATGAAGTGGAAGGTTATAGAAAAGAGCAAATTACCCATCCTCATCGAAGAACTAACTAAAGAATACGAGGTCTTCGCGCCAGTCAAGGAAAAAAATGTCGCCTCCTTTGAAAGAGTCTCCCCAGAAAACCAACCCTCCCTAGACTTCCGGAACACAAAGAAGCCTCTCAAAGAGGTTTTCTCTCCACAAACCGAGACAGTGTTCACCTATAGAACTGACAAAAAAGACGTAGAAATAGTGGAACCTCCCGCCGTAAAGGGAAAGATGGTGCTGTTGGATGTCCGCCCTTGCGATGCTAGAAGCTTCGTTTTACTGGACAAGTTTTTCTCTTCTGGAGAACACAAAGATGTGTACTATCTAGAGAGGAGAAAGAACACAACCATAGTCGGGTTGGCTTGCAATAGTCCTCTAAGCACGTGCTTCTGCACATCCATGGGAGGGAGCCCGTTCGGAAAGGAGGGCGTGGACCTACTCCTCCAAGACATAAACAACAAGTATCTAATAGAAACAGTCACTGAAAGAGGCGAGGAACTCCTTAAGAAGTTTCCATGGTTGAAGGACGCGGAAAAGGCGGACACAGAGAGGGCGAAGAAGCTCTCTGAAGAAGCTGAAAACGCTGTGAAATCTAAGGTTTCTGTTAAGGACGTGGTCGAAAAACTCGACAGAATGTTCAACGACCCCTTGTGGGACCAGATATACCAGAAGTGCTTAGGCTGTGGAGTCTGCACCTTCCTCTGTCCCACGTGCTACTGCTTTGACATTCTGGACGAAGAAGGAAAAAGAGTTAGAATTTGGGATTCGTGTCAGTTCCCCTGCTTCACACTAGAGGGTTCCGGACATAATCCTCGTCCTTCGGGAAAGGAGAGGATGAGGCAGAGAGTCATGCACAAGTTCAACTATGTCGTCAAGAATTACGGCGAAATTTTCTGCGTTGGCTGTGGAAGATGCGTTCAAGAGTGCCCTGTAAACCTTGATATTAGAGAAATAATTAGGGCAATATCCGCCAGACAGGTGGAATAAAGGATGAGCAATCCATATATTCCAAACCTTGCAGTCATCAGAAAGATCACGAGAGAAAACGAAGCGAACGACATTAAGACATTTGAACTAGTTTCCAAAAACCCGGAGGCGATGAAGAACTTCAGGTATAGATGTGGTCAGTTCGCAGAAATCTCTGTCTTCGGCGCCGGAGAGTGCCCCATAGGCATAGCCTCATCCCCCATGGATGAAGACTACATCCAGTTCACTGTTAAAAAAGTCGGAGTCGTTACCACGGCTTTGCACAACAGCGAAGAGGGAACGGTCCTAGGCGTCAGAGGACCCTACGGCAACGGATTCCCAATGGAGAGAATGGAAGGCCGCAATGTTGTTATTGTCGGAGGGGGATTCGCCTTCACGACGCTGAGGTCTCTAACCAAATTCATCCTTCACGAGGCCAACAGAGACAGATTCAAAGACTTAACGGTTATCTACGGAGCCCGCGACCCAGGCGAACTCATCTATAAATACGACCTTGAAGCCTGGGGGAAAAAAGATGACATTAACCTAAATGTAACCATAGACCGCGCCTTTCCTGGCTGGACTGGGTTAGTTGGTCTTGTCCCGGCCATTCTTAAGGAGGTGGCCCCAAGCTCAGACAACGCTATTGCTATTATCTGCGGCCCGCCCATAATGATAAGGTTCACCATGCCCGTTATTAATGAACTCGGCTTCCACCCCGAGAATGTCTTCTTATCTCTCGAGATGAAGATGAAGTGCGGCATCGGGAAGTGCGGAAGGTGCAACATAGGAAACAAGTTCGTGTGCAAAGACGGCCCAGTCTTCGCCTACAAAGAACTTGAGATGATGCCGAAAGAGTACTGAGCCTACGATCCCTGCATACCTTGCTGGAACATCTTCAACTGGTTCAAAAAGGGCTTTTCAGTCATTAATAAGAAAAACTAACGCTTACCCCTTCTTATATCCACCTTTAGAAAATGAGTTGAACATGATATACAAGGGTCGTAGGCTCGTATGAGCATCTCGCATTTCAAGGCGATTTCTTCGGGGGGCAAATGAAGAAACTTTGGAACGAGGTGCCACAAATCCTTCTCGATGTTATTGGCATTATGTGCCGTTGGGGTCACAATGTCTGCCGCTGTAACGATGCCATCCCTGTTAATCTTATAGTGATGATGTAAAATGCCCCTCGGCGCCTCAGTAATAGCAAATCCTTCGCCTTCCTTCACCATCACAGTTAGATCCTCATCTTTTAGTGGGAGGCGATCCATAATTTCAATACACTCATCTACATCATGAACAAGCTCTATCGCTCGGGCGAGGTGAGCAACAAACGGATTGAAGTTGGGAAACTTATAGTCATTGAGGCCCTTAGCGGCCTCCCGAGCGTCTTCAGAGAGACGATTAAAATTCAAATTCACTCGGGCGAGTGGCCCCACCATGAAGGAGTCACGTCCCACCACAAAAGAATGCTTTGCATGAGAATAAGGAACCTGCTTTTCTACGATGTATTGTCGGTACGCGCTTTCCTCAATGTCCAATCCTTCGGTGGAAACCATCCTGCCTTCGTTGATGGCGTATTCTTTGGGGTTTGAGAGGGCTATATGTTCGCATTTCCTAACGAACTCTGGTACTTGCAACTTGGCGAACATGTCCACTGTTTCAAGGGCGTCCTTCCTGGCTTCTTTGAAGCGTTTTTTGAAGGTATCCAAGTCCTTCTTTGAAGGAACCTTGGTGAATCCCTTAACAACAGCAGTTACGGGATGGACAGCTTTGCCACCAATCAAGTCAGTGAGGTCGTTGCCCAGTTTTTTTAGCTTAAGCCCCCGCCTAACAATAGAGGGATAATCCTTAATCATGGCAACGGCACTCTCATATCCGAGAAGGTCAGGGACAGCGAAAAAATACATGTTAAGCACGTTGCTGTTAATGTGTGCGCTCAATGCAAACAACTTTCGTAGGTCCCTGGTCTGTTCGCTAACCATTATTCCCATCGCGTTCTCTACAGCTCGCAGGGCGGTTATTTGATGGGCTACAGGGCAGACTCCACAGATTCGGGAAGTAAGTTCCATCACCTCATCAAACTTACGGCCAACGAGAAAGGACTCGAAAAACTTGGGAGGCTCGAAGATTCTAAGCTGGACTTCTTTAACTTCCCCATCTGCCGAAACCTCAATGTTGAGGGCGCCTTGACCTTCCACCCTCGATACATAATCTACTGTCACGCTTTTTTCGTTCACTCGCCCTCGGCCTCCTTGCGAAAATCTGGAGTGGTTCCCGCATACTTTCTAAATTTCCTCACGATGTCTTTCTCCGGCAAACCAATTTTTCTGAAAGTTTCCGCTAGAGCCGAGGCGTTAGGACTACTCATGGGGCCGTAGCAACCTTCGCAGTCTCTATTCACTGTCGGACACAAAGCGCCGCACCCTGAATTTATGACAGGCCCCATGCAAGGACGATTTTTGATTGTGATCAAGCAACTGTTCTCCCTAAGCTTGCATTCAACACAGACGCAGTGGGGCCGTATGAAAGGTCTTATTCCCAGCAAATATCCCTTTAACAGTTCGAGAATCGTGTTTCGATGGGGCGGGCAACCCTTTAGGTAGACGTCAACTGGCACGTATTCGTCTATACCGTATATCTTGGTGGAGAAAATGACCGACGTATCTGGATAAACCTTCTTTTCTAACTCTCTTTGAGGAAACCAATTCTTTATGGAGGGTATGCATCCGGTGACAGCACAGTCGCCCAGAGCCACCAACATCTTTGTTTTTGCCCGTATCTCCTTTATCTCTCGAATTTCCCGTGGTGTGGAAACCGAACCTTCAATGAGGCTGATGTCGTATGGTCCCTTGAGATTGTGGCTCTTAACCATCACCCAATAAGAGATGTCAAACGCGTCAAGAATCTGCAACATTTCATCCTCAAGATGAAGGATTTCCATCTGACAACCAGCGCATCCAGTAAACTTGAAAACGGCAATTTTAGGCTTAGGCTTGTTTCCCAATAAACTCACCTTTCATAGCATGTTGTCTGGAAGTCCCTTAACCTCAGAGAATCTGAACACAGGGCCATCTTTGCAGACGAATTTTGTGCCGAGTTGACAGTGCCCACATACGCCAATGCCGCATTCCATTCGCCTCTCTAAGGAGACAAATATTTGGTCGTCCATGAAACCTCTGTGCATTAGTCCTTTCACCACGAACCTCATCATGATTTCGGGACCACATGTCATGACCACCGTATTGTCCGAGGTAGCATGCATCTTTTCAAACAAAGTCGTGACCACTCCTACGTTATGTGACCAAGTTGATCCCTCTGGAACAGCGTCCACTGTTAGGAGCAGGTGTGTGTTTTCCATCTCCGCCCAGTGATTGAACTCGTCGGTAAATACTAAATCGTCGGGTTTTCTTGCGCCGTAAAGAATCTCAATGTCTCCGTAATCGTGTCTATTTTTGGCAACGTACATAATGAGAGCACGTAGCGGCGCTATTCCAATTCCGCCCGCGACTATGAGGATGTTCTTGTTTCGAGCTTCCTCTAAAGGCCAGCTTGTGCCATAGGGGCCTCTCACACCAACGACATCGCCTTCGCTTAAGCCGTCTAAGGTTTTTGTCACGTTGCCAACATTTCTCACGGTGATTGCTAACGTTCCTGTGTCGACTGGATTGGAGCATAGAGAGAAGGGGGCTTCTCCTATGCCGAACAGTGAGAGCATAATATATTGACCTGGTCTAAAAGAGAAGTTTTTTCGTTTTTTCTCAAAGGTAAGCGTGTAGGTTTTGACATCGTAGGTTTGCTTTTTGACGCTCTTTATTATGGCGTTTTGAGGTCTGTAATGATTTAACATTTTATTCGCCTCTGACTCTTCTAGCCACTTCGGTTATGTCAATGCCAACGGGGCAATCCCGTATGCATCTGCCACATCCAACGCATCCGAACATTCCATGTCTTAGCTTCACGTAACTCAACTTACAGTTCATCCAGTGTCTGCATCTTGCGCCTCGAGACTTTCGGAAGTTGCCTCCCATGGCTACTTCGGCGTATTCCAAAAGTTGACAAGAGTCCCACTCTCTCCACCTTCTGCCCCTCTTGAGGGTTAAGTCTACCACGTCGTGGATGCTGAAGCAGAAGCATGTCGGGCAGGCTAGACTACAGTTTCCGCAGGAAAGTTCTTTCTTATCGAGTTCAATCCAAATTTCGTGCATGAGGTTGTTGAGCATGATTTCAGGAAGGTTTTCGGTGTTCACTTTTCTTTTGAACTTCAACTTTGCTCTTTTCATTCTCTCATCTTTTTCGGTAAAATCGTCATGGGTTGCCTGGGCAAGATTGGCAGCTTGCACAATCTGTTTTCCGGCGTTGCTTCCCACCTCCACGAGGTAGTGGTCCTCTAGGTCGGTGAAGAGCAAGTCGAAGTTTTCTTTAAGGTCGGGTCCCGTACCAAAAGATTCGCAGAAGCACCTGTCTCCGATTTCTTGACATGTTAAGGCAGCTATAATCGTGTTTTCTCTTTGACGAAAATAGTACGGATCATTATATGTTCCGAGGAAATACTTGTCTAGAACTAGTATCCCATGTACGTCGCATGGATGTATACCCAAAATTAACTGCCTTCTATCAGACTTTTCATAATTCTGTATAACTGAACCCTTTTCGTAGGAAAAAAGCGTCTCAGTGGGTAAAAAGAAGAATTGTGTAGGAGGGAATATGGTCGTTATATACTGAAACTTTAGTTGCTCAGCAAATCGGATTTCATCAAACCAAAACTCTGAGTCTTTTTCCACTGGACCCAGTACACGATATTTTTTCAGAAGACTTTTCACAAATAGATTTGTCTCATCCTTTCTCAATATTCGTGGCAACATTCTTTGGAAACACTCCCTTCAAGTCATTCGAAGAGAATCTTTGACGTGAAAAATCTACGTTACAAGCTTAATTTTTCGCAGGTGATCACGTCGCATTCGATGCACAAGTTAAGGTGTCTGCTTATACAGCATTTTCGTATTTCGCAGAGGGGATCACCTCCACCTCTTTTGCAACCGTTGCATTCCCTAAACACTTTTAGAAGGGCTTCCAAACCTTTTTGCAGATTGAGGAACCCTTCGCGTGCAACAAACCGTTGAACACATCGGTTGGTCTCCATTATCTTCCGCAGTTCCAATGCAGCGTACTTAATCTTTCCACGGTAAATTTCGCAAGCCTCACAATATTCGCCGCAGTATGCGACTAGCAGAGTCTCTTGAGCCATTCAGACTCACATCCGTCGACGAAATAGTGTACAATAAGGTTCCTAGAAAAAGGTTTCTAAATTGATGCGAAGATTTGTGAGAGATCTATAGAGCGCGCGGAAGCCCCCTATTTTTTCGCAAGCGTGTATTGACGATTCTTGATGTCGCAGTCGATTTTGCCTTCTTCAAAGAGTTTTCGCAAGGATTTGAAAACGGTTTTTGGTGGTTTCCCGATTTGATCAGCGATTTCAACGAGACTTAGGGGTTTTCTTGAGTTTTCTAGAACCGAAATGATTTGGTCTTCAACTTTCCCCATATGAAGCCAAAACCCCAGTTATTAACGGATTTGGAAAAGTCTATGCTGAAATCTCTCTACACATCGCCTGAAGAAACTTGCCCGACGCTCATCTTGGCTGTTTAGCTTCCCTTTATGAGTTCCTTGTGCCATTCCACCGATGCTTTGAAATCCATGATTTTTTTCAGTTCTGCGTCAAGATTCTTTGGAGTTATAACTAGGAGCCACCCCTTATCGTAAGGATCTTCGTTGAGCAGTTCTGGTTTAGACTCTAATTCCTCGTTTACCTCTTCTATGGTGCCGCTTATGGGTGCAATGAGGTCAGAAACTGCTTTCACAGATTCCACGGTTCCGAAGGGTTCGCCTTGGGTGATAGTGTCACCAGCGCTTGGAAGTTCTACATAAACGATTTCTCGGAGTTGTTTTTGGGCGTAATCGGTTACGCCTATCCTTGCCTTTCCCTTTTCTACACGTGCCCACAGGTATTCTTTGTGGTAGTATAATCCTTCAGGCACTTCGCAATCGCCTACCTTAACCAAACTTATCACCTCATTGATTGAGTAGGATAGTTGTTACCATCTGTTTTAAAAAATTAACTGTACTTAGTCATAAAGAAACGCAAACAGGACAGTCTCGTCTACGTTCCACCTTTATTTCCTGAAAACTCATGGTTTCTCCGTCAAAGTGAAGCATACGACCTACTAAGGGTTCGCCTAATCCCGTGATGATCTTTATGGTTTCCAAAGCCTCCAAAAGACCCAATGCTCCGGCAGTTGCGCCCAGAACAGGAAATTTTCCCTCTTCTGGAGGAGGTTTGGGCAGGATGCACTGGAGGCATGGACCCTTTCCCGGAAGCACTGTTGTTATTTGCCCATAAAGGGAGTGGATTCCAGCGTGCACGAAAGGAATCCTTTCCTCAACGCAGGCTTTGTTCAACAAGAATCTGGTGGCCCATCGGTCTAGCCCGTCGACAACCACTTTAAAAGCTTTAACGAGTTCGCCCGCGTTATCCGGTGTTATAGCCTTTGGAACGGCCTCCACTTTAACCTCTGGGTTCAATTGATGAAGTTTCTCGATTGTAGAAACGCTTTTCGGCTTGCCAATGTCGTTGCTCCAATGTAAGATCTGACGATTTAGATTACTCAATTCAATGGCATCTTTGTCAACTATCGCGATGTGGCCTACTCCTGCAGCGACGAGGTAGAGGGCTGCGGGACAGCCTAGGCCGCCGGCACCAGCCACCATTACACGAGCCTTTTTTAACTTTGACTGTCCGCTTTTTCCTAACCCCTTAATCCTTATCTGACGATCGTACCTTTCCAGTTCGGTTGATGAAAACTTCATATTCTCTCCAACCTTAACATCTCAACAAGGTTTCTTAAGCTTTAAGGAAAAGTCTGCGATGTGCATACTGTGTGCACTCACTCTGTTTGTAGATCGACTCTGTATAGGCCCCCTATTTATACATCCAACATAGAAACTGCAGGGGTGGGTGCATGTTACATTTCTACAAATCTACGGGAAAGATTCAAAAGACAAGTGGTTGTGTATCGTAAACGTGAGGTTATCTAAATGAAGGAACCATGGGAACACGGTTTTGTCAAAACTGACGAAATTCGAATGCACTACGTAACTCAGGGGGAAGGAAAGCTACTGCTTCTTCTTCACGGTTTCCCAGATTTTTGGTACGTATGGAGATTTCAAATTCCCGAGTTGGCTAAGCACTTTCGTGTTGTGGCTCCAGATTTGCGAGGTTACAATGAAACAGACAAACCGGAAGGTGTTGACAAGTACAGCTTGAATATTCTTGCAGGAGACATTATGGGACTTATCCGCGGCCTAGGAGAAAAGAAGGCAATAATAATTGGACACGATTGGGGCGGAGCCGTAGCCTGGTCTTTCGCAGCCTTCAGTCCAGAAGCCACAGAAAAGTTAGTGATTCTGAATGCTCCTCATCCCAACGCATACACAACGAAGACTAAGAGCTCACTAAGGCAGTTGCAGAAAAGCTGGTACATCTTTTTCTTTCAAACGCCT
>Ga0315309_1000604_pt1 | contig 21919 bp, 29 predicted proteins | sample TDP4_MG_FD_203080 | JGI IMG/M metagenome (GOLD analysis project Ga0315309, IMG submission 203080) | Freshwater sediment microbial communities from Lake Towuti, South Sulawesi, Indonesia - TDP4 | ecosystem: Environmental > Aquatic > Freshwater > Lake > Sediment | place: Indonesia: South Sulawesi... | reverse complement strand
AACTACCCTTCGTCCAAAACACGTAACCATCAAACCAGACGGGACTGTTGCCTTTAACTTCCTAGGCAAAGATTCCGTCAGATGGCAGAAAACCATAACCCCACCCAAGCTGGTCGTAGACAACCTCCGAGACTTCATCACCAGCACTAAATCATCCATATTCAACGGCGTCCGCTCAGAAAAAGTCACAGAATTCCTAGCTCAAATTGTCCCAGGACTGACAGCAAAAGTCTTCAGAACCTACCACGCCTCCAAAGCCGTCAGAGAATATCTCCAAAAAGACACAACTCGCGAAATCGACCCGTTATACATGAAGAAATACGCAGCCACCATGGCTAACCTCCAAGCAGCCATAGTCTGCAACCACAAGCGAAAACTTCCAAAAAATTGGCGAGAAAACCTAGCAAAGAAGAAGGAAAGACTGGGAAAGCTTAAGGCGCTGAAGACAAAGCGAAGCAGAGAAGCAGCTGAAGCCCTTAAAGTGAAAATCAACCTCATGAAGCAGACCCGCGACTACAATCTTGGAACCTCACTTAAGAGCTACGTAGACCCCCGGATATACAATGAATGGGGCAAAAAAGTAGGCTTTGACCCCACTCTCTACTATCCGAAATCCCTACAACGCAAGTTCTCTTGGGCCTTCAGCCGTCCCGAATTTGAACACTGACAATGAAGATTTTACCTAGAAGTATTCGATGAGTACTCTAATTACGGCATGTCAGCTCGGTTAGAAGGTTTAGTGTTTTCTATGCAGTATACGGCTAATGCCGATGGCTGTAAGAAGGGCTAAAGGGATGAATAGTGCGGTTAAGAGGTTAGCCATTTCATGCGCCAGAACTTCAAAGACGATTCTGGCCATTTCGGTGATGTATACGGCTACGATTAAGATCTCAAGCTTGTGTAATATTTCTTGTAAATTTACTAACCGAATAAGTTGATCTTTAGAAGAGGCTTGTTCCTCGATGCTCAGCCTCTGCTGCTGGATCCCTAGATATGTCCTAACGGCGTCTAGAATGGTGTTCAACTGAATTCTTAAGGCATCCACGCGGTTGATGAAGTCCTTAAAGGGAGATATCATCTCCTCGTAGATGCCCATCTCAATTAATGAGTTGGTGGGATATTGAGCTAAGGCCTCCTCGTTCCACGCCCCGAACATTCTTTTTGCACGACGAAGAAGGACTCTTGCCTTAACATAGTCGCGTCTCATCGCACTAGAAAGTATAGATAAATTGGAGAAGAGGGTGATCACTTCTCGCAATACTCCTTCTAGGCTCTCAGGCTTAACCTGTCCAATAGGCTTGCGCATCTCCAAAGATATTTCATTGATCCTTACCTGTGTGCTCTGCTCTGAGGCATCGATCTGCTTCAAGATGAGGTCGTGCCCCACACGAAAATCGTTTAACCTACCTGCGTAAGAAGCGAGCGAAGCCATTTCCCCGTACAGTCCCCAAACAGTCCGTGTAGCTTCAGGCAATCCCCGACCTAAGGGTAAAAGGATAAGTTCTCGTCTCAAGGGCTTTGAAATGCCGACGGTATCCTCTTTCTCCAATATCGTTGCCAACAAACAGCCGTGGACCACGCCCACACTTCTAATCGATCTTTCGGCCTGATTCAGATATCTTTGAAGGAGATCTTGAGCTTCACCTAGTTCGCCAGCCCATCCTATGCGGACGGTGAACATTGAGAGCGGATTATCTGGTAAAAGCTCCGTGAACTGCCCGATTTGACCATCATAGGTTTTTTGCTCTTCCATCGATAGGGTCTGATACGCATCGCTTTTCAAAGAGCCCACAGCTGCAAGGAAGATTTGGCAGTCATCTTCATCAATTCCAATTATGTACACATCAGAAGAACCCAACCTTACTCTGATGCCATCTTCAACCATAGAGCATGCAGAACCATATCTTTGACTTATTTGCTTAATGACATCAACCGCTGAGGGGGGTCCTTCTTCGCGTCTGAAACGATAGCTTATAATACAGACTAAACCCGGGAGTCCCACGGGCGGCTTTCCGAAACTCTTCATTATCTCCGCGTCAGCCCCTATCCCCTATCGGATTAGAGTGGCGATCATATTAAGGCAGGATCAGCTTCCCTTCTCCTATTTCAAAGAGGTGATCGCAATATGGGTCGCCCTTGGCCCTCCGCTTGATCAAACTCAGGTTAACCTTTGGATTGATTGATGAAGCTAGTCCGTGGAAGAAAGGCCACCCTAAGTTCTCGCATAGCCATGCCCAAGGCAAGTTCAGGGAAAGACAAGCTGTCATGAGAGGGCAGAAACCCGAGTTCCGCAGCAGAACCTTACCCTCTGCAATACTAATTATCTTGGCAGTTGGCTCATCTCTAAGAACAGCCCTTAAAAGCTCAGCAATGGCTCTCTCATCATTTCCCTTAATGCTCATTTCATCAATCAGCTTCTTACCGAGAGATAGGCCTTGATCATAGGAAAATTTCTTGATCTCGTCGGGCGGCCTATCCTTATACCTATGGTAGAAATCCGCTAAAACCTGAGGATTAACGAACCAATCCCCAGGCAGTGAGATGCTCAATTCAGATCTACTGTTGATTAGCTTGTATTTTTTGTTTAAGGATTTCGCAGAGTATACGAATAGTATTAGTCTCTGATTTACTCTATCTTATTCAGTCGGTGAATGGCCATGTCCAGTAAAACTCAACCTAGAGCACGCTTCTCAGCAAAACTTCCAAACGGAGACTTTCTGACAATTACAGTTTGGCCTGGGAAATCCGACCCAACCGCTGAAATCATTAACGTTCAGATCCGCCATCCGGGCGGTGAGGGGTGGGAAACCATCGGCAGATTGGCTATTTATAGAACTGCTGACGCAAAGTACTCACAACTACCAGAACGTAAGCTAGCTAGCTAAATTTTTCTCTTTTTCCAGCTTACTTTTTACTTACTGGAACAACTTGAGCAAGCTTTTCAACTTCTCTCTCTGCCATTCGTAGCGATACCTTTCTCTCGTATTCCCGAAGCATGGTTACTAAGGGATGCTTAGGATTAAGCTTGTAAAGCTTAGCTCTACCTATCCTTCGTGAAACGACTACAATTTCGTATTTTTCTATATCCGAGAAGTATTTGTAGAAGGTTTGCTTGCTCATTCCCAAAGCTTCAATAATTTCCTTCTTAGTGAAGTCAAAGAACGGATTGTCTAAGAAAAAATCTATTATCCTCAGCTTTGGCGAATTTCCTAGCGTTTTTAACAAAATGGATTGGTACTCTCTTTTGGCGTACAGCTCTTCAGGCATTTTTATCTATTCTGGAATTGTAAACGTAGGTATTTAAATATTAACTTCTAAAGGTATTATAAGTGAACCTATGTCAGAACCAAGAATCCCAAGCAACGAGCAGATCAAAGCCGACATAATAAATAGACTGCTTAGAAGAGACTGTTGGGGTGCCAAATACTTCCCCCTAGACACGCTCACAAACTGGCTTAGCAAGCAAATAAAGAAAAACGGGAAAAGAATCCAAGAAGCAGTAAAACAACTCGTTAACGAAGGATATCTAATGCTTCATAAAAAAGGTACAACCATTTCATTAAATCCTACCAGAAGCAAAGAAATCATAGAATTCATCGAAAGAATATAAAAATCTAAACTTGGCTTACCCTATATTTTCGGAAATTCTCTACATCGACAAAAGAACACATTACGATTCAGCAACATGAGCCAACTGAGACGCCAACTTCTTCCCATACTCCGTAAGCACATACACCCGCCCCTTCACCAACTCCGGAGTCATACACTCAACTAAACCCCGCTCCCGTAACTCCTTCAAAGTCAAACTCACATGATTAATCCGCAAACCAGTATGGCGGGCAATCTGCTTCGGCGTTTTCGGCTCTTCGATTAATGCCAGCAAAACCTTCCTCCGATAACCACTCGCCAACACGAACCCTAAAATCTCCCAACCCAACTCTGAAAACCCAGTTAACAGTTAGAATTCAAGACATTTTCATTTTAGTCACAAAATGAATACAATCAATATACCACAAACTCATCAGAATTAACGGCTTTCCTCTACGTCGGTAATCTCCTTCTACTACTTTTAGCCAGCGTCAAGTCCCTGTACGTGGCGAATAAAACCTATCTAAATGGAAACTATTCACAAATATAACGAAAGTGATAGCAGGTGTAATTGGAGTGGTCAAGAAGGTTCGGATTGTAGGAGCTAGGAGATATATTCAAGGTTACCCACCTTTCCAGCACAAAGTCCTGTCATACCCTATAGAGTTTGTTGGTGAGGATGCGTTAATGCCTCTCGAAAAATATGAAAGCGATGAAAAATTCAAAAAAATCTTCGAGAAGTTTTCGACTTTAATCGTCGAAGAGTAGAGGCAAATGAACTATGAAGAAGGGTGTAGTATTTGATATCCAAAGATTTACAATTCATGATGGGCCTGGCATTAGGACAGAGGTGTTCTTAAAGGGCTGCCCGCTCAGATGCCTCTGGTGTTCCAACCCAGAAAGCATAAACCCGCGTCCGGAACTTGGAGTATTCAAAAACAGATGTATAGGATTGGATAAGTGCGGTAAATGCGTGAATGTATGCCCTTATTCTGCTTTAATTGTCAGCGAGGATAAGGTAGTTGGCAAGGATAAGAGCCGTTGTATGGAGTGTTTAAAATGCGTTGAGGTTTGTCCATCAAACGGATTAGTGGCATTCGGCAGAGTTATGACGGTGAAGGACGTGGTGGATGAACTTGAGAGAGACAAACCATTTTACGAGAAGTCTGGAGGAGGGGTTACGGTAAGTGGTGGCGACCCCCTTGTTCAGGACGAATTCGCCCTCGAAATATTAAAGGAGTGCAAAAAACGAGGGCTTCACACATGTTTAGAAACGGAAGGGTATGCAGGTTGGAGTAAGATCGAGAAACTACTACCTTACGTGGATATAATGCTGTACGATATAAAATGCATGAATTCGAGCAAGCATAAGGAGTATACAGGCGTTGGAAATGGGCTAATTTTGGAGAACGTTAAAAAAATTGCTTCCCGCAATATGCCTCTCGTCATTCGTATTCCCATTGTTCCTGGCTACACCGACTCCATAGAAAACGTAGACGAAACCTCTAAGTTCATTCGTGACCAACTTGGTCATACTGTTAAACAAGTTCAACTTTTACCATACCATGCTTTAGCACGTCGAAAGTATGAAGCTTTGGGACTAGAATACGGTTTGATGTCTATTGAGTATCCGACAAAGGAACATGTGATGGGATTAGTTGAGAGAATGAGATCTTCCCGGCTTCCAGCAGTTATGGGAGCCTATTCAGAGATAGAAGAAAAATAAAAAATATAGGGATGTTCTAAACTACGCCTTACGTTTTAGAACATCAGTTCAGATCTGCCTATTATATCGTCTTGTAATGCCCGGTCTAGACCTGTGAAGAACACGCTATATCCAGCGACTCTGACTACCAGTCCTGAGTACTTTTCCGGGTTCTTCTGTGCGTCTAGTAACATTTGTCTGCTGACCACGTTGTGTTGTGCGTGTAATCCTTTGCGGTCGAAGAAGACCCCCATCATTGTCTTGAAGTTCTTGTCGCCTACGGTTCCTGCTAACGCTGACGGAGAGAACAACATGTTCAGCAATGTTCCATTGGAGGCAATCAAATGATCTAGTTTTGATGCCGAGAGAACTATTGTCGTTGGTCCTTTGACGTCATGCCCATGGACTGGGGAGATTCCATCTGCAATTGCTTCTCCTTTCAACCTTCCGTCCGGAGTCGCAGCTTGCATGGCGCCCGCCGGGACGTTGGCAGAGACGGGGTATAATCCTGGTTGGTACATGCCACCGCGAGGATTCTTATACTTTTCAACCTCCTTGCAGTATACTAGTGCAGCGTAGCGTACAAGTTCGTCGGCGAAGTCATCGTCATTCCCATAGTGGGGTATCTTATTGCTGTTTATCAGCTCTCTTAGATCTTCGTAGCCTTTCCAATCTGCCTTAAGTGCCTTCAACATAGTGTCTGAAGTTATCTTCCTCTCTTCATACACCAGTTTCTTGAGCGCCGAAAGTCCATCCCCTACGTTAGCTATCCCTATGCCCTGGGGGCCTGTGAAGTTGTATTTTGCTCCGCCTGCAGAGACATCAATACCGGACTCTATGCATGGTTCGATTACGGTTGATAGGAATGGTAGCGGCTTCAGGGTCTGATGTGCTGTGTCAATGCCGTTATTCGCTTCTATCAAAAGCTTTACGAAATATTTCACCTGTGCTTCGTATACAGCTAGGACTTTCTCAAAAGTCTTGAACTTGCTTAGGTCACCAGTTCTGACGCCCAATCGTTTTCCAGCACCTACGCACTTAGAATAGATCATACACTTTGAGCTGCAGTCTAGACAAACGCCATCGTTGAGTGCCAGTTCAAGGCAGTGGTTTAGGTTGAAGAAAGCGGAGTCATGCCAACCGTACTCGTAGCCACCTACATCTGGCTCAACACAGCCAATTATGCAGTAATCGTTTGCATCCTCTATCGTCCTCCCTCTGTTGAGCATTGATGGGATTATTAGCTCGTCGTTGTACCATGCAGGCATCCCTAAGCCTATCTTAGTGACTTTCGATGCTTTGGTCCAAAAGTCATATGGAGTCTGGTCGTGAATTCTCACAGAAATTGATGGCTGTGGTAGTCTGAGGTGGGCTACTGCGTCAAGACACATATATGATAACTCATTTGTAGCGTCTGTTCCATCACGTTTCTTCCCACCTACAATTAGATTCTGGAACATCGGATATCCGCCGAAGGCTTTTGTAGATCCCCAGTCCCTTACCTTGTTGATTTCGTTGAGTTTATAGAAGGCGCACTCTATTAGTTCCTGCGCGAAATTCTTCGAGATTCTCCCTTCATCTATGTCCTTCTTATAGTACGGGTACATGTACTGGTCGAATCTTCCCGGGGAGATCGAATGGCCGCTGGATTCTATTTGAATGATCAGTTGTATGAACCACCAAGATTGGAGTGCCTCCCAGAACGTCTTAGCTGGATAAGCTGGAACGTTCTTGCAATTCTTCGCAATTTGTAGTAGTAGTTCCTGTTTCCTTGTTGGATTCTTCTCTTTTTTCGCCATTTCTTTTGCTAGGTTGGCGTACCTGTGTGCAAAGTCTATCACCGCGTCGCAGACTATAGTTACCGCGTCATAGAATGGCTTTTTCTTCTGATCCTCTGGGTTGGTCAGATCAAGTTGCTTGTACTTTTCTTCAACATCCTTCTTTATTCCCGCGTACCCTTTCTCGAGTACCTTTGTGTAGTATGGGGAGATGTGCCCTATACCAGTATAGAAGTAATTGACGGCGAGAAACACGCCTTTCCCATATGAGACTTCTGCTCGAAGCACTTCCTCAGACAAAAGACTATGCGCATAGTCGTGGACAGTTCTTGCTTTCCAGTAGTCCGCTATTCCCCTAAGTTTCTGCTTAGTTTCGTCGTCGATGAGGAATCGATCCCCTGGCCTATTTTCAAAAGGAAATTTCTCCATTTCCTTTAGGAACCAATCATATGATATCTCTGGGAATATAGGCGACGCCCGTGGTTTTCTCGCCTGATTCCCCACTATGAGTTCTTCCTTTCCAATCCAAACCGTCATCTTTTGCAACACATAGGCCAAAGCCTTTGCATTCCTAACGATTTGTGTTTCGCCCTCCGTCTGCTTCATACTCTCGGTCCACAGCAATGCCCGCTCGGGACAAATCTCTGGGGTTACCGCCAAGAAGTCTTTTCGTATTCTATTTATCCTCGGAAATGGTGAAGGTTCGTCAGGTAATCCGGACTCACCGGGCTTCCATTCTTTAGATATGGGCTCAGGTATCGTAGCCATTTTCCTTCCTCCTCCCTCTATTAATACCAAAAATTTACTATGCGGACGCTCGCTCATGAACTTTTACAGTTCCTTCTACTCTTCCCCTAAGCGAAATAGAGAAGGCTTCGCTATCTAGAAAAGTAAAAATGAGCGTTAAATCAGTTAACGAGATCCCAGAAGAATATCTGGAGGAATTCACGGCCACGGTCGAGGAGTACTTAGGAATCAAAGTTCAAGAGCTTTTGCAGGGTAAAGTAAGAGGTTCAAAGGCATCTACCATGGCCAACAGATTGAGAACTCCCAAAGATAAGTTGCAACCAATTTTAGAAACGATGGTTGAGGATGGTAAGCTTCTGAAAAAAGGTGAATTTTATCGTCTTCCGATTGTAGAAAAAGAGATCCCAACCGAGTTTCCCGTAGCCCCATGTCATCGCCTTCTTATCAACGAAGAAGTAAAGCGCCTACCAGAAGCCGTCAATGCCTTTCTAAAGCAGTAGGAGATAGAGCATAATTGTTTAAATTTCATTTTACTTTAGCTGGCTTAGCACCCACTTGTATAATCGGTCGGCGTGTTTTACGGCTTGCTCGGCGTCGCTTCGAGTGAACGCGGTTGCGCCGTATTCGGCGGATGATTTTACACTTATGAGCCACGCTAAGTGTTTTGACCGTTCTCGCGCCTCTGCACCTAGCGATTCAACCTGATGGCTAACTTCTGGAGGAGCAGCTTCTCAAGAATCCTGCGAAGCGGTTAACGGGCTGTGGCTTTTATTTCTTTAGCTATTTCTTGAGCTAAGGTTTTGGCCAGGTTTCTTCTCGCATTCATGATTTCGATTCCTGCAACTTCACCGCTCTTATCGTATTCCAGCCTAATGTCTTCGTCGATTTCCTTGCTGTCGAAGACCTGGCCTTTTTTGACTACGATGTACAGAATGTCTTCTTCAGGGTCGTAGTTCACCTTCAAAGCCGAGCCCTTCTTCAGATAGGAACCCACCTTCCGATTTTAACCTTTCTTTCCACTTCGACCTCCACATCCTTTACCGGATAAGCCGTAATGATATGGTATACCTTGCCCTTTCTCCTAAAGACTACCACGAGGCTAAGTATTAGACCTTGCTGGCTTATTTCGCCGACGATGACCTCGGCCCGAGAGCCTGTGTCATAAAATCTAGCCTGCGGATTCTCCAATATGGCCGTTAACGTCTCTTCGGCTATTTGCCGCTCCACAACTTTTTCTTTAGCGTGTTTAGAGAAGCTCAGTTTCAAAGCGATATCAACTGCCACAAACGTTACTCCGTGATTATTTCGACTGGCGGTTTCCCATAAAGGAGAATTCCGTTGCGAAGAACTTCACGTATCACCCTCCGATCCTTTTTAAAGTCATCACGGAACTCGCTTACTACTAAGACGACTGGCGAAATCATGTTTCCGAAGAGCTCGGTTGTCAAACGGTTTAATTCCAAAGCTTTCCCCCTGACGACGTCTTTATCCGCGCCATCTTTTGCCACAATACACAAATCTATGTCGCTGTCGGGCTTTTCTTCACCCCGCGCGATACTACCCAGCGCTTTACACAACACGGTACCGTCAACCGCTGAAGTTTCCGGGTTCACCTAGGGATTATTAATTGAGGCAGACATAATAAATGAAGAAGTAAAACATTTACCAGAAGCCATAGTCATCTCGCTTCTTAAAACTTTCCACAATAGTATTTTTGGAAAACCATCCTTTGATTTCATCGAGAGTCCATCCATTTTTCTTTTTCAATGCAAAATCAATCATGTCAAGCATACTATCAGAGCGAATATAAATTAACTGAGCAAAATAGGCGCCTAGACCGTTCACAAGGTATTGGGTCATCTAACTTTAAATTTCCTCTAAACCAACAATATTTGAAGAATAGGTTGTTCGAAATGCTGAGAGTTCAAGGCAGATACGAGAAGGCTCTGACCACTTTCAGGGACAGAGTCGTCAAGGAGCTCGGTGATCAAGTCGAATCCATAGTTGTTTACGGCTCCGTAGCTAGAGGCGAGGCTAGAGGAGAGCGACATCGACATGTTGATCATAAGCGATAGGAAGGGTGAGATCAGAGATGGGGTATTTGACATTGGCTACGACATCGATCTTGAATACAATGTTGCAATGTCTCTTGTCTTCCTCAGACTTGAAGAGGTTGAACAAAGGGTCAGGGTCGGTTCTCCATTTATCGAGGACATTCTGATCAACGGGTTGATACTGTATGACCGAGATGAGACCTTCCAAGGAATTCGTGGAAGAGTGCTTAAAGCTAGCAGATGAGTTCCTAGAGGATGCAAAGCGCTTCCTATCCTAATTGATTGGGTAGAAGAGGACAATAAATGGAGTCCAAATACATCATTGAAATGTTTCTTAAAAACCGGAAGGGTACGTTTCAGGTCTTGGACTATTATAAAAAGGCAAAACACTTTTGGAGGGAGAAAAGAACTCAGTTAGTTGGCGAGTTATGCCAACTCATATCCTCTAGTTCTGATGAAAGCCTCACAGATACAACGAGAAGCTATGCGGACAGAATCGGCTTTACTGAACTGCAGTGCGATAGAAATGAGATAGGACAATTTCGCGAGGTCTTAAGTAAATATGGAGAAAAAGCAGTAATAGAAAACCTGATAGGTTTTGGAACTCGTACAAAACTCGTATCTATGCTGATTGCCCCTGCGCTTGCTGAGGCAGAGGGTGCGGGCGTTGATGCTGAAAACACGAGTAAATGTGTGTATTCGATTGGGCTTTGCTATCCAATAAGCGCCGACATGAGTGACTGTATTCTTGATGATGATGTCCCTAAACATCCAGTAATTCCATATGAAAGCTGGATAATTTCGTATAAAGTGGGTACTGCAAGCGTCTTTTACATTGGGCGAAAGCATGCGCAAACGTTGGACGAGAGAATTATGGAAAGGTTAGAAAAAGGGTTAGACGTGGTAAGCGAAGCCCAGAGATTAGATTTAGAGGCCAAGAAATCATCTTCTGTACCCTTATCCGTAGTAGAGAAAATTTATGATGGAAAAATTGGGGAAATTGAAGCGACAATTTTCTCATGTATAGCCATTCTCGGGGGTTCTCGTTATCCGCAATTCGAGCGTGGAGCACTTAGTCTTGCGAATGAAGTCCAAATTGAAGATGATTATGAAGAATTGTTAGGTGAGGGAGGACACGAAAAACCTGGGATTCCAAATCCCTCTTTCTTTTTGAATTTCTGTAGGGATCGATGGAAAGAAGTTAGGGAAGATCTGGAGAGTGTTATGCGAGAAGCTGCAATCGATTCATACAGGAAAGGGGAGGAGTATCATACTAAGGTGAAAGAAGAATGCGAAAAATTGGAATCAACATTTCGCACTAAACCATTTTTTGACGTGACTATTTGGTATATGCACAAACTTTTAGTCGAATCTCATAATCGTTTTCTGAAAGGGAAGACGTTTTCTATATTAAAACCGCAGTTGGCTGAATTAATTGCCTGTTCTTAGGTTTTGGGTTCGTCCGCGCCGTCTACGTAATGCATTTACCACTTCTGGGTAATGTTAAATTTGGTGAACATTCATGCCTAAAACCAGCTCTTCGAAAGAGGCGAGAGTTTCGCCGACGAGGTTTAAGAATCCTCAGATTATCGAGATGAAGCCCCGAAAGATGGCTGTCGTAGTCACTAAGGGCGATCCAAACGTGGTTGCAGCTAAAGCATTGCCGGCGCTTTATGGCTCTGTTTACAAGCTTAAGTTCCAACTGAAACGCCAGGGCGCTGACTTCAAGGTTGGGGCGCTCTGCGCGCGATGGCCTGACGCCCACTTGGTTCCTAAGGGTCAGTGGACCGGTATCTGGGGGTTGCAAGTTCCAGACGATGTGACCGAACTACCGCAGAAGACGCCCGAAATCCAAGTTAAACTCGAAACTTGGACGTACGGAAAAGTCGCGCAGATCCTGCACCTCGGACCCTACTCGGAGGAAGGACCTACCGTCGCGAGGTTACACAAGTTCATTCAGGACGAGGGCTATCAAATAGCGGGTTCTCATGAAGAGGAATACCTTACACGTCCAACCGCTAAAGTTCCGAAAACGTTGATCCGCTACCCGATTAAGAAAGCTTAGCAGACGGCAGAATGCTCCACCAAAACCGTAGTGATGCAGCGACTCGCAAACTGTGTTTTCCAAAGCCACTACTTGGTGAGTTTAAGTTTAGCCTGGATTTCAGTTAGTTCTGGTTGAACGTTATGTTGTTCCGCCCGTTTTTCTAGGTATTTCCAGTCAATTTCTTTTCTGCGCCGGATTAGGATGGTTTGTATTTGTTCAATGTCCCGTGGGCGGTGTGCAGCTAGTTTCATTATGCTTAAATCTTCGGCCGAGACTAGCCACATTTCGGGCCAGCCTTCGGGTTTAATTCTTCTTCTCCGTTCTAGGCTTTCCTTGTCTAATATGAGCCCCTTCGGCTTTGTCCAGAGGTCAACTCGGACGGCGTTTTTTTGGTCGATGGCGTAGATGCATGGGGTTTGCAAAACATCTGTCAATGTCCGGCAGTTATGGTCGAAGCCTAGTCGATCCAAAATTTCGAGTAGTTCGGCAGCGGTTTCCGGCGTGATGGAAATTGCGAGGTCCAAATCGCGTGTGGGATAGGGTTCTCCGTAGTAACCAGATGCGATCCCGCCTATAACCGCATAACTAATTGATGAATTTTCTAAAGCGTCGATTAATGTTTGAGCAGTGTTTCTCAGTCGGCTTGTGCTCAGGGTTTACGTACCTCTTTTGCAGTTTTCAAGGCGTCTGCCAGTGCTGAAACCTCTTCGAACGCTCTTTCCCATGGAACGTTAAGTTTTTCATCAAGCTCTACTTCCTGTCGAAGGCGCTCCACGTTTTCGTTAGGGATAGAGTGAATGGCTTCCAGAAAATTAACACGTTCCAAGGCAACTGGATTATCCGCTCTTCCCAAGTAGGTCTTTTTGACGTTTCTGTTTTCAGGGTTATAGCTACAGTAATAGTAGTATACGCCATCTCTGCCTCGCTTTTCTCGTCTTATGAAGCCCACTTTTCGCTTTCCTTCCCTAACGCATGTCCATTATGAGTGGAGATATATGAACATTTTGTACATATACAAGTCTGAAGATTTCTTCTTTTGTGCGGATAAAACTCAAGGATTATATATTGTGAAAATACGATAATATTATCGTAAATACGATAATGAATTCGTTTAGGAGATATTTAGATGAGAGCGGAAACTATCGAAGAAATCATTAGGCAATATCTACCCGAGTTAAATAAAACGTACACCATTAGGCAACTGTCAATGAGAACTAACTTCTCATATGACTCAACTTATAGGCACATCCAGTACCTTTTCAACACAGGGATTCTAGCAAGAACTAGGGTTGGCAAATCAGTGGTATGCGGCTTAAACATGAGAAGCCCGGATGCCCGAAAACTCGTCGAAAAAATAAGTCTGAGAATTGCGGACGACTTTCTCTTAAAAAACAGGGGACTCAAAAAGCTTCTTAACGAGATTATAGAGAGGGTTGAAAGAACTATCCCAGACCAGATTTTTTCCATTATCTTGTATGGAAGTCACGCGAAGGAAACAGCAACAGAAAAGAGCGATATCGACATACTTTTCCTAGTCTCAGACCTTTCATCAAAGGACACTATAAACAAGATCTGCACCGAAGTCTCATACAGATATGGACGCGAAATAGCCCCCCTCGTTTCTAACGTAACCGAGTTCAGCAAAATGCTAGCCTCAGAAACGCATACCGTAGGGCATGAGATACTGATTGACGGCTTGGTTCTCTATGGCTCTGAGAAGTATTATACAACCGTCTTTCGTGTGTTGGGCCGGTAAAGAATTGAGAAGAATTTTGAAACTGAAGGACAAGCTCAAGGTGTTCGAGAGGGAAGGGCTGTTAAATATTACGTGAACTTTCGGAATTGCGTGTTTGAGGGTGAAAAATGTTGGGCAACTTGAACGTGTTTCTGGCGGCTCCTCTGTTTAATGACTCTGAAAGGAAGTTTAACAAGAGGCTAGCATCAAGGTTGCGCCTGTCCGGTTTCAACGTGTGGATGGCACAGGAAGCTCCTTTCATAAAGCATGGCTCGCCTGAAGAGAAGAAGAGGATTTTTGAATCCGATCTTGAAGCGCTGAGAAAAAGCAGTGTCGTTGTAGCAGTCCTTGATGGAAAAGATGTGGATAGCGGTTCAGCTTTTGAAATCGGATACGCGTATGCCTTATCCAAGCCCATTATTGGATTGAAGACGGATTATCGCACGTTCTCGCGGATGGAAGAGGTTAACTTGATGCTTGAGGTGCCGCTAGTGAGGCTTTGCAGAAGCGTAGAAGAGGTTATCGATGCTCTAGAATTAATTCAGAAGAAAGGTAAAAGTGCCAAACGACCCTCTTGAGGTTGAAGATCGTTTCCCTTACACGCCTCTCATTGCTCTGTGAAGTATAGCCTCGTTTTTCCTGCAGTTTGGACTGGAAGGCGTTTAACATCGAGGACGAATGGGTAGTGTTTTGTAGCTTCTCCCACCGCGATGCATCGCCTTAACGGTAATGCTTTGGCAACCATGGTGACAGTTTCTGAATCGATTTTCGCAGCAGGAGACACATGCAATAAATCTTGTTGTTCAGTCAGGTGAAAGAGAAACAGATTATCTGCTTGGCGGATTACTAGGGGTCTGATTTCGGTTGGCGTGTTCGTCATGTACAGTTGATAGGTGCCCAAGTGGCGCATACGGGTCACAGCCTCAGCCCAGTTGACTTCTCGGAGATACAGATGGGCTTCTTCGGCGAAGATGAAGATGGGCTGGCTACCTTGCTCCAAAAGTTCTTGAAGTTTAGAGAGGATAGTTTGGACGACGATGTCGCAAGTAACTTTGTCTTTGGCTTTGAGGTTGACCACGAGGGCTCCGCCTGTTGAAAGTTTTTCTAATTCATCTTCAAGTTTCACAGCTGTTGCTAGATCGTCGGTAAATAGGTGAGTTCGGGCCAATCTCTCGAGGCGACGTGTAAGGGCGTCTCTGATATGTGCATTCGAAACTTTGTCAGACTCCGTATATAGTTGGCTGAAGGTTAGTTGCCCGGCGCCGGCTAATCGTTCCCAGATGTTGCGGAGTTCGATTGCTGAAGCTTCTTTAACGCCGATGGTTTCCATAACATCGTAGAAAACTTCTGGACCTACATATTCTAAGGTGAACCTGAGGTTTTCTCCGGGATCTAACCTAATTATCTTATTGAAATATGGGCTTTTGGTTTCGTCTTCGTTGTATTGCATGGCAGAATATTCGTCGTTGATGTCAAATATGATGCCTTTTGCCCCTTGGTCTATGAGGCCTAGAAGGATGGCTTTGGCAAGGTGGCTTTTGCCAGTGCCCTTTTTTCCAACAATTAGAGTGATGCCTTGGAAGTGGTAGGCGCTGGAAATTAATTGTCTTCGGGAATAGCTTGTATCGCCAAGCAGTATCGGGTACTTATAGAATTTTTTTCCAACACCAAGCTTTTCAAAAATCCAGTTATCGTCAACCACGGTTACCAGGGCTGAACGATCAGGAACCCAGCCAGTCCAATCTACGAGATTTTCTCCCTTCTCGTCAATGTGAAGTTCTTTCCGAATTTTCGCCCGGGCGAACTTCATGTTCTTAACGTCCATGATGTACCTCTCAGTTGCACTAGGCGCATGTTCGGTTACCGTTACGTGTGATAGGCTTTCGCGTCTTACTAGGTCTTCAAGGATGCCGGGGAGATCTACCAGATTTTCTTCAATAACTTGGACGACTACTCCTCTTCCCCTCGCCTTATCAAGAATCTGGATGTTTTCTCCAACTTCAACTTCTTCTTTTTCTCGGGGGTTGTATACGAGGATGATTTCGTCGCCAACTTTTTCGAATACTTGCATATTTTTACGCTCCAAAGGGTGCTAACAAATGTCGTCTAACATCAAATGTGCGGATAACTTCCAAATCATATTTGTCAATCGCGTATGTTTGTAAGGCAAGCACTTCGTTTGGGGTGAAATAGGCGTGGATGTGGGCTTGTCTTAACAGTTCGGGATATCCGTTGTAGAAGGCGGAGCTTCCCATTAGTAATTCTAAGACGTGGCTACACGTGAGCTTCGATGCTGGAGAAACGTCTACCCTGAATGAGAAGCCATCAGGCGTGAATTTTGCAACATGCACTCTTCCGGTGAATCTCGCCATGTCTCCGGTGCAGATTTTAGAGTGAATGTCAACGTAGCATGAGTTGGGAACGTTATCTAGCAGCCCTAGAAGCTGCTCTCCAGTTATCAACCTCAGCCAAGATTTCTTTGAAATGGCAACTACGCTATTTCCTTGGGAATGAGCTAAATCCAACGCTTCCCGAATAACCTTCTCCGGCGTGTCTACCGTCCTTCCCGTTAAGGATCCGTCCCAGAGAACAATACCATTCTCGATGCTGAGGGCAGCGGTTCGCTGTGCCAGGCGCTCAAGAAAGTTTCTAATTCGATCCATCACCTTGCTAAGAAGGGTAGGTGCTTCAATTAACTCTAGCCCAAAAACCTTCTTTCTGAAATAGTCGTAGATTGCCTGGCGGTTACCTTCGGTTATGTGGACCACGTACGGTCCGAACACGTCGCATTTCATTTCTCCATTTACTTGGGCTATGATCGCAACTCGAAACGCGGAAAGGAGTCCCTCATCAGTTTCGCCAAGTCTGATGGAAGAGGTATCTACCGCAATTAAGGGGACTATCCCTGGCACAACTTGGAGGGGTTCAGCCTCTGCTTTTGTTTCTAGCTTCTTCTCTAAAACAACGGTTTCATCGAGTTCAATTTCTTCTGCCTTATCAACTTCTTCGTCGTTGATGTAGGTGAATTGGTCGAGTTTGACGGAGCGTGGTCTGAGAAGTTCTGCTTCTGGGAATTCTTTTTCAAAGATGTCGATGAGTTTCTCAAGTTCGTTATGATACTTGTTTTTACTTTGCATTGAAATTTCACTCAAAGAGGCCTCAACGCGCGATTAACTTGATTCCTCTATTGTGTCTTTGTTTGTCTGATTTTATTTTCGAACTCACGTAATTTCTTAGGATAATTTGCGTCGTTTCCAGTCCAAGCTTCAGGTCGAGCATCTTTGATTTTCTTAATGGCATCCTCGTATGCTGCTCCCTTGTAAATTAGATACGCGGCGGCGCATGTGGGCGATCTTCCGCGCCCTGCGAAGCAGTGCAAATATACTATTTTTCCTTTTTTCACATATTGATCAATGATGTCCACAACTTTCTTCAATGCGTCGGGGTCTATGGGCTCATAGTTGTTCTCAATTTTAAACGATTCATAGTCAAATTTTCTTGGCTCAACTGCAGCTTTTTCAACTGAACTCGCGTCAAGGTCGATGATTGCGGAGACGCCAAGCAATTTGAGTTGGGTAAACTCAAAATTCCCAATAGGTTTTCGACCGATTACAAGTTTACCTGGGATGATTTCACTATATTCTGCCATTGAAATAACCCGCTGGCATGCAATCAACATCTATCGATTGATGAAGGTAGTTATAATTCTTGTTAATGCCCATAGGGTTAAATGGCATCTTAGTTTCTTTGTTGGTGCGAGAGTTTCTTCACACGAGCCGTGTTTTTAATCTAAGCTCGTTTATTGGGCGAAGTTTCCTAAGGCTAGTAGAATTCCGCAGATGGTTTTTGCGTCTTTGATTTCTGACGTTTCAATCATCTTTAGGGCTTTTTCTAAGTCAACTTGCATGACTTGAATCTTTTCGTCCAATTCGGGTTTTTTCTTTACTTGAACCAGTTTTTTAGCTTTGTAGAGGTGAATCAGTTCGCTACTATATCCGGGAGCCAAGTAGCAGCCAAGCATTTTCCTCATTTCACTTGGTTTGTAGCCGGTTTCTTCAATTAGCTCACGTCTGGCGCAATCTTCTGGGTTTTCGCCCTTCTTCAAGGTTCCAGCCGGAATCTCAAGTAAGACCTCGCCTGTTGGGTGTCGATACTGGCGTATCATCAGTATCACATCAGGTTTCAAAAATGGGACTACCGCTACTGCTCCAGGATGCTCCACAACTTCCCGAATTGTAATTCTCCCATTTGGAAGCTTTACAGTATCAACCCGTAGGTTGATTACCTTGCCATCATAAATTCTTCTGGGACGTAGAGTTTTCTCAAAAAGGTCTGCTGAGGACATCTCTTATCACCTTTTGACTTTACTATAATGGGTAGCCTAGAATTTATTTCGATAATCTATAGTCAAAAGAATATACGTGCGCGTCAATATGTTAAGGAAAGAACATCGTCTTTAGAGCAGTTGTTGAGCTATTATTAGCTCTAAATTCTCTCTAGCATTTTGACTATCTCTGAATACTCCTGAGCTCCACATCGCCATCCCGCTCTAATCATTTCGTTTATGGCACTCAAAGCTTGATCTTTAGTAATTTTTTCAGTCGTAACCGCCAAGGCAAAGAGAAATGGGGTTCCCTCATACTTGATTCCCAACGTTCTGGCCACTCGACGGGCTTTTTCATCGTCTAAAATCGCTATACAACCTTTCTCTCTGGCGAGCGCTAAAACGGCTGCCTCCCCAACTGGGAGCCCATGGATCGATGTTAACATACTTAGGAGAGGTTTGTTACTTGGGTTTATGATTTTGATTTTGCCGGAGGCGATAAGGTCTTTGATGACGACTGCATCTAAAGCTTTCAGTTGTATTCCGACTTCGACGACTTCTTTTTCAACATTTGAGACGGTCCAGAATTCAAAGGGTAGTTCTTCAAACAGCCATGCAAATCCTATCTCTGTCAAGTAGATTAGTGGTGTGGCGTTGAGAACTAAAATTTGCAAAAACCTACCTCTTAGCTACAGATTTTGCATACTTTTTCGCATCTTCAAATTCTCTCTCGATTTCTTCCGGAGTTAGCTTAACCCAGTCGATTTTTTTATCCTTCACTATGTCAATCATTTCCCAGAGAGATACTCCAGCAATTTCCGCAGCTTTCCACAGAGTAACCTCGCCCTTTTCCAATAGCTCGAAGGCACGTTCTCTCCTCCACATCCTTGCCCCTTTTTCAACTAATTTTCTTAATGCAGTCGACCTATCAACTCCTTCAAAAACTGAAACTTCATCTAGAACTTCGTCTAAATCCTTTGAGATTCTAGCCGCTACCGTTTTCTCTTTAGGCAACTATTCCACCTTGTTTGCATAAATTAACAATGTAAAACAATCATATATTTATATTTCAATGTGTTTAGGATTTCGTTATTCGTTCAGAGAAGCTCGATGTAACTTGCTTTAACCCACTAGATCACAAGTTTGGCCTTAACCCGTTTGAAGAAACCTGTAAATAAGAGAAACATCAACAACATCGTGTTTCTAGTAAAGAATTTTATTACTTAGTCTATCTTTAGTAATTCTAGTGCACAACTATGTCTCGGTACATCGTTGATGCGGAAACTGGTAGAATTTTTCGTAGGGACGAAACTGGTTTTCATGAGGCTAGACCGATCAAAGATGCGATGACAAGCAAGTATTTTGACCCTGATACTGGTGAGGAGATTCCTAAGGAAATTATTGTGACTAGTCAGAGGATTATGGCTGAGGTTAAAAAGCAACCCTAAACGTAATTTTGGTTATGTTTTTCGAAATTCGATAGTTTGGACGGCATTGGAAATCGTTAACTTAAGTCAGAAACATTTTTTTGGCTACTAGCTCCACGCCTTCTAGGTACCTTTCCGCTGATATCGCTGCCATTGCTCCTTCTCCAACAGCTGTGGTTAGCTGCCTCCATCGTGGCGAGGTACAATCTCCTGCAGCGAAGATCCCCTTCACCGAGGTTTCCATGTTTTCATCAATCTTAATGTAGCCCTGCTCGTTCTTTTCGACGTCAATAAACCCCGTATTGGGTTTTCTCCCAACGTAAACAAAGACACCTGCAACCTCAAGCTCTCGTGTCTTACCGGTGTTTAGGTTTCTCACTCTCAACTTCTCAACTTTGTTCTCGCCGACTATCTCTTCAACTGTACTGTTCAAAATAAATTCGATTTTCGGATTTGCGAATGCTTTTTCTTGATTTATCTTTTCAGCTCGAAGCTTGTCCCGGCGATGAATTAGATAAACTCTGGTTACACTCTTTGAGAGAAACAATGCTTCTGTGACCGCTGAGTCTCCTCCCCCGATCACCGTCACGTTCTTTCCTCTAAAGAATAAGCCGTCGCAGGTAGCGCAGAAGGACACTCCTCGTCCTATGAATTTTTCCTCTCCCTTAATTCCTAATCGCTTTGGATCCGCGCCTGAAGCTACGATTACTACCTTCGCCTCGTAAAATCCTTCCCGAGTTTCGACAATCTTTCTCTCCCCCTCAACGCGAACCCTTGTGACTTCAGCGTTTTTGACCTCCAGCCCATACCTGTCTGCTTGCTCCTGGTACCTTTGAGCTAATTCAGCGCCGCTTATCTCCGGTATTCCCGGGTAGTTTTCGATTACGTCGGCCACGGAGGCTTGCCCGCCTAAAGCGTTTTTCTCAAATAGAATAGTTTTGAATCCAGCTCGCTGGGCGTAGATTCCTGCTGTTATTCCAGCGGGTCCTCCTCCAATTATTATGATATCGTACATTCCAGTTTCACCAAGAACTTGACGCCTTCGCCACCTAACGAAGTCTATCGCTTAATGTTTCTAAAATTTCTTCTAATTGAGATTGCCTTATTGAAGTTATTTAAAAAATAGAGTTTGATGCTTAAACTAGTAGAGCGGTTCCCGCGATCTAAGCTTAGCTAGAAATTCACTCTTAGCAAGAAATTTAGCAAAAATTGCTACTATCACAACGATTGCTATGATGACTAACACAACTAGCGTCGGAAGACCAAGGGTAGGTAGTGCGAATCCAGGAGTTGTTGGCGCGGATTCCCAAGTTACGGTAAAGACGTCTGTCTTGACGTAGAATGTTGCTAAGCCTCTGTATTTAACATCAAACCAGATTTGGTATTGCTTTGGGTCAAGTGGCCCAATTGTGAAAGTTACGTAACCGCTTTCCGTTGTAGCTTGAGAACTTGTTTTTTCTGATCCGTCGGGATATTTGATGTGGCAAGTTATAGTTTCATCTTCAAGAGGCTTTTTTGTGCCGTCTGAATAGATTTTCGTTCCCCTAAGCGTAATCACTAACGTTTGATTGTATGCTACTGAACTTGGAACATCTGCGGTAGGCCGTAAGCTAATTCTGTCAAGATTTACTCCGACGACAGGATGGGCATATAAGCATAGGCTAAGGGCTAATGTGAAAAGAACAACGAATGTCACTGATCTCTTATTCAATTTCTTCATTCCCCGTAATGTAATTCTAACTTCAATTAATTGAAGTTATTCTTTTACCTCAGGTCTTGAAATAATATTTTTAAGCTTCTTTATTGTTATCGTTATGAATGGGTGAACATAACGTGTGGAGCATGTGGGAGAATATAACGAGCCCATGGTGGGTTTGGTGGTGGCTCTATTTACGGCTCGGGGCCATGATAATCATAGCCGTGTTAGCTTTGAAATTTAAGAAAACGCCCGCAAAGTGGCAAGTTGAGCGACGCTTTGATGCTGGTTATTAATTTTTTTCTTTTATATCAGGCACATTAATTAGTTTCTAGTGCAAGCTCCCTTAGTTTGATATTTGTAGGGGATCCGTCGGCGAGATTCCATCCTCTTACGCTATAGTACTCATCCTTCATTTTCTCAAAGGAATCTTGTGAAAGTTTTTGCCCTTTATGGGGTCCAGTTGGCAGTGCTTCGTCGAAGAATCGTTTGGGTAGTATATCGTCTTTTCTACTGATTCCTTCACGGGTATGTAGGATATGCTCAACGTTGTAGATGCGTTCACCCACCTTAGCGGCGTTTCCTCCTTTGTAGTCAAAATCTGTGACCGCAGAGACTGCTTCGACTAACAGGTCAAATGGGATAGCCCTCATCGCGAAAATGCACATTCCCGAGGAATCGATAAAGGCTCTTACGTTCTGTATCCTACTCACAAGCTCTGCTCGTCCCTCGGTTGAGTACAACTTGTATGAGCCAATTAACTCATCTGTAATCGTCCACGCGCGTAGGTGACAACCACCTCTTGAAGCCGTTGCATA
>Ga0315309_1000603_pt1 | contig 21920 bp, 26 predicted proteins | sample TDP4_MG_FD_203080 | JGI IMG/M metagenome (GOLD analysis project Ga0315309, IMG submission 203080) | Freshwater sediment microbial communities from Lake Towuti, South Sulawesi, Indonesia - TDP4 | ecosystem: Environmental > Aquatic > Freshwater > Lake > Sediment | place: Indonesia: South Sulawesi... | reverse complement strand
ACGACCCTTCCATAGGTGTTGAAAGCGTTGTTCCATGGTTGCCAACCAGTCTCTTACTGATCCTGATTGGAGCTACTGTCGCCATAGCGGTCGCGGTGGCAGCTGTCAGACTGCGCAAGAAAACACTTAACATATTAAGCGTCCAATAACTCCCCCTTCTTTACCGTCTTTCTGGGAGATATTTCATTGGTGGAAGTAAAAGTTTATATTGTATATTGCTATATTGTATATTGCTATATAATAATCTTGGGCGTCAAAGAAATTGGGCACAAAATCAAAAACCGAAGAGATTCAATGGTTAGTTGTAAAAGCCATGTTGGATGAGTTTCCAAAGTTGAAGGAGAAGGTTAGAGACTATCTGAAGGAGCAAAAGCCAAAAAGTTGATTAAATTCTCTTAATGCCCGATTTTTGGCTGGGTTCCTCTTTAGAATGCGGCTTTTCTGGCCTGTAATTAGGTGGACGGTGCATTTTGTTTATAATAGGTTTTGATTCCTTTTGAGCAGGTGCGGTGGCGGTATCTTAACATTGGTTTTGTAATCGTTGCCCTCTGTCTTGAGCAGCTCTGTTATTTCTCGGTATCGTTGAAGAAAGTCCAAGCCCTTCTCTGTCGCCTTGTATATCTCTTTACCGTTTTCCACGATTTTGTCCAGTAAGCGGATTTTCAACATGAACTTAAGATAGTCGTTAAGCTGTGTGAAGCTAAGGTTTGCCCTGTACATGATCTGAGTTTTCAAAGTTCCCTCTCTCGCTATTTCCAAAACTTCCGCGATTATGAAGAGCTTGTCCCTCCGCTTGGATGAGGGATTTAAACCCCATCGGTTCATTTTCTAGCTTCCTCTTTTAGAACGGTTTACTACGATGAAAAGGGCGGCGGAGTGTTTTAAGTCGTGTTTCGCATGTTTAAGTATTACAATAATCGAAATATTCTCTAGAACAAACTTCTATAGCCAAGAAACGAAGAGAAAGACTTTATCTTTCATGCATAGAGAATGTTAGAGAAGGTGAGAAAGTGTTAGTGGGGTTGATTGCGGACACGCATGACAACTTGCCAATGGTGGAGAAAGCTATAAGAAGGTTGAATGAGGAGAATGTGGGGCTGGTGCTTCACTCCGGAGATTACATAGCCCCTTTTGTTATTCCAAAATTCAAAGAGTTAAAAGCGAGGCTCATCGGTGTTTTCGGCAACAACGACGGCGACCGTCAACTTTTGAGAAAGCGCTTCAGCGAGCAAGAGCACCTAGATATCCGCGGAAACTTCGCCCGAGTAACCGTCGACAGCTTAAAAATCGCTCTGTTGCACGGAGACGATGAAGAACTTCTAAAGGCTTTGATTGAGAGCCGTAGCTTCGATGTTGTCGTTCATGGGCATGTGCACAAAGCGGGTGTCTATCAGGAAGGAAAGACATTGGTTGTGAATCCTGGCGAGGTTTGTGGATATTTGAGCGGCAAATCAACAATTGCGTTGTTTGACACTATTAATCGTGAAGCAAAGATAGTCGAGTTATAAATCCAGAAATCTTGGTTGCCAACTGCCGTTTTGTGGTTTGAAGTGTCTGCTTGCTGCGTTTGTTTATGGTTAAGGCTTAATGTAGTTTCTACTGACTCTCTGTGGTGACTAGCCCTCCCTTATATATAGGTTGAATTTCCAGTTGGAGATTTTGGATTGTTAAAACGATAGACTTCTCTATAGATTTGTCGCTCATCAGAATTTTCAGAGAAGGTTTCAGACTCTGCTAGAAGGTATCTAAGCCAGTAAAGTAGAATTCGTCGCCATACGTTTGCTTAAACGAAGCGTCGGTAGTTAAGGGTTTGATCATCATAACCCAGTGGCTTCTTTTCTGAATCATGTAACCTCTGGACTTGTACACTTGAAGCAACGCCTCGTCAGAAACTGTTCTTTCATAAGTCAAGTCTTTCGCTTTCTCTTCCACAAGACCAATAAGCCTATCCATTTCTTTCGTGTTTAACGCCACAAGCTCCCTAATCCATATTCCGCTTCTCTCTCTTCTGAAAAGGACATATCCCTCTTCATCAATTATGCATTGTTTGGCGCTTAGTCCTTCGGCTTTTTTCAGCATCTTCAAATAGGCTTTGTCTCGTACTATAAAACCTGTTTTGCCCTTGCCACATTCGTTGTAAATTTTTAGGAGTTTGTCAAAATCAAGTTTTGTGTGTTTTTCCGTTGTAGTAGACTTAGCCTTTTTTGCCTCCAGCACCTTATACGCGCTTGGGCTTTCGAACAAATCTGTGTAGCCTAACTTTTTGTAGAATGAATGCGCAATGATTGTGCGACTTGTGGTTAGGAAGGAAAAGCGATATTTTTTCTCTTGAAATGCTGATGCGCCCTGTTCATCAAGACTGTGGAAATCCCTTTTCTCACATGGCTTGGCATGGTGGCAACACCGTACACTCCACCAACAAACTCTACGCTTCCATTCAAGGTTCGGGTAGCCAAATCCAGCACACCGACAAAACCGACCACAATGCCATTTTCCACAGCACAAAAACCGACTGGGCTGTTCTTCAATCTAGGGTCAATCTTGATGAAATCTTCAAACCACCGCGGATTGAAAGGCCAACGAAAAGCGTTATCCATCAGCGGCAGAAGTTCATCTTTTGATTTTAAGTCTCTATAGGTTAAAATCTCCATGTGTTGCTACTTCTTTGTCTTAGAAATTTTTGTAAGTGCTCTTGGTTCCTTCCACTCTTCTCTTAGGATACTATAAATGTAGCCGTCCGCCCACTTTCCATTCGAGTCCCACAACGCTTTACGAAGTGTTCCCTCTTTTTTAAATCCCGCTTTCTCTAAGGCCCGTTGGGAAGCTACATCCTGCGAGTTGGCTACTGCTTGAATTCTACCGATCTCTCTTGTGAGGAATAGATAATCCGCTAGGATTTTGACGGCTTCGGTTCCATACCCCTTTTTTCTCTCGCTTGAAATAATTGCGTAGCCGATTTCTGTCCATCCGAAATTTGGGGCACTGACATAATGGCAAACCCAACCAATTTTTGTCCCGTCCTTCTTCTCTATTATGAAGTCCACCCACTCTGTTTGGTAGAGTTTCTGCTCGAGTATTCGCTTTTCAAGCTCAGCCCTGGAGATTTGGTCTGGAAAATGTTGGTAGTCCCCTGCGAATTCTGCGTCGTTAAGCCACTGGACCAATAGAGGTACGTCTTCTTTTTCAGCTAATCGTATGTTAACTCTTTTTCCTTCAAGCATAAAAATGAAGTGAAATACGTGATTATTTAATCTTGTTGTATGGTTGTCTTTTCTGGTTTGCCAGTTTAAACAGTTCTATCACTTCTTGGTCGTTTGCCCCATTTCTTAGGGATGTTAAAACGTCCACGAGGTTGTCGTTTCTCATTAGGCATGGTTTGAGTTTTCCGTCGCTCGTAGCTCGCAGCCTTGTGCAGTGCGTGCAGAACTCTGTATTTTCTATAGGGTGCACGACCTCAACCTTCACGTCTGGCAGGTGATAGATGCGACGACTTTGCATGTATCGTCTGGTTTCAACTTTTACTGCTTTCTGCCTTAGCATGTCCTCGTATTCGTCTAAGGATTTGTGATGGGCAGAATAATATGCGCGGCTTATGTTCATTGGTTCAAGCTCAATCAATTGCAAAATCGTCCCAGTTTCCTTGGCGAACTCAATCATTCCAGGCACGGCATGGTCGTTTACGTCCTTCAAGGTGAGCATGTTAATCTTGACAGGATAAAACCCGACTTCAACAGCCGCCTTAACGCCTTCCAAAGTGTCCTCTAATCTTCCGCCAGTTAACTTATTGTAAATCTCCCCATCCAGTGTTGGAAGACTGATATTTACGCGTTTCAAACCGTTTGCACACAACTCTTTTGCAGAAGAGACAAGCATTGTTCCATTTGTTGTCATGGAAAGGTCTTCTAAGCCCGGTATAGCTGCAACACCTTTGACGATTTCTGTGACATCTTTGCGCATGAGTGGTTCTCCCCCGGTCAGCTTCACCTTAGAAACGCCCAATCCGACAGCGGTTTTCACGAGGCGGACAATCTCATGAACCGTCATTTCGTCTCCAAAGTTTTCTCTAAACCTTTCTTCGCCTTCCATGTGACAGAATTGGCAACGCAGATTACACCTTCGTGTGATTGCCACTCGTAGGTTAAGGAGAGGGCGTCCATGGCTGTCTGTTAACACCATCGTTATTCCCGTGCGTGCTTAACGATGTGAGCTGTTTCCGGCAATATAAGCTTTTCAACACAGAGCTCCACGGCGTCGGGGGCGCCTGGCACACAGAAAAAGGCTTTTCCCTTCGCAACGCCGGCTATGGCACGAGACAAAACAGCCGCAGAGCCGATTCTCTCAAAGCTCAAACGCCTAAAGATTTCGCCGAACCCTGGCAGAACCTTCTCAAGGAATGGCACAACACTCTCCATGGTGACATCCGATGGAGCTATGCCAGTGCCACCACAAAAAACGACAGCGTCTAAATCTGCGGATGCTAAGGATTGTCGCATGCCCTCTGCGATCAAAGCTCTATCGTCGGGAATCAACTTTCTGAATGTCACCGTGTGTCCAGCATTTTTTAGCAAGGATTCAATCAGATCACCAGAAACGTCTTCCACCTTTTCGCCTTTTTTCAGTTGTTGATAACGTGAGGTGCTGCATACGAAAATGCCAAATTTCAGTTTTTTAGGGGCTTCAGCCTTATGCTTTTCTGTGCTTTCGCTCACTTGCAATGCCTTCCTTAACTTTTTTCACGACGCGAATGTTTTCTATGAGCGTGTGTGGATATTGCCCTTTGACATCCTTTTCGTACTGCTTGACCATGTCCCATATTGTTAAAAGACTAACTGCAGTTGCGACAAGGGCTTCCATTTCAACTCCAGTCTGCGCCTTCGTCTTAACGGTGGAGGTAACCTGCACTGTGGACTTTTCCCGAACGTTTATCTCAACTTCCACATTCGTCAGCGGCAGTGGATGGCAAAGCGGAATCAAGGCGCTTGTCCTTTTAGCGGCCAGTATCCCAGCGATCTTAGCCGTGTAGAGGGGTTCTCCCTTCGCAATCTTCCCTTCCTTAATTAGGCGTATGGTTTCAGGTTTCAGCTTGATTGTTCCTGTTGCGGTTGCTTCACGAAAGACTTCTGGTTTATCGGAGATGTCAATCATTGCCATGCCATTCTCCTCCGTGATTTTCTTCAGCTTTGAAGTTTGAGAGGGAAAGCTGCTTCTTTTCCGATCTGTTTTCAGCAGCTTTTTGTTCGGCGGAGGTCTTGCCAGAAAGGATTTTTAGGCTGTCTTCCTGAAGTTCTCGCATAATTTGCTTCATCTCGTCAACCTTCTTTTCCAAACCAATCAAAGCGGCTCTAAAATCGTCTATGCGACCTAAAACATATTTAATGAGGGGTTGAACATCCTCCTTGGCTTGTATACTTACAACCGAGCCTTTTGTCTCGGAAGCCTTCTTGAAGGTGAGGATTGCGTCTATGAGCGGGGAAGGATTATCCCTAACTTCTCGCATCAGAAAAAGAAAATCTGAACCATCCGTTATGGCTTTTCTGAGCTGTTCAAAGGCTAAACGGGAATTTGCAAGCGGGTCTGGCGTGTTCTGAAGCAAAATGTCCTTAAAAGTTGTCAAGGTTTGCATGATGTTTTTGCACATAGATTTAACGGTGTCAGCCTTTTCCGGCTTGAGAACAAGCATGAGCTCCTCGCTGCTTGTCACCAAATCTCTCAGACGATTGACGTAAGGCTCAGTTTTCGCCAACAACTCTGAAGGGGGAAGCTTTTCAAAAAGCACTCCGCCGGCTATGTCGCCTGCAACCTTCTGCAAAATCTCTTCAAACTCACTTACTTTTCTGTCAAGCTCCTCGTTAATCAAAACTTCCACACTCATAAAAGAGATTAATACGCATAATTCTTATTTGTGCGTTCCCAAACTTCCACGAGATTCTGCACGGCTCTAGCCTTAGGCGAGTTTTCATTAAGCCTGTATAGGCGGATTCTCCCAAACAATTTTTGTCGGAGAATACCTTCGTCTTCCAAGATTCTCAAATGTTTACTGGTCGTAACGTAGTTCACTCCGAGTCTGCGGGCGATTTCAGAAACGTTAAGTTCGCCCATCTGCACTAGAATTTTCAAAATTTTCATCCTGAGTTTTGAAGAAAAAACATCCTCTACATCCATAACGTTTTCACGCCTCTCTCTTTTCTAAAAGATCACTTAATTCTTTCTCCAAATCGCGGGCTGGAATCCTAGGCAAATAAATAAGTGTTGATCTTCCGCGGGAACCAGTCCCTAAAACCTCTGTTTTTACTATGCCAACCGCTGACAGGGTCTGCAGGTATTTCCATAGTTGTGTGTGGCTGTGCGGCTGCGTATCATATTCTTCGCATACAACGATGTAGGCTTGCTCGGCTTCCACAAGAGAAATGTAAGCCTCTTGGCCTTCCTTGAAAAGTCTGGTTATGCCGAGCAAGAGGAGTTTTTCATGAAAGCCTAGAGAGTCTAATTCGCTTTTTCGCATCGCTGGAATTACGCTTGAAACTGCCTTTCTAACACATTCAGGCGTAACGTTGCGTAGATCTTCGGCGTCCGCATATTTTCCAGCCCTCCAAAGCAGTTCGATGCCGAAACGGGCGTTTCCACCCTCAGAAAAGGCGAGTTCAGCGATCAAAGCGATGGCATCCCCCGACACGGTTAGAGGCTTAAAGGCGAGGGAAACGCGGTCGCTGAGGATATCGGTGAGCTGCTCTTTGGAGTATTTGTCAAGGTGGATTACGTTGGATTGCAGGGTGCTTCTTGTGCTGGCGTCCAGCCGCTCAATTACTCTTAGGTTTCGCAAGATGCAAATGAGCGAGAGCCTCTGTGGTCTATTCTGTCTTATTTCCTGCAACCGCGTTAACTTGTAGACGGCTTCGGTGCCCTCCTGTTCAACAAGACTTTCAAACTCATCCAAGGTTAGAATTACGTAGGTGTTTTCCTCATCCAAGACTTGTAGAAGAATTCGGAGAAGTTCCTCGGCTGAGTAGCCGCGTCTCGGAAAAGTTGGGTGGAACACGGAAACTGTGTGGTGTAGAACGAGGAAGAGGCTTCCGCGATATTCGCGGCAGTTAACATGAATGTAACGGAGATTTATCCCAAGCTTGTTCGCTTCGCGGGTGATGTCAGCCCCGAAGCGTTGGGAAAGCACGGTTTTGCCCGTTCCAACATCTCCTGTTATCATGACCCTCTGGGCCATCTTACCCGGAAAGTGAAGTATGTAGCCGAAAAATTCGTTTAGTAAGCGCTGTTCTCGGTCTCTGTGTGGAAGCTTATGAGGGACATAGCTGATGTCGAGTTTTGTTTCGTCCCTGAACACGCTTCCGTACTGTGGCACTCAGCCAACCTCAAGTAATTATATGTGAAACGTTGTTATTCTTTTCCCTAACGCAACAATGAGTCTGTCCAAACAGATACTGTTAACTTATTGGACATAGTGCTAGATGATGTTTAACATACCGCAAAATTGATATGTCTTATAGGTGAATTATTTTGAAGAGTAGCCTTATATGGGGAATATAAGTTCCAAGCATCAGAGTTGGATATACCGATAATTCTTCAAGAGGACAGTTACTCTTGTGTACCTATATGTTTGAAAATGATTCTTGATTTTCTTAACAAGTTTCTAAAAGAAATGAAATCTGAGGTTGTACTACCAGATTTTGAAGTCAAAGATATTGCAAAAATAGTAAATACCAGAGAAGATGGAACTTTATTAGATGATGTTAAAAACATTAATCAGAATGAATCTATTTTAAGGGCAATACCGTCAATTGAATTTGAAACAAAAATCTTGTGTAGTTTTGCTGAAATCGAAACTGAAATAAATAGTAATAGGCCAGTCATTGCTTGGCTATCTATTTCTATCAATGGCACAGAGTTTAAACATTCAGTTGTTGTAGCAGGTCTTGATAAGGATAACCACATTATATGCTATAATGACCCAATCTTTGGAAAGAAAAGAGAAAATATTGGAAAATTCATGTCAATGTGGGAGAAACTAGATAGAATTTTGATAAAGGTTAAAATAGGGAAACGAGAACAGAGATTACTCGATGAATGGATACGTTATAAGGAAATAAAAGAAAATAGAGGATTCCAACAATGAGTGTTGTGAAAGAGGTTCATCGATACATACTACAAAACTATGGCAATTTAATCTCTACTAGTCAACCTTTATTTGATGACAAAACCAGAACATGGATAGCTCAATTGCAAACAGATTATCCTCGCTTGATTCCAGATGACCGCTCACCTAGTGAGAAGATTGTGAAATTTCTCTCAATGAAAAATCTTGGAACGATCCGATTTTCTGAAGACTTAAAACCTCTGGATGCCACTCCTAGAGAAGATTGTATAAAACAATTGAACACATTCCTAAAGATATGGCAAGAACGTGCGGAGCGAATCATAGTAACTGCATCTTCTGACCAACTTGCAAGAATTGGCGAAACTCAATGGGTTCTCGCACCATTTCGCATGATTGTATCTTATCTGCTACAGAAAGAAGTGATGTATGATAATGAAGTTGAAAGAGAACGACCTATAAAAGAAAGGAAACTAGAACAATATCTAAAATTGCTTGAAGGTCTTGATTTGGTTCGTAGAATTGATAATGGCTATACTCACGGAAATCTATTTACTGCACTATTGGAAAAGTCAACGAACACTATGGAGTTCAAGACAGCAATTATGTCATGCCTGATTAGGGAACGTTATTCGATGCTGAGGGATATTTTTGCTATATCACAACTCGAAACTTTCGTTCATGTGGATAGTTGTTACTATAAACCAGCACTTGAAGCTGAGAAAATCGTCCACCTAAAAAGAGATACTATTATCAATTATTATTTCGCATTTTATGGTAAGAAATCACCCGTTAGATTGGCATATATTCTCGATGAGTTAGTTGGAGCAAATGCCTTGAAAAGCTCCGACAGATATTACTATGGAAATGAGGAGCTCTTTGACCGTATGTTAAACATGAAAAATGAGTTACAAGAACTCGGAACGTTAAGAGTCTGAAAATAACTAACTTTCAGTTTTGGCAAAGGTGCATACGAAGAAATAGCAAGAGCAAAACTACACGACAATTTAGAAATTAAGGCAATAACAATAAAGGAGTTATTGAAAAATCGAAACCAAAACACAGGTTGATGATAATAGATGTCGGAGATTGCTAGAAAAGCTGTGCGAACACGCAAACAGAGAAAGGTAGGTGAGAGAGTTGCTGGATATAAAAAGAAGCTTATGCTTGGAGTCAAGGATTTGCTGAAGGAATGGAGTAAAAACTTGGAAGGGAAAGAGGTTTGCGTTGTATGTGGTGACGGAGTTCCTAAAACCATTTTGCAGAAACATCATCTTAGTCCTAATGAGAAATCTGAGAAACCAATTTGGTTATGTGCATCATGCCATAACATATTCAACAAAGCTAAAAAACAACCAAACTGAATGAGTTAATACGAGATTTAAAGCTTAGACATACAAAATTTGATTGCAACATCAAACAAAGTCTTCATATCCAATAAGTTAACAGTATCGTCCAAACAAAAGACTAATAAGCTTATTCCCTTAATCCTATTGCGAAATGGCAAAATGATTCCCAAATACTTCTTCCTAACAAAGGGTGTTGGTAAACACAAGGAGCAACTTCAATCCTTCGAATTAGCCTTAAGAAACGCTGGCATTCAGCACTGCAACATAGTGAATGTTTCCAGCATAGCACCACCGGGCTGCAAGCTCATCTCGAGGGAACGGGGGTTAAAAATGTTGAAACCCGGCGAAATAACCTTCATTGTTCTAGCCAGAAACTCAACCAACGAACCGCACAGACTGATCGCAGCGTCGATAGGGGTGGCGATTCCTTCAGGCAAGAGCAACTATGGCTATCTTTCTGAACATCACTCTTTTGGACAAACGGATGAAGCGGCTGGAGATTATGCCGAAGATTTGGCTGCGACGATGCTCGCCACGACCATGGGAATACCGTTTGACCCAGAAACCGCCTGGGACGAAAGAAAGCAGTTGTTCAAAACCAGCGGACTAATAATCAAAACAACCAACACAACACAATCAGCAACAGGCGACAAGAATGGCTTGTGGACAACAGCAATAGCAGCAGTGGTCTTCCTTCCAGGAAAGAGACGCTAACACTAACACATTGGCACAACAAAAATATCCAATTTTTATTCCAAAACAATATTAACAATCAGGATTAATGCTAGAATGGGTGGGGAAAACCATTGCCAGAAAAACTTCAAGCGCCAATGATAATCGTCAACTTTAAAACATATTCGGAGGCAACAGGACGAAGAGCGGTTGCACTCGCTAAGAAAGCCGAAAAGGTAAGCGACGAAACAAACGTTGCAATTGGTGTGGCTCCTCAATTTGCAGACATATCGGCCGTCGCAGAAGCTGTGGACATTCCAGTTCTCGCCCAGCACATAGACCCAATAAAACCAGGCGGCTACACTGGACATATACTTGCAGAATCCGTAAAAGAAGCCGGCGCGGTGGGAACGCTGATTAACCACTCTGAAAGGCAGCTCAAACTTTCTGACGTCCACGAAGTGATTGAGATAGCACGTCGAAACGATTTACTCTCGGTTGTGTGCGCCAACAACCCAAACATAAGCGTAGCTGTGGCAACCCTAAAACCAGACATCATAGCCGTTGAGCCGCCAGAGCTGATAGGAACGGGAATCCCTGTTTCAAAGGCGAAGCCAGAAGTTGTCACAGGCACTGTTAGGTTTGTTAGAGAGGTTAATCCCAAAGTTACAATACTCTGTGGTGCCGGAATAAGCCACGGAGAAGATGTTGCAGTGGCGTTGAAGCTTGGCACTCAAGGCGTATTGGTCGCAAGTGGCATCGTGAAGGCAAAAGACCCATATACGGTTCTACGTGAATTTGCGGAAGCAACAAAACAGTAAGCGAGTTGAAAAATTGAAGGTTGAAGCCGAATGCGCCGCGTGCATAATTAACAGAGCGGCAGCCGAGGCGATGGAAGCTACGACGAATCCTGCTTTGCATTTCAGGGTGATGAATGAACTTCTGCGGTTAATGAGTAAAGAGTTCAGACCAACGGCGAATCCCGCGGACCTAGGCACAAAAAGGAGCCGTCTAATAAAGAGAATCACTGGCAACAGCGACCCTTACAAAAGAATTAAAAGGATGTGCAATGAAAAAGCATTGAAACTCCTGCCCTACGCAAGAAAACTTGTCGAAGAGGGCTATGCACAACAGGATAGATTCAAAAAGGCATGCCTGTGCGCCATGGTGGGCAACACGATAGAGTTTAACATTCCGGGGCACAGGTTTACGTTTAACAGTTTGAGAAAAAGCTTTCGAGAAGCTGGAAAAGACTTAGTTATAGATGACATTAGCAAGATCTACGAGTTAGTCAAAAATGCGCATACGGTTCTTTATCTGACTGATAATGCTGGGGAAATAGTCTTTGATGCTTTGCTCGTTGAACAATTGAAAAATATGGGTTTATCTGTGATTGTTGCTGTCAAAGGTGGACCTATAATTAACGATGCCACCTTAGAAGATGCGGAAGTTTCTGGGATGAGCAGCATCGCTGACAAGATAATAACCACCGGAACAGACGCCGTCGGCTTGACTTCAAAAGAAGTTTCCGCAGAATTCCTCGGTGTTTACAAATCTGTGGATATGGTTCTCGCGAAAGGCATGGGCTACGCCGAGACCCTAACAGAATACAAACTAGAAAAGCCTCACGCCTTACTCTTCAGGGCTAAGTGCAATCCCGTGGCAAACTTCTTTGCGGCTTCGAGAGGAAAAAACGTGGCAAAGCTGGTGTCATAATGGAGTTACCATTCATAAGGCTTAGCCGTGAAGCGCTTTCGCGCTTTGAAGACGCAATCAAACAGGAGTGGCTTATAACAAACGGTTTAGGCGGTTACGCTTCTTCCACAATCTTGGGTATAAACACGAGAAAATATCACGGGTTGCTTGTCGCGGCTCTTGACCCGCCGAGAAACCGTAGAGTATGCTTGGCAAAATTGGATGAAGAAGCAAGCTTAGGAAGCAGCACTTATCTGCTTGGAGCTAACGAGTTCCAAGACGGAATCTTTCCACAAGGGCATACGTTCTTAAGAGAATTTTCAATCTCGCCTTTCCCAAAATATGTTTATGCCGTGCCAAATGTTGAGGTTGAAAAAACAATTTTCATGCCTTATGGGAAAAACGCCGTGATAACAACTTACAATATCTCGAATAAGAACGGTTCTGACGTCAAAATTAGAGTTTTTCCGTTGATAAACTGGAGACATATTCATTCGGTTACGGATAGACGTAAAATTTCATGGGAGTTCATCCAGAGACAAGAAGAAAGAGAAGTGGACATGCGTTTTGATACTCCCCAGTCTGTGCTGATAATGAAAACAACAAGCGGGCAATATCATGCTGCAGAGAGATGGGTTGAGAGAACGTACTATCGCGAAGAAGCCACGCGTGGAGAAAGTTACCTAGATGACTGTTACCAACCAGGATGCTTTGAGATAGGCATCGAGGCGAACAAGAATGGAAACTTTGCCCTAACTGCGGTTGCGGATAAAAACGAGGTTGACGCACGAAAGGTTTTGGCTGAAATACCTGACACCATGCATGAGATAGAAGCCTTACAAAAGCGAGAAATAAAGCGCAGAGAAAATTTGTTGACAGCATTCTATAAAGAAAATAAAAACGTCTCCGTAAACGATTGGCTGAACTGGATTATTTTGGCCACAGACACGTTTGTAGTCAAGGGAATAGAGGATGCACAAAGGTGTGTTGTTGCTGGTTACCACTGGTTTGAGGCTTGGGGAAGGGACACATTCGTTTCTTTGCCAGGGTTGATGCTTGTGACTGGAAGGTTTGAAGATGCGAGAGAAGTTTTCCAAACGTTCAAAAAACACTGCGAACGTGGTTTGATTCCCAACTTTATACCGGACCAGCTGGGGCAACCAGTGTACAACTCTGTTGACGCAACTCTGTGGTTCGTTAACGCAGTGCTGCAATACCTGAAATACACAAACGACTTCGAATTCGTTCGGGAACAGTTGTGGGAGACCCTAAAAACGATAATCGAAAACCATGCGAGAGGAACGGCCTTTAACATAAGCTTGGAGAGCGACGGTTTGCTTTCTCACGGTTCACAATTAACATGGATGGACGCTGTCGTGGATGGTCAGCCAATAACCCCGAGGGCTGGGAAGGCGGTTGAGGTTCAGGCGTTGTGGTACAGTGCATTAAAAACTGTGGAACTTTTGGCGAACAAGTTCAGGGAAAGAGGCGAAGCTGAAAGATACCTTCAGATGGCGGAAATGGCTATGAAAAGTTTTGTTGAAAAATTCTGGAATCCAGAACAAAACTGCTTGTTTGATGTCGTAGGTGAATATGGGGAGGACGGCTCTTTGAGGCCTAACCAAATTGTTGCGGTTGCTTTAGACTTCACTATGCTTGACAAAACCAAAAGCGAAAAAATCGTCGACACGGTGCATCGTGAGCTTTTAACGCCTTATGGTTTGAGAACCCTTGCGAGAAACGACCCGAAATACATTGGAGTTTATGCTGGAGACAGGAGAAGCAGAGACAAGGCGTACCATAATGGGACGGTTTGGCCCTGGCTTCTCGGTCCTTTCACAAGAGCGTTTCTTAAAACCAGAGGTTACTCTGATTACACGCGTGAACATGTCCTAAAGAGTTTTCTTTTGCCGTTGTTTGCTGAACAAATCTTTAAGGCTGGGCTCGGAAGCATAAACGAGATTTTTGATGGCGACTCGCCACATACGCCAAGAGGATGCATAGCCCAGGCGTGGAGTATAGCAGAACCATTCAGAGCCTATATAGAAGACGTCATGCAAGCTAGACCGAGATATGAAAGAGAAGTATTGCAAGGCTTAAGATGAAATTATTTATCCTAGATTAATCTGAAACCTACTGCTAGAAGCCTTAGATATTTCTCTTAAAGCTATTATGGTAGATATCGTGAAGCATGCGAAAAGGGCTAAGCCGCCTAATTCAAGGAACCTTAACATTAGTATGTTAACTTGGGTTCCGTAAAACCATATCAATGATTTAATTATCTGAAGCGTTGTTGACAACGCCAAAAATGTAAAACCTAAAGTTAAGTAAAGCATACTTCTTTCTTTTCGTTTAAGATAGCGCCATGCGCTGTAAATCATTAAGAGAAGGCTGAGAAAGATATAATTCAGTTCAATCAGTATTGACACTGCTACACTCATCTCCTTAATAATAAGTATCTACTGTCCTGCCTCAAGCCTATTTAAGGTTACGTCCAGAACGGATTGTACTAAAAATAGAACACAGCAATTTTTAATAGAACGAAGATCAATACTAACATGGTGTCTAATTGTGAATGTAAAAGCCGAAAAAGTAATCGTGACATTGGTTGTACTCTCTTTCGCTTTGACCGTAATAAATATGCTTGTTTTTCAAGGGTTTTCATTAACTAAAGAGGAAGCTATTGAGATTAGCAGAAGCACAAGACTAGTACAAGACTGGTTGGCAGAAGCTGATCGTTACGGGTTAGAGGTATTTTACTTAAACAGTACTCAGGTTAACAAAGCAAGAGAAGAATTTCCTGGCCTTCGTGAAATGTATCCCGAAAATCGCAGCATTTGGGTTGTAACGTGGTATATCCATCCCAAGGATGCAGTGAGTAGTTTTGCATATGTCGCAGGTCACGTCATTGACGAAGAAACAGGGCAAATCTTTTATGAAGGATCAGCAAGTGCTAGGTGACCTCCTATGAGGAGGGGATTTCTATTAATGTTAGCGCTTTCGCTAGTACCTTTGCTATGTATCAATTCATCAACGATTAATGTCCAATGCGGACGAAACAATAGAGACGATTTTTTCAAGGTTTCCGCAATGGCACACTCATAGGGGCGATGATAATCTTCTGGGAACCATAATTCTATGTTTTTCCAAATGATCTTAAAACTCCCATTTAATCCATCAATAGTATCGAGGTTTTACCGGGAAAAACTTCTTGAAAACAACAAACAGATTAAGCAAGGTTCAATTGCGTAAATCCGTTAAGATACTTTGGAAATCGTTTTTCTGAGGCTTTCTGCCGCGGTTTCTGGAATAACTGTGTTTATGTACATGCCTGTGCTCTTCTCGAACCCAGCCCAAATCGTCAACTTAGGGTAAACCTCTAAGTGCCAATGATAGTATTCACGGGCATCTTTGTTTATGGTTAGGTGAAAGCCAAAGTTGTAGGGCGGGTCGTTTACCAGTCTCTTTAATCCATTAAGGCATGATTTCAATGTTTCAGCAAAGGCTTTCACTTCACTTTTTGGCATATCAAGTAATGTAGCTTCATGTCTTTTGGGGAATATCCAAAACTCTAATGGGTTAGCACTTGCCCAGGGAGCGAAAACCACGAATTCCGAGTTTTCGAGAATAAGCCTTGGTCCATCCGATTCTTTTTGAAGAATATCGCAATAAACGCATTTCTTGTTTTGTTTCCAGAATCTTCTGCTAGCCTTAAGCTCCTCCTCCACAATCTTGGGAACAAAGGGCGTCGCAATTATCTGGCTGTGGGCGTGGGAGAGCGAGGCTCCAGCCTCCAAGCCGTGGTTGCGGAAGATGGAAACATACTTCACGTAGGGTTTTGCTGAGAGTTCACGGAGCCTGTTAACATAAGCATTGATGACATGCGCCAGCTGCGGAATTCTTGCGTCCGCCGGGTGCTCGTCATGAGCTGGTGATTCAACCAAGACCTCATGGTGTCCGACAGCCACAGCCAAGTCGCTGCTCTTCATGATTTGTTTTCGGCTGGTTTTTTCTTTTGGGGGATTGAAGGCTGGATAAAGGTTTGGGATGCAGCGGATAAGCCAATTTCTGTGTCTAAAGCCGTTTTTGTCCTTGTCTTTTCTTATGCCTTTGCCTGATTTTAGATAGACTAGAACTGCTGGTGGCGTCATGTGCTCGTTGCCTGGGCAGAGAGGGCAGGTGTCAATTTTGGCTTTCTCCCTCTCCTGCTTGGCGAAGTCTGTGGGGCGGCGACCACGTTCCGTCGCTATGACCACCCAACGGTCCAACAAATAATCCTTACGAACTTCGTTAAATGGCATGGCTAAACTTCCAGAACTAATTTTGATGCGCACAACACATTTAGCGTTTTCCAAAATCAGCCCGCTGAAGAGGCGGTGGGTCACTGGGGTTCGGCGACCAGAATCCGCCAAACCCCTCAGACCCTACACTCTTACCCGCACCCCCCTGAGCGCTGAACGTCCAGACTTAGGTTGCTCCCTCCCGGGCCTGGCCGGGTTCGCCTGGCGAACATTGGAGACGGCTTCCCTACGGAAGCTGCCCAGCGACCGCCAGCCCCAAGGGACGGATAGTCACTGGTTCGGGAGTGAAGGTTTTAGCGGCCTTAGACGCCTCAGCCTCAGCTCTCGGCCCGTCGTGTAGAGGGTTTACGGTTCAGGGGACCCCTAGCCCCCCGCCTAAGACCCACCGCCAAAAATAAACAAAGAAACTCAAACAATATAAAAGTTACACACGGAGGAATGGTTAGAGTTTTAGTGTTTTCTTTGTTTTCCTAAGGATTGTGGTTATGTCTTCTGCTGGGCTGCCTTTCATTTTGGATTGGGTGATTTTGCCGTCTGGTCTGTGGAAGTGGTGTGGATGTGTTTTTACGTGTTTGTGGTGCGGTGCGTTGTCCCATCCGATAATGCGTTTGTTTTGTCGTATGATGGTGTAGCTGTATTTTTGTAGGGTTGCGTTGTAGTAGATATCGAGGATGTAGCCGTTGGGTAGGTGTGCTCGGACTTTTGTTCCAAGGAATTCTACATCTTGAACGAGTGGAGATAAGAGTAGTTTTCTTGCGGTCTCTAAGAGTGTGGGAAAGCTCATTTGGCGGCGAATCCCGCCAGTATGGCTCTTATTTTGGCGGCTTCTTCAGTTGCGTTTCTCCATTCTATGGAGTCTTCCCATATTTCGTGCTTTTCTGTGGAGACGCCTTTCGCTTTTATTTTTTCTTCGAGTTGCGTTAGGGACATTTTGTATTTCTTTTGGAAGCGTTTCTCTATTCCTTCGAAGAGGGCTAGCTCTTTGAGTAGATGAGCACGTAGCTCTTTGGCGGTTTTGTTTTCGATCATGATTGTTTTCATTTTTCAGAGCCTTCGAATACTTTAGAGTGCAGAATATTATAAAAAGTTTGTACACAATGGCATGGTAGCCTTTCAGGGGACCCTCAGCCCTCCGCCTAAGACCCACCACCAAACAAATCAAAGCCAACCAAGCCATATGAAGGTTACACAATCATGTTGGTGTGTTTTTGTGTTGGAATTTGTTACTTTTTGTAACTTTTTGCACTGTCTGCTGCTTTTTATTGTTTTTGTAACTGAGGCTGTTTTGGGTTGTTGAGATTTGAACTTCTCATGCGAAATAACAAGACCAAAACAGTGTCATTATTTTTTAATAAGCTTACAAAACCATATAGTCCCTTAACCTCATAAATAAATATGTTAAAATATTAAACTCTAAAACACATATTTGGTGAATTCATGCCCAGAAGCAGCGTTCTGCTAACAGATGAGAATCGAGCTCTGCTCCTGAAGGTGAGCAGCCTCCTTGAGGAAATCATTGAAACCATTGACATCTTAGAAGATGAGGACGCAATGAAATCCGTCAAACAAGCCGAAGAAGACGTGAAAGCTGGAAGGGTTAGAGGCTACAACGAGTTCCTTAAGGAGCTGAAAAAATCTGGAGAAATATAGCCTCAAAGTCACTCGAAGCTTCGAAAAAGACTTCCGCAAACTCGACATCCAAACAAAAAGAAGATTAGACTCAGCCATAAGAAACCTCGAAGTCAACCCGCATCTTGGAAAGCCCTACGAGGAGAACTCACAGGCAAACGGAGCCTAAGAATCGGAGATTACAGAATTATCTACATAATAGATGAACACGAAAAAACAGTCACACTCTACACAACCAAACACAGAAAAGCAGCATACAAATCATGAAGAAAACACCCATAAAATACATTAAAGTGACCTACAAATCACACCAACCCAAACCAAACACAACCCAAAACAACAACCAAACAACCATATTTGGCTCCAAATAGACGGGCTCTACCCCCTTGCACACACAAACACAAAACAAAAACTCTCCTGAAGTCTTTCAAAACTATAAAACTTTATCTCAAGCAGCCTTCAAGCCATTTCATATAGGCCTTAGAACCCTTAACAATCGGCAAAGCGATGATTTCGGGAACCTCATAGCTGTGCAAAGCCTCAACCTTTTCCGACAGCTTTTCAAACAAATTCAAGCGGGATTTCATCAAAAGAATGTATTCATCAGCCTTTTCAACCTTCCCAGCCCACCAAAAAAGCGACGAAACCGGACCAATTATGTTGGCACACGCAACCAGTTTTCCATCGAGCAAACAACGCGCAATCTTCTCTGCTTCTTCCCTATTCGAGGTTGTTACCATAACGACAATGCATGAATCTTCCAAACAATTCAGCCTCACACAACTAAAAGCTGGCATCGCTCAGCCGAAAAACACACTAGCTATGTCGTAAAGCTCTAAATCCACAGTCTTCCTCTTACCCACAACATCCTTCAAAGGAACAGAAACTATCCCGTTTCCTTTAACGGCAACCATGTGACCAAACCTTCCTTCATGAACAAGGTCTATGGCTGCTATCCCAAATCTCGTGGCTAAAATTCTGTCAAAAGCTGTTGGAGAACCGCCACGTTGAAGATGCCCCAAAACCACAACACGCGTTTCAATGTCGATGCACTTTTCAATCTCCTTTCCGAGGAAATAACCAACACCGCCAAGGCGAATGTGTCCAAACTCGTCTATGCTCTCGCTGTAAACTATTTCTTTCCCACCCTTAGGCTTGGCCCCCTCAGCCACAACAACCATGCTAAAGTTTCTCCCCCTTTCCTGCCTCCGCTTGATATGCTCACAGACCTCATCCACGTCGAAAGGTTTCTCAGGGATTAATATGACATCAGCCCCACCAGCAAGTCCCGCCTCCAATGCGATCCAGCCTGTGTATCTCCCCATAACCTCGAGGATCATGACTCTGTTGTGGGCTTCAGCGGTCGTGTGGAGTCTGTCAAGGGCTTCTGTCGCTATGGCCACTGCAGTGTTGAAGCCAAAAGTGTAATCCGTGCCAGCCAGGTCATTGTCAATTGTTTTTGGAACGCCTATGCATTTAAGCCCAAGCTCGCCCATCTTGTAGGCTACGGTTAGGGTGTCGTCGCCGCCAATCACAACAAAAGCCTCTACGCCCTCTTTCTCAGCGTTTCTAAGCATTTTTTCCGCGCCTTTTTCGTGTTTAAAGGGGTTTGTCCTCGAAGTGCCTAGAATGGAGCCTCCTCGAGGAAGGATTCCAGAAGTCGATTCCAAATCTAGCGGTAAGAATGCACCCTCCAGCAGTCCACGCCATCCGTCCTTTATGCCAACTATTTCACAAGCGTAATGCTGAATCCCTTTTCTAACCACAGCCCTAACAACTGCGTTTATTCCTGGAGCGTCTCCGCCTCCGCTTAATATTCCAACCTTCATTTCACATATCACCTCAAGATGCTTTTCCAGAACTCCCAAATAAGCGCATCTTACTCTTCACAACCTCTTTCATCGCTTCTTTCGCCGGACCCAAAATTTTTCTAGGGTCAAATTCCTTGGGATTATTCGCCAAAAACTCACGTATTGTTGCTGTAAATGCCAGCCTCAAATCCGTGTCGATGTTTATCTTCGTAATTCCCAGAGAAATGGCTTTTTTTATGTGCTCTTCTGGAATGCCTTTTGCTCCTGCTAACTCGGCTCCGTATTTAACGGCTTTCTCAATAATCCAAACTGGAACACTTGAAGCTCCGTGCAAAACAAGCGGAACATCAACCCCTTCCCTGATGAGCTTCAACCTCTCAAAATCAAGCTTGGCTTCACCCTTAAACTTGTAAGCTCCATGAGAAGTGCCAATCGCAACCGCAAGCGCATCCACATCTGTCCGTTCAAAAAACTTCTTAGCGGCATCCGGGTCTGTTAAGACAGCTTCCTTCTCTTCGACCGTTGACTCTTCCACACCAGCAAGCCTCCCAAGCTCAGCCTCAACTGAAACTCCCTTCCGATGTACAAAATCCACCACCCGCTTCGTCAAGGCAACGTTTTCCTCAAAATCTAAAAATGAGCCATCTATCATGACCGACGTGAAGCCAGCCTCAGCGCATTCTGAAACTGTTTCCAAGTTTTCGCCGTGGTCAAGGTGAAGAGACACGGGCACTGGCGCTGATTCCGCGGCGGTTTTAACAATCTTTGCAAGATAAGCCAAACCGGCATACTTAATGGCGCTCGGCGTCACTGCTACTATGACGGGTGATTTCTCCTCCACCGCAGCCTCAACAACGGCTAACAGGCTTTCCAGATTGTTTATGTTGAAGGCGCCAACGGCGTAGGCTTTCTGCAGAGCGGGCAATAACAAATCCTTATTTGTTGCCAGCATGTTTCTCACTGCGAATGGATGTTAATTGCAGATCGGTATAAATGATTTATACGGCTCAAGATATAGATTCAGGCAAGTGGCGCTTCTTTGTTTAGAAGGTCTTAGAGCTGGAAAACTTCTTTGGCCTTAGATCGGCTCCGCACTGTGGGCAGAATTTCGAACCCGCTGGAATGCGCGATTGACATTTGGGGCAGATCAGCACCATGGGCCTCTGCACTGGTTTGGGGATTGGAACGAGGATGAAAACAACTCCGTAGATCATCCTTTGGCCTTCAAAAGAAACATGTGACACTCTCCGTATTATAAGTTACTAGTTTGTAGCTGGAATTTTGAAGTTTGCGGTTCTCTCTTTGATTAGAAACTTATGAATTCAAATGTTGGCGCGGGGTGCGGGATTTGAACCCGCGCGGCCATCGCTGACCACAGGCTTAGCAGGCCTGCCCCCTACCAGGCTAGGGCAACCCCGCAACATATTTTTTTAAATTGGAGCCTAAATTATTAAGATTCTGGTCTATGTTGCTTGGTTTATTAGCTAAGATTCTGTTTATGTATTCCATGCTTACTCTGTGGTATATGAATCTAGGCTTACCATTTACTGACTTATCATAATGTCTAATTCGTGCGTATGAAGAAGTCAATGCCTGTAGCATGCCGCTATTCACAATATCAACACTCCTAGCAGTCTTAGCCTACAGAAGAAAACATTCTATGTAACTGCATACAATATCCGTTTTAAGACTTACTCGCAAGATAATCTTCCTCAAATAGGAGGATTAGCATGTAAGTATCATACTATAGAATAGTAAATAGTAGATTTGGTTAATTAGAGCTTGGAAATAAGAGATTTTAGAGAAATAGAAATATGTTTCAGATAAAAAGAGAGAAAATGTTTGTTTTAGATTGGGAATGCTCTACATCCCCATCTTCTTGGCATAGGAAGTATTATTTTGATTGTGTCGCTTCCCTGGAATGGTGTTCCATCATTATGGGTCTTTTTCTCCGTAGTGTAGGGATGCGATGTATATGTCTTCTATGTCTATTATGCCGTCGCCGTTTATGTCCAGGTTGGGGCTGTGGGGACATGTTCCGCATGGGATTGGATGCCAGTACCACCAGTTAGTGCGAACTGAGCCGTATGCCAGCGAGATCAAGTATATGTCTTCTATGTCAACTATGCCGTCAGCATTTACGTCACCCACAATAGCAACAAAGACCCAGCCATCTGTGTAATTGTTGTCCGCCGTGTCTGTTTCGCCCAGAACAGGCCAAGCGTAAGCCCATATGGTGTAGTTGCCCTTAGCAAAGCCGCTAGTGTTCCACGTAAATGTAAAGGTTGATGATGAACCGCTTGAAAGTATAACCTTTTGAGTAGCCAAAGGTGTACTCAAGTATTCCGCCAGAACCTCT